>Ga0184628_10000167_pt1 | contig 38831 bp, 32 predicted proteins | sample PLM4_5_b1_FD_133149 | JGI IMG/M metagenome (GOLD analysis project Ga0184628, IMG submission 133149) | Groundwater sediment microbial communities from an aquifer in East River, Colorado, USA - PLM4_5_b1 | ecosystem: Environmental > Terrestrial > Soil > Riparian zone | place: USA: East River...
AGTGCGCGCCCACTGCGAACAGATCATCCCCTGCGCGAGCCAGCAGCACCTCTTCGCCGGCGATATGTCCGAGTAACATGCCGCCATCCGGAAGCGCGCTGATGACAATTCCCTCCCCGAGATCCGGCCGTGACGTCTCGTCTGCGTTGTCCATCTCAACGTTCCTCAGGGCCGTAGTACGCTACGCGAGTCGTGCGCACCACCGCAATCGAAACATCTGTACGAAAATCTCGAACGGCTCAGGGATCGTTCTGGACTCCAGAGACGTCTCAGCACTAGTGCCTTGGAATTTCACGATGCTTTTGCCGCGGCTCAGGTAGCGTCGTTCAGACGGAATGATCTACAAAGAGGATCCTATGAACAAAATGACACTCGACGCAGATGTGATCATGGCTCGCGCGACCCCTCTCGCACATCAACAGGCGCACGAGATCCAGCCGTTCGGCCATCTTGTGAGAATGCCGATTGCGCTGTCAGAAATCACGTGCACGGAATCGGTGGAAAGTCTCAACCAGCTCGTGGCCGACACGATCGCTCTGCGCGACCTCTACAAGAAGCACCACTGGCAGGCCGCGGGACCGACGTTCTACCAGCTTCATCTGCTGTTCGATAAGCACGCCGACGAACAAACCGAGCTGGTCGACTCCATCGCAGAGCGGATTCAGCTGCTCGGCGGCGTCAGCATTGCGATGGCGCACGACGTGGCCGAGAGGACGTTGATACCCAGACCCCCGAAGGGCCGGGAAGCGACGCCGGTGCAGATTTCGCGGCTGTTACACGCGCATGAAATCGTCCTCAAGGAAGCGCGGGCGATGGCTGGGCGTGCGGCGGAAGGCGGCGACGATGGCACGAACGATTTGCTGGTGAGCGATGTGATTCGGCGAAATGAACTGCAGGTGTGGTTCCTGGCCGAGCATGTCGTCGATGTACCACTCGTGCGCGCGTGATCAGCATGGATAATTTGCCATGAGCGACACCGCAGGGATCGTTCAGGCGACGGTGACCTCCCGTCTCGACCACCTTTTTCCGAAGTTGACGCCTGCGCAGATTGCGCGCGTCGCCCCGCACGGGTCGGTCCGTCAGCTTCGCCGCGGCGACGTGCTGATCGAGGCGGGAGACAAGACCGTACCGTTCTTTGTGATCACCGCTGGTCAGCTCGAGGTCGTGCGGCCATCAGGCGGAACCGAAACGCCTGTCGTCATCCATGGAGCGGGTGGATTCACCGGCGAGGCCAACATGCTCTCGGGGCGCCGTTCGCTGGTGCGCACGCGCGTGACGGAGTCCGGTGAAGCGATCGAGCTCACTCGTGATCGGCTGCTTGCCCTCGTGCAGACGGACGCCGAGATCGGCGAAATCCTCATGCGTGCGTTCATCCTGCGACGAGTGGAGTTGATTGCGCACGAGTGGGGTGACGTCGTACTCATCGGGTCGAGCCATTCTCCTGGCAGCCTTCGGATCAAAGAGTTCCTGACACGCAACGGGCACCCGTACGCGTACATCGATCTCGACCGCGACGCGGCCGTTGAGGAGCTGCTGGATCGTTTTCACGTGGCCGTCGCCGACATCCCGGTGCTGATCTGCCGCGGCGATGCCGTCCTTCGGAATCCCACCAATCAAGAGATTGCCAAGTGTCTCGGCTTCAACGACGCGATCGATCAAACACACCTCCGCGACGTCGTCATTGTTGGGGCGGGACCGTCGGGCCTCGCAGCAGCGGTGTACGGGGCGTCGGAGGGGCTGGACGTGCTGGTCCTGGAGTCGACTTCACCAGGAGGCCAGGCGGGCTCGAGCTCGAAGATCGAGAACTACCTCGGATTTCCGACGGGGATATCGGGCCAGGAGCTTGCGGGACGCGCGTACATACAGGCGCAGAAATTCGGCGCGCAGATCCTGATCGCAAAGGGCGCCACGCAGCTTTCCTGCGATCGGAAGCCGTACGCAATTCAGGTCGAGGACGGTCCACTCATGGCGGCGCGCACCGTGATCATTGCGACCGGTGCGGAATACCGCAAACCGTCGCTCGACAACCTGTCGCAGTTCGAGGGCGCGGGCGTCTACTACGGCGCGACCTTCGTCGAGGCCCAGGTGTGTAAAGGCGAAGAGGTGATCGTGGTGGGCGGCGGCAACTCTGCCGGCCAGGCGGCTGTGTTCCTCGCCCAGACCGCCAGGCGCGTGCACATGTTCGTCAGGTCACGCGGTCTGGCCGAGAGCATGTCGCGCTACCTGATTCGCCGCATTGAAGAGAATCCCGCCATTGTGCTGCGCACCAACACGGAAATTGTCGCCCTCGATGGAAGCGACCATCTCGAGCGCGTCCGCTGGCGGGACAACACCACTGGGACAGTTGAGATCGGAAACATCGGCCACGTCTTTGTCATGACGGGCGCGATTCCGAATACCGGCTGGCTCCGTGGCTGTGTCACGCTCGACGCCAAGGGGTTCATCAAGACGGGACCGGACCTGTCGCCTGACGATCTGGCGGCCGCGCATTGGCCGCTGACGCGGCCTCCGCATCTCCTCGAAACGAGCCTGCCTGGTGTCTTTGCCGTTGGCGATGTGCGGGGCGGCAACATCAAGCGGGTCGCATCGGCCGTCGGCGAGGGATCGATTGCCGTCGCGTTCGTGCACCAGGTGCTGCGCGAATGAACCCGTGCGGCGCGGACCCTTTGGGTCCGCGGAGAGCACATATGAAGGGACGGGCTGATGCCTGATCAAACGTGCGCGCATATCAAGGCGGTTACAACCGTCAAACACGCGAAACGCCGGGAGTGCGACGAGTGCGTCAAGATCGGCGCCCGATGGGTCCACCTGCGGACATGTCAGGAGTGCGGCACGACGCTCTGTTGTGACAACTCACCGAACCGCCACGCGAGCAAGCACGCACGGGCGAGCGGCCATCCGGTAATTGCGTCGGCGGAACCCGGCGAGCGCTGGCTGTACTGCTTTCCCGACGACATCTTCACGGAGTACTGAGCGGCGTGGACTCGGCGGGCGGCGTATTCCTCATCCTGTTACTGTTCGTTGTCGCCTTCGCGCTGCTCGCACGCAAGCTTGAGACACCTTATCCAATCGTCCTCGTGATCGCCGGCCTCGTCCTCAGCCTGATCCCGGGTACGCCCCGAATAGAGCTGAACCCCGAGCTTGTTTTTTCCGTCGTGCTGCCGCCGCTCCTGTACGCCGCGGCATGGGTGACATCCTGGCGGGAGTTCCGTCACAACATAGTCAGCATCGTGTCACTCGCCTGCGGACTCGTGACGTTCACGATCGTGGGTGTCGCCCTCGCGGCCCAGTGGCTGTTTCCCGGCTTCGACTGGCGGATTGGTGTCATCCTCGGAGCGGTCGTGGCGCCCACCGACGCAATAGCAGCCGCGGCGATCGCATCCCAGGTAGGACTCCCGCGGCGGATCGTCGATCTGCTCGAAGGCGAGAGTCTGGTGAATGACGCGACCGGACTGCTGGCGCTCGAGTTCGGCATCGCGCTCGTGGTTGGGGGGATGACGCCGACCGTCGAAACAGGACTGCTGCGGTTCGCGTACCTTGTCGCCGTTGGTCTCGGCGCGGGCGCCGCCGTCGCGCTGGCGGCCGCCTGGATCGAGCGCTGGATCGATGATGGGCCGATCGAAATCGCCATCTCTCTGATGGTGCCATACGCCGCATACACGGGGGCGAACGCGATTCACGCATCGGGAGTCCTTGCGGTCGTCGCGTGCGGATTGATTCTGAGCCGTCGCAGCGCGGAGCTCTTTTCGCCGTCGGTTCGTCTGCAGGTGTACGCGGTGTGGAGCGCTGTCGTATTCATCCTCAACGGCGTGGTCTTCGTGCTGATCGGCCTTCAGATGTCGAGCATCGTCCGCAACCTTGCGGACATGAGCCTGATCCGCCTTGTCGCCGAGGGCGCGCTGTTCAGCGCCCTCGTGATCGCGCTGCGGGTGGTGTGGGTGTTTCCTGGCGCACGGGTGTCGTACTTCATCCGCCATCGTTTTCTGCATCAGACCGAACGACGCCCCTCAGGACGTGAGCTGCTCGTCTTCGGTTGGAGCGGCATGCGCGGCGTGGTTGCGCTCGCGGCGGCGATGGCACTCCCCGTCGCGCTGCCGAACGGAGCACCTTTTCCGCACCGCAGCCTGATCGTGTTCCTTGCGTTCAGCGTCGTCGTGTGGACGCTGGTCGTGCAGGGACTGAGCCTCGCGCCTTTGATTCGCGCGCTTGGCCTCGCGGGAGGATCCGGCGCCAAGTGCGAAGAGCAGGAAGCGTCTCGAATCGTCATCCGTGCAGCGCTTGCGCATCTCGAAGACACACGCGGCCACGATCGCGCCGAATACGGCGGCGTGTACGACGACCTCGCGCAGCATTACCGTGAACGGCTCGACGCATTGACGGGTGCCCCGGAGGGCGCACCAGAGACGCGGCCGCTCCAGTACCACAAGCACCGGGCGCTCTCGCACGAGCTGCTGGGAGTGCAACGGCGGGCCCTCGTCCGCCTTCGCCGCGACGGACGCATCAACGATCAGGTGCTGCGCGATCTCGAGCGCGATCTGGATTTGCAGGAAGCCCGCGTCGGCTAGCCGTGTGACCCTCGATGACCTGCGGCGCGCGGCGGTCGCCCAGACCCTCTTCACGCCAACCACACTGCAGCGCGCCCTCGACGCACTGGGGTTCGTACAAGCCGACCCTATCCGGGCACCGGCGCGAGCACAAGACCTCACGCTGCGTCAACGGGTCGCCGGCTACCGCGCCGGCGATCTCGAGCGCCGCTATTCACGTCTCGACGTGCACGAGGATTTTTTCGTGAACTACGGTTTCGTCACGGGCGCCGTGCAGGCGTTGATGCACCCGCGCGGTGGCCCCAGACCCTGGACGGCGGCGCGCGGGAGGCACGTGCACGCCCTGCTGGACTTTGTTCGAACGCGCGGCTCGGTGCATCCACGGCAAGTGGACGAGCACTTTTCGCACGGAACCGTCACCAACTACTGGGGCGGTTCCTCGAGCGCAACAACCCACCTGCTGGACGCCATGCACTACCGCGGGCTGCTGCGGGTAGTGCGGCGGGAGGCCGGGATCCGGATCTACGAGGCGCACGAGCACGAGCCGGGACCGCGCGGCATCGCCACTCGCCGCGCGCACCTCGACGCGCTTGTTGACGTCATCGTCCGCAACTACGCGCCGCTGCCGGCGGCCAGCCTGTCGAACCTGGTGAGGCGGCTCCGCTTCGCCGTTCCGCAGTGGGCTGGCGAACTGGAGCGGACACTTCAGCGCGCGAGGCGTCGGCTCGCCCACGCGCGCGTTGAGGGCGTGGACTGGTACTGGCCGGCAGAGCGACCACTCCCGGTAGCCGCAAATGACGTGGTGCGTTTGTTGGCGCCTTTCGATCCGGTCGTGTGGGACCGTCGCCGGTTCGAGATCCTCTGGGGCTGGGCCTATCGCTTCGAAGCGTACACGCCTGCCGCCAAGCGCAAGCTGGGATACTACGCGCTCCCGCTGCTGTGGCGAGACCGTGTCATCGGCTGGGGGAACGTCTCGATGGAGGATGGGACGCTACAGTCGGACTTTGGCTACATCGCGTCACAGCCGCCACAAGGTCGCGTTTTTCGGCGCGCACTTGAAGAGGAGCTGAATCGTCTATCCGTCTTTCTCGGCCTCGAGTCCTGACCATCCGTCGCGACTTGGCGACAAGGCAGGAGCTATCCATTGGGGACTTCATGGGGCTCACGTCCAGCCCCGTTCCACGTTATGCTGCGCATCACGCAAACCGTCCCGAGCGGAGGAACTGTCGTATGACTCGGCACAAGCTTGTGGCTTTCGCACTCGCAGTTCTTGCAGGGTGCATGGGCGTCTCCTCGGCGTTCGCGCAGCCGGCCCCCAACACGGTTGTCCTCCTGCCGGCTCCGGACATCGCTGGCGTGATCAAGGGAGGTACAAAGCCTGAGATCGTCGCACGGGGCCTGAAAAGCGCCGACGATCCGATCTGGCTGCCGAACATAGGCCTCGTGTTCACGGAGTCTCAGGGCAACCGGGTGGTGAGGCTGGGCGAAAACGACCAACTCTCAACGTTCGTCGGCGATCTTCACCGCCCTCTTGGGATGACGTTCGACGCGCAGGGACGATTGATCTCTCTGCAGTCGGAGACGGGATTTACCGGTCCTCGAGTCATCTGGCCGGCCGGCAAGGAGAGGGTGCTCGCCGATCGTTTCGAGGGTCGCCCATTCGGCAGACCGAATGACATCGTCTCCGACCGGAAAGGCGGCGTGTATTTCAGCGACCTCGGTCCCAGCGTGCCTCCTCCAGGGGAGTTGACGCCGGCGGTCTACTACGTGCCCCCAGGCGGGGCGCCGATCCGCGTGGCCGGCGACATCGCACGACCAAACGGCGTGCAGTTGAGCCGCGACGAGAAGACGCTCTACATCAATGACACGGGTGGCATTCATGCGTATGCGTTCGACGTGCTTCCGGACGGCCGATTGTCGAATCGTCGTGTGTTTGTCACCTACGTTGGCCGAGACCGGTCAATCGCTGCGACCGAAGAGCCACGATCCAACGCCGACGGTCTTGTCATCGATGAAGACGGCCGCTTGTATGCCCTCACTGAAGCCGGCATCGAGGTGGTGAGCTCGAGCGGTCAGCATCTGGGGGTCATCCCGGTCTGGTGCATTACACGCCGGTGCCAGAATCTAACGTTCGGAGGGCCTGAGAAAAGAACAATGTACGTCGCAGGAGGCGGCACGCTGCTGCGGATTGAGATGCTTTCAAGGGGGTTCGGCGGCAGAGCAAAGTAGAAGCCTGGAAGGGATGGTATTGTTTGCCCGCGTCACACACCGATTGCTGGACGGAGAATCGCATATGCGTCTGAGTTCGCTTGCTGCAGCACTGTTGATCCTCTCCATGTCCGCTCCCGCACTTGCGCAGATGGAATGGAAGGAATTCACGAGCCAGCAGGATCGTTTTACCAACAATTTCCCCGGTGATCCGAAAATCACCGACACAATCTTTGTCTCGCAATTCGGGCACCGTTTGCCGGCGCGGGTATACAGCGTCGAGCTGGCCAGGAATCACCGCTTCTCTATCACAGTCGTTGATTACAGCCGCATCACCGAACTGGGGTTGGAGAAGCAGAAGGCTTGCCCCCCCGGCTCCGAGGCCTGTCGCGGAGGCTCAGGTGCGCCCGGAAATTCGACTGGGCCGGGGTACTCGAAAGCCGACAGGGCCGGTGCGATCACCTACGCGACGTGGCAGTTCATGCAGCGCGACGCGAAAGTGACGCATCTGCTCTGGACGAACATCAGCCTCGTCGAAGGACACCAGATTCGTCTGCTGAACAACGCGGACAAGTCGCTGACCGCCGCGTCGATCTTCATGCACGAAGACAAGCTGTACATCTCGGAGGGCACGGTCCCGGCCGGCTATCCAGAGCCGGGGCTGTTTTATCAGTCGCTCGGATTTCTGGATGAGAACGGCAACGGGATACGGTACTTGGACTTCTATCACAACGGATTCCCGAAGCCGGGACTCCAGGGCCGCGGCGGTGGCGGCGCTCCTGCGGGCGGGGGACAAGGAGGGCGCGGCCGGGGTGCGGGCGCTGGCGGTGGCGGCGGTAACGCTGGTCGCGGCAATCAGCCACAGTGAGCGAGTTTCCCTTCGTCCCCTTGAATGGCAACACCAGGAGCATTGGAAGGCACATGAGAAATTCGATACACGTCCTGACGCTCGCAACCGCCTGTCTGGCTGTCGTTATCTCAGGCGGGAGTCTCGGAAGCCCCGCGTCCGTCGCTGGCCAGACTGCGACGGAGCCACTGAGCAAGACCTATCGCGTCACTCGTGCCGATGACGTCGAGTTCCAGAAAATCGAACCCTTCAAGGTGTTCGACAATCTCTACTACGTCGGGCCGGTTTATGTCTCCGTCTGGCTGCTGACGACGCCCGAAGGCAACATCCTCTTCGACACAGCCCAGGAACCCTATGTCGACCATGTCATCAGCAACATCCGGAAAGTCGGGGTCGATCCGAAGAGCATCAGGTACATCATTCTGAGCCACGGACATCTCGATCATTTCGGCGGGGCGGCGAAGATTCAGGAAGCGTCGGGTGCCCGCGTCGCTGCGGCCGAAGAAGACTGGAAAATGATCGAGCAGGTCGGAAGCCGCCCGGGCCGGGGCGGCGGACCGGCGCCTCGCGTGCCAAAGAGGGACATGGTGGTCAAGGAAGGCGACACGTTGGCCTTGGGCGGGCAGTCGCTGAAATTTCATGTGACTCCCGGGCACACACCTGGCGTCGTGACGACCGAAGGCATCACCGTTCTTGACGGCGAGAGGCCCTATAAAGCGATTGTCTGGGGCGGAGCCGGTTACCGAGGAGGGCTCGCCGACGCGGAGCAGTCGGTCCAGAGCGCCAACAAGGTTGCTCAGATTCAAGGTGTGCAGGTGAACCTGCAGATCCACAGCTGGGCCGAGGAGAACGGGTATCCCGGCGGTGGCGTGCTCGAGCGTGGTCTGATGCTGAAGTCACGCAAACCTGGCGCTCCACATCCTTTCGTGGATCCGGCCACGTTCACGCAGTGGGTCAAGCGGACTCAGGACAACGCAGCGAAGGCCGTTCAACAGGAAAAACAAAAAGCCGGACGACCCTAGACCGGAATATCGACTTCAGGCAGCGCGGGCCAGTAGCGGGTGAATGTCATCCGCTACCCAATTCTTCTCCTCGGACCGCCCAGGGCCGCTTGCGAGTGCGAGTGCAGCGATAGCCTTGCTCCAATTGCTCACCGGAGAACCATCAGGCCAGGTCAATTCGGGGACCGCGGACCTGTCATACCGGCTGTTGTCAGGATTCATCGCCATCAGCTCCCACACTCATCTCTGGCAATGTTCGGGCCGGGTCCGGCACGGAACACAACAGGCCAAGCTATGCACGCAGAATCAATGAGTTACGGGATATCTCGACCTGAAGGTGCACGTGGCGGGCCTGCTACCTGTGTGCGACACTACCCACCTTGAAGGTCTTCATCAGCTACAGGCGCGAGGATTCCGCGGGTCACACCGGTCGTCTGTACGATTCCCTCCAGGCCCATTTCGGTCAAGAGAGCCTGTTCATGGATCTCACTGCGATCGAATCGGGCCAGAATTTCGTCGACGCGATCAAGGCGGCCGTCGGATCGTCTGACGTCCTTCTGGCCGTTATCGGCAGGCAGTGGTTGACCTGCACCGGCCCAAATGGTCGAAGGCTCGACGATCCTCAGGATTTCGTGCGAACGGAGATTGCCGCCGCCCTCGAACGCCGGACTCCCGTCATTCCCGTGCTGGTCGAGGGGGCCGCGATGCCCACTGCCGGGGCGTTACCCGATCTTTTGAAGCCGCTCGCCGAGCGTAATGCGCACGAGATCAGCGATCAGCGGTGGTCGTACGACGTCGAGCGTTTGATCCAGGCGACCGAGAAGCTTGCCTCCAAACCGCGCCGGTTGCAGCGTCGCACATGGATGTCCATCGCCGCGGGAGTGGCGCTCGTTGTGATACTGGGAGCGTTCCTCCTCCTTCGCACTGGTGAGGTACCAGGCGACGGTTTACAGGATGCTGCGTCGTACTCTTCCCGAGGCACCGAATATCTGGCGAGCGGTGACTACGATCGGGCTATCGCGGACTTCGACAAGGCCATCACACTCGGCGGTGGCGCGGAGACCTATTACAACCGGGGCCTTGCGTATTACTCGAAGAAAAACGTCGACTCAGCCATCGCCAACTGGAATGAAGCCGTCAACCTCGCCCCTAGAGACGCGCGTGCTTATCGCCAGCGAGGGAACGCCTACGCTGTCAAGGGGGACTATGCCCTTGCGGTCGCTGACTACAACCGCGCGATCGAACTCGAGCCGAAGGAGGGCAAGACGTACTACAACCGGGGCCTCGTGTTCAGAGATCGGGACGAAACAGCGAAAGCCATCGCCGATTTCAAGACGGTTCTCACGTTGAACAGTGACCCCGAGACCGAGCGTGAGGCGCGGGCGCGGCTGGCTGAACTGGACGACACGGCGCAGGCGCCGGCTCGCGGCGCTGGCAGCGAATCTTCACGTTCGAACGTACGCCTTGCCGGCGAGTGGACCGCGGAAGTTACCTATGCCCGCAACACCACGCACACAGAGCGTTTCACGTTCACGTTGGATGGCAAAGAGGTGCTCGGAACGGCATCCTTTCTTGGCGTCAGACGGGGCATCCTCGATGGCACGCTGGACGGCGACAGAGTCCTGTTCAGCACTCAGACTCAGGTATGCACGGGCGACTGCAGCGACGCCAAGAACCTGCTGCACCGCTATCGCGGCAGAATCGCTGGAGACGTGATCACCTTCTCCTACATGCAGATTCAGGAGGGGAGATCCGATGTTCCGATCGAGTTTACGGCCAAGCGCGTGGCCGAGTCCGCTACGCCGACACCCAAGTGACGCTTTGAGCGGGTCGTTCGGCCGTGCGCAAGTTGTGCGGCGTGCCGGCCTGTTTGTTCGCGGAGGTTGTGATGTCGAGTGAGGGTGTCTACACGCCGCGGGAGCGGCTGGTCCTTTGGGCCGTCGCGATCCTGAGTTTCGTCGGACTGAACGGAGCGTTTCTCGTCACCCTCGTCCGACAACCTGAGGCGATTGCGACCGTGATGGGGAACCCGCTCGCCGGCGCCTTTGTGGTCGAAGCGCTGGTGCTTGCTCCGGTGCTGGGTTACTTGCTGCACCGGTGGGGCGTCACTCGCGACCGCTGGGGATGGTTCGTTGTCCTGTCACTCGTTGGGAGTATCGGATTCGCGCTCCCCGTCGTGGTCCTCTTGCGTCCTGGACGACTCGCGCCGGCCACCATCTCCCATCGCGCCGCCAACCGTTCAACTTGAATGTGATCGTGCAGCAAGCGCCGGGAAGCGCCGACACGAGGTGAGCGCCAGCTCCCTGTGGTTCGAGCGCGATGATACCGGCGGGGGCAAACGCCGTCCAGCCTGTCATCCGGCCAGGACCGCAACAGTGTTCGCCTGCGGGGACACACGCGAATGAGCCCGATCAATATCGCTGGAAATCAGGGAAAATGCATCGGGTCGATTGGCAGGACGATTGCGCCTTAGTGCTTGAAGGGCCTGAGGAGGCGTTATGACGATTCGAAACAGCTTCGTGGTCGCAGCTATCCTGATCGTCGTCGGCGCCGCTCCGCCTGCGATGGCAGCCGATCAACGCGGCGGCGGTCGCGCCCAGGCTCGAGGTGACGGGCGCGCGGTAGTAAGAGGTGGCGGTCGCGCGGTCGCCCGGCCGATCGTCGTTGCGCCACGGCGCGTTGTGAGGCCGATCGTCGTCGCGCCGTATCGTCCCTTCTATCGTCCGTACTACTCCTTCAGGCCTCGCATCAGCTTCAGCCTGGGAGTGTGGTCTGGCTACTCCGTGCCGTATCCGTCCTACGCGTACGCTTATCCCGCGTATCGGTCCTACGCTTACCCCTATCCCGCGTATCCGGTTTACCCGGCGTACCCCGCGTATCCACCAACGGCTTATCCACCATCGGCTTATCCGCCGGCGTACCCGCCCGGAGCCTATCCGCCGAGCTATCCGCCCGCCACCTCGTATCCGACATATCCCCAGGGATCGCCGTATCCGACGTACCCGCAAGGATCGCAGTATCCGGGGAACCAGCAGGGATCGTATCCGGGGTACCCACAGGGATCTGTCAACGCGGCGCCCGATGCGCAGGCCATTGGCGGTATCAGCTTCGAGTTCTCACCTGCGAACGCGGCCATTTACGTGGACGGCCAGTACGTCGGCCCAGTCAGTAACTTCACGCCCTCATCGGCGCCGTTATCGCTCGCGCCGGGGCGGCACAACGTCCAGTTGCAGGCGCCGAACTATGTTTCGCTGACGTTCGACGTGGATATCGTGGCGGGAGAAGTGATCCCGTATCGAGGTAGCTTGCGGCCGTACTAGGCGCAACATCACGCTCCTACCTCGAGGCCACATCTCGCGGCTGAGCTATCACGTCCTCAGTGAGTCGTAAACTGACTGGATGACGATAACCGCTCTGGCCGACAGGTCTAAACATCGTGCACTCTCGGCGGCGTCCATCGGCGCGATCGCGCTTGGCGCAACTGCGATCGGTGCGCTGGCGATCGGCGCTCTCGCAGTTGGGCGACTAGCTGTCGCTCGGTTGGTCATCGGACGCTCGCGAATTGAGGCGCTGACCATCGGGCACCTCACCGTGGATCGACTAACGATCCGGGAGTCGGTCAATCCGTCGACATAATTGCTGAAGCCATAACCTTGATACGCGGTGTACTCGAGTCTGACTCGGGTAATCGGCGTCACGCGAGTCTGACCCCTCGCGGTTGCGCCGTGGTACCGTACGTTGTGGACCCTCAGCGGACTTCCTTTCGACCGGCGGGCCGGGCACGGCGTCCACCCAGACTATGAGCGACGATCCGCACAGGAAGCTGCGCGACGACGTGCGGCTGCTCGGACACCTGCTGGGCGCGACATTGCGCACGCTCGAGGGCGAGACGCTGTTCCAGACGGTCGAGCGTGTGCGTGCGCTCGCGAAAGGGGCACGCGCGGGGGACAACGCCGACTTCGAGACGCTCGCAACGGAGCTCTCGGAGATGCCCGTGGACTCCGCGCTGCCGGTCGCCCGTGCATTCACCCATTTCCTGAACCTCGCAAACGTCGCGGAGCAGCATCACCGGATTCGACGGCGGCGAGCCCATCGCCGCGAACCTGATTCACCACCCCAGCGCGGCTCGTGTGAGGAAGCGTTCGCGCGTCTCATCGCCGTGGGCCTCACACCTGACCAACTTCATGAGGCTGTGTGCGCACTGCGCATCGAGCTGGTGCTGACCGCGCACCCGACCGAGGTGTCTCGCCGGACGCTGGTCGAGAAATACAACCGTATCGCGACGCTCCTCGACGCTCGAGATCGCGCAGACATGACGCACGCGGAGCACGACGACGTCGTCGCGGCATTGATGCGCGAAATCATGACCGCGTGGGGCACGGATGATGTGCGTCATGAGCAGCCGACGCCGCTTGACGAGGTGCGCTCGGGCCTGATCGTGTTCGAACAGAGTCTCTGGCATGCCTTGCCCCGGTACCTCCGCGGCGTCGATTCCGCGCTGCGGACGAGTACGGGCCGCGCACTGCCCATTGACGTCGTGCCCATTCGGTTCGGTTCATGGATTGGCGGCGATCGGGACGGGAATCCACACGTGACGCCCGACGTCACGCGCCGCGCCTGCCTGCTCTCGAGATGGGTCGCGGCCGACTTGTATCTCCAGGAAATCGAGGCGTTGCGCAACGAGCTCTCACTCGTCGACGCCACGCCCGAGTTGCGTGCCCTTGCAGGCGCCGCGCACGAGCCCTATCGCGAGCTGCTCCGAGGGGTGCGCGCGCGCATGGCGGCAACTCGCCAGTGGATTGAGGCATCGCTCGAGCGCGACGAACCACCCGGCAGCGACGTCTACGTGGACGTTTGTGATTTCGAAGCGCCGCTGCGCCTGTGCTACGAGTCACTGCACGCAACAGCGCAGGGATTTATTGCGGCAGGACGTTTGACCGACCTCCGTCGCCGAGTGGCGGTCTTCGGCCTGACGCTGGCACCTCTGGATATTCGCCAGGACGCGGCACTTCATGCGAAGGCCCTCACCGCGATCACCGGCACCTTGGGCCTCGGTCGCTACGAAGACTGGGATGAGGACACGCGCATCAATTTCCTGTTGACCGAGCTTGGGAACAGGCGACCGCTGATCCCGGACGATCTCCCGGCGGACGACGACGTCCGCGACACGCTGGATACATTCCGGATGATCGCGCGGATTCCGAATGGATCTCTCGGCGCGTACGTGATCACGATGACAAGTCGCGCCTCCGACGTGCTCGCGGTCGAACTGCTGCAGAAAGCGTCCGGGATCGCGGCACCACTACGCGTCGTGCCGCTGTTCGAGACGTCGCGCGATCTCGAGAACGCAGGCGCCGTCCTCGACAAGCTGCTTCCGATTCCCTGGTACCGCGAGCGTATCAACGGCCGGCAGGAAGTGATGGTTGGCTACTCGGACTCCGCAAAGGACGTCGGCCGGCTCGCGGCGGGATGGGATTTGTATCGCGCACAGGAAAGCATCGTCGACACATGCCGACGGCACGGTATCCAGGTGACGTTATTCCACGGGCGCGGCGGCACTGTAGGTCGTGGAGGAGGACCAACACATCTGGCCCTCATGTCGCAGCCGCCTGGATCCGTCGACGGTACGTTACGTGTGACCGAGCAGGGCGAGATGCTGCAGGCGCTCTTTGGCCTGCCCGACATCGCCGTGCGTACATTGGAGATCTACACGAGCGGCACGCTGGAAGCGTGGCTGTCACCGGCGCCACCTGTCCGTCCCCAGTGGCGCGCCTGCATGGATCGGCTGCGGGACACCTCCTGTGAGAGCTATCACTCCATCGTGTTTGAACATCCGCGCTTCCTGGAGTACTTCCACGCAGCTACACCGCAAGCAGAGCTCGCCGAGATGAACATCGGCAGTCGCCCCGTGTGGCGCACGGCGGAGCCCTCCGACGTCGGCGTAAAGAACCTCCGCGCGATTCCGTGGCAGTTCGCATGGACCCAGACGCGCCTCATGCTCGGCGCCTGGCTTGGAGTGGAGGATGCCCTTGACGAGGCCTTCCGGCGCGGCGAGCGCGAGCGGATCCGGGAGATGTACCGGGAATGGACCCATTTCCGAAGTTCAATCGATCTGATTGAGATGGTCCTCGCCAAGGCCGATGCGCGCATCGCGAGCGAGTACGACCGCCGCCTTGTGCCCGACGACCTGAAGCCTCTTGGCAGCGATCTGCGCGCCCGGCTTCAGCAGGCCATCGCCCGGGTGCTCGAGTTGACCGATCACAAGGAGCTGCTTGAATCGAATCCTGTGCTACGGCGGTCGATCGACGTGCGCAATCCGTACGTCGACCCGATCAATCTCGTGCAAGTCGATCTGCTGCGCCGCGCCAGAATGCACGACGATGACCGGGTCAAGATGGCGCTGTTGGTCACCGTCAACGGTGTCGCCGCCGGCATGCGCAACACTGGATGACCTCGCCGGGCCCGACTACACGCCGGAGCCGATCGAGTCGACGGTCAACGAGCTGGCTTCGAGCTGATGGCGCTGCGGGGAAATGCCGAGCGGCTCTTTGCCAAGTTCAAGGTCTGAGTGATAGAGATCTGCGATCGTGAACAGGAACGTGTTTTGGCGCTGGCATCGCCAGCAGGACTTGAAAGGACACGGACATGTCACTCATGAAGCTCGGTTGTCTCCTGATATTCGCCGCTGCTCTTCCCTCGCTCGCGCGAGCGCAAGCGCCAGCGCCGCCGGCCAAGCCCGATTCGCCTGAAGTGAAAGCGCTGATTGAGAGCGCGAAAAAAACCGGAGGGGCGATGTGGGCCGACGAAGCTCACTTCCTCTGCGAAGCGCCACGTGGCAATAACGCCAACGATCCGGTCATCGAGCCGACGAAGATCTTCGACAACGTGTACGCGATCGGCAACTCCGGCACCGTTGTGTACGTCGTTCAAACCTCGGACGGCCTGCTGATGATTGATTCGCTGGGTGCCAACCAGGTGGAGACGCAGCTCCTACCGGGCTTCCAGAAGCTCGGCCTCGATCCGGCCAAGGTAAAGGTCATCATTGCGGGCCACGGCCATGCCGACCACGTTGGCGGGTCGAAGTACATGCAGGACCACTTCGGTTCGAAGATTTATATCTCGGCGGCAGACTGGAATGTCATTGAGAATCCTCCGCCGCCCCGCGCTGGCGGCGCGCCAGCGGGACCGCCGCCGGTGTGGCCGAAGCGCGATCAGGTGATCACGGAAGGCCAACCCATCGTGCTGGGCGATCTGAAAGTGACGCCGGTTGCAATCCCCGGCCACACGCCAGGATCGATGGGCTTCATCTTTCCGGTGAAGGACAACGGCAGGACACACGTGGCCGCGTTGTACGGGGGAACCATCCTGACGCCCGGGATCATTTCAGATGAAGGTCTGCAGACGTATCTGAAGTCGGTCGCGCACTTCAAGGAGGAAACCAGGAAGGCGAAGGCAGACGTCGAGATCCAGAATCACCCGTTGATGGATCCGATCCAGGCAAAGCTGGACAAACTGAAGGCGCGTAAGAACAGCGACCCGAACCCGTTCGTCGTTGGCGAAGCGAACTATCAGAAGTTCGTCGACGTGATGTCTCTCTGCACCCAGGTGAATATCGCCCGCCGGAAGTGACGGCAGCGCGAGGGGATCGGTACCCGCGCTACGGCTGACTGCCCGGGCTGGCTGCTTCTTTCGCCTTCGCCTCGTCGAGACGCGTCGCGGCGGTCGTCTTCAGCTCGGCGATCCACGCACGGAACACGTCAGGCACGACAAATGGATGAGGGTCGCCGGGCTTGCGGCTCGCCAACCGGTCAACGCGTTCCCAGAACTCTGGATCCATCCATGCGTGCGTGACGACGCGCGCCTGTATGCCGTCCTGCATCTGCTCGATGCGGTTCACGCTGGCCACGAACTGTTCGGCAGCTTGACGGCCCGGACCGGGTGCGGCCCCGCCGAACATGAACGCGCGGTACGGCTTTCCGGCGTCGTAGACCGTGAAGTCCACGCCTAGCGTGCCCGGTGTGTGACCGCCGAGCACGTGGAGCTTGACTGTCGTCGACCCGAGGGTGATCGTGTCGCCGTCCTTCACCGCGATGTCGCGGCGCGGCAGCCGCTCGTTATTCGGATTCGGCGCCCGCGTGAGCGCGTCCCAGTCCGCATCGCCCATCGCCAGGCGCACGCCGGACAGCTCCTGGATCTTCGCCGCGCCCGCGGTGTGATCGAGATGGTAATGGGTGAGGATGACGTACTTGATGTTCGCCGGATCGAAACCGAGCTTTCGGATACCCTCGATCGGCTGGTCCGTGTAGGCGCCTTCGAGCGTGTCGATCAGGATCAGCCCCTGGTTCGTTGTGATCAGCCATGACCCGACATACCCCACGCCGACGTAATAGAGATTGTCGAAGACCTTGAAGGGTGCCACCTTCTGCAATGCCAGGTTTTTCGTCTCCGTGCGGAGGCGCGCGGCGCGGTCGGGCGTCTGTTGTCCCGCAGCGTCAACGCGCGGGAGACCCGTTCCCAGCAAGCCTGCGATAACGGCGGCGAGCGCCCAGGTTTTCGTGCGCATCGTGTCCTCCCAGAAAGTGCGGTGCGAGCGCAATGCTAACGGGAAACGCAACAAAGAAAAACCCGAAAACTTGGCACGGAGCCCACGGAGGCCGACATTATGAGTTCTTCGTGTCTTCGTGTCTCCGTGGCTTCGGAGTAAAACGCTTAGCACCGCACGATGAGATCAGAGGTATCGTTTGATCGACGGAGGGACTGTCGTGGCAGAGAAGACGTACTGGGAATCGTTCAAAGCAGAGGGAGAAGCGGCGGGCGAGAAGATCAGGGCGCTGATCCACGAAGGCAATGTGCGCCGTATCGTCGTTCAGCACGAGGGTCGCACGGTTGCCGAGTTCCCGCTCACGGCAGGCATCGTCGGCGCCGTGCTGGCGCCGGTTGTCGCGGCAATCGGTGCGTTGATCGCGCTGATGAAGGATTGCACCATTCGGGTCGAGCGCGAGGACCGGAACTCTGACCAGGCTAAGCGGGCGTAACCATCGCCTGCCCCATACGCGCCATCGACACTCCGTCCGACAAGCCCGCGGATTTGTGCGGATCTAAGCTTAGAACCACCGGGCCGCAGTGAGACGCGGCCGACCCCAGAACTTTAGCGTTGCTTCAGGACGACTTCCGGGTTCGGACGGACTTCCTACGGGACCTGGACACCGGCGGAGTTGTGGAAGTGCCCGTGGGCCGGGTCCCAGATGCGGTCGGAAGAGGATTGGTTCGCCAGGCCGCTGAAGGATGCGATGCCAACGGCGATCGCTGCGAGGATGACGCCGCCAATGACGACCGTGAGGAAAGTCGAGCGTCGGCCGCTCTCGCTTTTGGTGCCGTGACAGCGCTTGAATTTCTTTCCGCTGCCGCAGTGGCACAAATCGTTTCGGCCGGGCTTGGCCATCACCCACCCCTTTCCTGCTGGAACGCCAAACTCTAGCGCAGACCCCGCCGGAAGTCACGGTCGCATGGTTGAACGTGTTGCTCTACCGGAGCCCGCGGTAAATCAACCACAGGCCGAAGGCCGGTGCCGCCAGCCGCGCGACGCTGACAGCGGTGTCGACCGAGGAACTTGGTGAGAACAACCCGGCAAGAATCTCATTTCCGGCGTTGAGGTTGATCCAGATGGCGATGATCAGTGCGGCACACCCGGCGACCAAGAGGGCCATGCGAATCAGGAGTGCCCGCAAGATCACTTTTGCGCGATCGACGAAACCCATTCGTGACTGTCCGAGGCTACCAGGAGTTGCAGGCTACGGCAGTGCCGGCACTCATTTAACAATGAAGCGCAGCACGCTCGGCCGCGGAGGACTAGGCGACCAACGCGGTCAACCAGTGCGCGACGCTGGACCAGGTGTCCGTGTCAGCGATGAAGCCCGGACTAAGGGCCCGCACAAAGAAGGCTCCCAGGCCGACGAGGTAGACGGGATGGATCAGGCGTTGGGCCCTGAAGTCGTAGGCCATTGCCAGCAGGATCGGTGAGACCCACACAGCCTGCCGCACTTGAAGATTCGGAAGAAACGTCATGCGCGACGCGGCAGCCACGAGCAGCATCGTTGCGGCCACCATCATCAGACGCTTGTGGACCTGAGGTTTCCGACGAAACGCGATGGCCGCGCTGAAGAAGATCGCAAACACCGTCATGTCGGCGACAGCTGCGAAGAGCAAGCCCTCGCCCGCCAGACCTAAACGAATACGGTTGGCGGACCGGCTGATGCCCGTGAGGAGCCCTACGATGATGACCAGGACACCGTAGCCGATGCCGAGTCGGCCCAATCGCAGATGCCACGCGACCCGACCGCTTGCCGCGAGCACAACCTGCGCCAGAAGCAGGACGAGCCAGCCCACGAAGACCGTCGCATGGAGATGGATGAGGAGTGGCTGCGCGATGGTCCCGAGCACGAGGGGGCCGAAGTAGGTTGGCCAGAATCCGACGACCGCGATGAGCCCCATCAGCAGGCTCACGCCGATGTAGAACGGCCGCCGACGCACACTGCGGGGCGTGGCCACGGCACGCCGACCTGTCGGAGGCCCCACCGTTGACACGACGTCCATCGTCTTGGCCAGCGTCACGTGTCGGGCATTCTACGCGATCGGTTGAAAATACCCTTACGCCCACGCTCCCGGCGCGCCGCACCGCGATCGACGTAGCCGATATCCGCCGGTCGCGCGATAATGGTGTCGACATGCCACTGTACGAATACACCTGTCGGAGCTGCGCTCAGAGCTTCGAACTGCTGGTCCGCGGCAACGATACACTCCAATGTCCGTCATGCACGAGCACTGAGCTCGAGCGCCGTTCGTCCGTGTTTGCCGCCCGCACCGGCGGCACGGCGCGCCCGGTGGAGACGGCAGGCGCCTGCGGCCACTGCGGTGACCCGCGCGGACCCGGCTCCTGCTCCATCAATTGAGCTGACGCGTTCCAACGCGCGTCACGCTTCCCGCCGGTAGCATCGGCATCGGTGTATCCTCTCCGCGGCCGAGCACGACATGAGGTCGTCCGCTGGCCCAATCCACTGCGGAGGGATGAACCATGGCACTCGGGATCTATTTTTCGCCGGTATCCATGACGAAACAGCAGTACGACACCTGCATCAAGAAGCTCGAGGCGGCGGGCGCCGGCAAGCCGGCGGGACGCCTGTATCACGCAAGCTTCGTCGAGGGCGACAAGATCGCTGTGTTTGACGTCTGGGAATCGCAGGAACTATTCGATCGTTTCGGTGAGACGCTGATGCCAATCCTCAAGGAGATTGGCGTGGAGACCCCTCCACCCCACATCATGCCGATTCACAACGTCATCAAGGGCTGAAAACCGACTGCTCTCATCGCGAAGTCGGACCGTATCGCAGTGAACGCGACTGCTCTCACGGGTGAAGTCGAACCGTATCGCCAAGCGCGGCGGTTGAATTCAGCTCGGTCGCAGCGCTAGACTCCAGCCGGCGCTGCGAACAACAGCTAGTGGCCTGTCGAATAAGGAGGCTGGGATGAAAAGGCTCTGCGCGAGTGGGATCGTGCTCTCCGCCGTCTTGCTCGGCGCCCAGAGCCAGCCGCAGGTCATGATCGAGTGGCGACACACCGGTTCCGAGCAGGCTCAGACAAAATATTCAGCAGCCACTGACATCACTCCCTCGAATGTCAGCCAGCTGGAGCTCGCCTGGCAGTGGCGGCCCAACGAACGGCCGTTACCGGATAAGACGCAGCCGGGGAATTTCCAAGCGACACCCCTCATGATCGATGACGTGCTGTATCTGAGCACGTCGTTCAACCGTGTGGTCGCTCTGAACGCGCAAACAGGGGCGGAGCTCTGGGTGTTCGATCCGAAAGCCTACCTGGACGGTCCAGGAATCAACCTCTATTACCAACATCGAGGCGTCGCCTTCTGGCAGGACGGCAACGAGGCGCGTGTCTTCATGAACAGCCACGACCGTCTGTTTTCGCTCGATGCCAAAACCGGGCAGCTTGTGACCAGTTTCGGTCAGGGCGGCTACGCATCGCTGCGGGATGGACTGAGAAACCACGACAAGCGAATTGAGATGCGGCAGAGCTCCCCCCCGGTCATTTATAAGAATCTGGTCATCGTCGGGAGCAGCATCCCCGATCGCTTGCAGTACAAATTCGATCCGCCCGGGGCAGTTCAGGCGTTCGATGTGAGAACCGGGAAACGCGTGTGGGTGTTCTATACGATTCCGGAACCCGGCGAACCGGGGGGCGACACGTGGGAGAAGGATTCGTGGGCGCAGACCGGCCATGCGAATGTCTGGGCGCCGATGGCTGTCGATGAAACGCGCGGACTGCTGTACGTGCCAACGAGCACGCCGAGCGGTGACTATTATGGCGGGCGACGGCTGGGCGCCAACCTGTTTGCGGAGACGCTGCTGTGCCTGGATGCGGCGACGGGCACACGGAAGTGGCATTTTCAGGCGGTGCACCATGGCCTCTGGGATTACGACTTCCCCGCCGCACCCAATCTGGTGACGATCGCGGTCGACGGTCGAAGGATTGACGCGGTTGCGCAAGTATCGAAGCAGGGATTCACGTACGTCTTCGACCGCGTGACCGGCCAGCCCGTGTGGCCCATCGAAGAGCGCCCGGTGGACACCACCACCGATGTGCCCGGTGAGCAGCTCTGGCCGACGCAGCCGTTTCCGACCAGGCCACCCGCCTTCACTCCACAAGGGGTCACGCTGGAGGATGCGAACGACTTGACGCCGGAGATCAAGGCGCTGGCACTCGAGCAGATGAAGAAGTTTCGAATCGGACCGATGTTTACGCCGCCGAGCTTACGCGGCACGCTGATGCGGCCCTCGAACAATGGCGGCGCCAATTGGGGCGGCGCCGCCTTCGATCCGGAAACGGGCCTGCTGTACGTAAAACCATCCAACTACGTCTACATCAATCAAGTCTGCAGGAACGACGGGAGCGATGCGCGCATCGATGCCGCATTCCATAACTACTGCGCGGATTTCTTGAAGCCTCCGGAAACGCCGCTGGGTCCGATTCCCGTCACCAAGCCTCCCTACGCCTCGCTGGTCGCGATCGATCTCAACAGGGGGGAGATTGCCTGGCGGGTGCCCTTCGGTGAAGGCACACCAGCCGTCCGGACACACCCCTTGCTGAAGAGTGTGACGCTCCCCGCTCGATTGGGCACGCCTGGTAACGCGGGATCGATAGTGACGAAGGGCGGTTTGGTCTTCGTTGGCGGCGGCGACCCTTATCTCTATGCGTTCGACAAGGCGACCGGGCGAGAGATATCGCGCGTGGCGACCCCGTTCCCAGTGAGCGCGACTCCGATGACATACAAGACGCGATCGGGCCGGCAGTTCGTCGTCGTTGCGACCGGCGCCGGTGCGGACGCCAGCCTGGTGAGCTTCGCGCTTCGTACTCAGTGAATCAACGTTTCTGAGGGATACGCGCAGAACCGCTGGGAGATCTCTCACCTTCATCTGCGCCCCTCGCGCGAGAACGCGCAGCTGACGTTGACGCTGACAACCGACTGCACTCATGGCGAAGTCGAACCCTATCGCCGGGAAGACGACTGCTCAAACCGCGAAGTCGGAAGGTGTTGCCTTGCAGTCGACTGGTCCAACCGCGAAGTCGAACGGTGTCGCGGCGCACACGAATGCTCAAACCGCGAAGTCGGACCGTGTCGCGATGCAGACGACCGCTCACACCAGGAAGACGCACCGTATCGCGATGCAGACGACGGCTCAAAACGGGGAGACGCACCGTATCGCGAGGGAGACGACCGCTCACACCAGGAAGACGCACCGTATCGGGGTGCAGAGAATCGCTCAAACCGCAACGTCGAACGGTGACACCCGCGAGGAGCTCCTCCAGCGGCGGGTCAGCTTCCCGTCGGACCCGCTACAACGGCGTGACACGCTCCACGGTCTGCAACTTGGACCTGAACCTGGACCTGGATCTGAACCACTGAACGCCTCGAACTGCGAAGCGCTTTTCGCGCAGGTCATCGAACAACGAGTACGTCACGGGCGTGACGACAAGTGTCAGCACGAGCACGAGTGTCTGTCCGCCGATGACGACCCAGCCGATCGCGTGATTTGTCGCGGATCCGACGCCGCTGGTAACTACCAGCGGCACCATCCCTGCGACGAACGCCAGCGTCGTCATCAGGATCGGCCGCAGCCGGTTCCGACACGCCTGGACGATCGCGTCGTGCGTACTGAGTCCCGCCTCTTTCAACTGGTTGGCGTGGTCAATCTGCAGAATCGAGTTCTTCTTGACGACGCCGAAGAGCACGAGCAGGCCGAGCGCTGAAAAAATGTTCAGCGACTGCTGAAATATGATCAGTGACAGCAGGGCAAACGGCAGTGTCAACGGCAGAGAAAGCAGAATCGTGACGGGGTGGAGCCACGACTCGAACTGCGCCGCCAACACCAGGTACATGAAAATCAGCGACAGAGCGAACGCGGTCAGAAATGCCGTGGCTGTGCGGTTGAGCTCGCGGGATTGGCCGCTGAACCCGCCCCGGTAGTCCGAGCCCAGGCCAATCTGTGCGGCTGCCGCGGTCATCCCGTTCTGCACCGCCGCCTGCGAGGTGCCCGGCAGCAGGTTGACGGTCACGGTCACCTGCCGCTGCCGCGCCAGCCGTCGCACGTCTGACGGCGCCGCACCGCGCTCGAAGCTCGCCACATTCTCCAGCGCGATGGGGCCGAGCCGCGAGGGCACAGGCAGTCGGCCGATCGCCGCCTCGGAGTTGCGATCGCCCGCTTCGGCTCGGACGTGCACTTCATACTGCTCGCCGCCTTCGTTGTAAGTCGTCACGGCGTCGCCGCCGACCAGCAGCCGCAGCGCGTCGGCGGCATCGGCGAGGGGGACGCCGAGATCAGCCGCCTTCGGGCGATCCATGCGCACTGACAGCTCGGGCTTGTCGACGTTGAGGCTGGTGTCCGCATCCACGACCCCGGGGATGCTCTTCACCTTCGCAAGAAGCAGTTCGCTGTATCGCTCCAGCTCCGTGATCTCGGGCCCTTGCAGCACGTACTGCACGCCGCCGCCGAATCCGCCGCCGCCCACACTGGCGCGGACGCCCTGCGCCACAAGCGGGGTCACGATGTTGTCGCGCACGTCCGCCATGATGGCGAACTGATCGCGATCCCGCGCGGCGATTGGCTTCAACTTGACGAAGAGCGACGCGCTGTTCTGCGTCCCGGCGCCATCGCCGGCAACGGTTACCAGCGTGTAGTCGACCTCTGGAATCCGCCGGATGGCTGTCGTGATCCGGTTCGCCATCAACTGCGTCCCCTCGAGGCTCGTTCCCTCCGCCGCGCGGACGTTGACGTCGAATCCGGACTGGTCGTCCTGTGTCGTGAAGTTGACACTCACCAACCGAAAGAGCGGCACACTCGACAGAAGCACGAGCACGGCGAGCACGGCCACGATGCCTCGATGCGCCATGGACCAGCCCAGCATGCGCGCATACGTGCGATCCAGTGGGCCGAACACCTTCGACTGCTTCGAGCCACCCGCGTGCGGTTCGTCTCCATCGCGGACGCGCCCCGGCTTCAGCCAGCGCGAGCACATCATCGGCGTGAGCGTGAAGCTCACGAGCAGCGACACCATGATCGCAAACGCCATGGTCAGGCCGAAGCTCTGCATGAAGCGTCCGACCATGCCGTCCATGAACGCCACCGGAACGAAGATGGCGACGAGCGACAGAGTGGTCGCGAGCACGGCCAGCCCGATCTCCTTGGTCGCCTCCACCGCCGCTTCCGCCGGCGCCATCCCCTTTTCTTCGATAAATCGGTAGATGTTCTCGAGCACCACGATGGCGTCGTCGATGACGATGCCGACGGCAAGGGTCAGCGCCAGCATGGTCAGCATGTTGAGCGTAAAGCCCATGTACCAGATGAGGCCGAATGTGGCGACGATCGACGTCGGAATCGAGATGGCAGCGATGATCGTGGACCGAAGGTTGCCCAGGAACAGGAACACCACCAGCGCCGCCAGTATCGAGCCGACGACGAGGTGCTCCTGGACACTCTTGATCGACGCTTCGATGAACTCACCCTGGTCGCGCACGATGCGCACCTGATAACCGGGTGGGAGCGTTCGCTCGATCGCCGCGAGCCGCTCCTTCACCCCGTTCACGATTGCGACCGTGTTCATGCCTGACTGCTTCCGGATCTGCAGCAGCACCGTTGGATCGCCGTTGACGCTGGCAAGCGTCCCGGCTTCGGCCATGCCGTCCTCGATGCGCGCGACATCGCGCACGAGCACCGGGTGCCCGCCAACTTCCCGCACGACGATGTCGCCGAACTCGGCCGGGGACTCTACGCGCCCTCGCGTGCGCATCGTGATCGCCTGTGCGCCCTGCTCGATCCGGCCTCCCGGAACGTCGCTGTTCTGCGCCTGGAGGGCCCGCGACACGTCGTTGACCGTCAGGGTCTGCGCGAGCAGCCGCTCCGAGTCGAGCCAGACGTTGACCTGACGCCGCCGGCCGCCGGCCACCAGTACCTGTCCCACGCCATCGGAGCTCTCGAGCTGCCGCCGCAGTACCTTGTCCGCGTACTCGGTGATCTCGCGCAGCGGTTTGTCGGCGGTCAGCGCAATGGTGAGCACCGGCTGGGCATCAGGGTCGCGCTTCTCGACCATCGGTTGGGTGATCGTTCGCGGGAGCAATGGAAGGACGCGGTTGACCTTGTCGCGAACCTCCTGGGTGGCGACGTCTGCATCCTTCTCCAGCTTGAAGCCGACGACGACCTGCGAGACGCCCTCCGACGATGTCGAGGTGAGCGTGTCGATGCCGCTGATGGTATTGACGGCCTCCTCGATCTTGTCCGTGACTTCGCTCTCTACCTGCTCCGGCGCGGCGCCGGGCAGGCGCGTGGTGACGAGGATCACGGGGAAATCGACGTTCGGGAACTGGTCGATGCCGAGCCGGGTGTAGGAGAAGCCGCCGACCACGGTCAGCGACAGGATCAGAACCGAGGCGAAGACGGGCCGGCGAACGCACAGAGCGGCGAGCCACTGCATGGCTGACTACCTCGTCCCCGTGATGCGCATGCCATCGGCAAGGCGCGCGACGTTACTCGTGGCCACAACGTCGCCCGTCTTAACGCCGCTGGTGATTTCGATCAGGTCTCCCACCGTCTGCCCCGTGGTGACGATGCGTTCCTCTGCCGACCCGGCCGACGAGACCACATAGACGCGCGCGGTGTCCGAATCGGTGCGGACCGCGCTGCCGGGCACGAGCACCGCGGGTGTCTGCGACGCCTGTTCGATCCGCGCGGTCGCGAATTGTCCCGGTTTCAATTCAGCCGTTTCGTTCGGGACCACTGCCTCGATGATGAGTGCTCGCGAATCCGCCTGCACCCCAGGTGAGACGTAGCGGATCCGGCCCGTAAATGTTCGGCCCGGATACGCGTCGACCTCGAGCGAGACGGAGCGGCCGGCGGCAATCGTCGAGATGTACTGCCCTGGGACGGTGAGCTCCACGCGCAGTGGAGTCGTACGCATCACCGAGGCGACCTTCGTGCCGCGTACGACGTAATCGCCCACCGACACGAATCGCTGGTCGACGATTCCCTCAAACGGCGCGCGCACGACGGCGTCGGCCAGCGCCTTACGCGCCATGGTCATGCGCGCTCGGGCGGCGATCAGCGACTGGAACTGCTGTTCTGCGCTGTTACGCGCGATGTCGTACTGGCGCCGGGCCACGTCGGCCTGCGAGCGGCTCCTGTCGAACTCCGCTTGAGGCAACAGCTTCCTCTCTATCAGCATCCGGGCGCGATCGAAATCCGCCTGCGCGAGCTCGGACGAGGCGCGGGCACTGGCGACCTCCGGGACACTGTCGATCTCGAACGCGCCGCCGCCGGCCAGTCCGAGCCGTGCTTCGATCTGCGCGGCATTTGCCCCGGCCTCGTCCGCCTGCGCGCGAACCTCGGTCTCGGTAATCTGCACGAGCGCTGCGCCGGCGCTCACGAGCGTGCCGCGCTCGACCGGCGTGGAGACGATACGGCCGGCGATCTCTGAAGCGACATCGGCCTGTTCCTGTGCGGCAAGCGTCCCGGTGACAGCGACAAATCGAGCGATGGGGCGCTCGATGGCGACGGCGGTCGTAACGGCCACCGCGGGTACGTCGGCTGCGCCGGCCGTCCTGGCTTCAGGGTTGGCGCCCGCTCCGCAACCGGTCGCCAGAAGCGCCAGTGTCGAGAGTAGCCACAAGCGACGTCGGAACGGAACCATGGAAAAACGACTCCCTGTGAAACGAGATGAAAAGCAGCAGTGGTGTTGATGGTATCCCGGCCGAGCCCTGCAGCGCCCGTTCCCAACGCCAGCAAATGAATCCTTAAGTTTTGTAAAGATCCGTCCCGGCGGCTGGCGGCACCCCGAATTACTGGCAGACTTGTGACAACTCTGTGACCGCGCCCTCCATCCTGCTCGTCGACGACGATGTCGAGCTGTGCTCGCTGATGGTCGAGTACCTCGGCGAACACGGCTACACCCGGTGAAGGGATGCCCTAAGCAGGTCCGGTGCGGCGGAAAGCCTCGTGTTGATAATTGCACGCCGGCCATTTCGGCAATAGCATTGCGGATCAACGACAAGGCGTCGCGCGGGCCGGAAGAAGACCGGTGGGGGCGCGGAACGGCCAAAGGGAGAATGACGTGGCTTACAACATCCTGATCCTGGGCGCGGCCTATGGCTCGCTGCTCGCCTCCAAAATGCTGTTCGGCGGCCACAAGATCCATCACATCTGCCTGCCGGCCGAGGCCGACCTGATCAACGCCGAGGGTTTTCGCGTCCGCCTGCCGGTGAAGGGCCGCAAGGACCCGGTGCTACTCGATTCCCGCAATCTGCCCGGCAAGGTGACGGCCGGCGGGCCGGCGGGCGTTAACCCGGCCGATTACGACCTCATCGGGCTTGCGATGCAGGAGCCGCAATACCGATCGCCCGGCGTGCGCGAATTGCTCGACGCGGTCGCGAAGTCGCGTGTGCCCTGCATGTCGATCATGAACATGCCGCCGCTGCCCTATGTGAAGCGCATTCCGGGCCTCGACTACGAGGCGCTGAAGCCCGCCTACACCGACCCGACCGTCTGGGACAGTTTCGATACCACCTGCCTCACCTTGTGCAGCCCCGACCCGCAGGCGATCCGCCCGCCGGACGAGAAGGTCAACGTGCTGATGGTCACGCTGCCGACCAACTTCAAGGTCGCGAAGTTCGACAACGAAAAAGGCAACGCGATCCTGCGCCAGTTGGAGAAAGACATCGACGCCGTCCGCTTCGATCCGGGCGACGGCACCAAGATCGAACTGCCGGTGAAGCTGCGGGTCTATGACTCGATCTTCGTGCCGCTCGCCAAGTGGTCGATGCTGCTGGCCGGGAATTACCGCTGCGTCACCCCGGACGGCATGCGGACAGCCCAAGAGGCCGTACATTCAGACATCGAGACCTCGCGCTCGGTCTACAACTTCGTGTTCGACTTGTGCGTGAAGCTCGGCGCCAAGCCGGAAGACCTCGTGCCGTTCGAGAAATATGCCGCCGCCGCGCAAAGCCTCGTGCGTCCGGCCTCGGCGGCGCGCGCGCTGCAGAACGGCGTGCCTTATATCGAGCGCGCCGACAAGCTGGTGCAGCTCATCGCAAAGCAGAAGGGCCTAAGCCATCCGGCGATCGACGCGCAGGTGGCGCTGGTCGATGCGCGGCTCGCCGCCAACCGCCAGAAGGTGGCTTAGGGTCTTCAGGACGGTGTAGCCGTTCTTCAGTCACGTGTCGCAGACGATGCCGATGTATCGACGCGGGCCCTAAACACGGCACCGACGGCGCCGTGTTCGACGACCAATTGGCGGCCGCACTGGAGGCAGGTCTCGGCGACGAAGCGCAGGCAGGACGACGTCAACGTAACACCGCAACCTTAGTTGATAGTTACGAAACGCTCACAAGGAAGACAAAGGTAGCCGCCGCTGGCGATGTTTTCTCCGTGCTGCGGAATTCCTCACGATCCTGATGAGCTGGTCGGCTCGGCTTTTGCCTAGCGCCGAACCGCGTCTATCGCGACACACAGTCGTCAAGCCATTCTGAGGGGAAGATACGATGAGACTTCGCGGCAGCCGCTCGAGCACGCCGCTTCAAGCGGCGGTTTTCCTCTTTAGAGTGCTACGTCGGCTACTTGCGGTGTCCATACGAGTGGTGACTAGCTCCGGGAATAAGACTAGCTCCGGGAATAATAAGAGGCGAGCCGACGGACCACCATCGACTATCTATCCGCTTTTCTAGACCGCATGCGGCATGGCAGCAATCCGCTCCGCCAGAACCGAGAGAGGTCTATCGCTCCATCTCAGGTGCCGGTCGGACCCCGGCACACCTATTACCACCTGGCCAATGCTGACGAATACCCGGAGGTGCTTCCCCTCGCTCTGAGACTCGTGCGAGATGGTCTTGAGTCTTTCATCAATTCGCCGCAACAGCTGCCAGCGGATCTTGGTCGCTATCGGGATGATCCTTCAGAGATGCCCCGAGCACTCGCAGCCTTGAGCGAGCTCGCTGCGCTGACGTCCAACCCCTGGAACCATCGCGAACCAGCCGCAGCACGACGTCAGGTCATGCACTACCTGACGCAATACCTGCCCGCTGCGCTTGTCGACGGCTGTTGGCTGCAGGGCGCGGTCAGGGTCGCAACCGCCCATACAGAAGTTGGCGCCGGGCTTACGGCGGCGTACGCGCATCAAGTTCACGCGTATGCCGAAGATCCAGACGATCATTTTGTCAGCGAGTATCGCCACCTCTACCGACTGCTTGCCACTCCCGTTGAAGATGTGTCGGCGCGTTCCTTCAGCGTTCGCCGTGAGTTCCTCGATTCTAGCTTCGAACTGCCGGCGCTTCTGCTCAGCATCGGTCAGTTTCCGCGAATGTTTCAAAGCGAGATCGTCGGACTTCATCTCGCTTGGCAGTTTCTCGAAGTCCCGTCGTTCAGTCGAAGCCTGGTACGGGACGCGCGAATGCACCATTCCCTGTCCGCGGCCAACCACACAGTCACAGAGTCAACCGATGCCCAACGCGGTCGCTTGTTGGCGCTGGAGGTCGCTCGAAGATTGCTCCAAGGCAATGCCAAGGACGTCAACGAAACATGGCGGTGTATGTGGAGTGGCCTTGCGCTAGCCGCGAACGCCTGGACGGCCTGGTTGACCGCGACGGGTGAAACCGTTCCCGATGGTCCGCCAGACCCTCGGCAGGAAATGATCGATTTATTGTGCCGAAAGGCTCCGCATGCTGGTGGGTACCATGGCAACAAGCGGCTTGGTGGCACGTTGCTAGACGACCAATTCCGCGCCGTCAAGTTCGACCCCGAGGCGCTTCTCGATAACCTGGCGTCCTCGCGGCTGGTCACGCCGGGCGACCCCGAAAGCAGCGGCTTCCTTCAAAGACTCGTGGTATTTGGCGGACCAATGGTGGAGGTTTTCTCGCCAGCGGAGATCATGACTATCAAGAACTGGATCAGTCGTCTCCCGCCGAGGAGCCAAGCCGCCCATCAGCGTGCCTCCCTTCGGATAGAAAATGAGTCCGATCCGACGCGCGTGCCGGAACCGGTGCGACCGCTGTCGTCTTCTGCAACCTTCCGCAAGCGAAGCGAACGACGATACGCGAACTGCTCCGTGCGCGAGCTGTACCACTATCTCGTTAATCTGGAATTCTTTCCCGATGTCTTGCCGGTCGCCGAGCGCTTCGCGAGTGACCGCCTCGAGCGATCGATGCTCACGGTCAAGACGGGGGACCGACCGATCCCATCAGAGCGCTACGATCCGGATGCTCTCGAACGATGGGTTCATGTCAAGCACCGCGAACAAGTGGACTCGTACCGCCCGCTGATCGGTGCGCCGCGCATTTCAAGAAGGGAATTCATAGAGTCCACGGTGCAGCTCGCGCCGCTGATTCTGATTGACGGCGGCTGGCTTCAGGGAATAGCAAGTCCCGCACTAATCCATCGGACGGTGGGATGCATGCTTTTCCATGTGTTTTATGAAGAAGCCGGTGAAGGGAATCCCGCGCAGCATCATGCGAACATCTACCGCGATCTGTTGACGGCGATGGGCGAAGCCGCGCCGCCTGTGGACACGAAAGAGTTTGTGAACTGGCCGCGGCTGCGGGACGCCTCTTTCGATGTCCCGACCCTATGGCTTAGCATCTCCTCCTTCCCACGCCATTTCCTCCCAGAGATTCTTGGGCTCAACCTGGCGGTGGAACTGGCAGGGATTGGCGGCCCTTATCTCGAGGCGCGCGACACACTGCGCCATTTCGGGCTTCCGACACTTTTCGTCGATGTCCATAACGCTGCCGACAATGTGTCAGTCGGCCACTCCGCGTGGGCCCTGAAAGCCATCAACGCATACATGGACGAGGTTGCGGCACGCGAGGGACCTCACAACGTTGACTATCATTGGCATCGGGTCTGGAGCGGAGTGCGAGCGACGCTACCGCAGGTCAGCTTCATCCGCCTGGCTCTCCACCGCATCGCAGCACGCGTCCTTGGATCTCCACAGGAAAGGCGCGTTCCCCGGATCTTCAGAACGTAGCTAACGGAGTCCGGCATCTGAGCGAGTCGTCGTGCCAGGCATCACGTAGACATGAACGTTGTCACGTTCTTACTCGGCGCGGTTCTGCTTGCGTTTGCATCGATCGAATTGGTGCTCCGCTGGCTCGATGTAGCTGACCCTCCCACGTTTCAATTCAACTTGCTTTTTGGATACCTGATGCACCCGGATCAGTCGGCCTCGACGAGGGGACATCGCTTCCGGATCAACAACGCGGGCCTTCGTGGTGCGGACATCAACTCACGCATGGTTGGTGAGCGTCGAGTCGTGTTTGTCGGCGATTCGATCACCTATGGGGGAGGGAGGATCCCGGACGACGATCTTTTCGCCACTCGCGTCGCAGAGGCTCTCAGCGTAATGCGGGACGAGCGCGTGACGGCTGTTAACGTATCGGCGCCAGGATGGGGCATCCAGAACATGGCCGCATACATTGGGGCGAACGGCGTGTTCGAAGCCGAAGTCGTCGTTTGGGTGCTTCCGTCAACCGACTTTCGCCGCCATAAGACATCCCTTGAGGACTTCGCATACCCGCGGACACGACCACGCAGCCGTCTGATTTATGCGGCGCTCAGCTGGCTTTCTACGGTTAGTAACCAGGGGCGACCACCGACGGAGGCAGAGTACTCAACTGTCCCTGGCGCAGACATCTTGGAAGCGAATCTTCGCGCACTCGACTCGACGCTGCTCACCTTGAGAACGGCAGGCATCCAACTTGTTGTTGCGGTGTTGCCAGACGAGGCGGGCTACAGAAACTTGGCGAACGACGTTCAGCGATTCAAGGCCGTGGCCGACGCGAACGGCGCTGTATTTGTCGACCTCGAGCCGGTTTTTCGAATGCAGCAAGACCTTCACCTTTTCGAAGATGGCGTGCATTTGACCAGTCGCGGCCACGAGTTCGTTGCCAATGCAATACTCTCAACCGTCAACGCGGCGTTCGCCGGCGGACATGTCACAAGCTGGTGCAGCTCATCGCCAAGCAGAAGGGCCTAAGCCATCCGGCGATCGCGGCGCAGGTGGCGCTGGTCGATGCGCGGCTCGCCGCCAACCGCAAGAAGGTGGCTTAGAGTCGTCAGGACGGTGTAGCCGTTCTTCAGTCACGTGTCGCAGACGATGCCGATGTATTCGACGCCGGCCCTCCCGCGCACGATCTGCGGCTTGAAACCGAAGCGGTTGACGAACCCTTCGACGAACACCCTCAAACACCGCGCGATCGCAGGATGAGGATCCGTTCGAAGTTTCTTTTGGCTGGTGACGAGGACGAGATTCAGAGGGGCGCCGTCAGGCGCGGCGCCTTACAGGCTCTCGTAGTTCTTTATTTCTCTTTGATCCGGAATACTCCTATAGCCCGTTCGTTTGGGGACCGGGTGTGGGTTACTGCGTAAGCTAAGATTCGGCGCCGCGAGCCGTTTTGCTCACGGGCAGTCGAAGGATTCCCTACAAAGAAAAACTGGAGGCGCCGCCCGGATTTGAACCGGGGATGGAGGTTTTGCAGCCTGAGAACAGCGCTCGACGGAAATCAAAGAAACGCACATAAATTCCTGCATCACAACGTCTTCGGTCATTCGCGCCAGTTGGCTGCCGTTGGCTGAAATGGCCCCGATTCGGTGGCCATGAGGACAGTCTTGGGGACAGCGCCGCAGAGATCTCGGCTTGTCCGTTGATCTCCCCCGCGCACGCGTTCCATGCAGTGCGGCCGACTCCCGCAACGCGTACGAGAAAGGGCTGAGGGCGGCAGGGGAACGACAGGCCGATCATCCGATTGCCCTCTGGACCGCCCAACAACTCCGCGAGGCCTTTCCAAGAAGACACGGGCCCGCGCTACCTCATTCACGATCGCGACAACGCCGTTGCCGCGCTCGCGGCCACGGCGAATGGCATGGGTATCCAGGCGATCCCGACGGCCCCTCGCTCCCCGTGGCAGAACGCGTACGCGGAGTGGGTCATCGGCTCTCCGGCGCGAGTGTCTTGATCAGGTGATGGTCGTGAATGAAGCCGGATCGGGGACAACAGAACACGATTCCAAGCTGGATATTGGGGCGACAGCACAATCCAAGTCAGATGGAACCAGGACGTCGAATGGATACACACCTGTGTCCTGTCAATGGCCTGCCCGCCAACAGCGCAGGGTAGGTCCAACGGCGCGGCCGTTTCGAACACGAATCGACCGGTCTTCTCCTCGAAGATCTGCACAGCGGGCGTGCCTGCGGGAGTGTTTTTGCCCTTTAAGTTTGGACCCGAAACAGCGTCAAGGTGAAAATAACGATGTCGAAGGCTTGTGGATCTTGCTCGACATCGAGTTGTAGTATGTCGCTCAACTCAGCCGGTGCGGCAACAGGAGGCTTATGCGACGACTGCTACTACTGCCAGTGCTCTCGGCCTTCGTGATCGCATGCGGGGGAAACTCAACGACGGCACCGACGCCCGTCACGCCTCCTCCGACCAACATCGCAGGCAACTGGACCGGCACCTTCACCTTTACACCGACCTCAGGAGGCCAACGGCAGATCTTGGCCGTGACCGCCACCTTTACGCAGGGGAGCGACAACATTACCGGTCAGGTGAACATCGCAGGCGGAGGAACCGCGCTGCTCTCCGGCATAGTCAGCGCCACGACGTTGACGGCCTCCACGACCATGACCGTGAACAATTGCTCGGGGAGCGCGTCTGTGTCTGGCAGCGTGAGCGCAACCCAAGTACGTTGGACCGTTCCAACACTGGCCACATCGGGCACTTGTAGTTTTTTTACGAGTGGCGATTTTCTTTTGAGTCGCTAGTCCCCTGGAAAACGGGTTCTCTAGGAAAACGATCCGCCGTGTGATCTTATTGGGAACATGGCAAAGATCGGTCGTCCCAGGGCCACCCTGGTAGTCACGGAAGTCGAGCGCACCGAGTTGGTGCCGTTGACGAAGCGAGCCCCGTGAATCGTCTCTTGGCGTTTCGGGCCCGACTGGTGCTCGCGTGCGCCGACGCGCCGACCGGCACGGGGGTGGCGCGTCGCTATCGCACCTTCGATCGGCCGGTAGTTGGGAAATTCGTGGTGGACCTACCAGCCAACCAACCCGACCTGAATAGAAGAAGGCCGGCACCTTTGTGCTAACCTCCGCGCTGGCTCAGCCATAAAGAGCGACAAGGTTCGGTCAACACGGGAAACCCCAACGAAATCGTTAGGCGGATAAGGGAGCTGAACATGGTCAGGAAAAGTCTCTGTGCGACGTTCTTCGTGCTGGCATCTACCCTACCGAACTTTGCTTTTGGGGCGGACGTCAGCAGTGCCGAGCACTTTGGTGTTAACGCGGGAGCTTCGAGCGTAGACGCTTCGGGTTGTATCTTCACGAACATTTTCCTGTTCGGCGGAGTGGATACAGCCAAGACACCGGGATCGACGACCTCAACGCAAGCCGTGTTCGTGAATATCTCTCAGTTTGACACTTGCACTTTCGTATCCTCGTTTTACGGTGGGCAGTCGAACGACATCGTGTTTGCGTTTAACGCCAACCTGAGTGCGGTGACTCTCACGGGGCCGATCAAGTTGTGTGATGCGTCATCGACGTGCAGCACCTTCCAGATCGACATTGCGTGGAACGCCTCCAGCGATCTCAACCGGACGATCTCGTCGACTCACAATTTCTGCGGAGCGTCGTGCAAGAACTTCTCGAGGGGAGAAAATCTTGCCCGTACTCTGAGCGGCTCGGGCAGCATTTCCAATGGCGCAATAAATTTCGCGGCGCCTTCGACTGGATTCGCCAGTATGTTCAGTTTCACAGTCGTAAAGCCGTAGCCTCCGTTTCGTGCCCTCGCGACGGCGTTGGTGCATGAATCGGATCTGGCCCGCAACGATCCCAGCCCATGCCGGTCACCTCCGATGGCGTACGACGCAGGCCTGCCCCGCTGCGGCATCTGATTAAGGATGTTGCATGCGACGACGGCCTCAGTCCCCTGCCCTCCCGGACTGCGCGAGTGAAGGCTCTCCCCGATGCTCGACTTGTACCGGAAGAAGGCGTTCTCCACACGGGCCTGTCGATGATAGCCAGACCTTCTTCCACCGTCGTCGTCCGACCGCTCTCTGTCATTGACCGACTCTCGCGTCCGCTCCGGGGCGCCTGGACACCGCTAATACAATTCCCCTTATCTGAGAGGCAAGGTCTGAATGAGTCCTCAGCCGTCAACCTGACAGATCTTAGCGAGAGCCCGTTCGTTTTCCTGCGCGGCTCCTTCTATCGTTGGGTTCAGCTCTGGCCGACCGTGTGTTCTGCTCACGGGCAGCAGCAGACATGGTCAGCGCTATGGTCGATGAGTGGCGAGCGAGGGAAGAAGAGGCGAGCGAATTGATCGACCCCCGGCTTAAAGCACGGCTTGTTCCGCGGGCCCTTGCGCGCAATGATGTTTCCGGTCTCATTGTAAGAAGCGCGTCATGAACAACCGCTGCTCGAGTGTCGCTGCGGCGCTCTGTCTGACTCTGGCTGTCGCGACCATTTCGTTCGCGCAGGAGCCCGAGACGTTCTGGCTGTCGTCCAGGGGCCAAGTCTGGTATGCGACCAAGCCCGATGAGGCGACGATCGCCAGAAGCGTCGCGCCGATCTTGTGGTTTGCGCCTTCTGAGTTGCTGCGGGCGAACGGGAAGCACGCACCCGAACGGCTTCCGTGCGACACCGCGGCCGATCCGACTACTGCCGTCGTCTATTACACCGTCGACACCGACGACGAGGGGTCAGTGTACGCACACGTGCGGGTTCACTTCTACTTTTACTTTTCACAGGACATCGGCAGCGGTTGTCATTCGAACGACCTCGAAACGACCACAATGGACATAGACCTTCTCCAGATAAGGAGTGGGGAATGGGCGGCGCTTCTGAGAACCGTCGAGGCGAATGCGCACGGCAGCGCGTTTCTTCAAAACAGGCTGAGGATCAGAGACGATCAGATCGAGGAGAAAGCGGCAGGCGCGCTGAACCTTCCAGTGACTCTTCTTATCGAGGCCAATAAACACGCGCCGGCACCCGACGTGGAGGGCGACGGGGTCTTTGTGCCGGGCTCAGACGTCAATTCGCGCGTCGTGGACGCCTGGGGCGTTCGTGACTTTTTCTGGGAACGTTCCGCTCAGGGCATGGTGCGGTATTCGCCGACGATGACCGCACGGCGCGTACCGACGGATCGAATCGGTCCGCAGCTCGATGCGGCCACTGAGTGTCCGATTGGGTGTGGCGGACCTTTTGGCCTGCCCGGCGACACGTACGAGTTGAGACGGATCCCCGATACGTGCCGCGGCCGAGAGATTCCACCTGGCCCGCCTCCCACGGCTAGCTGCCGCCTCCGTCCCCTCAGTTCGTTTCTCGAGGAAAAAGGGCTTCGAGCGCCAAGTCGATCTAGACAGTTCTTGAACGGACTTGCCTGGCTTGGCGATCACTTTGTCGTGCCACTCGACGGCCTCGGGCTGGGCTTCCGCCAAGTCGGCGCATTCGACAGCGAACATGGAATCTCAGGAATTGAACTGACCGTCCGCGGGGCTGACTGGCCCGGTCTTCGCCACATCGACAAGGTCATTCAGTCGGCCGACGTACAGCTGTTCTTCACGCCCTCCTTGACACGCTCCGTGGATTACTACGCCGCGGGCGGATTTCGGATCTTCCAGGCGCGACAGCCGCGGGGACTCCTGCACGTGAACGGCATGACCGTCGACTCGATCGCCGAGGGTGGGCTCTGGTTTCGCTGGATTTCCCGGTTCGAGCTGCGCGCGGGCATCGGCACAAGTCTGAACGACAAGTTGAGGTTCACGGTGAACGTGAGCAAGGCCATCGCCGGTGGACTGATTGATTGAGCACACCTCGCGAATGCTGGCCCATTGCCGTCGCGACGTGGCGTGTAGCAGCTTACCCATGTCGCAATGCGCCCACGATCGTAGAAGTCCACGAACAGCTTGCCGCAGTTCGGATCATCCGCCACTGCGGCACGCATCGCGTTACAGCGGCTCCGCAATGCGCTGTCCGTTGTGGAGCCGGTAGCGCTGACGATGATGTAAGCACCGCCACGAGCGGCGAGATCGGCAACCGTAGGACGTAGTACGCCCTCTGGACGCATCTCGACCTCTATCGCCGAGGGCGGCATGTCGGGCTTCTTGACCTGGAACCCAGCGTGTGGGGGTGGAATAAAGTCGGACGTTAGGATCGGCTGTTCAGCCGCTACGTGCACGTCCAATCCGCCGTCCCTGGCATTGTGCGCCCGCCCCACGTAACGCTGGATCGAGCGATGCCGTACTTGCGTGTTTCCGCCTCACACAGAAGACCTATCAGAGCACGAAGATCTTCATCGCTCAGCTTCGCGATATCGTCGCCCGTGATCTCGATCATGTTTTCGGCGGTGTGCTCGGGCAGTTGCTCTGAGATTGACGGATGATATGGTGCGCCTCGCCCTGACCAGTTATCGCTACTGGCGTCCGCCATCAACACGGCCGTCTTTTCGCTACTCGATGCAATGCCAGGGCTCGCGCTCCTGAGGCGCGACCCCGCCTCCCTCTCAATCTTTATGGTGAGTGACCGCAGCATCCGCAGCCTCGATCTGCCGTCATTGTGACCGATTTGGGGGCCTGTTCGGCCTGGTGCTCCGACTGCGCTGCCTTACCGAAATCGCGCCGGCAGACCTGTGCTACTCAACGCAAGCTGATGACATCACGGTGGTGCGCCAGGGTCGCGTCATCCCATGCGTGCCCCGGCGCTTCGCTGTGGAGGGCCGGAAGAGGAGGTTCTCGAGATTTCCGTCCACTAGCACGATGCACGTCGCAAGTGGCAACATGCTGTGAGGTTTACGGAGTCACCCGCGCGAGCCACGGACCGGATTCGAGAACATTCGAGAACAATTGCAAGCGCACTCCACACGCCACGCAATGTCAATTCGTCGAATTTGAACTGGAAAACTGGACGCGCCGCCCGGATTTGAACCGGGGATGGAGGTTTTGCAGTCGTCACCCGGTTTCCTCGGAATCACGCGTAAACACGCCAAGTCCGTGTCGGATCGACCGCTTACGTAATTTCGCCTCCGTCATTAGCGTTTCCAGATTTTGAGGTTTTATGTAGCGTTGGTGAACGCTGCGGTGAACGCTGCTTTCTCGTTGGCTGAGACTTCACACGGCGATCAGTTTCGTCATTGACACGCCGTGCGACAATTAGATCACATACAGTTTTACTGACAACCTAACCGGCAAGTCGGGTTCCACCGTCGCGCTCGTGAGACCAATCTAGCGCGACGACCGACACCGTAAGCCCTCCGGACTCAGACGGAAGCGCATTCACCCGAAAGGGGTGCTTTGTGCTTCGTCTGAAATTTCTCCGCATCGCCAGCGACCGACGCCAGTATGAGATCGCAGAGCTCACGGGTATCCGTCGGCCCGAGCTCTCGCGCATCGAATCCGGCCGTCTGAACCCGACTCCCGACGAACTCGCACGGCTCGCCAAGGTCTACGGCGTGCTGCCCGAGCGCCTGCTGGATCACATCACCGTCAACGACGGCGTCGAGTCTCACGACAGTCAGCGTGAGCGTGCGTCGAAATGAAACGCACGCCGCATCCCCACGCGAAGCTGCTGACGCTGCGCCAGGCGGAGGCCGAGTACGGGCTCCCCTACTCGACGTTGTGGACGCTGGTCACCGAAGGGC
>Ga0184628_10000169_pt1 | contig 38619 bp, 35 predicted proteins | sample PLM4_5_b1_FD_133149 | JGI IMG/M metagenome (GOLD analysis project Ga0184628, IMG submission 133149) | Groundwater sediment microbial communities from an aquifer in East River, Colorado, USA - PLM4_5_b1 | ecosystem: Environmental > Terrestrial > Soil > Riparian zone | place: USA: East River...
GCTCGAAACGTTGATGCAGTATTCGCAGGAACAGGGTTTAATAGGCCGCAAGTTGGGTTTAGACGAACTATTCATCACCACCGATGCTCATTCCTAATCATGAAATCGCGCTTGGCGCCGGCGGAGGACCCGAAACCGGGGCAGTAGCTGCACGGATCGTCGGCCCATGAAGGTCGCGCGGTCGCGCCTGCTTTGCGCCTTTGGCCCTCGGCAAATCCGCCAAGATTGAACTTACGTCGCTATTGGCGTAAATTTTCGCCACTTAACGATTGCGCCAGGATTCTTTCGCTCACGAATCCGGCGGAGGAGGCAATATGTTTGGCAAAGGCGTTTTTCAAGCGGAAGATAATCTTCTGCGCGAGATCATTCGCAGTGTCGACAAGAAAATTGATTACTCCGCCCGCGAGGGCGAAGGAAGCAAATTCACGCTGCACCTCAAACTCAAGAATCATGAAGGCGATGTCATCCTAGACCTCGAAGACTTGCATACGGCCAAACAAGACCAGATCCGACGGCACCAGATTCGCCAGAAAATAAAGGCGCGCTGCGATCACCTGGATCCCTCCCGCTATGGTGCTGACATCCTGGGCCTGCGATCGGCGCGAATTTTGAAAACCTCGCCCAAGCTCGAACCGATGGCGCAGCGCAGCTTTAACCGCAGCGGACCACGACGCTAGCGGTTTAAAGCTAGCTTCTTTCTCGGGCAGTGAGACAGTCGAGGCTATATGGCAAAAGCGGAATTGATACGTCGTGCGTTGGCCACTCATGGCCAGTTAATAATGCCAGGGGTTTACGACGCTCTCAGCGCAAAAATTGCCGCCCGAGCCGGTTTCGAAGTTACTTTTATTACCGGTTACAGTTTATCGGCGACATTACTCGGCGAACCTGACTTTGGTTTATTGACTCAGACTGAAGTCGTCAGCGCCGCTCAACGGATATGTTCGGTCATCGATATTCCAGTGATCGTCGACGCTGACACCGGTTACGGCAACGCAATCAATGTCATCCGCACCGTCCAGGATCTGATCCGCGCCGGCGCCGGCGGGATGTTTTTAGAAGACCAAGTCTGGCCCAAACGCTGCGGCCACATGCGCGGCAAGCAAGTGATTCCCTTAGAGGAACAACTCAACAAGTTGCGTGCCGCGGTCGAAGCGAAAGGCCAAAATGACTTTTTCATCGTCGCCCGCACCGACTCTCGCCAGGCGCTAGGCTTAGACGAAGCGATCAAACGCGGTATCGCTTTTAAAAACACCGGCGTCGACGCGGTATTCATCGAGGCGCCGGAATCCAAAGAAGAAATGCGCGAGATCGCCAAACATATAAAATGCCCCCTGGTGGCTAACATGTTGGAACGCGGCGTAACCCCGCTGATGGGGCCAAACGAATTAAAAGAACTTGGATTTGACTTGATTGTGTGGCCGTTGGCGCCACTCTATTCAGTGGCGAAATCACTCACCGATGTCTACACGACGCTACGCAAGGAAGGATCGACGCTGTCGATTCTCGATCGGCTGATGCCGTTTGACGAGTTCAACGGCATTGTCGGCTTGAATGAGAAATATTTGCTCGATGCGAAATTCAAAACTTAGCCAAAGGGATTGGCATTAACCGCAGTCGAGCTAACTACCTAGAGGCGCATCGGCATAAGAACGTAAAGATAGCCATCGACACCGGCTTTTCGGATAACGCTGGGGCTGAGTTCGTCTTTCAATTCGAATTCGATCTCTCCATCACCACCCAAAACCGCCAAAACATCTAACAAGTATCGGGCATTGAAACCGATGGCGATGGTTCTGCCTTTATAGTCAGCCTCGACTTCTTCAACCGCTTCGCCAAGATCTGGGTTATTCGCCGAAATTGACAGTTTGCCGTTGGCAAACTCCATTTTAACACCTTTGTAACGTTCGCTGGAAAGTATCGAAACCCTGCGCAATGCGCGCAATAACTCTTCATGGTCGAGTTTGGCGATATTCGGGTTGCCGACAGGAATCACTTTAGTATAGTCGGGAAAATCGCCATCTATTAGGCGCATGAAAAGCTCGACTTTGTCCTTCTTGACGAGTCCCATGTTCTCTTTGAAACCGAGAGAGACGGCGCCGTCTTCGCCGCTTTCTAATAGCTTCTTTAGCTCAGACAATCCCTTTCTCGGTAAAATCACCCCTTTGGGTAGGCCAAGAGAGCCGATCTGCTTCTCTTCGAAAGCCAGACGATGACCGTCGGTGGCAACCATCCGCACTTTGCCGTCTTCACTCTGTTCGATGTAAACCCCATTGAGACTATAGCGGGTCTCGTCAGTCGATACCGAAAAGATCGTCCGTTCGATCATTTCGCGCACGGTTGCTGCCGGTGTCGTCGATAATCCACTGCTATCGAATTGAGGAAACTGAGGAAACTCCTTGGCATCCATGCCGAATATTTTGAAAACAGATTTACCGCTGCGAATCTCGACCCAGTCGTTGTCCAAGCGTTTTAATTGAACCAGATCATTAGGCACTTCCCTGACTATTTCATAAAGCTTTTTGGCGTTAACCGTTATGCCTCCTTCTTTGACGACCTCGCCATCGACGCCGCCGCGGACACCCACTTCAAGATCCGTAGCCGTGATACGTATGCCGCTTTTTTGCGCTTCAATCATGACATTGGCGAGGATCGGCATGGTATTACGCCGTTCGACAATGCTTTGAGTCCAATAAAGCGTTGCGAGAAGATCTCCCCGCTTGGCTTTAATTTCCATACTTCCTCCCGGTGACTTCTTCTGTGCTCATGTATATATAAAAATTAGCAGTAATAGTAGGGGCTGTGGAAAATGCGGGTAAACGCGTTTAAGGAGTTAATTCGGTAGGATAGCTTGTGGGTAACTTGTGGTGATTATACCGCTCATCCACCCTTTAACAGGCTGCGTGGCGATGCCTACATAGTTGTGGACAGATCGAGAGTATAGATAACAGGCTATCCACAACTACTTGTGGATATTTAAATTGCGTTCGATCACTGCAATGGTCGTTAGCATGTTGGGATCTTCTTTGATGCGTCGAGCAATGGTTTTCGAAGCGTGGATAACCGTAGAATGATCTCTGCCGCCAAATTTGTCACCGATTCCAGGGAACGAAGTTTGGGTATGTTTGCGGCACAAATACATCGCGACCTGGCGCGGAAAGGCGAGATTTTGAGTGCGTCTATGAGCTTTTAAGTCGCTAATTTTTAGATTGAAATGGTCGCAAATGGTTTTTTGGATACCTTCGACTGTGATTTCCCGTTCGTAGCTTTTTAAGTTATTGCGTAGCACGTCCTTGGCAAAGTCGACCGTAATGGCAGCCTTGGTGAGCGAATAAAAAGCGCCCAAGCGAGTAAGGGACCCCTCCAGTTCGCGCACGTTGGAGCTGATATTCGACGCTAGAAAGATCGCCACGTCCACTGGCAGCGGCACCCCCTCAAATTCAGCTTTTTTTTGCAGAATCGCGACTCTGGTTTCCATGTCCGGCGGCTGAATATCCGCGATCAGGCCCCATTCGAAGCGGTTTCTCAGGCGATCTTCGATGGCGGGAATGTCTTTTGGGAACTTGTCTGAAGTAATGACAATCTGTTTATGGGACTCATAAAGAGAATTGAAAGTGTGGAAAAACTCTTCTTGAGTGCGCTCTTTACCGGCGATGAACTGAATGTCGTCGATGATCAGTATATCGACATTTCTAAATTTCTTTTTAAATTCGTCCATCTTATCGCGCCGTAGCGAGCTGATCAGCTCGTTCATGAACGATTCAGAGCTAAGATAAACGATTTTCAGATTTGGTCTCTTGGCTGGCGCTTGATGTCCAATGGCATTAACCAGGTGGGTTTTGCCGAGACCGACACCGCCATAGATAAACAGCGGGTTGTAATGTTCTCCAGGTTGGTTGGCGACCGCCATGCACGCAGCGTGAGCAAATTGATTGCTGGTACCTATAACGAAGTTATCAAAAGTATACTTTTGCACCAGATGACTTTGACGCGGTTGGCGTTCACGCTCTTTGTCATCTTTGCGCTGGATCTTTTCCTGTGACTTCGCTTCCTCGCCGTTTTGCTCAACCTCTATAACAACCTTCAGGTCGTGTTTAGCAACGGCACTAACGACTGATTCGAGATCTCCGAGATAGTTCTGTCCGACCCAGTCGCGAAAAAATTTATTTGCCACCGCCACAACCAACTCGTTCTTATTCCTTGAGATAAACCGGATCGGTCGAATCCAGGTATCGTAGTTTTGCTTACCGATTCGCTCTTTTATTTCTGCTTGAGCTTCAGCCCACAAATAAGCCATAGAAAGGACCACTGCGAGTAAGATTTTCTGCTAAAAACAAAAAATAGTTACAAACAACGTTATCCACAGTCTGTGGATAACTAATTAATTGCTAAAATTGATGTTGTTATAGAAACCGCTAAGAGAAAATTCGCCGGCAAAATTATTTTACCCGAACGATTTGTCCCAATACCCGCCGAGGAGAATTCGCTCCGCCGCACGACGAGAGAAGTTTTTTTTCTCAAACGGGCAGCGAGTCGAAGTGAAAATGAATTGTGTGTCATTGAGAAGGAAGTGTAATATGCCTTTTCAAAATTCATTGCAAGAAAAAAAATAAAGAAAGTTTTTTTTTCAGTGATTCAACGAACTTGACAGAACCAAAGTGCGATGTTAGCAACACTCACTCGCAATGTTCTTACAATCGAAAAAATTATTTCGCCGCGCTTTGAAGAAAATTCCCGGTGGCGTGAACAGCCCGGTACGCGCGTGGAAGTCGGTTGGCGGCTCGCCGCTGTTTATTTCACGCGGCCGAGGCAGTTATGTCTTCGACGCCGATAATAACCAATATGTCGACTATGTCGGCTCATGGGGACCGATGATTCTCGGTCACGCCAACGCGAAGATTATCCGCGCGATCACCCGGCGTGCTGCTAATGGGATAACGTTCGGCGCGCCGACACTAGGGGAAGTGGAGTTGGCGGAATTAGTTTCGCAGCGCATGCCATCGATCGACAAACTTCGCTTGGTCAGCTCCGGCACCGAAGCGACGATGAGCGCGATCCGGTTAGCGCGCGCTTTTACAAATCGGTCCAAACTCGTCAAGTTCGAGGGCTGTTACCATGGCCATTCCGATGGCTTGCTCGTCAAAGCTGGCTCCGGTGTTGCCACTCTTAGTCTACCCGATAGTCCCGGTGTGCCGGCGAGCATCGCGCGTGAAACACTGACAGGTAAGTACAACGATTTAGCGTCTGTGCAAAAATTATTTCATCGTTACGGCAAAGACATTGCCGCAGTGATCGTCGAACCAGTTTGCGGCAACATGGGGGTGATTCTTCCGCAAGCCGATTTTCTCCAAGGCCTGCGGAAAATGACATCGCAGTCAGGTGTATTACTTATCTTCGATGAGGTCATCACCGGATTTCGTATCGCTCTCGGCGGCGCCCAGCAACGCTATAAGATAAAACCCGACTTGACATGTTTGGGAAAAATTCTTGGCGGCGGCGTGCCGTTGGCTGCTTTCGGCGGGCGCCGACGAGTCATGGACCAGTTAGCGCCGCTCGGTCCGGTCTACCAGGCCGGAACTTTATCGGGCAATCCGTTGGCGGTTGCCGCCGGCACTGAAACATTGCACCAGCTGGCGCGCCGTGGCGTCTATGAGAAACTCGAGGCCAAAGGCCAAAGGCTTGAAGCTGGTTTAAACGACGTCATTCGCAAGCACGGGATCAGGGCTACGATTAATCGCGTCGGTTCGATGTTGACTCTGTTCTTCGGTGTCGATTCCGTTACGACCGTGGACGATGCGCGACGCTGTGACCGCAAACAGTTCGCCGGTTTTTTTCATGGCATGCTTAAACGGGGTGTTTATTTGCCGCCCGCCCCTTTTGAGGCTTGGTTCGTCTCCCTTGCCCACTCAAACGCTGATTTGGACAGGACCATTTTCGCTTTTGACGATTGGGCCGGGAGCGCCGATCGCGGTTGATACAACATAATCTTCATGCTAAAAAACTAGCCCAGTGGAGAAAATTGGGGGTCCCCCCAATCGTCGGCGCGATAATCAAACTCCGCTCCTGCGCGGCGCGGGATTATACTTAGGAGTTGCTTTCGAATTACCCGGCACCATCATCGGTGGCCTGTTACTCGGCTATTTTCTCGATGAATATCTTCGTACCTCGCCGTGGTTTCTCATCTCGCTTACGGCGTTAGCTTTTGTCGGAGCGTTTGTCCGGTTGATAAGGTGGGTAAAGTTTTTTGCCCGCAATCGCAATGGAAGCAACGGCGCGCAAGACCATACTGAGGATTGAATGTTGGCATGCGGTTTTGTTGTTGATATTGTTTCTAGTCTTGGGGCGGGGCACGGCCATCGATGGCACGGCGCTGATTGCCGGTGGCGTGTTCATGGGAGTCAATTTTCTCCTGCTTAGCTTCGGTGTCGCGGCGGTTCTGACTCCGCTCGCTAGCAAGGGTAAGGTCAAACTCGGTGTAGGCTTGTTGGTCCTTAAGGTCGTATTGTTTTTGGCGCTATTGACGACGGTGTTTTTTCGCTTTCAATTGGACGCGATTTCCTTTGCACTGGGGTTTTCGACTCTGATCATGGCCATTGTTGTCGAAGCGGTTAGAAGATCGCTTGCGGTGGAGACTTAGGGAGATATGGAACATCCGTATACATGGTATAACGCGCTGCCAGAGGGTTTGCAGCATATGTTCGGCGATCATACTTTCTTTGCCGTTGTCGCTGGACTGTTACTAATATTGTTTGCCATCAAAGCTCGTGGCGCGTTGGCCAGGGCTAGCGACCCAGTTGTGCCGGCGGCGGAGCTTGGCTCGAGAAATATTGCCGAGCTGATTGTCCAACTGATCGTCAGTCAGAGTGACGCCATCATTGGTAAGGCCGGGCGCAAGTATGTGCCGTTTTACGGCACCTTTTTCTTTTTCATACTGTTAAGCAATCTAATGGGTTTATTGCCGGGATTTGCGCCGCCGACGGGTAATCTGAACACCACCATTGGCCTCGCTCTGGTATCCTTTATTGGCTACAACGTCATCGGTGTGCGCGAGCAAGGTGTTGCCTACTTCAAACATTTTGTCGGTCCAATGACCAGTCTCCCCGGCAGCAGCATCATGTCAAAGCTGGCGTTTCTGCCGCTGCTGCTGCTCTCCGTGGTGTTTTTCTTTATCCTTGAAGTGTTTTCCCATGGTTTTCGTCCGGTCTCCCTGTCGTTGCGTCTGTTCGGCAACATGATGGGCGACCATGAAGTCATCGGCGCGTTTATCAGTTTAACTAAACTGGTTGTGCCGGTCGCGTTCTATATGATGGGAACTTTGGTCTGTTTGATTCAGGCTTTCGTTTTTACGTTGTTGAGCATGATTTACGTCGCCTTGGCCGTCAGTCACGGACACGACGAAGAGCACGGTCAGGACGTCCAGCAAGCACATCATTAAGCGACGCGCCGCGCGGTGAGGAAGAGGACAGAGGGGTGGTAGGCCGAATATCGCTAGAAAGGAGCAAAAGATGAAAAAGCTGTTTGCCTTTGTTGCAACCTTCATGATGGCCGTAATGGCCAGTGGTGTGGCGATGGCCGCGGATAGCGCAGCGGGCGACTCGAAATCGGTCGCCATTGCGCTCTCCGCTGGTGTCGCCGTCGCGATCGCTGCCTTCGGCGCTGCCTTGGGCCAAGGTCGCGTCGGCGCGGCCGCAATGGAAAGCATCGGGCGCAATCCCAATGCCGCTGATAAGCTGTTCTTGCCGCTGGTGCTGACGCTAGCGCTGCTTGAAGCTCTGGCGCTTTACGGTTTCGTCATCGCAATTCTCTTGCAAGGCAAGATCTAACTGCGAGGACGATTTTAACACTAAAGGGTGAGGAGAAATCTCCTCACCCTTTTTTATGTGGTAAAAGGAACGTTAAACGGGTAAATCGACTTTGTGAAGCTGCACTTGGGTGTAGCGCATGAGTTCCTCAAGGGTGTGAAGCTTATAAGGCTTGAGATAATAGATTTCTTTGATTCCGGTATTGACCAAGACCTTGAGACAATGGATGCAAGGCGTGTGCGTGATGTAGATCGCCGCATCCTTTATATTCGAGCCATTCTTGGCGGCCTGGGCGATCGCATTCATCTCGGCGTGGATGGTACGAAAGCAGTTCTGTTCCGTGTCGCCATTCGGGGTTATCGATTCATATATCAAGCAGCCCACGTCGGTGCAGTGGGGCATCCCGGCGGGCGCGCCATTATATCCGGTGGCAAGAATATTCTTGTCGCGGGCGATCACGGCGCCGACTTTGGCACGGGTGCAGGTCGACCGCTCGGCCACCTGTAAGGTGATGGTCATGAAATACTGATCCCAGCTCAAACGTTCACTCATGATTCCCTCGAGCCTGCTAGTCTTTGACCGTGACAATCACTTTATCGCCTATTTTCGCACCGGTCCGTTCCAAGACATTACCCTTATTAATGGTAATCTCCAGTAGGCCCCAACTGTTGAACAGACAGGCGAACGCGCCACTACTGACGTTGGCATAATTGGTCACCAAAGCGCTCAATTGAATGTCTCCAAAAGCTACACGCATTCGATCCACCGGAAACCCTGTCAAATCACGCGCGCGGATGTTTGTAAATAGGTTGCCGAATCTGTCGGCATAGATGAATTCACCTTCCAGCCGATTTTCGCTGCAAAGGACTTGCGGCATGTAGAGATTGACCAACGTATCTAGTGGTTTGCCAAAAGCACTTGTGGGGACGCCGAGGGATAGGTGCGCGGCAACCGGCGCGAAGATGTCGCGGCCGTGAAATGTATTGCTGACCCGTTCCAAGTGGTAATCAGCATTGGTCAATTCGATGATGCGCTCCGGCGCTTTGTCATCCAGCGCTAGGCTCAAGACGCCGTTGTCTGGGCCGACAAAATAATTGTCCTCATGTTCGACAAGGATTGGTTTCCGAACGCTGCCGACACCAGGGTCGACCACGACGACATGAACGGTGCCGGCCGTGAAATAGCGTACCGAGTGCTGCAGGATCAACGCTCCGGCCATGACGTTCTGTGCCGGCACGCCATGGGTGAGATCGATGACTTGAACTTTCGGGTTGATCGCCGCGATGACGCCTTTCATGATGCCGACAAAAGGGTCGTGATAGCCAAAATCGGTAGTGAGCGTTATCACCATTGTTGGGTGTCGGATGTGGATTAAAGCTCTTCCAACACCGCGGCAAAAAGCAGTGGCACCATGATCTCCATGTGGCCGGTGAGATTGTAGCCTTTACCACCATGCATAGTCGGGCGGTTTACGACATTGGTAAGCGGCCGGTAGTGCTGCAGAAAATCGAGATTGACCGTCGTCAGATTGCCGATCGGGTGGCCGAGGTTGCGCGCCAGGCTGAGCGCTTTTAAAAACACTTCCGGCAGCACTACGGCGGAACCAAAGTTCAAATAAATGCCGCGATCGAGAGACGCCACCACCGAAGTGAGCGTGCGAAAGTCCCGCAGGCTGCCATGGCCGAGTGCTTTGCCGTCGGCTTTCGGGTGCATGTGAATGATATCGGTGCCGATGGCGATATGGCAAGTGACAGGAATGCCCAGCCGGTCCGCGGTGGCGAGAATGCTCAGCTTGCGATGGGCGAGACGATGCTGGTTAATGGCCAGACCGACAGCCGCACCGATGCCCAAATTATTCCTCGAGCCGTCGCTAATCGCTTGATTGATGAAACTGCCGGTCTCTTCACCCATGCCGAAGCTGCCGTCTTTGAGCGCGGCGTCAACGTCTTCCGAAGTCTCGCCCATGTAGGCGAGCTCGAAATCATGGATCACACCGGCGCCATTGAGCGCGATCGCATCGATGATACCGCGCTCTAAGAAGTCTATGATTAACGGGCTTAGGCCGACCTTAATCGGGTGGGCGCCCATGCCTAATGCCACCGTGCGATTTTTTGCGTGGCAATCGGCGATCTTGCCGGCGATCTCCTGTAAATTCTGCGCTGCAAGAATCTCCGGCAAACTGTTAAAGAATGCGCGCATACTCGCCCCCTTGGTCAATTTTTTACCAAGTAGTGAAGTCTGCACCTTGCTGAATCTCTTGGCGGCCGGATAGGTGCGAACCTTTGTAAAGTCGAGGGGCTTGAAGCTCTTTATTCGCATCGGAACACGTTCACTTGCAAGGAAAAAGGGCGGCGTCAACGAGCTCGCAAATCACATGGCCAACGAGGATATGGGTTTCTTGGATGCGTGCAGTATCCTTGGTAGCGCTGACGTTGAGCAGATGATCCACCTCGCCGGTCATTCGGCCGCCACTGCCGCCGGTCAATCCAATGGTGCGAATCTGCAGCTGATGGCAAACTTCTACGGCCGCAAGAACGTTGGCGGAATTGCCACTGGTTGAGATGGCGATCGCCACGTCGCCAGGCTTGCCCAGTGCTTGGATCTGCTTGGCGAAGACCAGGTTGTAATCGTAATCATTGGCGATGCTGGTGAGCGCAGACGAATCGGTTGTCAGGGCGATCGCGGCTAGGGGCGGTCGCTCGACCCGAAAGCGGTTTACGAACTCCGCCGCAATATGTTGGGCGTCGGCAGCGCTGCCACCGTTGCCGAAAAGCAGCACTTTGTTGCCCGATGTAAACGCCAAGGCAACTGCATCGATAGCTTTGGTGAGAATGTCTAGGTTTTCGCGTAAGAAAGCTTGTTTAACCCGGATGCTTTCCTCAAACGCTGCGGCGATAGCGTCCTTCATAGTTTTCTCTCGTAGTGTTTAGCCATCCGGCTCTGCCCGCCGCGCATGGTTAACGCTTATGGAACCAGTCCCGAACGATTCGGCTCTTCGCCGGCGGATTCACTAGGCAAGCCGCCTTTCTTGCGGTCGAGTTCGCCGTTCCGGTAATCTTCGACAAAAAATGGCTTAATGACCGGAATGCCTTTGCTCTCGCCCAAGCGGTCATAACTCGACTTGGCACCTCCGCGGACTTCCGAGGGTGGTTGTAATTCAATCATTGAATTTGCTTGTCGCCAGCGTGGAAATTTTTATCATAGCGCTGGCGGCGATAAAAGCTCGTTTCAACGCCGGTAGAATTTTGCGATGCCGGCGACAACGGTTTCTTGTTGCGTCGCTGTCAACTCAGGATAGAGCGGCAGCGCCAGCACTTGGTCGGCAGCCAGTTCCGCATGGGGGAAATCGCCCTCCTTATAGCCTAAATCGGCGAAACACTTCTGCAAGTGCAGCGGCAGGGGATAGTAGATCTCACTCTGAATGGCCGCCTCGGCGAGAAACTGTTTGAGTTCATCGCGGCGCTCGGCACGGATACAGTAATTGTTAAACACATGGGATTTGTCCGCCGGCAATGGCGGGATGGCCAATATTTGATTGCCAAACAGCCTGCTGTCGACAAACATTTGGTAGTAAGTGCGCGCGCGCTCGATCCTCGCCTCGCACCACATCTCCAAATATTGCAGTTTCACCGAAAGCACCGCGGCTTGCAGCGAATCGAGCCGGGAATTGAGACCGGTGATGTCATGGTGATACTTGGTGCTTTCGCCATGCATGCGCAGCATTCTTAATCGGCTTGCTAAATCCTGCGAATGGACGCTTACCAAACCGCCGTCGCCGAAGCTACCCAAATTTTTGCTGGGAAAAAACGAGAAACATCCGAGATCGCCGATAGTTCCAGCAAACACTTCTTTGCCTGTGCCGACCAGGCGCGCGCCGCAAGCTTGGGCGACGTCTTCGACAATCTGCAGGTGGAATTCCTCTGCCAGGGTTACCAAGGATCCCATGTCGCAAATCTGGCCGAACAGATGAACCGGCAGGAGCGCTTTGATGTGCGCGCCGGTTTTACCGTCGACGGTTTGGTCTTGTTTGATTACGCCGCGGTCGCGGAGAAATGCCTCGATCTTAACCGCCGAAAGTAAATAGGAATCGCTGTCGATGTCGACGAACAACGGTGTCGCGCCAAGGCGGGTGATCGAAGAGACGGTTGAGAAAAAGGTGAACGGCGTGGTGACCACCGCGTCGCCGCGGCCGACGCCGAGTGCCATCAACGCCAACAATAGCGCGTCGCTGCCGGACGCGACTCCGACAGTATGCTCGCAGCCGAGAAACTCCGCCATCTCGGTCTCGAATTGAGTGACCGCCGGGCCTAGGATGAATTGCTGGGATTCGGTGACCGCATCGACGGCGCTGCGCACTTGCTCTCGAATCGCCGCATATTGAGCGCGCAGGTCGACGATGGGAATCTTAGGAATGGGATTAGACACGGGTGTTGATTGCGGACGAGCGTCCCTTCAGGGCATTCTCGGCGATTTCCGAAAGCACTTGATCGTGGTCGTGATTGAGAGCGAAGACGCGAAATTGGACGATTTTCGAAGGAATGAATTCAAATAATGCAGCCAGCGACTCCTTGGCGATCTCGCCGCTCGACGGGTCGTAGATGTGAATCTGTTTCTTCCCCATGGCGAAGGGATTCTCCGGCCGGGGATCTTGAGTCGCCATGTCCACGCGAAATGTCAGATCGCGCAGCGCCGTGGGCAATCCGGCGCGAATGCGCGTCTGCCAGTCGGTGTCTTGGATCAAGTCGACGCCGTAGTGCAGTTCGTTGAGCGATAGCGTGCGGTCGAACGCCATCTTCCATTTCACTTCGCGATGGAGCACTGTTTCCCATTCCTTGCCGAGCGCCTCTCGGTCCGTCTTTTGCCGCCGCCAGCGGGAGACTTCCTCAAGCAGCGACCAGTCGGTCAAGTAAAGATAGTCATCCATATGCTCCAGCGGATTGCCGGGAAACAGCAGTTTCATGGTCGCGGGAAAGATATCGCGCAGGTGCAAGTCGATCGCCCGGGTAGTGCGATGGTAATAGACGTTGGTGTAGAGATAGAGCCGGGCATTGAGAAATGTCGTCAGCGCATTATTGCCGGCCTTGTGCACCGTTAGCCCTTTGGAGGTAAAAAAGGTGTAGTGGAGTAAGCGCTCACGATCCACCGGTCCGGGATGGACGCCGCACATGTACGAGTCGCGCGAGACGTAGTCCAAATTGTCGAAGGTGAAAATACCACCGGTTAAGGGCTGGAGAAAGCGCACCCATTTGGGTTTGTGGTTGTCTTCCTTGCCGTTTTTCTTTATCGGAAAGGCGATATCCTCAGGTCGCAACTCTTCGCCGGCGGCGAAAGACCCGCTCGGGCTGCGGCGCAATTGTCTGATGATGTCGCCCAAATATTTTTGGATTATTGTCTGGCCTAAATCTTCGTGGGTGAGATCGAAGTGATGTAGAAAATTATCGTCGAAAAAATGGCCGAAGGGGCCATGGCCGATGTCGTGTAGCAGGCCGACGACGCGCATGTACTGTTCGATGTAAGGCGCCGATGGGCACTCGTCGCCCAGGACCTTGCGCAAGGATGGATAAAGGTGCTTGGCGAATTCCCCGGCCATATGCATGGCGCCTAAGGAGTGTTGAAACCGGCTATGTTCCGCCGACGGGTAAACCCACCGGGCGCTTTGCAGCTGGTAAATGTAGCGCAGCCGCTGCACCCAAGGCGAATCGATCAAGGCCTTCTCGGTCACCTCGCCTTTTCTCTCCGGCACTGTGAACTGAATATAGCGGTGGATCGGATCGGCTATTAGCGCCGTACCACCGAATTCATTATCGATCAATTGCGCCATGTTCTCGCTGTGCTCGTCATTTCAACTTCCCCATTTCAAAAGCTAAATCTCGATGCGCGGTGATCAGCATTGTTTCCATTATTCATTTACAATTCGAAGATCACCTGAGCGACCCACTGATCGCCCGTTTTCTGCATGCGGCTCTTGTGCTCCGCCACTGTGGAGATTTCCTGTTTGATCTCGTGGCGGTCGGGATCGCTCTTCTCGCCGCTAACTTCGGCTTTAACGCTGGTATCTTTGACTTCGGTGATTTTGAATTCTTTAAGCAAGTAGCCGCCGCCCTGGTACAGGTAGAGTAGCTCGCGCAGCCAGTTGACGATCAATTCGTCACGGTCGGCGCCCTCGACCTCCAGGGGCAGGCGCTCTTTGACTTCGATCTTGTCGACGTCGGCCATCACGTCGAATAAAGCGAGGCCCGAGTTCACAAACAGGTCCGCCTGTGAGTTGCCGGTGATGCGCACAGCCAATTCGTTTTGGTGTTGGGTAATGCGGTATTTGTTGTCCATGATCGATCAGCCTTTAGAATCAAACGCGGGCGCTCTGTTTTCCTCCAAGAGATGGTCTATTATAGATCGCCGTCCGGCAAAATCGTCATCCAATAAGCGGCGAATCTCTGGACGGTCAAAACAATCAACACAAGTAAGAATATCGGCCGGATGGGTCAATCTCAGATATCGTTCGGGTGGTGCGTCGTTGTTAGGATTGACGAAAACGTCCCATTCGCTGTGGCCTGTGTGCAGGCGATAGTAATCGACCCAGTAGCTTTTCTGCGTGTGTATTGTGCCCCGAATTTCTCTGCCGCAGTGGTAACACCGCATACTCTCCTATTTATATCCGGTTTATCAGGCTCGCCGCAAACCCCGCGCCGAAGCCGTTGTCGATGTTGACCACCGTTACGCCGGCGGCGCATGAGTTGAGCATGCCCAAAAGCGCCGATAGTCCATGAAAACTGGCACCGTAGCCGATACTCGTCGGTACTGCGATCACCGGTTTCGCCACCAAACCGGCGACCACACTCGGTAACGCGCCTTCCATACCGGCGACGACGATTAATACCGCCGCGCCGTCGAGCGTAGCGCGATTGCCGAGCAAGCGATGAATACCGGCGACGCCGACGTCGAAAAGCCGTTCAACCTGGTTGCCCATCATTGTCGCCGTGAGCGCCGCTTCCTCGGCAACCGGGATGTCCGAAGTGCCGGCGGAAACCACCAAAATCGTGCCTTTACCGGTGGCGCGTATTGGCTTGGCCGTCCAAGTTGCTGCCTGGGCGATGGGATACAGTTTCAAGCCGAGGTGGTAGCGTTTCAACTGCTGTATCTTGCGATCATCTAGTCTGGTGATCAGAACGTTGCTTTTGCGACGCTGCATGACCCGCACGATGGCGGCGATATCTTTGGTTTGTTTGCCCTGACCCATGACCACTTCGGGAAAACCTTGACGTAACGCGCGATGATGGTCGACCTTGGCAAAACCGAGGTCTTCAAAAGGCAGATCGCGCAATCGCTGCAGCGCCTGAGCGATGGTGACTTTTCGCTGCTGCACGCGTTCGAGAAGTTTCTCCAGATCTTTGGCGTCCATGGTTTAATCGGCAATCGCGTCGGTCATGATGGGCAAGCAGGAATTCCAGCGCTTCTTCCGGCGCGAGGCTACAGTATTTTGAAATGGTCGTGGCCCGATGCTGTGACCGAGATTGTGGCGCCGTTGGCGTCAACCACCCGGACGCCGTTGCCAACCGCCATGCATACGCCGATTCGTGAGATTGCAACGCCAGCGAGCCGGTTAAGTTTTTCGATTTGCTTTCTTTGGCGTGGAGCGGCGCAGAAAAGTAACTCGTAATCCTCGCCGCCGCTCAAAGCGCATAGCATGCCGGTTTTTCCCGCCAGTGCACGATAAGCGTTGGACAGCGGTAGTTTATCTTGTTGAATGGTCGCGCCGACATGGCTTGCTTGGCAGATATGGCCCAAATCCTGAATCAAACCGTCGCTTATATCGATCATCGCCGAGGGCAGATTTCGCCGCGCCAGGAGTGCGGCTGCGGCAAGGCGAGGCGTAGGCCGGTGATGGCGCCTGAGCAATTGTGCCATAGCGCTGCTCTGCCGTAGCCGCTTCCGCCGTAGCAGCGCCAAACCAAGCGCGGCGTCGCCAAGAGTACCGGTGACATAAATATCGTCGCCGACATGGGCGCCGCTGCGGCAAATCGGTTTGCTCGGCGGATGACCGATGACACACACCGATATAAGCAACGAATCGGCTACGTTCGTATCCCCCCCAACGACGGTTACCCCATGCTTTTTTGCCAAGCCGTTGATGCCGCGGTAGAGCTCGTCGAGTTGTTTGCTGTCGAAGTTCGCGGGAATGCCGAGGGACAGCATCGCGTAGGCAGGCACACCGCCCATGGCTGCGATGTCGCTTAGACTAACCGCAAGAGATTTGTCGCCCAGGTCGGCGAGGGAAGTCCATCGAAGATCGAAGTGTATGCCCTCGATCAACAGATCTGCGGTGATGAGCGACGAGCCTTGCGGATGATCGACCCAAGCGGCATCGTCGCCAATTCCTAGACGCACGCCGCGACCCACCGAAACCTTACGGCGGATTCTATCGATTAGACCGAATTCCCCGAGCCGGCTGAGTTTCATGAAGGTAGGCGAGCAAGCCTCATTGAGAGGGAGATATTTGCGTTGGATACTCTTTGCAGTACTGTCGCGGCAACTACACTATAGTTCTACGGTCGCAAAGGAATAGATTTCTCGCGATGCCGTTTGATCACCGGTCGAACCGGGCGCTTGGCCAAACGACTTTTACTGGCGCGAACACCGGCTTTTTCGCTCGTGGAATGAGACTTTCCAACTGGTTTAGCCCGCTCGATCAACGCGACTTTCAGGACATCCGACATATTCTGGGCAACCACCCAACGGAGTTTGCGCCGGAACGGCTTGGGGATTTCATCGAGATCTTTTTCATTGCGCTCGGGAATGAGAATAGTCTTGATGCCGGCGCGGAACGCCGCGAGGGATTTCTCTTTGAGGCCGCCGATCGGCAACACTCGGCCACGCAAGGTAATCTCGCCGGTCATGGCAACATCCCGATTCACCGGTCGTTTGGTCAACGCCGAAATCAGCGCGGTTGCCATAGTAATGCCGGCCGAGGGCCCGTCTTTGGGAATCGCTCCGGCTGGGACATGAATGTGGATGTCGAGCTTCTGATAAAAGTCTTCTTCGATGCCGAGTTTCTTAGCGTGCGCTCGAGCGTAGCTGACCGCTGCCTGGGCGGACTCCTTCATGACGTCGCCGAGTTGGCCGGTAAGCGTAAGGTTGCCCCGGCCGCGGGATAGCGAGGCCTCGACATAAAGAACTTCTCCGCCGGCGGTCGTCCATGCCAAACCGGTGGCGACGCCGATCTCATGGTGCTCCTGTTCGGGTTCGGGCAAAAACTTCGGCGCGCCGAGAAAGCTATGCAAATTTCCCCTTGTGACCCGGGTTAACTCGTCTTTGCCTTCGGCGAGTTTGCGCGCGACTTTGCGGCAGATCGAGGCAAATTCGCGTTCGAGATTGCGCAAGCCGGCTTCCTTGGTGTACTCGGCGATAATGCGCAGTACCGCGTCGTCGGAGATTTCCAAGCGTTTGAATGCGATGCCGTTATCGTCAAGTTGCCGTGGGATGAGATACTTGCGCGCGATCTCGAGCTTTTCCTCGTTGGTATAGCCCGACAGCTGAATTACTTCCATGCGGTCCGCCAGGGCGGCTGGAATCGGATCGAGCAGATTCGCTGTGCAAATGAACAACACGTTGGAAAGATCGAACGGTAAATTCAAATAATGATCGCTGAACGCGTGATTTTGTTCCGGATCCAAGACTTCTAAAAGCGCGGCCGAAGGATCGCCACGAAAATCGGCGCCGACTTTATCGATCTCATCGAGCATAAAAACCGGATTGTTCGAACCGGCTTGTTTGATGCCCTGAACGATGCGCCCAGGCAACGCGCCGACATAGGTGCGCCGATGGCCGCGAATCTCCGCCTCATCGCGGACGCCGCCGAGCGAGATGCGCACGAAATTACGGCCGAGGGCACGGGCGATGGACCGGCCTAACGAAGTCTTACCGACCCCAGGGGGGCCGACGAAGCAAAGTATCGGACCTTTGATCTTGCGCCGTAGCTTGTTGACAGCCAGGTATTCTAGGATCCGTTCTTTGATTTTCTCGAGGTTGTAATGATCTTCGTCGAGTACCTGTTTGGCTTTGCGAATATTGAGATTGTCCTTGGTCTTTTTGCTCCAAGGCAGTTCGACGAGCCAGTCTAAATAAGTGCGCACCAAGGAGGCTTCCGAGGATTCCGGATGCATCTGTTCCAGGCGGCGCAGCTGCTTGTCCGCTTCACGCTTAACCTCCGTAGGCATTTTGGCTTTTTCGATCTGCTTTTTGACCTCGCCGAGTTCCTCGGCGCGTTCGTCGCCTTCGCCAAGCTCTTGCTGGATTTGTTTGAGCTGCTCGCGCAGATAATAGTCGCGTTGCGTCTTGCTCATCTCTTCTTTGGCTTGGTTCTGAATGCGTGCCTGCATGGTTGACAGCTCGAGCTCGCGGGTGAGCAGCTCGTTGACTTTGTTCAACCGCTCGATGGGATCGAAGACTTCGAGAATAGCCTGGCTCTCTTCGATCTTGAGCCGCAGATTCGACGCCACCAGGTCGGCGAGCACGCCGGGATCGCTGATATTATCGGTCACCATAACGATTTCCGGCGGCAGGTTCTTCAGATTCAGAATTTGCTCGATCTTCTCCTTGGCCGAGCGCATCAGCGCTTCGACCTCGATCGGCACTTCCGGTAACGTCGGTTCAATAACTTTCCGGATTTTGATTTCGAAAAACGGTCGCTCGCGCAGATAGCTGTCGACTTCCCCTTTTGCCAATCCTTGGACGAGTATTTTCACCCGGCCGTCGGCCAACTTGAGCATGCGCATGATCGACGCGATGGTGCCGACTTTGTGGATATCCGCTGGATTGGGATTTTCCTCGGCGGAGTTTTTCTGCGAGACGAGAAAAATCAAGCGATCGCGGGAGAGCGCCTCCTCGACGGCGCGAATCGAAATATCGCGCCCGACGAACAGCGGCAACATCATGTAGGGGTAAATAACGATGTCGCGGATCGGCAGTAGTGGCAGAACCTCGGGAATCTCAACTTGAGTTCCTTTATTGTCCGGACTCTCCACTTTCCATTCTACGTCGCTCATGGGCACTCCACTCCAATTAACGGCTTAACTTAATCACGTTGCATGGGTAGGTCAACCAGAAACAACATCGGCGGCAGGATTAAATGACTGGGGGCTAGGGAAGTAGACTCAAATGGGCCGGTATGAGAAAAACCCTGTCTGTACCAGGATTAGTCGAACAGTTGCTTCATCTTGTCGAAAAATCCTTTCGACATGGGATTGGCATCCTCACCACCGATGGCGGCAAACTCTTTGAGCAGCTCTTTTTGCTTACTGGTCAAATGTGTCGGCGTTTCCACCGTGACACGCACATGCTGGTCTCCCTGCTGAAATCCTTGTACGTCTTTGACGCCTCGGCCCTTCATGCGGAAGAGTTTGCCGGATTGTGTACCGCTAGGGATCTTCATTTTCACTTTGCCATCGAGAGTCGGGACGTCGATCTCCGCGCCCAACGCGGCTTGAACGAAACTGATCGGCACGTCGCATAGGATATCGAGATTGTCGCGCACGAAAATCGGGTGGGACTCGACCTGGACGACGACATAGAGATCGCCAGGACTACCGCCAACCGGTCCGGTTTCACCCTCGGCGCGTAGTTTCAAACGCGATCCGGTATCAACGCCGGCGGGAATTTTAACGCTTAGCGTATGCATGGCGCGCATACGGCCGGCACCACTGCAAGTGACGCAAGGATCTTTGATAATCGTACCCTGGCCTTGGCACTTATCGCAGGTGCGCGAGACACTGAAAAAGCCCTGTTGAAAGGCAACCTGGCCGCGGCCGCGGCATTTAGGACAGGTTTCTGGCGTGGTTCCCGGTTTGGCGCCATTGCCGCGGCAGGTCTCGCAGGCGCCATGGCGCGGAATCTTGATCTTTTTCTCCGTGCCTGAAACGGCTTCCTCGAATTTTAAGGAGAGATTATAGCGGAGATCGTCGCCGCGCGATTGGCCCCGGCGCCGGCCGCCGCCGAAGAACTCGCCGAAGATATCGCCGAAGACATCTTCAAAGCCACCGCCGGAGAAGTCGAATCCACCGCCCGCGGGACCACCGTCACCGAATGCCGCATGGCCAAACTGATCGTATTGGGCGCGTTTCTGCGCGTCGGAAAGGACCGAATAGGCTTCGGAGATCTCCTTGAATTTTTCTTCTGCCTGTTTGTCGCCTGGATTGCGGTCCGGATGATATTGCAGCGCTAACTTCCGGTAGGCTTTTTTTAAATCATCCTCGCTAGCGTTGCGGTTGACAGCGAGTAGCTCGTAGTAATCTTTCTTAGCTGCAGCCAAGGGTGTCCTCGTGTCGTTCTCGACCGGAATGAGCAAGAAAGCCCCTCTCCACGATTTTCGGGAGAGGGGCTTTGTTTGAACTAGGTCCGATTAGGTCTCGATGTTAGTCCTTTACCTCGGTGAAGTCAGCGTCAACGACATCGTCCTTTTTTTTGCCGCTGCCGGCTCCCGCACCTTTATCGTCGGTCGTTTCAGCGGCTTGTTGCCCCGCCTGCTGCTGCGATGCCTTGGCGTACATCGCCTCCGCCAATTTGTGCGAAGATTGGCTTAACGCCTCGGCGGCCTTACGCATGGCCTCCGCATCCTGGCCTTCAAGCGTTTCTTTGGCTTGTTTTAACGCCGCTTCGATACTTTCCTTGATTCCGGCATCAAGATCGCTGCCGTATTCGCTGAGCGACTTTTCAGTGGTGTACATTAGCGAGTCCAATTGATTGCGCGCTTCGACGGTTTCCTTTTTTTTCTTATCGTCGTCGGCGTGAGCTTCAGCTTCGCGGACCATTTTCTTAATCTCTGCCTCACTAAGACCGGTGGAAGCGGTGATCTTAATCGATTGCTCTTTACCCGTGCCCAAATCCTTCGCCGCGACATGCACGATCCCGTTGGCGTCGATATCGAACGTTACCTCGATTTGCGGCAAGCCGCGGGCCGCCAGCGGAATTCCGACGAGATCGAATTGTCCCAGCAGTTTATTATCCGCCGCCATTTCTCTTTCGCCCTGAAACACGCGGATCGAGACTGCTTGTTGATTATCCTGAGCGGTGGAAAATACCTGGCTTTTCTTAGTCGGTATTGTAGTGTTGCGATCGATCAATTTCGTGAACACGCCGCCCAGAGTTTCGATACCCAGGGAAAGTGGGGTGACGTCCAACAATAAGACATCTTTGACTTCGCCGGTGAGAACCGCGCCTTGGATCGCTGCGCCCATGGCCACCACTTCGTCCGGATTGACACCTTTGTGCGGTTCCTTGCCGAAAATTTTCTTAACCCGCTCCTGAACTGATGGCATGCGGGTCATACCGCCTACTAGGATAACTTCGTGAATATCGCCGGCGCTGAGGCCGGCATCTTTCAAAGCTTGCCGGCATGGACCTTCGGTACGGTCGATCAAGTCGGCGCATAGCGCTTCGAGCTTGGACCGGGTCAATTTTATATTGAGATGCTTCGGACCTTGTTGGTCCGCGGTTATGAACGGCAAATTGATGTCGGTTTCCATTGAAGACGACAGCTCGCATTTGGCCTTTTCGCCGGCCTCTTTGAGCCGTTGCAGCGCCATCCGATCTCTACGCAAATCGATTCCCTGGTCCTTCTTAAATTCATCGGCGAGGTAATCGATAATCCGCTGGTCGAAATCTTCGCCGCCGAGAAAGGTATCGCCATTGGTCGATTTAACTTCAAAGACGCCGTCGCCCAGCTCCAGAATCGAGATATCGAAGGTGCCGCCACCCAGATCGAATACGGCGATCTTCTCATCTTTTTTCTTGTCCAAGCCATAGGCAAGCGCCGCTGCTGTGGGTTCGTTGATGATCCGCAAAACGTTGAGACCGGCGATTCGGCCCGCGTCTTTAGTCGCCTGCCTTTGACTATCATTAAAGTATGCCGGTACGGTGATCACCGCCTCGGTTACTTTCTCACCGAGATAATCCTCGGCACTCTGCTTCATTTTTTGCAGAATGAATGCCGAAATCTCCGCGGGACTGTAACCCTTGCCGCGGATTTCTACCCGGGCGTCGCCATTGTCGTTGCCGGTGATTTTATACGGCAGCACACTGGACGCCTTCTGCACCATCGGGTCGTCGGTGCGCCTGCCGATCAAACGCTTCACGGCTGAAATGGTATTTTCTGGATTGGTAATGGCTTGGCGACGAGCGATTTGACCAACGAGACGCTCCCCGCTTTCGGTAAATGCTACTACGGACGGGGTGGTCCGGCTGCCTTCCGAGTTGGCGAGCACATTAGGGTCGCCGGTTTCCATGATCGCCACACAGGAGTTGGTCGTGCCAAGGTCAATTCCGATAACTTTTGCCATTTTGCTTACTCCTCAGAACTCTTTCAAATCTTCAACCGACTTGGGTTATTTAATCATCGGCTTGGTCGTTTTCAACCTCAGTTTCCGCGTTTTTTTTCTCTTGTGATATCGATGCTTTAGACACGGTTACCAAGGCTGGTCGCAAAAGTCGGTCGCGCATCAAGTAACCTCTTTGATGCGCTTCGACAACGGTGTTAGGCGAATGTTCGGGGCTTTCCACCTGGGCAAGCGCTTCATGTTGGGCTGGATCAAAGGCCAGGCCAACAGCGGCGACCGGTTTGACTCCATGCTTAGCTAAGGTATCGAGGAACCCTTTGAGCACCATGTCCACGCCTTCAACCAGGAGCTTGCCGTTACCGCCGCTGGAAGCATGGCCAATCGCCCGTTCAAGATTATCAATCACCGGCAGTAGGTCTTTGACGAGGGTTTCGTTGGCATAGCGGACGCTTTCCTCGCGATCGCGGGCGGTTCGTTTTTTGAAGTTGTCCATATCAGCGACTTGCCGGATATATCGATCATAGTTGTTTTTCGCTTCTTCTTCTTTGGCATTCAGCTGACGCCGCAGATCGACGATCTCGCCGTCTCGTTCTGTAACTTTGTCTTGGTCTTGGCTAACCCCTTGATCCGTTTGGTGGTCATCGATTTGCCCGGCAATTTTGCTATTTTCATCTGCCATGTTTAGTGCTGACTCCCCAATTATGGTTGCGGAAACGTAACCACGATAGCCACCCCTGTCAAGTTTCTCCGCTTTAAAAACACTTGATAAATTAAATAGTTGTCCTGTTGCAGAAAAAATGCTATGAAGTCGGGTGACGGTTGCACGATAACTTCCCTGTTCATGCGCTCGAGCCAAACAACCCAGGCTATTGTACTGCGTGCCCGGCCCTACGGCGAGTCAGATAAAATAGTTTCATTCTTAACCGAGGATTTTGGTAAACTGACGGGCATCGCCAAGGGTGCGCTGCGTTCCCGGCGGCGGTTTGTCAATTCTTTGGAGCCATTTTCACTGGTGAACCTGCGCTTCCAAGACCGCACCCATGATAATCTCGTCTTTCTCATCGGTGCGGATCTTCTGTTCGGCTTGCGTCGGTTGGCCTCAAGCTTGGAACGAATTTCCTATGCTGCTTATCTGGTGGAGATCACCGATGGCTTGATTAGCGAGCGTGAAGAAAATTTGGCGGTTTTCCAACATTTACGGGATGGATTGCGGTACTTGGAAGAAATCGGCAGTTCGCTCAGGTTTCTGACCTCTTACGAACTTAAGTTGCTCCACTTGGCTGGGTATCGTCCGGCGTTGGATGTTTGTCAGTGCTGCAGGCAAGCGCGCAGTCCAGTACAGTTAGAACAATGGCACTTTAGCCCCGCCGATGGCGGCGTGTTGTGCGATTCTTGTTCGCGGCGGCGCTGCGAAGTGTTACCATTGAGCCATCTCGCTGCCAACATGCTTTCGACGCTGCAAACCGTGTCTCATGATCTTGGCAATCGGGTTTTACTACCAACGTCCGTCATCAGAGAGATGCGCGCGGTTTTGCTGCGCTTTATCAAGTATCAGATGGATCGAGAGATCAAATCCGCCGCATTCTTAAATCAGTTTTCTGCACTTGAAAACCCCGTTAGCTTAAGAATTTAAGGTCGCATAGGCAACCGCGAGGATCTACTCCCATGGCCGTAAAAAATCGCCTTACCTACTCATTTAGCGCTGGTAAAGCTGAGGGACATACGCAGATGCGCGAGATCCTTGGTGGCAAAGGCGCCGGGCTCCATGAAATGACGCGCATCGGTATCCCGGTGCCGCCAGGCTTTACGATTCCAACCTCGGTGTGCAGCTATTTTTATGCCCATCGCCGGCGCTATCCAGAGGGGCTAGAAAAAGCCGTCGCCAGTTCCGTAAGAAAAATTGAAAAAACTCTCGCTCGACGTTTTGGCGATTCAGTGAATCCGCTGTTACTTTCAGTGCGTTCGGGGGCGCGCGAATCCATGCCTGGTATGATGGATACGGTGCTCAATCTCGGGCTCAATGACCGCACCGTAGAAGGTTTAGCGGTGCACTCGCGGAATCGACGATTCGCTTACGATTCCTATCGGCGCTTTGTCCAGATGTATGCCGATGTGGTGATGGGAATAAAATCTAATGACAAAGATGCCGTCGACCCTTTAACGCAAATTCTCGAAAGCAAGAAAGCTCGTCGCGGCATCCACCATGATACTGAACTTTCGGCCGATGATTTACGCGATCTGGTGACAGAGTACAAGCGCGAGATCGAATCGAGACTTGGAAAGGAGTTTCCCGTAGATCCGTATGAGCAACTGTGGGGCGCCATCGACGCGGTCTTCGGCTCGTGGAACAATGATCGGGCCATCGCCTATCGCGAACTTTACCGTATCCCGCATCATTGGGGCACGGCGATCAACGTGCAGGCGATGGTGTTCGGCAACCTCGGCGATGACTGCGCGACCGGCGTAACCTTTACCCGCGATCCTGCGAGCGGAGAAAATAGCTTCTACGGGGAGTTTCTGGTCAATGCCCAGGGTGAAGATGTCGTCGCTGGCATACGCACACCCAGACCGATAGCGGATCTCAAACAGGTTATGCCAAAGGCTTTCGGCGCGCTCCGGCGCATTTGCCAGCGTCTCGAAAGGCATTTTCGCGACGTGCAGGACATCGAGTTCACTATTGAAAACGAGAAGTTGTGGCTGTTGCAAACCCGCACCGGCAAGCGCACCGGCTTCGCTGCGCTGCGTATCGCCGTCGATATGGTCAGCGAACGGATCATAAACCAGCGAGAAGCGTTACTACGGGTTGAACCGGATCAACTCAATCAGCTGCTGCGGCCGATCTTCGATCATCAAGCTACGGAGCGCGCACATCAGGAGAAGCGTCTCCTCGGTCGCGGTTTGCCCGCCGGACCGGGGGCTGCCACCGGGCGAATCGTATTTCACGCCGAGGATGCGGTGGCGTGGAATCAGCGCGGCGAGCGCGTTATCCTTTGCCGCGTTGAAACCAGTCCGGACGATATTCGCGGGATGGACGCGGCACAGGGCGTGTTAACTGCTAGGGGGGGGATGACTTCCCACGCCGCATTGGTCGCCCGCCAGATGGGTAAAGTCTGCATCGCCGGCTGTGAAGCTTTACAAATAAACTATGCGCTACGCACACTGGAAGTAGGGCAAACCGAGCTGAAAGAAGGCGATTGGATTTCCATCGATGGTAACACCGGTGAAGTCTTCCACGGTGAGATTCAAACTCTGCCTTCGGAGATTCTTCAGGTTCTCCTGACCCGCTCACTGGAACCGCGGCAATCGAAAATCTACCGACATTTCACCAAACTCATGAAGTGGGCGGACCAAAACCGCAAGCTCGGTGTGCGAACCAATGCGGATCAGCCCGATCAAGCGGCCATCGCCAAGGCCTTTGGCAGCGAAGGCATTGGCTTATGCCGCACTGAACATATGTTTTTCCAAGGTGACCGGATCCAGGCCGTGCGCGAAATGATTCTTGCCGACGATGAGACCGGCCGGCGCCGCGCATTAGCGAAACTGCTACCGATGCAGCGGCAAGACTTCAAAGGTATCCTTAAAATCATGGGTAAGCTGCCGGTGACCATTCGCACGCTTGATCCGCCGCTCCATGAGTTTCTGCCCAAATCCGATGCAGAAATCCGGGAGCTTGCTCAAGTTATGGGTGTTGAAGTGGATACCTTGCGTAACAAGGTCAATGTGCTCCAAGAATTCAATCCGATGTTGGGCCATCGGGGTTGTCGCTTGGGCATTTCCTATCCCGAAATTACCGAAATGCAGTCGCAAGCGATCTTTGAGGCAGCCTGTGAACTGCGGCGCGAAGGCAAGAATCCATTCCCCGAGGTCATGATTCCGCTGGTTGGCTCGCGTCAAGAATTACATGAACAGCGGGTTATCGTAGACCGAGTCGCCAAACAGACCATGCAAGCATATGGCGTCAAAGTTCACTATTCGATCGGCACGATGATCGAACTACCGCGCGCTTGCATGGTTGCCGATGAAATTGCTGAAGAAGCGGAGTTTTTTTCTTTTGGCACCAATGATTTAACTCAAACTTGCTTAGGTCTATCACGTGACGATGCCGGCAAATTCCTACCCAGCTACGTTCTACAAGGTCTGCTGCCTGACGATCCCTTTGTCAGTATCGATCGGGACGGTGTCGGTGCGCTCATGCGCATTGCTATCGCCAAAGGCCGCCAGCGCCGCAAGGGATTAGAAATGGGTATTTGCGGTGAACATGGTGGAGAACCGCGTTCAATAGAATTCTGTCACCAAATCGGTTTGAATTACGTCAGTTGCTCACCGTACCGCGTGGCGATCGCTAAATTAGCTGCCGCTCAGGCTGCACTACGTAAATAATGAATATTTATCGATAACTTATGTGTTCAGTGTGAACTTTAAGAATTTAATCTTATTGTGATACGCTGGACATTTTATTGACAGAATTTTGGGGATCAACGATAATTTGGTACTCAGCTTACCAAATTATGGAACCACGCATTGCGGAACTCCTCGTCAAAGGAGGTATTGTCTCCCGCGAACAACTATCTGAAGCGCAAAAAGGAGAGAAGGAAAACAACTCCACTATCGCCAAGGAAATCGTTCGACTAGGCTTGACCACCGAAGACACTCTCGCAGAATTCTTGGCTAAGCAATTTGGTATCGAGTGCGTTGAACTGGTCCCAGCCGACATCGACGACTCAGTCTTTTCCGTCGTACCCCCGCAGATTGTTCAAAAGCACCAGCTCATTCCCTACAAGCTGATTGGCTCGACATTAACCGTTGCTATCGCTGATCCGACCGATCTAGTCGCCATCAACGAGGTTAAGTTTGTCACCGGTTACGGTGTCCGGGCCGTGATCGCCACCCCCACTGGAATAAGGAAGGTTCTAGAGCATCGTTTTGGCGGGGTGAGCTACGACGATGTGCTAAAAAAATTCGGTGACGGCGAGATGGAGGTCGTCCAAGAAAACGACGACGTCAATCTGCAAGAGCTGCAGCAAGCCACCATGGATGCACCGGTGGTCACACTGGTCAACGCGATCTTAGCGGATGCGGCCAAGCGCCGCTGCAGCGACATTCATATCGAGCCCTACGAGAAAGTGTTTCGCGTACGTTTCCGCATTGACGGTGTGCTCCAAGAAATCATGAGTCCACCGTTGCGGCTTAAGAATGCCTTGGTATCCCGTCTGAAAGTCATGGCGGGACTCGACATCGCCGAACGCCGTTTGACCCAAGACGGTCGCATCAAACTCAAAATGGGTACCGGCGGTGAGTTGGATATCCGCGTGTCAATTTTGCCCACTCTTTTTGGCGAGAAAGTCGTCATGCGCTTGTTGGACAAGTCCAACTTGCAGCTCGACATGGCCAAGCTCGGCTTCGATCCGCAAAATTTGAAAGACTTTCAAGATGCGATTCATAAGCCTTACGGCATGATCCTTATCACCGGACCGACCGGTAGCGGTAAATCGACGACACTTTACTCTGCTTTATCTGAGCTCAACAAACCGGACGTTAATATTTCCACCGCGGAAGATCCTGTCGAGTACAATCTGATGGGTATCAATCAGGTACAGGTCCGAGAGCAGATAGGCCTGAATTTCGCCGCGGCCTTACGATCATTCCTACGTCAAGACCCGGATATTCTGATGGTCGGTGAAATCCGCGATTTGGAAACGGCACAGATCGCTATTAAAGCAGCGCTCACCGGCCATCTAGTTTTGAGCACGCTACACACCAACGATTGTCCCGCCACCGTCGATCGACTCATCAATATGGGTGTCGAAACTTTTCTATTGACCTCTTCGATCAATCTTATTCTTGCGCAACGATTAGTTAGAAAAATCTGCGATAAGTGCAAAGCGCCAATTGAGATCAAACCGGAAGTTTTGATTAATCTTGGAATCGATGCCGCCGATATCAGTTCGGGGTTTCCGACTTTTCACGGTAAGGGTTGCGCGAACTGCAGTGGCACCGGCTATCGGGGCCGCTTAGCTGTTTACGAAGTGATGGTGATGCACGAAGCAATTAAGGAATTGATCAATAAGGGCGTATCGTCGATGGAGCTCAAACGCGAAGCGGTGAAATTAGGCATGAGCACTCTACGCATGAGTGCTTTACAGAAAGTTCGCGATGGATTTACCACTGTGGACGAAACCATTCGCGTAACCGATACGGATAAAGGGTTTGGATCGGTGTTCTCGCTGGGGTTTTAAGGCGGTATGACCGAATGATTACCGCTAGGCATTCAGAGATCAGCTGCGATTGAATTTGACAAAAGTCGGGGCGAATTGACCTATGGCTATATTTGTTTGGGAAGGGCGAACCGCCCAGGGGCGAATCGTCAAAGGCGACACTCTCGACGCACCGAATCTCGAAGCCGCATTGGCGCGCTTGCGCGAGCAACGGATACGGCCGATTGCTAACAAGGTTCGGGAGAAGGGCGCAGGGCTTGATAAAGAATTAAATATCCCTGGCTTTGGCCCCACTGTATCGACTAAAGAAGTCTCTGTAGCTACCCGCCAGCTGGCGACCATGATCGATGCCGGCCTGCCGATTGTGCAGTGCCTCGACATTCTTGCTGAACAGTCCGATAACAAGTTGCTACGTACTACAATTAACACAGTACGACGGGATGTCGAGGGTGGCTGTACGCTTGCAGACGCGTTGCGGAAACACCCAAAGATCTTTGATGACCTTTACGTTAACATGGTGGAAGCGGGAGAGGCAGGCGGTATTCTCAACACCATCCTCAATCGAATCGCACTATTTATAGAGAAAGCGAGTAGGCTAAAAAAGAAGGTCAAAGGAGCAATGATCTACCCCGTAGCTATCGTCATGGTGGCGATCATTGTAGTCGCTGTTTTGATGATATTTGTCATTCCAGTCTTCGCCGAACTCTATGGCAGTATGGGAAAGGCACTGCCGGCGCCGACACAGATTTGTATCAACATCAGTAACATTTTCGTCGCCTATTGGTGGCTTATGTTGGCGAGCGGTATCGGCGTCGCAATGGCCATCAAGTTCTATTACAAGACACCTCATGGGCACATGAACATCGACCGGCTACTTTTGCGGCTGCCGGTGATTGGCGACTTACTCAGAAAGGTTGCCGTAGCTCGGTTTACTCAAAATATGGCGCTGTTATTGAGTTCTGGAGTACCAATCCTGGACGGTTTAGCGATCACGGCCAGAACTGCCGGCAATAAAGTTGTCGAGAAAGCCATCATGGAGAGCCGGGCGAGCATCAGTAAAGGTAACACCGTCGCTGATCCATTGCGGGAAAGTAAGATTTTTCCGCCGTTGGTTTGCCAGATGGTTGCGGTAGGCGAAAGCACCGGTGGGCTAGATGTGATGCTCCGGAAAGTCGCGGAACTGTATGAAGAAGAAGTCGATGACGCTGTTAACAATTTAACAGCGATGATGGAACCGGCGATTATGGTGGTGTTAGGCGTAATCCTCGGCGGCTTGGTCGTTGCCATGTATTTGCCGATCTTCCAAATGGGCTCACTGGTTGGCAACTAACAGACTGACAGGTCCCTCACATTGTTGTGATGCGACCGAGGTAAACTGAATTTGAGTGATGAACGAAAAGATCTGCATGAAAAAATCAGATGGCTACTCCTGCTACGGGTAGTTATCCTTAGCGTTTTTCTCGGGGCGACGGCGCTCTTTCATTTCTTGCAAGCGGAGTCAGACATCCGTTTTCTTGTCAGTCTCTCTGTACCGCTAATCCTTGCCTACGCGATCTCGATCGCTTCGGCGCTGTTCTTGCCGCGTTTGAATCATCTGCGCGGATTCGCTCATGCCCAGGTCACTTTCGACGTTTTTCTAATCACGGGGATTATTTGGATCACCGGAGATAGCTCCAGCCCCTTTTCTTTTCTCTATAACCTAGCCGTGATCAACGCGGCTATATTATTGTTCTACCGAGGCGCGTATATCGCCGCGGGATGTTCAAGCCTCTGTTATGCTGCGCTGCTCTTTTGGGCGCAACATTGGTGGCAAAATGGCAATGGTGTAGCGGTATCTGGGCCGTCGATAGTTACTATGGTAATCAATATCGGCAGTTTCTTCGTGATCGCCGGCCTGAGCGGATTTCTCGCCGCCAAGCTTGGCGAAACTCAGAAGCTGTTGAAAGAAAAACAGATTGACTTCCAAGAGCTTGATGCGTTCAAAGAAGCGCTCTTGCAGGGTATTGGCAGCGGTGTTGCCATTACCGATAGTCAGGGCCGCATTAACTATTTTAATCAGCAAGCGCAGAGTTTGATTTCGCTTGCTGAAGCTGCGGTCATGGGCAAGCGACTCGATCAAATTATCCTAGGCTTGCGATATGATTTTCAACGCGGAGATCGTAGTGGTGCCGTGTATAGCGAAGAACTTCCGTTACCCGGCTCGCAGGGAAGCCAAAAACAAATCCGTCTGACTCTCGCTCCACTCAGCGATTCCAACCAACAGCTGCTAGGGTATGTCGCTATTTTCGAGGATGTCACAAAACAGAAACAGACCGAAGAAAAAGTTCGCATCGAGGAAGAACTGCGCAGATCACGGGAAATCAAATTACCGGCATCTACTAAAGGTCTCGATGCGGTGCCTTTTCGCTTCGAAGGAGTCGTTGGCAAAAGCGGAGGCATCGAAAAAATCTACCAACTCATTCAAAAGGTCGCGGCCGGCAGCACCAACGTCTTGATCTCCGGTGAAAGTGGCACTGGAAAAGAACTGGTGGCTAGGGCGATTCATTTAAACGGACCGCGGCAAGGTAAGCCTTTCGTCGCCGTCAATTGCGGCGCCATCCCAGAAACTTTGATTGAGAGCGAATTATTCGGTCACGTACGCGGGGCCTTTACCGGCGCCGTGGCGGATCACAATGGGTTATTCAAACAAGCGGATCAGGGAACCATATTTCTCGATGAAGTGGGTGAATTGCCGCTGCACCTCCAAGTCAAACTATTACGCGTGCTGCAAGAGAAAAGTTTCACGCCGGTTGGTGCTAACAAACCGGTTAAGGTAGACGTGCGCGTGATCTCGGCGACAAACCGGGATCTGCGGAAGGAATTGGAAGAAGGAAGATTCCGCGAGGACCTTTATTACCGGCTCAACGTAGTCCATATGGTATTGCCCCCCCTGCGCAGCCGCAAAGAAGATATCCCATCCCTTGCTCACTACTTCCTGCGGAAATTCGCGGCTTCCCTTGACAAGAACGTCGAGGAAATATCCAGCAGTACGCTGATGCAGCTGATGAACCATACGTATCCTGGAAATGTCCGGGAGTTGGAAAACATCATAGAGCACGCCGTAGCGGTGACCAATAAGAATATCCTCACAGAAGAGGATCTGCCGCTTCAAGTAAAAGGTGTACCAAGCGCCGATGATACCGATGCGTCTGACCGAAATACACTCGGTGGTGCTGAGGTATTTTTCAATAAGGGGCTGTCGTTAGATGTCGAGCTAGAGACCCATGAAAAATATATACTGCTGGGAGCGTTAAAACGCGCCAATGGCGTTCAGAAAAAGGCCGCGGAAATCCTCGGAATCAACTATCGCTCCCTGCGTCATCGCTTGGAAAAATACGAGCTTCTCGGCGCAAAAAATCATTCTTTTTCTGAACAGTCAAATGATTAAGAGTAACAAAATTTGTCAACCTGCCAATTACCACATTCCATAAACATTAAACTCTGCCATTATTTTTCACTTTCTTAGAAATCACTTGATTTGCATGAAAATTTATAACTGTTTGAATTAACATACCTTTGTGAACCGAGTGGATAGGTTGTCCATAATTCTTTCTAACTCCGCCACTGAAACCGCCTTGCCAAAGTTTGGCCTTCCGATTGCTGTAGTGATGTTTCAACATTTTTAGTGTCATAAAGCTTATTCTCAAGGAGGTGGCTATCGACGGCATAGAAGCCCTGACTGTGGAGTGTTTCCAAAAGGAAAGAGTTTAGAAGTAGTAAATTATAACGAAAAGGAGTCTGTAGAGATGAAGAAGTTACGTATGCAGAGTGAATCCGGTTTTACCTTGATCGAGTTGTTGGTGGTGGTCGCGATCATCGGTATTTTAGCGGCGATCGCTATTCCGCAGTTCGCGGCTTACAGAAAGCGTGGTCATGAGGCACAGGTTAAGTCAGATTTGAGAAATGCCGCGGTTTCTCAAGAAGCCTACTTTGCGGCCAATTCAACTTATCTTGCTGCTACGATGGCGAGTGGTACCCCTCCTGGTTTTAATGCGACCACCGGTGTCACAGTTATTGCGGCCGTCGTTGCTAATAGCAATGCCTTCACCCTGACCGCCCAGCATGCAAATTGCAGCAACAACACTTGGACCTTTTCTAGCTCAACCGGTCAGATCACCGGCGCCGCCTGTCCGTAAGCTGCTCGATTTTCGACCTGCCCATAATCAAGGGGGGCTCATCTGAGCCCCCCTTGTTGCATTTCTTCCTTACTCAAGAATTGTGTGATTCATAACCGAAGAGACAGCTAATTGATGCCTGTCAAATCATTACGTGTCGAATTCCTTCCCTTGCTCCTGTTGGTGGTTTTCGTCATAGTTTTTTGTCAGGATTTAGTTTTTTGGGGTGAAGTACCTTCTTATCGTGATTTGACCAATTACTTTTATCCGCTTCGTTACGGCCTGTACGAAAGTTACCGCGCCGGAGAGCTGCCGCTATGGGACCGTCATTTCGCTCAAGGCTTTCCAAATCTTGCTGGTCTTCAATCAGGTGCGTTCTATCCTCTACATTTAGTGTTCTTGGCACTGTCTTTTTTCCAATCTATTCGCGCACTGTTTATTTTTCATTTTCTTATTGCCGCGATTGGCACTTATTGTCTTATGCGCAACTGGAACTATACTCGCGACTTGGCGATCGTGGGTGCCTTGCTGTTCACAATAGGTGGTGTAATTGTTTCGCTTACTAATCTGCTGAATCATTTTCAAAGCGCAGTCTGGCTACCTTGGCTAATTTTGGTCTGGGAACGCCTGTTGATTACTCCGCGCTGGAATTCATTTCTTTGCTTTATATTCGTCGCTGCGCTGCAATTGCTTGCAGGCTCTCCGGAACTGTATGCCATGACTATGGGCTTAGCGGTACTGCATGCATTCTGGATTCGTGACTCACGGTCAGACGTATCCTACGGCAGAATCATCGGTCTCGTTGTGGCCGGTAACGTTGTCCTGCTAGCGGTCATCATGGCGCAAGCTCTACCGACTCTCGAACTTCTGATACACTCACGAAGGGGCCTATCAATTCCTCAGTCTGAAGCGCTTATGTGGTCCTTCCAGCCATCAAGCCTCTTGAATCTGTTCTTTCTAGACAAGGAAATTGAGCCCGAGATCTCGGCCGGGATACGATTCTACTTTACGCGAAAAGTTCCATTTCTACTCAGCAGTTACTTGGGAATAACGGTGCTATTCGGAGTTGCGCTTTGGTTTTACTACGGGGGTCGACGAGAAAAACTTATCTTGACGGGTCTTAGTTTAGGCACTTTAGCGCTGGCATTAGGTAGCAACGCGCTTCTTTACCCCTTTCTACTTAAACAATTTCCGATATTCACAACAGTTCGTTTTCCGGAGAAACTATTCTTTTTAACCAACGCCTTGCTTTTATTCATGGCGATGCGGGGATTGCAGGCTATTTCACTCGACCGAAACAAAACAAGTATAGGGCCACAAATTGTCATGGGCGTCATCTGCGTACTATGGGCAAGCGCGTATATCATCTCAGTTGCTAATACGGAGATCGTATCTGACTTCATTGCACTAGCAAGTGATATACCGCCGCTTTCGGAAGCTCATTCTCAAGCCACAGCCGCGGTATTAGCCAATCTACAACGACAACTACTGCTCTCGCTAGCTCTAGCCTTTCTCTTGATTCTAAGGAAAACTCAGAATCTTAAACCAAGTTTTTGTTCAATCCTTCTTGTCTTGGTTGTCTTCGTTGATTTGACATGGGCGCATCGAAGCCTCCTGTTCTCCCTTCACCCCAGTAAAGTAAACGCGAGCCCACCGGTACTGCAGCCTTCAGAAAGTGGTTTAACAAGATTGTTTTTTTATCCTTCTCCCCGCGATCTTCACCCAGCGTTTTTTACCGTATGGGGACGACCCAATTATGCAAATGGGGTAGCGTTGTCGTATCAAAATTATTTGCCAAACGTCGGTGTTCTCAGCGGTATCGAATACTTTCAGGAAATTGACGCGCTACTCCGTAGACCTTATTCGGAATTTCTAACTGTGGCGAACAGCATGAAATTCGAGAATCAAATCAAGTTATTGCGGACGTTTAATGTTGAATACATCGTAAGTTTTCGCGAGCTACCACAGCAGGGAGTGCGACTTATTCGTCGCTTTCCAGAGTATTTCTCGTGGCTCTATAGAGTGGATAACACATTGCCGCGTGTCGTAATCGTGGCGAAGTCATCTGTCGAAAAAGATCCAGCCAAAACATTGCAACGCTTAGCATCTGCAGATTTTGATCCTGATAAAGAAGTAATTTTGAGTGAATTTGTGAAGCCCCGCCCATTAGCGATATTGAAAGCACAAGCGATGATCACGAGCTATAAGAATAGCCGGGTGACAATTCAAGCAACGACTAATGAATCTGGCATTCTCGTACTCGCAGATTCTCATTACCCCGGATGGAAAGTTTATGTTGACGGTAACGAAACAACGCTCTTGAGGGCCAATCACTTTTACCGAGCCGTAGAAGTCTCGAAGGGTGATCATACGGTGGAATTCATCTACGATCCCCTATCATTTAGAGTTGGTACAATAGTGTCATCAACTACTCTTGTCATACTCGGATTTGTATCAGTAATAGTGTTTCTAAGACGATGCCCTCGTACTGCTTGTCTAACCTGAAATGGCCGGCGCACCACGGAATTTTTAATCCGTCCGGTTTGTTGGAGCGGTGGCTCTCGGCAGTATTCTACCGTTTGCTAAAGAATAGTTTTTTGGATTGAGTTGGCAGAGATTTGGATTTGCCGTTTGATAAACACGAGATCCTAGCTCAAGTGACGGTCAGGCGCTTTAATATTGAGTCGTTGCCGATGACGTGAAATTCCATGTAATCGATCAGCCCACGAGCGACAACAAAATAACGTTGCAACTGTTCGGCCGAGGATTGTTGCACCGGCGCAAGGCTTTTTGTCGCGCGAAATGATTGAACCTCTTGGACTAAACCGCGCAACGCCGGCGGCAGTACGTCCCACACGCCGGTTGCCTGGCAGATAGACACGAGATTCTGATGTTCGAGCTTGCGCGGCAGGCTGCCGTGATTCTCAACGAGCGCGGCTTTGATGGCTTTTTCAACGGCTTCCGCTAGTTTGTCGAACTGTACCGGGTTGGATTTTGGGTCAGGGGTATTATCCGACACCAACTTAATATGGTCTCGTGCTTCTCGTAACCACGGCTCCGCGAATAATCCCATTAATGCCTCCTCAAACGATCAACAAGCTAGTATGATAAGTTTCAAGCGAATATTTTACAAGTAATTGTTCACTTGGCGTCAGGGATGCACGAAACAGCGCCATTTAGGATTCGCGTGGCTTGTGACCGCAGGGCGCCCTTCGATCTAGGATATATAGGAACATTCTGACCGTTCAACCGAATCCATGCCGCAAAAAAAAGCCCCCGAGCTTTCGCTCAGGGGCTTACAATTTTACTTCCTGATTGAATTTTTATCGTTACGCCGCGGAGCGTGATCGCGCGAGCTCAACCAACGGTCGGTATTTCTTGTTTAGCTCCATCCAGTGAGCAGCTCGCTTGTGCGCTTTATCGAGCTCGGCTTCGGGAAAAGTGACGAAGGGTACCCTGGTCGGCCCGACTTTACAGTAGTCCGCGAATTCCGCCGGTCGCTTGTTGCCAGCTCCCGGAACGGGCTTGCCGGCGCCGATGCCACCCAAGTCTTCAATCACTTCCATCATCTTGGCCACGTCGCCTTTGCGGGCTTGTTCCAATAGGTAGAGGATCGGCCATGGTCCCATCCATACTTCTGTGGACCAGCAACCGGCGGCGCCCATAGCGTAGTAAGGGTAGAGCTGTGTCTGATTGACGAACACGCTAATCTTTCCCCGGGCAATCTTTTGTAAATTCATGAACGCTTGAGTGGTGCGATGGCTGTCTTTCATGCCGATAATGTTTGATTTCTTAACCAGTTCCCTAAAAGCCGCCACCGGAATCGTGAATTTATGATTGCCGGGGTTGTGGTAAATCACAATGTTCAATGTCGGGAAAAGGTCGGCGATATCATGATAGAACTTCACCGCGTCTTGGACATGCAAGGTTTCGTAATAAGGTACGCCTAGTAAAACACCTTCCGCACCCAGATCTTTCACAAAGTTCATTTTCTGGATGACTTCGCGAGGATTGGGACTAGTTACACCAATAAACAGCGGCACACGTTTTTTAACGGCATCGACTGTGGCAACGGCCAAGGTCTTAAATTCTTCGACCAGTAAGTTATAGCATTCGCCGTAGGTGCCGGTGGTGGCGATATTGTTGACGCCGTCTTTGATGATCCGGTCGACGCCTTCTTTAAGGTTATCCACCGCAATTGTTTGAGTGGCGCGTATATCGGTTGCATCCGCCGTGGCGAATGCGGGCATCATGCCCAATACACCGTTAAGCTCGTTGGCTGTGATCATGGTATTTCCTCCTGAGACTATTGTAGATTTACGTTCTTTGCGGCGACACTTTTATGAAGCCGCGCCTTGGTTACTTTCCGCTTTGTTAACAGTTGTTCAAACGAATTGTCAAACGACTTATCACCACCGGCTTTTCATTCTCTATAGAGTTACTTCTCAGTCGCTTGCATTGATTATTTGATCGGTTCGATCTGATATCCCGTAAGTTTCGGCGGGTATTCACCAACGAAAGAATTGAACCACCCGCCGGAATCGAACAGGCGACGTGCTGATTATGAAAAATACTAGCCACTTAGAGGACATAACTCAACCGGAAAAAAGCAATAAAAACAAGCCAGATGAACCGGGAACGACGCAGTATTTATGGTATCGACAAGTTCGTGTGGAAACAACTGGGAAACATGGCGGCGCAACCCTTGTTGGACTCGATCGATCTGCGCAAAAAAGTGTTGCCCTAAAAGAATTTTGAACCGACTTTTCAGTACTACGTCTGTCTCCAATTTCGAAAAATGACACGTCTTTCTATGAGCCGGAGCTAGTTCTGATCCTCTCCAAGATAGACTATTTGACCGGGACTAAGTTCAGGCGATTATTCGGCCGGCCGGTGATTCGTGCCGACGGTTTGTTTTGCGTGTTTTCCCCCGACGAAGTAATAGATTTGACGGGAACCCCTTTCGATATCGCTGGGATGAGACCTATGCTGCTAGGACACATCGTTCACGAGCACTGTCATGTATCACATTTCGTGGACGCGGATGCGCAGCCGTGGGTGATAGTTTGCCGGAATGGCAAAATGTGATCGCTTTGCCATACCGCTGTGGCTTCGGCATCACCAAGAAAACGGTGCAGGGAAGGAATTTTTGATTTTTTCAATTAACGATCGTCGATTCGTCGAAGCGACAGTTTGGCATCAAATCCAAGTTTATTGGCACCGGTGATTTTACATTGTTGAAGTTTCCGATAGTTTGAGGAGAACCATCAATCGTTGGAGGAATCAATCAATGGCGAACAATCAATTTGTTGATTCGTTGATACGAGATATTGTTGCCCCGGGTGTGCAGAATCTCATGCAAAGCCCATTTTTCTCAGAGTTGAGGGAAGGAAAATTGTCGATGAGACGGCTTCAGGGGTGGGCGATTCAGCACTACATCCATAACAAAGCGTTGCTTAAAGGCTTCGCTCTATGCATGGTTAAAAACGCCCACAATCCTGAGCTTTATGATTATTTTAACTATCAGTTCAACGAAGAGCAGACCCATCCTGATCTGGCGAAGCGATTTGGGCTTGCTATAGGCCTCAAAGAAAATGATTTTCACGACGCCAGTCAGATTTTTGAATGCTTCGCGCACACGAGCAAAACCATTCGTGGCATGATGTTAGGTTCGCCGGCCGAGAACCGGGTGTCGGGATTAGTCGATGAAACGATGGTGCAGCGCTACTCCGGGGAATTCGACGCACACATGCGCAGTCACTACAAACTGGGAGACTCGGCGCTTCAGTTTTTCCTCGTCCACAAGGTAGCCGACGAGGACCACATTAAAATGGCTTCCGAGATCATCGCCCGCAATACCGACACTCCGGCGATGGAACAGCGCGTGCGGCAAACCGCGGACTTTGCGGTCCGTTTCAAGCTTGCCAAGTTCGACGGGATCTACCGACACTATTCGTAAGCACGGCCCGCGGTCCGAATGAAGGAGCACCGGCTTTGCCCAGTTAAGACTGAGCGACGGAGTCTTCGACGGCGACGAATCGACACGATGAAGCGCCGCCCTTTTTGATGCAGAGCGGAAGGATAATCATCTTGACTCGCCGTTCTGTAATCTGAGTACAATTTA
>Ga0184628_10000170_pt1 | contig 38488 bp, 33 predicted proteins | sample PLM4_5_b1_FD_133149 | JGI IMG/M metagenome (GOLD analysis project Ga0184628, IMG submission 133149) | Groundwater sediment microbial communities from an aquifer in East River, Colorado, USA - PLM4_5_b1 | ecosystem: Environmental > Terrestrial > Soil > Riparian zone | place: USA: East River...
GGTCGGGAATATCGCGTCCGATATCGTTTACGTGATCGTTGACCCGAGGATCCGCTTTAAATGACCTCGCCTCCCCCAAAGCGGTCGATCTCCATATTCCGGAAGCGTGTCCGCAAGTTCAAGACGCTCAAACGCGGTTACTACTCGTTTCTGATTCTGCTTGCCGCTTACATCGTCTCGTTCATTCTTCCGGTTCTGATCACGAACAAAGCCCTGCTGGTCCGCTATAACGGGAGTCTGTATGCGCCGATTTTGAAATACTATCCGGCGTCCCAGTTCGGTGTCGATGCCATAGGAGAGCCGAACTACCGCGAGCTTCGTAACCGGTTTGGGTCTGAAAAACAGGGCAACTGGGTGCTCATGCCACTGTATCCCTACAGCGCGACCGAATCGCTGCTGGACCTGCCGGGATCGCCTCCGCACCGGCCATCGCGCGATCACATTTTTGGTACCGATGACCGTGCACGAGATGTCTTTGCACGTCTGGCATATTGGTTCAATGTGTCGCTGTCGTTTGCGCTGCTGGTGCTGGCATCCAGCTATATCGTCGGGGTTTCCGTTGGAGCGATGCTCGGATACCGCGGCGGGAAGCTCGACATTTTTGGTCAGCGCATCATTGAAATCTGGTCGTCGATGCCATTCCTGTACACGATCATCATTATCAGTTCTATTGTCGTGCCAACGTACAGCGCCGGCCGCAGCGTTCTCACGCAGTCGTCCTTCTGGCTGTTGATTTTCATTCTGGCCATCTTCGACTGGATTGCGATCACGTACTACGTTCGAGGTGAATTTTACCGGGAGAAATCAAAGGACTATGTCGGCGCCGCAATTGCAATGGGAGTATCGGAACCGGCAATCATGATCAAGCACATCCTGCCAAATGCGCTGACGCCGGTTGTGTCCTTTGCTCCGTTCGCAATCGTCGCCAATATTGAAATGCTCGTGGCGCTCGATTTCCTGGGCTTCGGTTTGCCGGCGCCCACCCCGAGCTGGGGCGAACTCATTGGACAGGGGACCAGTAATCTCACGGACTGGTGGCTCATCTTCTTTCCGTTGGGGGCCATGTTCCTGACGCTGCTGCTGATTGTCTTCATCGGTGAGGCCGTTCGCGAAGCCTTCGATCCCAAAGAATATTCGAGGTTGCGCTAACAGCGATGGCACCACTCAATCCGCTTCTCCAGATCAAAGGCCTCAAGACTTATTTCCACACCGAAGCCGGTACGGCAAAAGCGGTTGACGGTGTCAGCTTCGACATCATGCCGGGAGAAGTCGTTGGACTGGTAGGCGAGTCCGGATCCGGCAAGAGCGTTACCGCGCTGAGTATTCTCCGGCTGATTCCGGATCCTCCCGGAAAGATCATCGAAGGCTCGATTGTTTTCAAGGGCAAGGACCTACTTAAGTTGTCCTGGGAAGAAATCCGGAAGATCCGTGGAAGTGAGATCAGCATGATCTTCCAGGAGCCGATGACATCGTTGAATCCGGTGTTCACGATCGGCATGCAGATAATGGAAGTCGTGCTCCACCACGAGACGATTTCCAAAAAGGGTGCATTCGACCGATCCGTCGAGATGTTGAAGCTGGTCGGGATTCCCGATCCCGCGTCTCGAATGAACGACTATCCTCATCAGTATTCCGGCGGCATGCGTCAGCGCGTGATGATTGCCATGGCACTCGCGTGCAACCCTTCGCTGTTGATCGCCGATGAACCCACAACAGCGCTGGACGTGACGATTCAGGCGCAGATCCTGGAACTCATGCTGAAGATCAAGGACGAGCGGAAGGATGCGGCAATATTTCTGATCACGCACAACCTTGCCGTGGTCGCCGAAACCTGCCATCGCGTCATCGTGATGTATGGCGGGAAGATTCAGGAAATCGCTCCGGTTCATGAGTTGTTCAAGAATCCGCTTCACCCCTACACGCAGGGACTGCTCGCATCGCTTCCAACCGTCGACGGCGAAAAGCACAAGCGCCTGCGCACCATCCCCGGCAATGTGCCCAGCATTATGGATCTGCCTGTCGGCTGCAAGTTCGTGACACGCTGCCCGGTCAAAGTGGATCGGTGCGCCCTGACCGAGCCGGAGTTGATTGAAGTATCGCCGGGACATTGGGTGCGTTGCTTTCTGGTGGGCAACCAATGAAGATCCTCGAGGTTCAGAACCTTTCCGTTCGGTTTCCAGTCACCGGAGGCGTATTCGCACGAAAGATTGCAGAAGTGCGTGCGGTCGATGGTGTGAGTTTCGATCTGGAGAAGGGCGAGACACTCGGACTCGTGGGCGAATCCGGCTGCGGCAAGAGTACCGTGGGTCGGGCCATAATCAATATCCTGAGATCGATGAGTTATGGCGTGGAGATTTCCGGCAAGGTCATCTATCACCACCCCTCAGGGCCGGTGGACCTGGCTTCACTCAGCCGGAGTGACATGCGGCCGTTCCGCTCGGATATCCAGATGATTTTTCAGGACCCCTACTCTTCGCTGAATCCGCGAATGACGGTGCGCCAGATCGTCGAGGAGCCGCTGAAGATCCATACGAAAGACGGAGCCCCTCAGCGGCGGGACCGTGTGGCGTGGCTTCTTGGAAAAGTTGGATTGTCCTGGGAGCAATCCTCGCGCTATCCGCACGAATTTTCTGGAGGACAGCGCCAGCGCATCGGAATTGCGCGCGCACTGGCAACCCATCCGAAAATCATCATTGCCGACGAGCCTGTCAGCGCGCTCGACGTTTCGATTCAGGCCCAGGTGATCAACCTGATGCAGGATCTCCAGGAAGAGTTCGGGTTGTCCTACCTCTTCATTGCACACGACCTGTCGGTGGTCCGGCATATTTCAAATCGGATTGCGGTGATGTATCTCGGAAACATTGCAGAGATAGGGCCGGCGGAACGCATCTACAAAACTCCGATGCATCCTTATTCGCGCGCTCTGCTATCGGCGGTTCCCCGGCCGGATCCGGATATTTCGCGCGATCGGCGCACGCATCTGCAGGGAGACATTCCGAATCCCATTCACAAACCTTCCGGATGCGGATTCCGAACAAGGTGCCCTATTGTCAGACCGTCGTGCGCCGATAAGGTGCCTCCTCTTGAGTTGAAAGATGAGCGATGGGTTGCTTGTCCGTGGGTTTAGCTCCTCCCGCTGCCGCTTTGTCCAGGTCACTGGAGACAACCTGGAAATATTGCCGAATTGTCAGATCCACAGGTGTGCCAAGTTCAATAAAACACATGGCTTCACTCAATTTTATTTGGTAGATTCCTTGACTGGTTTCTTAATAGGAGGGAATTCAGATGGCGGATGGTAACGGACCCGGACGCATCACAATCGCTGGCCTTGCGTTCGCGTTCATGATGTTGGTTCTCATCATCATATCCCTGTGGCTTTTCATCGCCAAACCCTGGTGGTTTCCCGAACTGGCTTCGGTCCGCGGTGGGGATATCGATAGCGTTTTTACAGCAGTATTAATTGTTACCGGAATTGCATTTATAGGGGTTCAGGGCGTCCTTGGTTATTTCGTGGCACGGTATGGCGGCCGAGGAACGGAGAAAGCCGGCTACTGGCATGACAATCCCAAAGCGGAAGCCGGTCTTCTGATTGGAACCGCAGTCATCATGACCGTACTCGTATTCATGGGACAGCGCGTCTGGGCGAGTATCTACTTTACCGATGCGCCGCCGGGCAGTCTTGAAGTTCAGGTTACCGGCGAACAATTCGCCTGGAGTTTTCACTACCCGGGCGCCGATGGAGTCTTCGGCCGAACCGATGCGAAGTTGATCACAAATGACGGTACCAACCCTGTAGGCCTGGATCGCAAGGATCCTGCGGCGAAGGATGATCTGGTCTCGGTCAACGTGATGCATGCCGTCGTCGGCAAGGCAGTAAAGGTTCGATTGAGGTCCAAGGATGTCATCCACAGTTTCTTTCTTCCACACATGAGGGTGAAGCAGGATGCCGTCCCCGGAATGTCGATTCTGGTCTGGCTCGAACCAACCAGAGCCGGGGATTTTGAACTGGCATGCGCCGAACTGTGCGGTGCGGGACACTATCGAATGAAAGCCAAACTGGTCGTGGACAAGACGGAGCAGGATCTCAACAATTGGGTGAAGCAGACGTTGGCCCAGCAGACGGGCAACTAGGAGGAATGGGAAACATGCAGGTCGAACACGCTACCGAACACGCTCATCCCCAGCTTGGGTTCTGGCGAAAGTATGTGTTCAGTACGGATCATAAAATCATCGGCATTCAATACATGATCACGGCCATGGCGATGGCAGTCATTGGGGGATTACTCTCCATGTTGATGCGACTCCAGCTGGCCTGGCCGTCGCAGGCGTGGCCGGCGCTTGGAAAATTACTGCCCGTTGCTTTCGCAGGCAACATCATGGACCCGGGATTCTACGTTTCTCTAGTCACCATGCACGGCACCATCATGGTCTTCTTTCTATTTACTGCCGTCTTGACCGGAGCATTTGGAAATTTCCTGATACCGCTGCAGATCGGCGCACGCGACATGGCGTTCCCGTTCCTGAATGCGCTTTCATACTGGGTCTTCCTTCTTTCGTGCATTGTCATTATCTCTGCGTTGTTTGTTGCGGGTGGTGCTCCTCTCGGAGGATGGACAGCCTATGCGCCATTGAGCGCACTCGGGGAGGCCAGCGGTCCCGGTGAGGGAGCGGGAATGACGCTCTGGATCACGGCGCTTGGACTATTTACGATTTCGGGCCTGATGGGCGGTTTGAACTACGTCACGACCATCCTGACGATGCGCACCAAGGGCATGTCGATGATGCGCCTTCCGCTGACGCAGTGGTCTCTGCTCATCACCGCGGTGCTGGGGCTTCTGGCATTTCCCGTACTGCTGGCGGCTGCGATCCTTCTGACTTTCGATCGCGCGGGAGGCACAAGCTTCTTTATTCCTTCCGGCATCATCATGAATAACCGGCTGCTGGGGAACAGCGGCGGTCATCCATTACTCTGGCAGCACCTGTTCTGGTTCTTCGGCCATCCGGAAGTGTATATCGTCATCCTGCCTGCCATGGGCATGGCGTCCGATATTCTGTCGACCTTCTGTCGCAAGCCGATTTTCAGCTACAAGATGATGGTGTATTCGATGGTTTCAATCGCAGGATTGAGCTTCATCGTCTGGGGCCATCACATGTTTGTCAGCGGCATGAGCCCGTTTCTGGGTTCTGTATTCACGATGACGACCCTGGTCATTGCCGTTCCGTCGGCGGTGAAGACGTTCAACTGGCTCGGTACGATCTGGGGGGCGCGAATCCGGTTCACAACCGCGGCGCTGTATTCCATCGGCTTCATATCCGTATTTGTGAGCGGTGGTTTGAGCGGAATCTTTCTGGGAAGCTCCGCCGCAGACATTTACCTTCAGGATACCTACTTCGTTGTCGCGCACTTTCATCTGGTGATGGCAATTGCACCGTTGTTCGCCGCTTTTGCCGGGATCTACTACTGGTTCCCGAAAATGTTCGGCCGGTTCATGAACGAGACGCTGGGCAAGGTTCACTTCTGGGGATCTCTGATCGGCGTCTATGCCGTGTTCTTCCCGATGCACATTATCGGAATCATGGGGCATATGCGCCGCATTTACGATCCGCTCTTTTACGACTTTCTGAAGCCGGCTGCGGGAATGAACATTTTCGTTTCGATTTCGGCTTTTGCGCTCGCGTCCGTACAGCTGATTTTCCTCGCGAATTTTTTCATCAGCATTTTTGCCGGTAAGAAGGTGAAGGAAAACAACCCCTGGCACGCGACAACGCTGGAATGGGAAACACCATGCCCAACGGGTCATGGGAACTTCGGCGACGAATTGCCGGTGGTTCACCGCTGGGCCTTTGACTACAGCGTTCCCGGTGCGAAGAACGATTACGTGCCGCAAACCATTCCTCCTGGTGGAGAGAAGGTTTAGCTTCGCCTATGCCTGTACTTACTGAAGATCGAATCGCCGGCGGACTTGGCGGTCCGCCACGTCTGGACCCTCCCTCCGGTGATGGAGGACGGGGCGAACCGGACTCCTCGTTTCCGGTTTCAACAAGCCAGGTCGCGACATGGCTGTTGATGACCGGCATCGCGATGCTCTTTGCCGGGCTCACCAGCGCCTATATCGTTCTTCGCGGAGTACCGACCTGGGACAGTATTCACCTGCCGCCTCTGGTCTGGGGCAATACCCTGGTTCTGATCGCAAGCAGCCTGACATTTGAATTGGCCCGGCGTTCCGTAAAAGAGGACCAGTTGTATCTGCTTCGAATGTGGCTGGGACTGACGGCAATTCTCGGAATTGCGTTCGTCTCCGGCCAGGTTCTGCTGTGGACCCAGATGACCGCCTCCGGCCTGCTTTTGACATCGACCCTGCATAGTTCTTTTTTTTACGTGTTGAGTGGAGTTCACGCCGTTCATATTTCGGGCGGACTCATCGGACTCGCCGTGGTATCCGTCAAGGCATGGAGCGGACGGCTTTCATCGAAAAGCTTTGAGCCCCTGCGATTGTGCGCAACCTACTGGCACTTCATGGGCGGAGTCTGGCTTTATTTAATTCTGTTATTGGTATTCGCTTAAGAGGAGAAAGGTCTTCAATGGACGCTAGCGTAGCAGAACAACAACGCATTCTGGCTTCGGACTGGGGCGGCGGCAAATCACCGTTCGGCACCGATTGGGCGAAGTTCATGATGTGGATTTTCATCATATCGGACGCACTGACTTTCGCAGGCTTTCTCATTGCCTATGGCTTCATGCGTTCCATCAGTCCCAGCTGGCCGGTGCAGACCGATGTATTCAACATGGTGTTGATTACGTTCATGACGTTCGATCTCATCAGCAGCAGCGCCGCCATGGCCATGGCTGTGGGAGCGGCGCGAGCGGGCGATGCAAAGGCGGCAGTGAAGTATCTGGCCCTGACCATCGTGGGCGGAATCATATTTCTGGGTTGCCAGGTGTATGAGTGGTATCACTTCATTGAACACGGTGCGCGGCTGAATCACAATCCCTGGGGCGTTCCTCAGTTTGCGGCCAGCTTTTTCGTCATCACCGGATTTCACGGATTTCACGTTTTCTCGGGTCTGACCATTCTGGCCATTGTTGCAATTCGTGCCGCGATGGGAAAATACTCCGCGACCAGCGTGGAGAACGCCGGGCTGTACTGGCACTTTGTCGACGTGGTCTGGGTTTTTGTATTCGCATTCTTTTATCTGATGTAATGCATTTTTGAGGAGTTGATCATGTCTCATTCGACAAACGATCATGCGCATCCGACGAGCAACAGGCAGTACTTCACGACCTGGTGCTGGCTTCTGTTGATGACGGTGTTCGCACTGGTGATCGGATACATTCACCAGATGCCCGAGGGCATAAAGGCGGCCCTGCTGGTCGGCGTCACGCTGGCCAAGATTCTGCTTATCGGGAGCATCTTCATGCACCTGAAGTTTGAAAAGATGAATCTCGTCATGCTGACGTTTTCGCCGTTGTTGTTGGCGGCGATTCTGTTTTTCATGACTCGCGGTGAAACCCGGATGCAGGACCCGACTCACCAGGTCATCACACATCTTGGAGAGGAACTGCACATCGAGGCCGAACATGAGAAATAGATTTCGATCGATTGCCTTGCTGGCAGGCGTGTTCGTGCTACTTCAGACCTCCGGCTGGGCTCAATGCGTGATGTGCGCCACGGCGCTGGCGTCTTCTCCGGAAGGGCAGGCGCTGGCGGGGAGTTTTCGCTACGGCATCATGATTCTTCTCGTCGCGCCGTACATCATCCTGGGCTCCATCGGGTACGCGATCTTCAGAGCTTTCCGGAAACGAACGGCAAGCCGCAGCCTTGTTGGTTGATTCCGAAGTGCCGATCGCCCCTCCTGGCCAGGAGGGGAGGCTGCGCCGAAGGCGCAGACGGGGTGGTGGCTCAAGTTCGACTAACAGAATCTTTTTGATCAAGAACAACCACCCCGGCGCTTCGCGCCACCCCTCCTGGCCAGGAGGGGCGATCGGCGCACTTTAGTCTAGGTTGTTGCCCAATCTGAGAAATTGACTGTGACGAAACCACCCGATCTAGTACAACTCGGGACATTCCCCTCTACGCCGCCTCACTTTGAAATCGATCCGGTCTGCAAGATGCGCGTGCTGCCGGAGACCGCTGCGGCGAAGTACTCCTACAAAGGCACCACATATTATTTCTGCAATCCCCGCTGCCGAGATCGTTTTGAGGCGAACCCGGAATCATTCCTGAACTCCGTTCCAGACATTCCAAAGCCTGAAAAATCGAACGCCATCTACGTCTGTCCCATGCATCCGGAAGTCCGTCAGATCGGACCCGGTATTTGCCCGAAGTGTGGCATGGCACTCGAGCCGGAATTGGCCACGCTGGATGAGGGTCCGAATCACGAACTGGCCGACATGACACGGCGATTCTGGATTGCCGCAGTGGTAAGCGTTCCTGTTCTCGTACTGGGCATGTCGGAATCGATGCCCATGCTGCAGTTCCTTTTCGCTTCGGTAGCTGTCCTTTATGCGGGACTGCCTCTGCTGAAACGCGGCTGGGATTCCATCGTCAGCCGGAATCTCAACATGTTTACGTTGATCGGCATCGGTGTCGCTACCGCGTATCTCTACAGCACAATTGCGCTGTTCTCCTCGGCACGACTGCCGGTTTACTTTGAGGCGGCATCGGTAATCACGGCTCTGGTCCTGCTTGGTCAGGTCCTCGAGTTGCGTGCGCGAGCGCAAACCAGCAGCGCCATCAAGAGTCTTCTTGGTCTCGCGCCGAAAACGGCGCATCGCGTCGCGGGCAACGGCACTGAAACAGACGTGCCGCTGGAGCATGTGCAGGTTGGAGATTCCCTCCGCGTCCGTCCAGGCGAAAAAATACCGGTGGATGGAACCGTGACCAGCGGAACCAGCGCCGTTGATGAATCGATGGTTTCCGGTGAGCCTGTCCCGGTGGAGAAAACTGCGGGATCTGCTGTTGTCGGCGGAACCATCAATGGAACCGGAACCTTCATCATGCGCGCCGAACGCGTGGGACGTGACACGTTACTCGCTCAAATTGTCCAGATGGTGGGACAGGCGCAACGCAGCCGCGCTCCAATTCAACGATTGGCCGATGTCGTGGCGGGATGGTTCGTTCCGGCGGTGATTGGCGCGGCAGTAATCACATTCGTGGTGTGGGCTTCCGTGGGGCCCGAGCCTCGGATGTTAATGGGGCTGCTGAATGCCGTTGCTGTTTTGATCATCGCATGCCCCTGTGCGCTGGGTCTCGCCACACCGATGTCCATTATGGTCGGTGTTGGCCGCGGCGCCAGAGAGGGCGTGCTGGTGCGGAACGCCGAGGCACTGGAGATACTGGAAAAAGTCGACACGCTGGTCGTCGACAAAACAGGGACCCTGACTGAAGGCAAGCCGTCTTTGGCATCCATCCTGGTGCTGTCCGATATTCCCCAAAACGAGATTCTGCGTCTGGCCGCGAGCGTGGAACGCGGGAGTGAGCATCCGCTTGCGGCGGCAATCGTTCGTGCAGCCCTTGAACGCGGCTTGAAGCCTGGGGACGTGACCCGCTTTCAATCTCGAACTGGCCGTGGGGTTCTTGGAACGATTGACGGCCGGGAGGTTGTGCTCGGCAGTCAGAAGATGTTCGAAGAACTTCACTGGAGTTCCGAAACTGGAATCGCGCAGGCCGAAGATCTGCGGCATCAGGGTCAGGTGGCGATGTTCGTTGCCGTGGATGGGAAATTGGCCGGCCTCATTGGAGTTGCCGACCCCATCAAAGCGACGACGCGCGAGGCGATTGCAGGATTAAAGAAGGATGGTGTACGCATCATCATGGTGACTGGAGATAATCAGACCACTGCGGCGATCGTTTCAAGCCAGCTCGAACTCGATGATTTTCGTGCAGAAGTTCTACCGGATCAAAAAGGGCAGGTCATCAAGGAGCTGCAGGCGATGGGGCATGTCGTTGCCATGGCCGGCGATGGTGTGAACGATGCGCCCGCATTGGCCCAGGCTCACGTTGGAATTGCGATGGGAAGCGGAACCGATGTTGCGATGGAGAGCGCCGGAATCACACTGTTACGCGGCGACCTTCGTGGAATTTATCGCGCGCGGGCATTGAGCCGAGCCACGATGAAGAACATTCGACAGAATCTGTTTCTTGCGTTCATCTACAACACCATCGGAATTCCAATCGCCGCGGGAATTCTGTATCCATTCTTCGGAATACTTCTCAGCCCCATGATTGCAAGTGCTGCCATGACATTCAGTTCCGTTTCCGTCATTACCAATGCCCTCCGTTTGCGGAAGACCACCCTGTCCTGAGACGGCACTTGGAGTGCTTACTCCTTTTTAAAGGATTTGGAATCGAAGTCGGATCTGTCTTCAGGCGTTACAGAGGACACCTGATGCGGTACCGGAGTGGAATGAAGACCTCATTTAGTGGTTCACAGGGACCACTTGAATCACGAACGACCGTGCCTTCCGTCCAATAATCCATACGGCCGAAGCATGGTTGGGGAAGGGGTGACGCTGATGTGCTCTATACGAATTTGTTTTATCGCGGCAGTCGTCATTGGACTTAACGCGTGTTCCCGGGGAACCGACAATCCTCCGCCAGCGGAGGTCGCGTCTCATGATTCCGCGCCCGCGCCCGTGTCTCCTCCGGAGGCGCCGGTGAAATCGGACGAAGCGACTGTGCCACCTGCCGCGCCGCCTCCCGAGACGCCGGCAAAATCAACAACGACAGCGACGACCGTAACGCCACCTCCTGTGACGCAGCCCGCCACACCGCGGGCGGCACAAAAGGTCGCTCCACCAGTTGCAAACGCGCCAATACGTGAACCAATTCCTGCACCGGTGCCAGCACCAATACCTGTGCCACAGACGACAAAGTCTGACCCGGCGCCCGCCGCGCCCATTTCGCTGGATCTGGTCGCGCTGGAGAAGAAGCTGAAGGCCACCAAGGCGATCGGTGTCTTCAGCAAGATCGCCCTGAAGAACCAGGTCGATGACCTCATGAAAAAGTTTCGCGACCATTACAAGGGGAAGTCCAGTCCCAACATGGCGGAGTTGCGCCAGTCGTATGATCTTTTGATGATGAAGGTGCTCTCGATGGTGCAGGACGACGACAAAAATCTCGCTGCTGCAATTGTTTCTTCGCGAATGGCGATCTGGGATTTGCTTGCAGACCCGCAGAAATTTGCCGCGCTCGATGCTTAAGAGCTCGATGCCTGGAAATGGAGGACTTATGAAAAAGAATACCCGAATATTCCTGCATTCGATTGCCGTGGCAGTGCTTCTGGCCGTGCCTTCGCTTGCCGCGGATGACGAAGCCCTGAAGAAAGACCTGACTGCGGTAATCGCTCTTCAGAGTCTGCCTTGCGTGCAGGTCGTCACCGTCAAAACGCAGGCCCCGAGCGACTATCTGGTGACGTGCAAAGACGAAAACAAATATCACATTTACATGAATGACAAGGGACGCGTGATCGTCGAGAAGGACAAGAGTAAGTAGCCATTATTGCCGGCCCTGGTGTTGGAAGTGTCCCCACCGGGGCCGGCAGTGCGTGTTCTGCAATGGAACAATCGGCACAAATCCTATTTCTTTTCGTGCTGGCCTTACCTATTGCCTGTATCTCCTGGACCGTCACGCACGAAGATCTGTTCCGGGAGCCGCACGAATATTGCGTTCGCAAGAGCAGGGAATGTTCGTCGCTGCTCGCACGCAAGTTCTACTACCTCTTAACGTGTGAATACTGTTTCAGCCATTATGTCGCGCTTGCGTTTCTACTGGTGACCCGGTACCAGTTGTTGTACGCGGGTTGGCGTGGCTATGTGATCGCGGAGTTTTCCCTCGTCTGGATCTCCAACCTGTATATCAGCATCTTTAACCGGCTTCGCCTGACGATCCGGAGCGAACGGGTTGAAATCGAAACCAGGGAAGAAATCCGCAACCGGGTAGCAACCCAAGGCTCACTGCGCCGGCGCTGAGGGAGTTATGGGGACAGACCCCTCAATCCCCTAATTCCAAAAAACGGAATTAGGGGATTGAGGGGTCTGTCCCCACAACTCCCGAACTAGCTCGGTTTTGCCAGTGGACCGGATCCGCGATGACCGATAAGCGCGCGATAGAGGTACAGGAGAAGCACCGCTCCGAGAATCGAAGCGATAAAGCCTGCGGGCTCTCCTTCCCGGTACCACCCGATAGCCCGGCCTATGGAACCGGCGACCATAGAGCCGACAATACCCAACAGGATTGTGACAATCATCCCGCCGGGATCGCGCCCGGGCATGAACAGTTTTGCGAGTGCTCCGACAATCAGACCCACAATAATCATCCAAAGCATTGTCAGACTCCTTTCTGAATTTAATAGGGTTGATGCAATTCGGATACCGCTAGCTTGCGACTTTATTCCGTTTGTCCTCCGATCTATCACGACGGGAGGTGGTCTCGGATTCGCTGGACTCGTCCCGTTTGATCCGCAATTGGTTCATCACATCCTTTACGCCGGAACAGCATTCCGCAATTTCCTCCGCGCGTCGCTTGGACTCGCGGTCCGGGACAGTGCCTTTCAGTATCACTTCGCCATTGTGAACCTCGATGTTGACGTCCGAAGCATCGAGTTCGGAATCCTGAGTGAGTTCCTCGTTGATGTCTTCGGTGATGCGTTCATCCGAGCGTTTGTAGCCTTGCGGTCCGCGGCCAGCGAAAGACTGCCGTCCGGGCATCGTCGCTGTCGGGGAACCCGACTGCACCTCGCGTCGCTGCCCGAACCGCGTGACATTACTCCGTTGGCGGTCCGGTTCGGGCTGGCCTTCGCGATATCGAGGCATTCTTTCCTCTTCTTCTCGACGGTTCTCCGTTCTCCAGCCGTATTCGGGTCTCCAGCCGGATTCCGAAGAGCGCCATTGCTGCTGTCCATATCTCGGGTCTTCCCGATACTCTCGGGATCCCTGGAACTCCGACTCGGCGCGGGGATTGCCGAACCGGTCGGAGTAATTGATGGAGCGATATCCGCCCTGGCCGCCGTAACGTTCCTGCTCGCCGTAGTTTGACGAGGAGCCTTCGCCGGCGTAATTCATGGATGACGGAGTGCGACTTTGATTCCACTCCTGTGATGGTTCCTGATGTCGCGTGTGTTGCTGGCGATGTCCTTTTGATCGAGAATGTGACATGGAATTCCTCCAGATGTTTTAATTTTGGTTTTGGATGGATTCGAATGGCGAGTTGCCGGATTTCTTAAGGCAACTCACGTTCCCAGCGGCTGCCTTCAATTTTCATGAAAGGTTATGTCGAACAGGCCATAGGCAGAATGGTATTCCGGGAATAGGAATGCCCGCTTCCTGCCACTTGCGTTCCCCGAAGAGACCACCAAATGGGAGACTAATGCAGATTCGCGAAAATATGCTCTTCTTCCTTTTCCGTTCCTCTTCTAAAATGTCGCCGAATGAAACTCCTGGGAATTCCCCTACTCCTCGCATTATTTCAAGCTGCGTCTGTACCACCGGCGCCGGCGACGGCTTCCATCGAAGGAATTGTTGTTCGTCTGGGGACGACGACTCCCATCGCCGGGGCCGATGTGGAATTGAGTCGAGTAGAAGGCACAACAGCGGCGCCGCTTCCCCAGGGCGCTGCTGAAGTTTTTGCCAGCGCCCTTACGGCAGGCAATAACAGAGCGCTCGTTCCGACTGCGATTTCGACAGAGGTGCGATATACCAAGACGGGTGAGGATGGAAAATTTGCATTCCGGAATCTGAAGGAAGGCAAATATCGTTTGGTTTCCGTTCGAATCGGAGGAATGTATCAGCCTGCGGAGTATGGACAACGCAATCCGCTCGGCCGCGGCTTCAATTTCCCGCTTGCCGTTGGTCAGGCGTTTAAGGACGCAAAGCTGGAGATGGCTCCGACAGGGGCGATCACCGGTAAGGTCACCGACGAGAATGGTCAGCCCATCGGACATGCGCGCGTTTCCGCTTTGATCCCGCGAGTCGAGGATGGCCGGCGATACCTGGCCGTACTGGGAACCGTGCATTCCGATGACAAAGGCAACTTTCGACTGTTCTGGCTTCCACCCGGCCAGTATTACGTCGCCGCACGACTGGAAGATCTCACCCGACGGACGGCCGTTGTCAACACCGTGCCTCCGGGTCGCATTATTTCCTACGACGACGCGAGCACTCCGATTCTTTCGCGCCGGCTTCTTTCGACCGGAGAACTGGAGGACATTACGACCGGGTTCGTGTACTACGGCGGTGTTCTCGATCCGGACCGAGCAAGGCCGCTTGAACTCTTGCCCGGAGAAACATTCGCGGGAGCCGATATCCCGCTAGGTGTCGGTAAGATGCCTGCATGGCATATTCGCGGCACCATCCTGAATTCCAACGGACAGCCGGCGGCAAAAGCGGAAATCCGGGCCATCCCTCGCCAATGGAGTCCGAACGTCCAGGTTCTGACCGGGACGTCTTTTCCGGATGGAAACTTCGATCTCTTCGGGGCCGTTTCAGGAAGCTATGCGGTGTTCGCCACGACGACTGCGCCTCCCGTTATTTCGGAAGCGCAGAGAGCGTCTCTTGCTGCAATCGGGCTGGATGCCAATCGTGTAATTTCGGGAGTCACCAACGAAGTCGGCTATGTTGCCGTCGATGTCGGAAACGGTGATGTGAGCGGCATCAAGTTCGCCACCATTCGAGGCATTGGTCTTCGCGGCCAGGTTTCGATCGAAGGCCGCCCGCTTCCGCCTCTCGGCGATCCTGACCTGGCGAAAATCGTCGTCACGGTCCGGAGAGTTCCCAATATCCTTTACATGCCCGACCCGATGATCCCACAACCGCTTCCAACCGTAGCTCCGGGCGCAACAACTTTGCCGCAGAGACCCGTGAACGGCCAGGTTTCAGCAACCGGAACGTTCAATATCCTGGCGAGTCTGGGAGACTTTCGGATCGATGTCGCCGGAATGCCTGCGAACGCTTACGTAAAATCGATTCGCATGGGCAACGTCGACCTTTTGAGCGGCGGACTTCAGGTGAACGCCCCGATGGACAATCCGATCGAAGTCGTCCTTGGCACCGATGGAGGTGAAATTACGGGAACCGCAATCAATGACCGCCTGGAGCCCATGACAAACGTGATCGTCGCTCTGGTGCCCGAATCTCCATTGTTACGGCGCCGATTCGATCTTTACAGGAGCGCAACGACGGATTACGCCGGTAAGTTTCGTTTGAGAAATATCCCGCCGGGAACTTACAAAGCCTTCTCCTGGGAATATGTGGAGTCCGATGCGTTTCAGGATGCGCAGTTCCTTCAGCCCTATGAGACAGCCGGGAAATTGTTCACGGTGAGAGAAGGCAGCACTCAGGATTCCCAGGTGAAGGTGACACCGCTACGACGATGAAGATTCTTCGCGTTTTTCTTCTCGCGATATTCGCCCCGTTGCTGATCGCTCAGCAACCGGCACCGGCAAGCTTGCAGGGCATCGTTGTCCAGGCGGGAACCGGCAGCCCGCTGGGTGATGTGCGAGTTGTACTCCGTGCGGTGGGTGGCCCCGCGGTGAATGATGGACTCGAAGCGCCATGGGTTGTCACCGGACCCGACGGACGCTTTTCCTTTCCGCGTCTCACTCCAAGTTCATACCGAATGCTGGCCACCAGTCGAGGCTATGCGAATGCCGAATACGGCCAGACTCAGCCGAGCGGTCCCACGAGCACGCTGACGTTAACGCCGGGGCAGCGTCTGGAAAACATCCGGCTGACGATGGCGCCCGGTGCGGTGATATCCGGCCGGATCACAGACAACGGGCAGCCCGTCGGTATCGCCGACGTGTACGCGCTCAAGATCAGCGACTTTAACGGACGGGTTTCATTGATTGCCGGAATTTCAGCCAAGACAAATGACCTGGGCGAATACCGGATATTCTGGTTGCCTCCTGGCCGGTATTACGTTGGCGTGGCGATCCAGGATCAAGCCAGCGCCGGGGCGTTGGTTCTCAATACCGACGGCGATAACAGCACAACAGTGCAGCTGTCAAGGCAGGTCACGCGCTTCGTTTTGAATCGCGCCATAGGTGCAGGAGCCGGAGAAGACGAACGGCACGTCATTACGTTTTATCCGGGAACCGCAGATCCGGATCGGGCGACCCTGCTGGAACTGCGCGCCGGGGCGGAAATCGAGAACATCAATATCGATGCTCCGGTCCAGCGGGTTTTTCACGTGCGGGGAAGAATCAACGGCATTCCCGCGAACACTCCTGGAACTATCGGACTTCTGACGAGCCGCCCGAATGCCGTGCTCGAAAATCTGACTGCGCCAACCGATGCAAACGGAGCCTTCGATATCCCGCGAGTCGCATCCGGACCCTACACGCTGACCGCGGCTTTCGGCAACCTCATCAGCCGGGTTCAACTTGAAGTGCGAGATACGGATGTCAGTAACGTCGTCGTGAACCTCTCTCGCGGTGTGGAGGTGAGTGGGAAGGTCAGTGTTGAACGACAGACACCATCGAACCCGGACCCGTTACTCACGAGTTTGCGCGTGATCCTGCGGCCCGAGCCGTATATCTGGGATCCTGCGGGCGGCCCCGTCAATCGAGATGGAACGTTTAAGATACCGGCAGGCTCTACAGAGAGCGGAGTGCCTCCAGGAGGCTATCGCGTGCTGCTCGCGCCGATTCTGATTCCTCGGACGCCCGCCGGGCAGCCTGTCTCGGCAATTTCCGAGACACTGCAGAGCGCTTACGTAAAATCCATACGTGTAGGCGGCAAAGATCTTCTGACAGACATTCTGCAGGTGGACGAGACGTTTCGAGATTCGATTGAAATCGTTGTCGGTACCAATCCCGGCGCTCTTGAAGGCCGTGTCCTGACGGAACAGAAACAACCGGCAGGCTCGGTGTGGGTTGCGCTGCTTCCGAAGAGCTCGCTGCGATACAAGACGGATCACCGCTACATTGCGACAGATTTGAACGGCAGATTCCAACTCCCGAATGTCGCGCCTGGGGATTATGAAGTCTTTGCCTGGGAGAACATCGAAAAACTGGATTGGCAGGAGCCGAAGTTCATGCGTTCTTATGAATCGCGCGGCACTCCGGTACATATCGACGAGGGAAGCAAAGCAGCGATCGAGTTCACCGCAATTCCCGCGCAGAATTAGCGTGTGCGAATCCCTCTCCTGAAGGGAGAGGGTGGCCCGAAGGGCCGGGTGATGGGTACAAAGAAGCCTTTTCTGTACCCCTCACCCGCCGCTTCGCGGCACCCTCTCCCTTCAGGAGAGGGATTCGCACGAAAAGTTTCATAGATGCAAAAACCTGGTGATGATGACCTCACAATGATGCAGACCTCCGCCGAGACGTATGTCGGCGAAGCTGCACCAGCGGAACCGTACCGGCAGGACTCAACGCTGAAAGCCGGCATGATGATCGGCCGCTATCGCATCATTCGACTGCTGGGTGAAGGCGGAATGGGCGCGGTGTACGAAGCGGAACAGGAATTGCCGCGCCGGACTGTTGCCCTGAAAGTCATCAAGGCGGGACTGTCCAGTCCCGAGCTTCTCCATCGTTTCGAACAGGAATCCCAGGCACTCGGGCGACTCCAGCACGTGGGTATCGCACAGATCTATGAAGCCGGCACCGCCGACACCGGCTTCGGCAAGCAGCCTTACTTCGCCATGGAGTTCATCCGTGGCCGGACGCTTCTGGAATATGCCGAAGAGCGAGGCCTGAATTTCCGCGGCCGCATGGATATCATGGCCAAGGTCTCCGAAGCTGTGCATCATGCGCATCAGCGCGGATTGATTCACCGCGATCTCAAACCCGGCAACATTCTTGTCGACGACGAAGGACAACCCAAGATTCTCGATTTTGGTGTGGCGCGCGTTACCGATAGCGATTCCCAGGCCACCATGCAGACGGACATCGGACAGCTGGTGGGAACTCTGGCGTACATGAGCCCTGAACAGATCGCAGCCGACCCGCTCGAACTGGACACGCGCAGTGACGTGTATGCGCTGGGAGTCATCCTGTACGAACTGCTTGCCGGCCGCATGCCCTATACGATCAGCAAGAAATTGCTCGAAACCATCCAGGTGATTCGTGAGCAGGATCCGGCGAAATTGAGCAGCGTGAATCGAAATTTCCGCGGCGACATCGAAACGATCGTCGCGAAGGCACTGGAAAAGGACAAAACACGGCGATACGGTTCTGCGGCGGAATTGTCGGCAGACATCGGCCGCTACTTGAAAGATGAACCGATCGTTGCACGTCCTCCCAGTGCGTCGTACCAAATGCAGAAGTTTGCACGCCGCCATACCGGACTCGTTATCGGATTCGTTGCGGTTTTCGTCGTGCTTGTGGGTGGAGTTGTCGCCAGCATGTGGCAGGCCCGCGTTGCGCGACGCGAACGAGATCGGGCGCAGACTGCCGAACAACTGGCAAGGACGGCGGAAACGCAGGCAACCAGCGAACAAAAACGTGCGGTCCTCGCGGAGGGTGAGGCCAAACAGGAACGCGACAGAGCCGTAACCCAGCAACAACGCGCGGATGCGGAAGCAGAAACTGCAAGGACTCAGCGGCTGCTGACCATATGGCAATCGCTGTCGCGCGAATCGGCGCGTGACGCAATCGGCCGGGTGGACGACGATCGAACGGCGTTGCTGGCACGCCAGGCTTTGCTCTTTCATTCGCGCACGCCTGGACATGCCCAGTATCTCGTCGAGCTGGCGCTGCAGCAGGCGGCGCGGCCAAATCCCATGATCCATATTCCGGGTCCGAATCACAGCGGTCCTGTGTTCAGTGTTGCGTTTTCGTCCGATGGCAAAAACCTGGCGTCGGGTAGCGGCGACAGAACGCTTCAGGTCTGGGATCTTCGAAGCCCGACTGCCCCTCCCCTCACGCTGACGGGCCACGAAGGAAACGTTTATTCCGTCGCCTTCTCCTCCGATGGAACGCAAATCGCCTCGGCCAGCGCCGACAAAAACGTGCGCGTATTCGACCTGCGAAGGCCCGGCGGGAATATTCTTCGAATGCAGGGTCCACAGGCCGCCGTGGTTTCGATGGCATTCTCTCCGGACGGATCGCAACTGGCAGGAGCAAGCCTCGACAAAACCGTTTGGCTCTGGAACCTCCGCAATCCTTCTGCGGAGCCGGCAGTGTTTTCCGGCCATGAAGGCGGTGTGAACTCCATCGCGTTCTCACCCGACGGCAAGTTGCTTGCTTCGGCCAGCGACGACAAGACCGTTCGATTGTGGAATCCACGGGATTCGAAATCGGAACCCGTTGTTTTGCAAGGCCACGAAGCTGCCGTTCTTTCGGTTGCGTTTCTGTCCGATGGATCGCGTCTGGCCACCGGAAGCGCCGACAGGACCGCGCGAATCTGGAATGTGCGGACTCCATCGACAGCGCCGGTGATTCTTCGCGGACATGAAAGCGCTATTTTCGCGGTTTCGTTTTCGAGCGATGGATCGCGGCTGGCGACCGCCGGGAAAGATCAGGTCGTGCGTCTGTGGAATGCGCGGAGCCCCGGAGCCGCACCGCAGATTATCGGCGTGACGGAAGCCGGTCTGGCTGGTGCAGGCGAGAACGTCAACGCCCTGGCCTTTTCTCCGGACCTTTCGCGACTGGCATCGGCAGGCGAAGACAAAGTCGTCCGTGTTTTTGAACTTCGAAGCGCATCAACTCAGCCTGTGGTGCTGCCTGGTCCGCAGGGACCGGTTCGCTTTGGCTCAGACAATGTTCACTCTTTGGCGTACTCGGCCGACGGGTTTCTCCTGGCCTCTGCAAGCCGCGACAACACGGTGCGAGTCTGGGATCTCCGCAGATCGGAAGCCCAGCCCACCCTGCTTCAAGGGCAGCAGGGTGCAGTCGCGTCTCTGGCTTTCCTGCGAGACGGTGCACACATTCTGTCTGTAGGTGTGGATCGGAGCGTGAGGGAATGGGATATCAAGAATCCAGGTACCGCACCAAAGCTGTTGCAGGGCCCACAGGGAGACATTCGATCCGGCGTCATCGCTTTCGCGCCGGATGGTCTTCATCTCGCGTCCGCTGGAAGAGACAACGTTGTGCGAGTCTGGGCCAACGTTCGCGATTCTTCGCAGTCTGCATTGAATGGGCAGCAGCCTGCCGTCGCGATACTGGCATTCTCGAGCGATGGGACGCGACTTGCGACCGCATCGTCCGATAACAAGGTGAGGCTGTGGGACCTGCGCAAGCCAGACAGCCCTCCGGTGATACTGCAGGATCAGCGTGGCGCCGTACTCTCGATTGCGTTTTCTCGCGATGCGACGGCACTGGCCACAGGCGGCGGCGACAAGACCGTGCGCGTTTGGGATTTGCGGCGGCTTGAAAAAGGTCCTGCGACCTTCGACGGCTCCGAGAGTGTTATCAATTCCATTGCCTTCTCGCCCGACGGCGAGCGTATTGCGGCAGGTGGTGTCGACCGCACCGTCCGTTTATGGGATTTCCGAACTCCGGAAGCGCCGCCAGTGCGATTTGATGGGCACGAGAGCGACATCCTCTCGGTTGTGTTTTCTCCCGACGGCATGCGGCTCGCTGCCGGCGGCTTCGATGGCTCTGTTCGCGTCTGGCATCTCTGGACCTCCGCCGCCGATTACGTCTGCACTCGCGTGTGGCGCAATCTTTCGATGGATGAATGGCGTTTCTATATCGGCGAAGACATTCCATACGAACGAACGTGCCCGGCCATTTCCGTAAAAATGGGGGAATGAGGGGTCTGTCCCCATTTCCCGCTCATTCCCCCATTTCCCGCTTTGAATCCGATCGGTCGTCTCGCATGATGGCTGCGTGAAAAATTCCGAGCGACTTCATCGTATCGAATTGATCGTTCTTCTTGGAGCAGTGACCGCGTTTGCTCCGATGTCCATCGATATGTATCTTCCGTCACTGCCCGTGCTCGGCGACGAGTTCGGCGCGTCGGCGGGTCATGTTCAGCTTTCTGTGGCAACTTTCTTTCTTGGACTGGCCATCGGCCAGGGCTTTTACGGGCCGCTCTCGGATCGCTTTGGCCGCACGCGCCCTCTCTATGCAGGGCTGGCGCTTTTTGTTTGCGCTTCGATTGCCTGTGCGCTTGCGCCGTCGATCAACTTTCTGATTGCGATGCGCTTCTTTCAGGCCCTTGGTGCGTGCTCGGGCCAGGTGATCTCCAGAGCTGTTGTCCGTGATCTGTTTGAGCCGAAGGAAGCCGTACAGGTGTTTTCGCTGCTGGTACTGGTGATGGGCGTCTCGCCCGTACTCGCACCTCTGCTTGGCGGACAGATCCTGCAGTGGTATCCCTGGCGGGCGATCTTCTGGGTTATTGCCGCTCTTGGCGCCGCGGGTCTGGCGGGTATATGGATTCGGTTGAGAGAAACTCATCTCGACCGCCATCGCGAGCTGGTCGTCGGAAAGGTTCTTCGGACCTATGGCGCCCTGCTACGCAATCGTGCCTTCATCGGATATGTCCTTACCGGTGGAATGGCAATGGCGGGAATGTTCGCCTATATCGTCGGGTCACCTTACGTCTTCATCGAACACTTCCACGTTACTACGGCTCACTTCGGCTTCTTCTTCGGAGTGAATGCGCTGGGATTGGTTCTGGCAGCGCAACTCAACGCAAGGTTGGTACGGTATTACTCCAGTGATTCCATCATCCAAAAGGTTTTGATGATCCAGGTAGCCTCCGGTTTGTTGTTATTTGTTGGCGTATGGAGCGGCGTGCTGCAGCTCTATGGCGTCGCCGCCTTCATATTTATCTACGTCGCCTCGGTTGGTTGTCTATTCCCCAACATTACCGCTATGGCGATGGCGCCTCACGGCGCAATCGCAGGCAGCGCGTCCGCGATGATCGGCGTAATTCAATTTACGCTGGCTGCAACTTCCGCCGCGCTGATTGGAGCAGTCAACAGCGGTGCCGCCATGCCGGTTGCCGCATTGATTGCCATCTGCGGTGTGTCTGCAGCAATCCTGTATCGCAGCATGGTTTACTAAAGCTTGAGCTGTGTGGCCGACGGAAGTATTCTTCCGTCACAGAAAGGTGGAAGACATGAAGAAGTATGTGATCGCAGTCCTGACCCCCGTTCTCTTTGCGGGTGTGGCCGTGATTTCCATGTCGTGGTTCTTTGCCCGGAAGAACGAGCAATTCGTTCAGGATCTCACCCGTCGATGCGTCGAGCGTGGGTCGGTTGCAAGCTCATCCATTGAGCGCGGTCTTCTCACCTATCACATCAATTTCAGTTGCGTCGCGAAAGCAAAGTGAGCATTACTTGCCGGCGAAGTAGTAATATCTAATTCGCCATTCGGGTTGTTTCGGTCCTCAAACACTTAACAGTCGGAGCTTCCTTGCAAACATCACCAGTCCGGGTTCTCGTAGCGGACGATTTTGAACCCTGGCGCCGCCTTCTTCATTCGATTCTCCGGGATAGACCCGAATTGCAGGTGGTCTGTGAAGTATCGGATGGTATGGAAGCCGTCCAAAAAGCTCTCGAACTGCAACCCGATTTGATTCTCCTCGACATTGGTCTGCCGACGCTGAGCGGAATCGAGGCCGCTCGACGCATTCGCTCCCTTGTTCCGAATGCAAAAATCCTCTTCGTGAGTGAGAACTATTCGATAGATATCGCACGGGGAACCTTAAGCGCGGGCGGATCCGGTTACGTCATCAAGTCGGACGCCGGAAGTGAGCTGCTGGCGGCAGTGGATGCCGTTTTCCTTGGCAGGCAATTCGTCAGTGCCAGGCTGGGGCAAAACGCTTCCGCGTGACGAGCGCCTGATCTTTCGACTTTTCGAATTCATCACACCGCTGCGCGCGCTGCTTTGGCCGGCCGCATAAACGGCACCTGGGCGTGGATGGTCGTTCCGTGCATGGGTTGCGAGTTTATGGAAAGCTCACCATTCACCAGCTTCAACCGCTCCTGCATGCTGGTCAGTCCAAGACCGCGGCCTTTCATCGCTGCTTCCAGGTCAAAGCCCAGCCCCGCATCCTTGATGGTGAGAATTAGCGCGTCGGAAGTTCCAAGCGCTTCCACTGCAAACTGGCGCTCCTTGCTATGTTTTACAGCGTTGTGAAGGGCCTCCTGTAAAACCCGGAAGAGACAGATCGAAATTTCCGGCGGGACGCTGACAGGGACGTCCTTGTGGCAGAAGTTGATGTCCACGTTCTGCTGCTCCGATAGTTCCATGCAGAAACCTCGCATGGCATTGACCATATCCATGTGACGCAGCTTGGAAGAATGCAGTTCATGCGACAGCGCGTAGATTCCTGATGAAATATCCATGACCTGTTTCCGGAGTTCATCGATCCTGTTGCCAAAATCGTTTTCTGAACCCCGGACAGCGCGTTTCGTCTGTTCGAGGGTGACAGACAACATGGCCAGGCGCTGGCCGATATCATCGTGCAGGTCTCTGGCGATCCTGGCTCGTTCGGCTTCCTGGGCTTCAATCAGTCTGCGATTCATGCTGGAGATGGCTTCTTCAGCAAGCTTGCGTTCCGTGATATCCGCCACCATGCCGATCATCCGCAGCACCATTCCTTTTCCATCAAAGAAAGCGTGCGCGCTTTTCTCCAGCCACACGACGGAGCTATCCGAACGTACGACGCGGTACCGGACGCGACAGCTGGGGTTTTCGGGCGTACATCCGTTGGTCGCAGCGATGATCTTCTCGCGGTCGTCTGGATGAACCGAGTTCAGCATTTGCTGGCAGGTCGTGTCTTTCGGGCCTGTCTCCAGCCCGAGGATGTGCGAGAACTCCGCGGATCGGACAATGACGTCCGTTTTCCTGTCCCATTCATACGCATACATACGGCCAGCCTGTGCAGCCAGACGCAAACGTTCTTCGCTCTCCCGCAATGCCTCCTGGGAGTGCCGGCGTTCGGTGATGTCCTGAACCGTGCCGTGGAGCCGGACGATTCGACCAGTCGCGTCACACTGAGTCTCGCCCCGCCCGATAAGCCATCTGGTGCCGCCATCCGGACGGATCATCTCCAACACGAGCTCGTACGGAGTTCCAGATCGAAGCGTTTCCTCAACAGCCCGGCGCAGGAGTTCCCAACTTTCAGAAGTGTAGAGCTGGGGATGCTCTCCGAAGCATGGCGCCGCCGACCTGGGATCGCGGCCGGCAATTTTGTAGAGTTCATCGGACCAGGCCACCGTGTCGCTGACCGGATCCCATTGCCAGCTTCCGACCTGTGCCAGGCGCTGCACCTGCGCAAGCTCGACGTCTTTCTGCTGCAGGGTTTCTTCGGTCGCCTTGCGGTCTGTGATGTCGACCGCGATACCCAGCATGCGTTCCGCCTGGCCATCCGGTGAGTAATAGAATTTCCCCTGAGCGGCCAACCACCGTATCGCGCCGTCGTCTCGAATGACGCGGAACTCCGCAGCATACGGCGACCGATGCTGCATGGCCTCCTTCACCGCCTGCCAGGCTTGAGCCCGGTCGTCGGGATGCACGCGACGATGAAAGTCTTCGACATGTCCGTTATAGATTTTGGAAGGGATACCGAATACCGTCTTTAGATCGCCGAACCAGGTATCCTTTCCGCTTCGGACGTCCCAATCCCAACCTACCGATGTGCCGGCGTCCATGGCCAGATTCAGTCGATCGATTGCTATAGCCAACTCGGATAGTTTGGAATCCGTCGCTGCGCCAGCAGCAGCGGGTTTGTCTTGTGGTCGTCGAGCAGTCATGGGCCGCCTTCCTTGCCGCGAGCGCGAATCCAGGATGCGGCTCCCGAGAGAGAGAGTTTTAGCGATGCGCCAAACTTCTTATACCCGCCCTTAATTGGAGGGTCAATCTGAATCTGTTCCCCATCGGAACAGAGGGTTTCTACTGCGGAACGGTGCCGGAAACTTCTCCGAATATCAGTTCGACATCCGCGCCAAATTTCTTGTGTTCGGAAAACTCCAGAATTTGTCGTACGTTGTAGCCTTTGAGCATCAATAGCCGTGCATTTAGCAGAGTTTCCGCCCGCACAGGAAGCCAGATTTCACCGTTGATTTTGCGTCGTTCGAAATTGAGGGTTGAGCCCTTCTGCAGCTTTGCCAGTATGCCGGCACCGATTGAAATCGGATCGATAATCTCCGCCTCCAGCCGGGCGAGTTCGTGGTCGTCCTCGGCAATCCAGGCTCTTCCAGCGATATGTTGCAGGATTTTGCCATCTTTAGTCCGGGACTTGTAGTCCGGTTTGGGCTTGAACGTCACCAGGATGGTGGAGACCCCGTTGATGAGCTCCCGTTGGACAAGTTGAACGTCGTACATCGCAAACACATCGTCGAGTAACTCCTGTTCCTCGCGGTCTTCCTTTGCCTGCTCTTCCCGACGCTTTTCCTCTGACTGTTTTCCTCTCCTGGCCGTTTCTTTGGCAACGCGTTCTTTTTCTTCGCGATCCTTCTTTTCCAGTTCCTTTTCAGAAACCGTGACGCCTTTCTTCATGATCTGACGCCGGTACGTTTGCCACTCCTCTTCAGCGTGGAACACCTGATACACATCAGTTTCCGACTTCTTGACTTTGCCTTTGGAATCGAGGGAGTAGAGGGTTTCCTTATCGGTGTAGGTGTACTGGCTGAGCAGCTTCTCGTCGCGGTGTAGCGTCTTGCGAAATTCTGAAATAAAACTCGCGGTGTCGGGCAGGGGCTCTTCCTGGACAGCCGGCAACTGCGCCGCAAGAAGCAGGCTCAGCAGACCGCCGCACAAAACCTTTTGCCGCGAGCTCCAGATCCGCATGCCGATCCTTATGGTTTGTGAAAATCGAGCAGTTCCACCTCGAAGCTGAGAGTGGAACCCGGAGGAATGACGGGCGGCGATCCACGATCGCCATACGCCAACGCTGCCGGACACACGATCTGAGATCGTCCGCCTTTCTTCATTAATTGCAAGGCTTCGGTCCAGCATGGCACAACACCGCCCAGGGGAAATTCCGCGGGCTCATTTCGTTTGATCGAACTGTCGAAGACAGTGCCGTCGACGAGTTTGCCTTCGTAGTGAACGCGCACCATGTCGGCCGCCGTTGGGCTTGCACCGGTACCGGCTGTGATTGTTCGGACTACGATTCCGGACGCTGTCTTCGTTGCGTCTTTCTCCAGGGCAACCTTGTCGGCAAACTCCTGTCCTTTGCGCTTCGCCTCGTCGGCTCCCGAGGCCGCTCGCTTCCTGGCAAGGTCGTTCACCTTTGGACCAAAGGTATCGAGGTCCACTTGCGGCTTCGTGCCGCTTGCTGCATCGGTCAGGCCTGCCTTGACGAATGCCAGTTCTTCCGGCGTCAAGGCAAACACTTTGACGTCATCGCCTAACAGGAGACCGAGTGCGTAAAACGTCTTCTGTTCGTCGGTTTCCAGCCGCGTCGCAGGAGTCTGTGCCCAGGAAACCGCAGCTGTCAGAAAGAAGGTCAGCATTACGAAAGGGATATTGGTTTTTCGCATAGAGTCAGCATAACCCGGTTCTTTCAAATAGAAGAGGCCAACGGCTCGAATCCCTCTCCTGAAGGGAGAGGGTGGCCCGCGCCAGCGGGCCGGGTGAGGGGTGAAGACAATCTCCTTCACCCCTCACCCGACCCTTCGGGTCACCCTCTCCCTTCGGGAGAGGGATTCGGGCCGTTGGCCTCTTCTATTTCAAATTCAGGGAAAGTAGCGCCGCTTCGGAAAAGCCTTCCATAATTTGATATGCACGATCGAGATTGTGGGCGTCATTGAAACCGTTCCGGAATCCAATGCATCTCATTCCCGCACGTACGGCGGAGAGGACTCCATTTTCGGAATCTTCAATCGCAACACAGTCGGCTGGAGTCTCCAGGAGTTCGGCGGCCGCGTATAGATACACCGCGGGATCCGGCTTCCCAACGCCGCCCACATCGTCTGCGCTCACAAGCATGGAAAAGTAATCTGCGATGTGGAATCGATCGACGATGATTCGAATCCAATCTTTCGGCGATGACGATACGACGGCAAGTTTCACCCCCATCGTGCATGCGGCCCGCAGAAAGTCCTCGCAGTGAGGCATCAATTCCGCTCGTTCCTTGTAGATGGCCGTGGCGAGTTCCACGTAGGCCAGACGGAAATCCGGAAATGTCATTGAAAGGTCATGACGAAACCGGAGCATTTCATAGAGACCGGACATGCTGAGTCCGACGCATTCTTTCTGATATTCATCCATCCAGCCGGGAATGACGGACCGCAGCCATGCGCCTTCAATGCTGTGCCAGTGCCTTTCCGAATCGATCAGGACCCCGTCCATATCCAGCAGGATTGCTCGAACCATTTACTTGCGTCCCGCCAGACCCAGATACGCGAACCAGCCGGTGAGCGTTATCGAGAGCACGGCAATACGCGCCGAATATCCAATGCTGCTGGGCGATACGAATCCTTCGATCAGTCCCGCCACCACCAGCATCCCCATGACGCCGAGGATGATCGCCAGAGCATCCTTCGCGACAAGTTGCAGCGCCACGGAGCGCCGCACATTTCCAGGTGAGATCAGAGCTCCTGCGAGAATAAAGCCCGCGGCGCCCGACAGCACGATGGCGAGCAACTCCGTTCCGCCATGCGGCATGATCCATCCCCACAATGCGCGGCTGCTTCCCCGGGAAGTCATCCAGCCGGCAACGGCCCCCAGTTGCATGCCGTTGGTGACGAGGATCAGGCAGGTGCCCAGCCCTGCCGTCATGCCCATTCCGAACGCGAGCAGCGTCACCTGAATATTGTTGGTCATGATGGTGGACGCCGCAACCGGTCTTGCAAGCCCCGGTATGTTGTGCAGGGAAACATCGCGCGCCGGTTCGAAATCCAAAAAACCTTCCGGAACGAGGTCATAGCCCAGATCGGGATGAAGTTGGACCGCCACATACGTAATTGCCGATGGTCCAAACACCATGACGGCAGAAAGCAAGACAGCCATCGCGTGTGCGCGCACTGCGATGGGAAACCGTGCCAGCCAGGAAGGGCCGCCAGCACGCGTTCGCGGGCGAAAGTGTCCGTAGAGGACATTGTGCGCACGGATCGCCGTATTGTTCAGCCGCCGGACCAGAACCGAGCTTCGTCCGAGAGACCGTGCGCGGGCCACGTCGCCTGCGAGTTGCCGATAGCTCGCAATGATTCGAACCAGATGATTGGGTCGAAGCAGCCGCAATCCTCGCGCCCCGCTCTTTGCAACGTCGGCGATTTCACGGTCGAATGCCGCCCACTGTTCACGTTTGGATTCGGCGGCATCGTTGGCGGTTGAAGCCTCCGAACGTTTTACGGCGTTGGCGCGATTGAGAATATCGGTCAGCACGCGTTCGCAGACCGCATACCGGTCCGGACGGCTTTCGAGATTCGAAGGGTCTTCTCCTGCGGCTTTCAAAAAGGGTGAAGCGATTTTCCAAGCCAGGTTCTGCCGCTGGATTGGGGGAAGAGAATCGCGTCGCTCGAGGAATCGTTTGATCATCTGCATCTGGCCCGCTTCAATCTTCATGTCGGCCAGTACGATGCTTTTGCCGAAGCGCCCTTTTTCCGCACGGGCGATCCATCCGGCTTCCCAGCGGGCGGTGCTGCCTCGCGCCGTTTGTCCAAAATCCTCGCGTATCACCAACGTACCTGCAAGCAGGTCTCCCAGCCGCTTTCCCTGTTTCGACAGCATGATCGCCAGGCCGCCCACAAAACACGCAGGAGGCGGCATGATGTCGGCGATGCGCGCGAAATTGCGCAGGACGGCCTCCCGCCAGCCAATGGGAAGACCGCTGTCCTGCACCACCCGAAGCCCGGTCCATCGTTTGCCCGGCGTCTGGCCCTTGCCGAGCGCTTCGAAAAGTACGAAGTATCCCCAGTTGAGGAAGAAGATGACAAACGCCATGACCGTTGCCGCAAACGAGCTCGACCACTGTCCGGAAAAGCCGCCGATGATGCCGGCAAACATCATCAGGAGGACGATCGCGAGAAGGCCAGCGTAGAGCAGGACTTCGTCGATGACGAACGCCAGCAGTCGCGAGCCGGGTCCTGCCAGCTCGAAATCGAGTTCGACATGATCGGGAGTGACAATTGAGATACGTTCGTCCATGAGTTCAGTTCCAGCTACTGCAGGTTGGCTCTCCGCACTTCGAGATACCGTCGTATCAGTTGAATCGTCAGCTGCTCCGGTGAAGTTTCCAGCACCATGATTCCCCGTGCCCTCATTGTTTCAAGCGCCAGATGCCGCTGAAGTTTTGTATGGGAGGCCGCCGCTTTCACATAGGCGTCGCGAAGCGTCTCCGGTTGAGATTCCGCAATCGTCGCAATACGCGGCTCGGTCAATACCACGCACAGCACCAGGTGGCGTGAGGCCGCGCGCGCCAGATTGATCATCAGTCCGGAGCTGCTGGCTGTATCGAGGACGTCCGTCATCATGACCAGCAGGCTGCGTCGCTTCAGCCGGTCCATCACCTGGCCAACGACCTGCCAGTAGTCGGTTTCCACCTGGCGCACTTCAACGGTGGACAGCGATTCCAGAACAGTCCGCATCACCGCAGTGCCGCGAGTGGGCGGCATGAAAGACTCCACGCGGTCTGAAAACGTCGATACGGCGACCGTGTCTCCACGGCGTTGCGCCACGTGACTCAGCATGACGGCGGCGTTCAGAGCGTATTCAAAGCGGGAGTAATCCCCAATCTGCTCGGCCATTCGGCGCCCGCCATCGATCATCACGGAAATCTGCTGGCCGCGCTCCGTCTGCAGATTTCGGGATACCAGGAAGCCTCGTTTCGCACTCGCTTTCCAGTCGACGGTTCGCAGATCTTCACCCGGCAGGTACGTCAGCAGGCTTTCGAAATCCGTGCCATTGCCGTGAACCCGCCGAGGGCGGCGCATCGCTTCGTCCTGATGATGAATTCGAGCGAGCAATCGATACTCATCCGCGGTTGCGAATCGGGGATAGACACGCAGATCTGCAGGAGCGCGCAATCGCAATTGCCTTTCCATCAGGGCGCCGTTCCGGCCGGCACGCAGAACAAGACTGTCGAGATGGTATTTTCCTCGCCGTTCGGACCGAACCTCGTACTTCCAGTCGCATTCGCCGCGTTCCGGTAGCCGGACCGCTTCAATCGGCGTGATCTGGCGCAGCGCAGGCGGCAGCTCATCGCGCATGGATACGCGCAGATCGCGCCCGGACTGGTTTATCACCTGGATGTGAATGTCGGAGACGGCCCCGAGTGACAATCTGCCGAGAACGCGTTGAATCTGAAATCCCTCAGGACCGGGAACGGCAAGATAGTCCATCACGCAGATGGAGGCCAGCACGAGCATATAGGCTGTTCCTGCAATCCATCCGGCAGGCGTGGCAAGGGCCAGTAGCCAGAGCGGAGAGCCCAGCGCGATCCATCGAACAAGCCGAACCGTTGGAACCATTACCGCGGTACCGCTACCTGTCGCATGAGAGAGTCGATGCAGGCATCCGCTGTCAGCCCCTCAATTTCCGCTTCAGGCGTCAATCGGATGCGATGGCGGAGCACCGGCATCGCCACTTCGCGCACCTCATCAGGAGTGACATACGTTTTCCCGTGGAGTACCGCAAGGGCTTTGGCCGCGCGCAGCAACATCACGCCCGCACGCGGACTTGCGCCCAGGCTCAGGTTTGCGAGCGAACGGGAATTGCGGGTGATTTCGACGATGTAGTTGACGATGGATTCGTCCACATCCACGCGGTGCGCGGCGGCGCGAATCGCAATCAACTCCGTGGGATTGATCACGGGCTGGATCACGCTTTCCGGATGCGTCACTTTCTCCCCAAGCTGATGCATTCGTCGGATCATCGATCGTTCGGCTTCCAGGGCAGGATAATCGACGACGATCTTGATCATGAACCGGTCCAGTTGCGCCTCCGGCAATGGGTATGTCCCTTCGTATTCAATTGGATTTTGAGTGGCGAGTACGGTCAGGATCCCGGAAAGCGTATGGGTGACACCGTCGATGCTCACCTGGTTCTCCTGCATTGCCTCGAGCAACGCCGATTGAGTCTTGGCTGGAGCTCGATTGATTTCGTCGGCGAGGACGATATCGGCAAACAGTGGACCAGGGCGGAACCGGAACTGACCGGTACCCGGTTCGAAGATGTTGACGCCGGTGATGTCGGCAGGCATCAGGTCCGGTGTGAACTGAATTCGGGAGAACGTTGCGGAAAGTGCTGCAGCCAGGCTTCGAGCCGTCAGAGTTTTTGCAACTCCCGGCACACCTTCAATCAATACATGCCCGCCGGCGACGAGAGCCACCATCAGGCTTTCAATGGCTTTTTCCTGTCCTTCAATGACGCGCGCGAGTTCGGTTTTCAGATTAGCCAGCAGCGGCTGACCGGCCTGAGCGGGTGTTTCCATGACTAAAGCTCCTTGAGATCGTTGTTGCTTCACGCGCGAGTCGGATGAGTTCGGAGTCGGATGCGGCTTCGCCGTCGACTGCACGCTTTACGGCGTCGGCGTATGCATCCAGGCTCTTAACATCGAGTGAACTTCGGCTGGCAATGCGGTCGCGTATGGAAGGGTTGGAGAGATCAATTGTGTATCCGAACAATGCGGAGAGTTGTACGTTCAAATATTGGTGAATGGTTCTTACCGACAGCACCCGTGCTTGCGCGGCTTCGAAGAGCCCTCCAAGAGCTTCGACCGCCTCGATTGGGCTGGTGCGCTCGACAGGGAGTTCTTCAATCGGCCGCCCGAAGCGGCGCCTGGTGCCCAACATGAAAATAAATCCGGCCAATGCCAGCTGCATGCTCATGAAGCCCCACGGCGATACCAGGAAAGCGCCAATGAGCGGAAGCATTTCACGTCGCTGGCCGAATCCCTGATGGTATTCGTCAATGAATACGTTATCGAAATCTGCGCTGGCCCATTCGGAAATCCGGGCCGTGACCCACACGGTGTTGTCAGAGGATCGCAGTGTTTCATTGGAAAACACGTAGGGGTCGGAAACGAATACGATCCTGCCATCGCCCACACTTTGCGTAATAGCAGCGGCGATGGCGTCCTCTCCGGAAATATCCGGTGTCGGCATCAGGTTATGTTTTGCAAGGTATCCCTCAGGAGTGAAGTTGTCCTCTTCCTTTTCGGCCTTATCCGATCTGCGCGACGTTCGAATTCGCCACTCCTTGTCGGTTGCCAGGATCAGTTGCCCGCCGGAATGGATCCATCGATCCAATGCCACCGCGTCCTTTTCCGTCAACGGCTGCTGCGGCCCCATGACGATCAGTGTGGAGTGGGAGGAATCCTCGGTCGGCAGATCGGTGAGAGGACGGCGCCACTGGCCGGTGGCCGGCATGATCTGCTGAAGAATCAGGAGCAGCGCCCTGGTTCCGGTCCGGTCCGTGAAAAACGAAGATGGACGCCTGGCGATAAAATCGGCCGATGAATCGATCGACAGGAACGTGATGGCGGTAATCAGAATCACGCAAACCGCCGCCGCGAGAATCGCCGTCCAGAGATTCTTTCGCGCCGTATTCACCGTTTTACCTCGCCGGCGAATGCCTCCACACGTTGGACCAGACGGGCCGCCTGGTCCCGGTCGAATTCTCCATGGGCGTAAACCACGCGCTCGTATGCGTCGGTAATTTCGCGAAGCGTGTCGGCTGCGGCATCCGTGGCCTGACATTCGCGGATGTAGTCATTGTTGGTTTTCCAGCGCGTGAATCGCACGACCTTCCGGATATCCAGTATGGAAAGAAGTATTCGATGTGTGATCCACAGCGCACGATAGAGGTCCCCGGATTGCAGCGCCCCTCTTGCCATTGCGAACGCATCGTTCCAGTTGTCGGCGACTCCTTCCAGGGCTGGCAGGTTGTTGTAGCCGATGTTCAGACGGGTGTCGCGCTTCCGCAGGGAAAGGAATTCGCTGACGACGGTGTATCCAATGTGCGCGAGCAGAGCCAGGAGGATGACTCCCAGGACGATAATGACGATTTTTGCAGTATCGGGGTGACTGGCAGACCATTCGGAAAGTTTGCCCAGCCATTTGGTGAATCGCTGCAGGAGACTGACGAGCCACGCCTGTGTCGGGTCGTCCTGAAATTCCCGCCGCTTCAGGACAGTCTCGGTGATCTCTCGAACCTGCTCGGGAGCGAGCTTTTCAATCATGCCTCTGTTGTGGTTCCGCCTATCGACTGGCTCAACATTTCCAGATCGAAGCCTTCCTTGCGAATTCGGAAATCATAATAGAGCAGCGTAATTGCGATGGCGGAAAGCGGGGTCAGCAATATCGAGATGATTCCATCGAGAACCGAAGCCGTAATGGAAGCATTTCCAAGTCCGAAAGTGATTGCCGATACGACTGCAACTCCTCCCTGAACAAGAACCTGAATCACAACCAGTATCAGAAAAATGAGAAACACTTTTAAGCGGTTGCCTTCAACGAGTCGCCAGCTGCGGTTGCGGATCTCGCGACCTCTGTCGGAGCCTTCGATCATCACAATGGGGGCAATCAAAGCGTAGGACAGAAACAATATGACGATGCCAACCAGGCAGACGAGCATGCCCATGCCGAATACAAACAAGACAAGAACCGCCGGGACAGAGATCAATGTCATTATTCCTGCAACCGCTCCCAGCACCATTCCGGCGGCAAGCATCAGGCCGAAGAGAATCAGCCCGACAATGATTTGAGTCTTCAGCAGCGTCCACACTTTGCGCCATGCCGCGGAAAGCACAGCCCCGGCTGTAGCGCTCTTTCCCAGGTATATGTCGCTCACTGCCAGGGCGGTTGCTCCCCCAATCATTGGAGCCACGATGATTAAAGTAAGCAGAAACAGAATCACACCAATAAGGATCGCGACCACGGTTGCGCCATTCAACTTTGTGACATCGATCCTGCTTGCGGAAAGCATAAAGGAAATGAAAAGCAACGGCACGTTCAGGATTGCCGACAAACCGACCATCAGAGCGAAGTTATCCAGATACAGCCGAAATGATCTGTCGAGTACCATGCCCGTTGTCATCGGTTCGAAGTTGTGTTCCGTCGTGGACACGTGGGCCTCCTGTTCGTGAGTATGAGGACGAATCGCTCGGAAGTCGCGCTACTTTAACCGAGGGGCGCTGAAGGCGTCAATTCGGAGGTTCGAAGACGGATGGATCGAACTCACGAAAGAAATACTGGTGCAGCCTGTGAATTGCGGCGTCGGCATCCTTTTGATCGACCAGGAAACTCAGGTTGATATGCGAGGCGCCATGAGAAACCATCAGGACATTGATGTCGCGAATGCTGCCGAAGACCTCCGCTGCCACTCCAGGCGTGTACCGGAGGTTCCCCCCAACCAGACACAGCAGCGTCAGCTTTTCATCGACTTTCACTTCGCCCAGCGCGCGCAGGTCTTCGAGGATGATCGGAAGCTTTGCAGTGTTGTCCAGAGTCAGTGAGACCGATACTTCCGAGGTCGCGATCATATCGACCGACGCCCGGTGGCGGTCGAATACTTCGAAGAGCGCCCGAAGAAAGCCGTGGGCCATCAGCATGCGTGACGATGATACCGTGACAGCCGTGATTCCACGCTTCACTGCGATTGCTTTGATCAGGTTTTTGCAGGGGATGGCATCACGGGTGATCCGCGTGCCAGTCCCTGCCGGTTTGCGCGAATTGAGAATGTAGACGGGGATATTCTTGTCGACGGCCGGCAGCACCGTGGCCGGATGCAGCACCTTGGCTCCAAAGTACGCCAGTTCCGAAGCTTCGGCGAACGAAGTCTCCTTCACTTTCCATGCAGTCGAGACAATTCGGGGATCTGTCGTCATCAGCCCGTCGACGTCGGTCCAGATTTGGATTTCTTCGGCATCGAGTGCCGCTCCTGCAATTGCAGCGCTGTAATCCGATGCGCCACGCCCGAGAGTTGTGGTGGCGCCGTTCTCCGTGGATCCGATGAATCCACCCATGACAACGACGCGTCCCGCTTCCAGATGCGGACGTGCCGTCTTCTGGAGATTTTCGCGAATGAGTCCAATCTGCGGCGTTGCCGACCCGAAGGAATCGTCGGTGACGATGCATTGACGTGCATCGATATGCACGGCGTCGTGGCCCAGATTGATCAATCGCTCGGTGAAGATTCGGGAAGACAGGACCTCGCCGTAGGATGCAATCAGGTCGCGGGTTCTGGCGGATAGTTCTCCGATTGCGCTGAGCGCGCGAAGCAGTTCCCGCAACGCAGCGAACTCTGTCGCGGTGGAAGGCAGCAGATCCAGGTGCCGCTTTTCAAGCGGCGCAATGATGGCGAGCGCCTCATCCAGCTTTCGCTCGCCGGCCAGGCGTCCGGCCTCCAGCAGGCCGTTGGTTGTGCCCGCGAGGGCCGATACAACGACGAATGGTTTTCGGGAAATACGCTGAGCAACGATACCGCAGGAACGATCCATAGCGACCGCGTCTTCTACTGACGTGCCGCCAAACTTCATCACAATCATCCGGGCAGAATAACATATCCAAATTGAGGGGAACGGAGGCGGATCTGATCAATGTTCAATTCTCAATTCCCAATTCTCATCCGAGCGGAAGGGGACAGACGACTCCTTCCATTCGGATGAGAATTGGGAATTGAACATTGATCAGATCCCCGGCTTGCTTCTACTAAGGAAGATCCGTACTGCCCATGAGGAATTTGTCGATGAACTTCGCGGCCTGCCGTCCTTCACGGATAGCCCACACAACGAGGGATTGTCCTCGAGCCATATCGCCGGCCGCAAAGATTCCGGGAACGCTGGTCATTTTCTCACCGTCGGTCGTGACATTGCCACGTTCGTTGATCGCGACGCCCAGTTGATCGAGCATCCCTATGCGCTCGGGTCCGAGAAAACCCATTGCCAGCAGCACAAGGTCTGCCTTCATGGTGACTTCAGTGCCGGGAACCTCTTTCATCGTTCGTCGTCCCGTCCCGTCATCTACAAATTCCACATGAACTGCCTGAAGTTCCTCCACACGTCCATTCTTCCCGATGAACTTTCTGGTCAATATGCTGTATTCGCGTTCTCCACCTTCTTCGTGCGCAGAAGACGTTCTGAAGATGTTTGGCCAGTTCGGCCAGGGGTTATCCAGCGTCCTGTTGCTTGGCGGTTTCGGCAGCAATTCGAATTGTGTGACCGACAATGCGCCCTGGCGATGCGCGGTGCCGAGGCAGTCTGCGCCCGTATCGCCTCCGCCGATTATGACGACGTGCTTGTCCTTTGCGCTGATGAACTCCGTTTCGGGAATCGCATCGCCTTCGCAGCGCTTGTTCTGAAGTGGCAGATACTCCATCGCAAAATAGACGCCCTTCAGATCCCGTCCTTCGATCGGCAGATCCCTTGGTGCGGTGGCGCCTCCGGAAAGCAAAATGGAGTCGAATTCTTTTTTCAATTCGTCGATGGAAACATTCACTCCAACATTGGCACTTGTCCGGAACGCGACGCCTTCGCTCTTCATCAGATCCAGGCGACGGTCGAGAACGTTCTTTTCCATTTTGAATTCCGGAATCCCGTAGCGCAGCAGCCCACCGATGCGGTCCGCGCGCTCAAACACCGTCACAAAATGTCCGGCAAGATTCAATTGCGCAGCTGCAGCAAGTCCGGCCGGACCAGATCCGACAACGGCGACCTTCTTGCCAGTGCGCACTCTTGGAATGGATGCTTCGACCCAGCCTTCCTGGAAAGCGCGTTCGATAATCGAGACTTCGACCTGCTTGATGGTTACCGGGTCCGCGTTGATTCCCAGAACGCAGGAACCTTCGCATGGTGCAGGGCAGACGCGACCGGTGAATTCCGGGAAGTTGTTTGTGGCGTGAAGCCTCTTGATGGCCTCTCTCCAGTTGCCGCGATACACCAGATCATTCCAGTCCGGGATGATGTTGCCGAGCGGGCATCCCTGGTTGCAGAAGGGGATGCCGCAATCCATGCAGCGCGATGCCTGTTTGGTCAGCTGGTCTTCGGGAAAGTCCTTGTAGACCTCCTTCCAGTCGTGGACGCGCTCCTGAACAGGGCGGCGTTCCGGTGTGACTCGAGCGATCTCGAGAAAGCCTTTCGGGTTACCCATATTTCTTCTTGCTCATCTTCTTTACAAGCTGCGGCGAGATAGCTCCTGACGCTTCCAAAACCTTGCGATATTCGATGGGCATAACCTTGACCATGAGGTCCCGGTATCGGCTCCACTCGTCGACAATCTGGCGGGCGCGTATGCTTCCCGTCAGCCGGCTGTGCTCTTCGATCAGGCTGTGCACGAGATGTTCTTCCTTGGCGTCCTCGAACGTTTCCAGTTCGACCATGTCGAGATTGCAGCGCTCCGCAAAATCGCCTTCGGAATTCAGCACGTATGCAATCCCGCCGCTCATGCCCGCCGCGAAATTGCGGCCGGTCCGGCCAAGAACGATAACGCGGCCTCGCGTCATGTATTCGCAGCCGTGATCGCCGACTCCTTCGACAACCGCGGTTGCGCCGCTGTTGCGAACGGCAAATCTTTCGCCGGCAACACCTCGAATAAACGCTTCGCCGTCGGTGGCGCCGTAGAGAGCGACGTTGCCAATGATGATGTTGTCTTCCGCCTTGTATTCGGCGGATTTCGGCTGAAACACAACCAGCTTGCCGCCCGACAGACCTTTCCCGAAGTAGTCGTTGGCGTCGCCTTCCAGCGTCATCGTGATGCCATTCGGCAGAAACGCGCCAAAACTCTGGCCCGCGGATCCTTTAAGGGAGATCCGAATGGTATCTTCCGGCAGGCCGTCGCCGCCGTACCGCCGTGTGACTTCACTCCCAAGCATGGTGCCGACGGTGCGATTGACATTGCGAATCGGAATGCTGAACTCCACGCGCTTCCTGTGCTCGAGCGCGTCTTTGGAATACTCAATCAGTTTGTTGTCGAGCGCCAGATGGAGCCCATGGTCCTGATCTTCCGTGTGATGCTTCGGGTAGTGTGCTGGAACATCCGGGCTGTACAACATCGACGAGAGGTCGAGTTTTTTCGCCTTCCAGTGCTCCACGGCCTTGCGCGTATCGAGCTTGTCGATGCGTCCAACCATCTCATTGATCGTACGGAAGCCGAGCTTCGCCATGAGCTCGCGAACTTCTTCGGCAATCATCCGGAAGTAGTTCACGACGTACTCGGGTTTCCCGGTGAACTTTTCGCGCAGAACCGGATCCTGCGTCGCGACGCCGACAGGGCAAGTGTTCAGATGGCAAACTCGCATCATGATGCAGCCGGAAACAACCAGGGCCGATGTGGCAAACCCGAATTCTTCGCCGCCCAGCATGGCGCCAACAACGACGTCTCTTCCGGTTTTGAGCTGACCGTCGGTCTGAACGATGATTCGGCTGCGCAGTCCGTTCATCAGCAGCACCTGATGCGTTTCCGCCAATCCGAGTTCCCAGGGAATCCCGGCATGCTTCAGGCTGGTGAGCGGTGATGCACCGGTGCCGCCACTGTCGCCCGAAATCAGGACGACGTCCGCATGCGCCTTGGCAACTCCGGCCGCAACGGTTCCCACGCCGACTTCGGAAACCAGCTTTACGCTGATGCGTGCCCGTGGATTGGAATTTTTCAAATCGTAGATCAGTTGCGACAGATCTTCGATCGAGTAAATGTCGTGATGTGGCGGCGGAGAA
>Ga0184628_10000171_pt1 | contig 38406 bp, 38 predicted proteins | sample PLM4_5_b1_FD_133149 | JGI IMG/M metagenome (GOLD analysis project Ga0184628, IMG submission 133149) | Groundwater sediment microbial communities from an aquifer in East River, Colorado, USA - PLM4_5_b1 | ecosystem: Environmental > Terrestrial > Soil > Riparian zone | place: USA: East River...
CTGCGTCATCATGGACGACATGGTGGACACCGCCGGCACGCTGGTGAAGGCGGCGCAGGTGCTGAAGGAAGAGGGTGCCACCAAGGTGGTGGCCTACTGCACGCACCCGGTACTCTCGGGCGCGGCGGTGGAGCGTATCACCGCGTCCGATCTGGACGAGCTGGTGGTCACCGACACGATTCCGTTGCGCGAGGACGCGCTCAAGTGCAAGAAGATCCGGCAGCTTTCGGTCGCCGGGCTGCTCGCCGAGACGATCCTGCGCATCTTCAACGAGGACTCGGTGAGCTCGCTGTTCATCGAGTGACTTTTTTTACCAACCCCGTCTGTGCCTGGTCGCAGGCCTGGCGGCACGCTTAGGAGAAGTGCATGAAAATTGAATTCAGCGCTAACCAGCGCAAGGTGCAAGGGACGGGTGCGAGCCGCCGTCTGCGCCGCTCGGGAAAGGTTCCGGGCATCGTCTATGGCGGAGACCGGGACGCGGTCAACATCGAGCTCGACCACAAGGAGTTGTATCGCAACCTGACCAACGAGAAGTTCCACGCGTCCATCCTGACGCTGAAGCTGGAGGGCGGCGCCGAGCAGGTGCTGCTGCGCGCCTTCAACATGCACCCGTTCAAGGCGCAGGTGCAGCACGTGGACTTCCAGCGCGTCTCCAAGGACAAGAAGATCCACATGAAAGTGCCGCTGCACTTCGTCAACGCCGAGAAGTCGCCGGGCGTGAAGGACCAGGCCGGCGTGGTGAGCCACGTGCTGAACGAGCTGGACATCACCTGCCTGCCGGACGACCTGCCCGAATTCATCGAGGTTGACCTGATCAACCTGTCGGTCGGCAAGTCGGTGCACGCCAGGGACCTGGCGCTGCCCAAGGGCATCGAGACGACGCTGCACAAGGACGAGAACCCGGTGGTGGCCACCTGTATCCTGCCGGCGCTGATCGTCGAAGAGGAGGCAGCGGTGACCGAAGCGGTTCCGGCGGCGGCCGATGTGCCGACCACGGCGCAGGCTGCTCCCGAGAAGACGGAGGAAGGGGCTGCCGGCGACAAGGCGAAGGCGGGCGACAAGGGCGCGGAAAAAGCGGCCGACAAGGCCGACAAGGCCGACAAAAAAGACAAGAAGTAACCCCTGTCCAAGGTCCGCCTCATCGTCGGCCTGGGCAATCCGGGCAAGGAGTACGAGCGCACCCGGCACAACGCCGGGTTCTGGCTGGTGGAGCGCTTCGCCCTTGCCCGGGGGTTGGTGCTCAAGAAGGACAACCACTACCAGGCGCTGGTGGCGCGCGACGCGGGCCTGTGGCTGGTGCTGCCGCAGACCTTCATGAACGCCTCCGGGCGCGCCGTGCAGATGCTCGCCGGATTCTTCAAGATTCCCGCCGAGGAGATCCTGGTGGTGCACGACGAACTCGATTTCCCGCCCGGCACCGCGCGCATCAAGCAGGGCGGCGGCATCTCCGGCCACAATGGCTTGCGCGACATCTCGCAGCGACTCGGCTCGCACGACTACTGGCGCTTGCGCCTGGGCGTGGGCCGCCCGGCGGACAAGGATTCCGGCGCCGACTACGTGCTGGAGAAACCGCCCGTCGAAGAGCGCGAGGCCATCGAAGGCGCGATTGCGCGGTCCCTGGAAGTCCTGCCGCAGATGCTGGAGGGCGACATGCAGGCGGCGATGCTCAAGCTGCACAGCCAGGACAAGCCTGTCGCGAGCAAGGCGGAAGAGAAGAAACCCGAGCCGCAGAAGCCTGAGGTGAAGAAGACGGAACCTGCTCCTCCACCCAAGCTGGAACCGAAGGTCGCTGCGAAGCCGGAAGGCGGGCTGAAGGGTTTCTTCAAGGGCTTCACCGGCGGCAGGAAATGAGCTTGAAGTGCGGCATCGTGGGCCTGCCGAACGTCGGCAAGTCCACGCTCTTCAATGCGCTGACCAAGTCGGCGATCGCCGCCGAGAACTACCCGTTCTGCACCATCGAGCCGAACGTTGGCATCGTCGAGGTACCCGACCCGCGGCTGGCGAAACTCGCGGCAATCGCCAAGCCGCAGAAGGTGATCCCGGCGGCGGTCGAGTTCGTGGACATTGCGGGCCTGGTGGCGGGCGCGTCCAAGGGCGAGGGCCTCGGCAACAAGTTCCTCGCCACCATCCGCGAGACCGACGCCATCGCGCACGTGGTGCGCTGCTTCGAGGATTCGAACGTGATCCACGTGGCCGGCAAGGTGGATCCGGTCTCCGACATCGAAACCGTCAACACCGAACTCGCGCTCGCCGACCTGGCGTCGGTGAGCAAGCAGTTGTCGAAAAACCGCAAGCTGGCGAAGACCGGCGGCGACAAGGAAGCGCAGCGCCTGGTGGCGGTGCTGGAGAAAGCTGAAAGCGCGCTGGACCAGGGGCGCCCGGCGCGCTCGGTGGACTGGTCCAAGGAAGAGCAGGTGGTGCTGGATCCCATGTTCCTGCTCACCATGAAACCGACGCTCTACGTCGCTAACGTGGCGGAGCACGGCTTCAAGGACAACCCGATGCTGGCCGCGATCGAAAAGCGCGCCAGGGACGAGGGCGCGCAGTCGGTCGCCATCTGCGCCGCGATCGAAGCGCAGATCGTCGACATGCCCGAAGAGGACAGGAAGGTGTTCCTCGGTGACATGGGAATGGCGGAACCCGGCCTCGCGCGGGTGATCCGCGCCGGCTATTCGCTTCTCGGGCTGGAGACCTTCTTCACCGCCGGGCCCAAGGAAGCGCGCGCCTGGCAACTGCACGTCGGCCAGACCGCGGCGCAAGCCGCCGGCACCATCCACACCGATTTCGAGCGCGGCTTCATCCGCGCCGAGGTGATCGCCTGCGAGGACTACGTCGCTTGCGGCGGCGAGCAGGGCGCCAAGGACAAGGGCAGGATGCGCCTGGAGGGCAAGGACTACGTCGTGCGCGATGGCGACGTGATCTACTTTCGCTTCAACGTGTGAAGCCCGAGTTCGGCACGGCGGGTGCCGCCGATACCTCGCAGCTCGTCGAACTGCTCGGGATCCTGTTCACCCAGGAAGCAGAGCTCAACCCGGATCCGCAAAAACAGCGCCGCGCGCTGGAGATCATCCTGCAGGATCCCTCGCGCGGGCGCATTTACGTGGCGCGGGATGTCGGCAAGGTGACCGCCATGGCCGCGCTGCACTTCACCACCAGTACCGCCGAGGGCGGCAAAGCCGCCTGGTTGGAGGACTGCATCGTGCGGCCGGAGTACCGCCGCAAGGGAATTGGCAAGGCGCTGCTCGAGCACGTCATCGCGCAAGCGCGCGCCGAGGGCGCGCTGCGCGTGATGCTGCTCACCGACGGGGACAACGAGCGCGCGCAGGCGCTCTACCGCAAGATGGGCTTCGCCGACTCGGCGATGCTGGCGATGCGTTTGAAGCTGTAGCGTGGGCCAAAGGCCCACGCTACGCCGGGAAAATTACACCCCGCCCATGCAGATGTACTTTACCTCGACGAACTCCTCGCAACCGTACTTGGAGCCTTCGCGCCCGAGACCGGATTGCTTCACGCCGCCGAAAGGCGCCACCTCCGTCGTGATGAGGCCGCTGTTCACGCCCACCATGCCGTACTCGAGCGCCTCCGCCACGCGCCAGACGCGGCCGATGTCGCGGCTGTAGAAATACGCCGCCAGACCATACTCGGTGCGGTTGGCCAGTTCCACCACCTCGGCGTCGGTCTTGAAGCGGAACAGCGGCGCCACCGGGCCAAAGGTTTCTTCGCGGAAGATCTTCATCGAGGGTTTCAGCTCGGTGAGCACGGTCGGCTCATAGTAGGTGCGCCCCAGCGCATGGCGCTTGGCGCCGGTGAGCACCTTGGCGCCGCCGGCGAGGGCGTCGGCGACGTGTTCCTCGACTTTCGCCAGCGCGTTCTGGTCGATGAGCGGGCCTTGCGTGACGCCGGCCTCGGTGCCGGCGCCGACCTTCAGCGTTTTCACTTTCTCCGCCAGCTTCGCGGCGAACTTCTCGTACACGCCGTCCTGCACGAAAAGCCGGTTCGCGCACACGCAGGTCTGTCCCGTGTTGCGGTACTTCGAAACCATCGCTCCTTCCACCGCGGCGTCCAGGTCCGCGTCGTCGAACACGATGAACGGCGCGTTGCCGCCCAGCTCGAGGGAAATCTTCTTCACCGTGGGGGCGGCCTGCTTCATCAGCAGGCGCCCGACCTCGGTCGAGCCGGTGAACGAGATCTTGCGCACCGTGGGATTGGCGCACAGCTCGCCGCCGATCGCCGGCGCATCGCCGGTGATGATGTTTAGCACGCCTTTCGGGAAGCCCGCGCGCTCGGCGAGCTCCGCGAGCGCGAGCGCCGAGTAGGGCGTCTGCTCGGCGGGCTTGAGGATCACGGTACAGCCCGCGGCGAGCGCTGGCGCCACCTTCCTGGTGATCATCGAGTGCGGGAAATTCCACGGCGTGATCGCCGCGCATACGCCGACCGGCTGCTTGATCACCAGGATCCTGCGATCGGCCCAGGGCGTCGGAATGGTGTCGCCGTAGATGCGCTTGGCTTCCTCCGCGAACCACTCGATGTAGGCGGCGCCGATGGTGACCTCGCCTTTGGATTCGGCGAGCGGCTTGCCCTGCTCGCTGGTGAGGATCAGCGCCAGGTCGTCGAGGTTGGCGAGGATCAGGTCGTTCCACTTGCGCAGGATCGCCGCGCGTTCCTTGCCGGTCTTCGCGCGCCAGGCAGGCAGCGCGGCGTCGGCCGCGGCGATCGCCTTGCGCGTTTCCTCGGCGCCCATGTCGGGCGCCGTGCCGAGCGGCGCGCCGCTCGCCGGGTCGTGCACCGGGAAGCTCTTGCCGCCCGCGGCGCCATGCCAGCCGCCGTCCAGGTAGCACTGCTCGCGGAACAATTTCGGGTCTTTCAAGGGAAGCGCCGGCAGGCCGGCGCGGGAGGGTGCGTTCATGGGAATCCTCGCTGGGTACGGACCGGAATTCTAACGCCGCTGAAAAGTCCCCGGGTAGGCGCCGCCGTCGATGAGAAGGTCATGCCCCGTCACGTAGGCGGCCTGCGCGCCTCGCTTCAACAGGGCGGCGCCCTTGACCCGCTTTCGTGGCGGGAGCAAACTGACTTACGGCCTTGTGGAGGGGACCATGAACCGCTTCTTCCTATCATTGAGTGCGGCTGCATTCGTTTTCGTTTCTCCGGTAGCGATGGGTCAGTGCGGTGGCGACACCTGCAACGTAGGCGCCACCGGTACTGGCGGCGAAATGTCCGGTGGGAAAGCTCAAGGCTTTCGCGAAGAGTTCGTCAGCACCATCAGGATTCCCGGTGCGGCGATCACAAACAGCGGCAACCTCGACTCCGGGCACTTTACCGTCACGCTCGGTGGCATTTCCCTTGGGACGGCCAGCGGCACGTTCCGCGAGAATCCAGATCCTTCGTCGCGAGGGCGGGGTACCGGATTATTCGGGGATTGGTCCGGCCAATGCGACGAGGAAGACGGCTGCTAAGTCGGCGTTAGCCGAACTCGCGCAAGCGGCGCGGTCGACGCGCGGGAGCGTGTCGGGGCGCTGGGAAAGGCGCCGCCGCCCGGGTTGCGCAGAGGTTCGCTAGAACGTCCCGGGGTAGGCGCCGCCGTCGATGAGCAGGTTCTGCCCCGTCACGTAGGAGGCCTGCGCGCTGCACAGGTAGGCGCAGTAGGCGCCGAACTCATCCGGCGTGCCGAAGCGCCCGGCGGGGATGGTCTTCTCCAGCGCCGCCTTCACCTCATCGACGGTCTTGCCCTGCTGCTTGGCGTTGTGCTCGGTGTTGCCCTTCAGCCGGTCGGTCCAGAAGCGCCCCGGCAGGAGGTTGTTGATGGTGACGTTGGCGTGCGCGGTCTTCCTCGACAGGCCGGCGATGAAGCCGGTGAGGCCGGTGCGCGCGCCGTTCGAGAGCCCCAGCTCCGCGATCGGCGCTTTCACCGCGCTGGAAGTGATGTTGACCACGCGGCCGAACCTGCGCGCGATCATGCCGTCCACCGTCGCCTTGATCAGTTCGATCGGCGTGAGCATGTTGGCGTCGATCGCCTTCAGCCAGTCCTCGCGCGTCCAGTTGCGGAAATCCCCGGGCGGCGGCCCGCCCGCGTTGTTCACGAGGATGTCCGGATTCGGGCAGGCGGCGAGCGCCTGCGCGCGGCCTTCCGCCGTGGCGATGTCGCCGGCGACGGCGACGACTTTCGCGCCGGTGGCCTTGCGGATTTCCTCCGCGGTCGCTTCCAGCGCCTCCTTGCCGCGCGCGGTGATGACCACGTTGACGCCCTCGCGGGCGAGCGCCAGCGCGCAGCCCTTGCCCAAGCCCTTCGATGCCGCGCAGACCAGCGCGTTCTTTCCCTTGATGCCGAGATCCATGGCTTTCAGCCTTTCTTGAGTGTGACGAGCAATACGCCGCCGATGACCAGCACGCCACCGAGCAGCTGCAGCGAGGACAGCTTGCCGTCGAGCAGCATGAAATCGGCGAGCACCGTGGTGACCGGCCCGAGCGCGCCGATGAGCGCGAACTGGCTGGCGCCGATGCGTTTGAGCGACTCGGCGACGAGGAATACGGGGAGCACGGTGCATACCGTCGCCAGCAGGATGGCGTAGACCCAGACGATGCGCGGCAATTCCAGCGCTGCCTGGCCCTCCAGGATGCCGAACTGGATCACCGCGGGGACGGTGGACACCATCATGGTGTAGGCCGTGAAGCGCATCGTGCCGACGCGCTTGATCAGCTGGCTACCGGTGACGAGGTAAACGGCGTAGCACATGGAGGAGCCGAAGACGAGCGCCGCGCCGAAGAAGAACAGCCGGTGCTCGGCTGGCGTGCCGAGCTGCTGCGAGAGCACCAGCGCGATTCCCGTGTAAGTCACTGCGAGCGCGGCGAGCTCGCGCCCGGTGGCGCGCTTGCCGAGGAACAGCGCGGAAAGAATCACCACCAGCGTCGGGTACAGGAACATGATCAGCCGCCCGTGTCCCGCCGGGATGTACTGCAGGCCCAGGAAATCGAGCAGGCTCGCCAGGTAATAACCGAGAAAGCCGAGTCCGACGATGCCGGCCCAGTCGCGCCGCGCAAGAGGCGGCTCGTTGCGCAACCACCAGCCCACCGCCGCGAAAAGGGGCAAGGACAGCACCATGCGCAGAAACAGCAGCGTGGTCGCGCTCACCGGCGCCGCGCCGTAGCCCAGCTTGATCAGGACGGGGCGGAAGGCGAAGGCGACAGTGCCCGCAATTGCGAATAGCACACCCCCACAGCGATACGCCGCGGGAGTCAACGACGCTTGCCGAGAAGCGAGCCCAGGACTCCGCGGATGAGCTCGCGGCCGACCTGCGAGCCCACGGTGCGCGCTGCGCTCTTGGCCATCGCCTCGAGCAGCCCCTGCGACTGCTTGCCGCCGCGCGGGCCGGTCTTGCCGAAGAGGATGTCCGAGGCGAGGCTGCCTTGCTTTGGCTGCGCCTGCTCTTGCTCCTGCGCGACCTGTTCGGCGCGGGCCTTGAGCTTCTCGTAGGCCGACTCGCGGTCCACCTGCTTTTCATAGTGCCCGGCCACGGGCGAGGCGGCGAGCGCCGCCTTGCGCTCGGCCTCGCTGATCGGACCGAGCTGGCTGCCGGGCGGCACCACGAAGGCGCGCTCGGTGATGCTCGGCCGGCCCTTCTCGTCCAGCAGGCTGACCAGCGCTTCACCCACGCCGAGCTCGGTGATCACCTGCTCGATCTTCAACTTCGGATTGGGCCGCATGGTCTCGGCGGCGGACTTCACCGCCTTCTGGTCGCGCGGCGTGAAGGCGCGCAGCGCGTGCTGCACGCGGTTGCCGAGCTGCCCCAGCACCGACTCCGGGATGTCGAGCGGGTTCTGCGTCACGAAATACACCCCCACGCCCTTGGAGCGGATCAGGCGCACCACCTGCTCGATCTTCTCCAGCAGCGCTTTCGGCGCCTCGTCGAACAGCAGGTGCGCTTCATCGAAGAAGAACACCAGCTTGGGTTTGTCCGGGTCGCCCACCTCGGGCAACTGCTCGAACAGCTCCGCCAGCATCCACAGCAGGAACGTGGAATACAGCTTGGGCGAATTCATCAGCCGGTCGGCGGTGAGGATGTTCACCGCGCCCTTGCCCCCTTCGGTCTGCATCAGGTCGGCAATGTCGAGCATCGGCTCGCCGAAGAAGCGGTCGGCGCCCTGCGCTTCGAGCGCCAGCAGCCCGCGCTGGATGGCGCCGATCGAGGCCGCCGAGACGTTGCCGTAAGCAGTAGTGAACTGCGCCGCGTTGTCGCCCACGTGCTGCAGCATCGTGCGCAAGTCCTTGGCGTCCAGCAACAGCAGCCCGGCGTCGTCGGCGATCTTGAACACCAGGTTCAGTACGCCCTCCTGGGTGTCGTTCAGGCCCAGCAGGCGTGCGAACAGGAGCGGGCCCATGTCCGAGACCGTGGCCCGCACCGGATGACCTGCCGCACCGAACACATCCCAGAACACCACCGGACAGGCTGCGTGCTTCAGCTCCACCTTCAGGCTTTTCGCCCGCTCCGCGAGCTTGGCGTTGCCGCCGCCCGCCTTCGCCATGCCCGCGAGGTCCCCCTTCACGTCGGCCATGAACACCGGTACGCCGATGCGCGAGAACTGCTCGGCCAGCGTCTGCAGCGTCACCGTCTTGCCGGTGCCGGTGGCGCCGGTGATCAGGCCATGACGGTTGGCGAACGCGGGAAGGACGCAGAGGTCGGTCCTGCCGCTCTTCGCGACGAGGAGGGGAGAGGCCATGTCGTAAAATTATGGCATGTCCGGACACAGCAAATGGGCGAACATCAAGCACCGCAAGGCCGCGGCGGATTCCAAGAAGGGAAAGATCTTCACGCGCTTGATCAAGGAAATCACCGTCGCCGCGAGACTGGGCGGCGGCGATCCGAACATGAACCCGCGGCTGCGCCTGGCGATGGACAAGGGCCGCGAGGCCAACATGGCCAAGGACAGCGTGCAGAACGCGATCAAGCGTGGCAGCGGCCAACTCGAGGGCGTGTCCTACGAGGAGGCACGCTACGAGGGCTACGGCCCGGGCGGCGCTGCGGTGATCGTCGACTGCCTCACCGACAATCGCACGCGCACGGTGGCCGAGGTGCGCCATGCCTTCACCAAGAACGGCGGCAACATGGGCTCGGACGGCTCGGTGGCTTTTCTATTCAAGCACTGCGGGCTGTTGGTATTCGCCCCGGGCGCGAGCGAGGAAAAGGTGATGGACGCGGCGCTGGAAGCCGGTGCCGAGGACGTAGTGGCGAACGACGACGGCTCGGTAGAGGTGCTGTGCGCGCCGAACGACTTCCACGCGGTCAAGGCGGCGCTGGAGAAGGCCGGGCTCAAACCGGAGGTGGCCGAAGTCACCATGAAGCCGCTGAACGAGTCCGCGCTCGCCGGCGGCGACGCGCAGCGCATGAGGAGCCTGCTCGACGCGCTGGAGGGCCTGGACGACGTGCAGGACGTCTACACCACCGCCGTCCTCGAGGACGCGTGAGAATCCTGGGCATCGATCCAGGACTGCAGGTGACCGGTTTTGGCATCCTGGAAAAGAACGGCAACCGCCTTGCCTATGTCGCCAGCGGTTGCGTGAGGTCGGGCCGCGGCGAGCTTCCCGCCCGCCTCAAGACCCTGCTCGAGGGCCTGAACGAAGTGATCGCCGCGCACCGCCCGGCCCAAGTCGCGATCGAAAAGGTGTTCGTCAACGTCAACCCGCAATCCACCCTGCTGCTCGGCCAGGCGCGTGGCACCGCCATCTGCGCCGCGGTCCTCGCCGGGCTGCCGGTCGCCGAGTACACAGCGCTGCAGGTCAAGCTAGCGGTGGTCGGCAAGGGACACGCGAAGAAAGAACAGGTGCAGCAGATGGTGAAGCGTTTGCTCGCACTGCCCGGCTTCCCCGCGCCGGACGCGGCCGACGCGCTCGCCTGCGCCATCTGCCACGCGCACGGCGGCTCGCTCGGCCGATTCTCCACCGCGGGCCTGCGGATGAAGCGCGGGCGGCTCGTATGATCGGCAGGCTCACAGGCAGGCTCGCCGGCAAGCACCCGCCGCAGGTGCTGGTGGACTGCAACGGCGTCGCCTACGAGCTCGACGTGCCGATGAGCACCTTCTACAACCTTCCCGCCACCGGGGATCCGGTGACGCTGCACACCCACCTGGTGGTACGCGAGGACGTGCAGGCGCTGTATGGCTTTGGCACGCTGGAAGAACGCGCCGCCTTCCGCCAGCTGCTGAAGATTTCCGGTGTCGGGGCGCGCACCGCGCTCTCCGTGCTCTCCGGTCTGTCGGTGGCGGAGCTGGCGCAGGCGGTGGCACTGCAGGAGGCGACCCGGCTGACGAAGATCCCTGGGATCGGCAGGAAGACCGCCGAGCGGCTGCTGCTGGAACTCAAGGGCAAGCTTGCGGACGCCAGACCGGCGGGCGCTGGCGGCGCCTCGGACGTGCTCAATGCCCTGGTGGGGCTGGGCTACAGCGAGAAAGAAGCCGTTGCCGCGCTAAAGGGGTTGCCGCCGGGACTTCCCGTCGCCGACGGCATCCGCGCCGCGCTCAAGGCGCTGGCGAAGTCCTGAACTAGAACCGCACGACCGCGTTGATGGACCACAGGTCGGTGCGCGCGCGGTTGTAGGCCGCGTCCTCGCCGTACCGGCTGTTGAAGTCCATGCGCAGGCCGACGTTGGGGGTGACTTCGTACTGCCCGCCGAAGCCCCACAGCATATTCGAGCGGTACCTGGCCGGATCCATCGAGGAGAGCGACGACAGGGCGCCCGCCGCGGAGGAGAGCGAGAGTTCCGAGGCGGGCACGGCGAGGCCCAGGCGACCCTGCAGCGAGAAGGAACGGCCGAGGGGGAGTTGGCCGCTGCCGGCGAATGTCCAGGCGTTCGATTGCGAGCTTCCGGCGTAGCCGAAATCGACGCTCCAGTGGCGCGTGAAGCGATAGCCGCCGAACTGCTGGTAGCTGGGCTCCGCAGGGTCGCGTAACTCGCCGGGCTGCGGCGGGACCGCCAGTTCGGGGCGCGGTTTGGGCGGCACGAGGCCCGTGCCGAGGTACCACCCGGTGTCGGATTGAGCCTGGGCGCCGGACAACCAAGCGGCGAATACCGCAATCAAGGCTAGCTTGGCCGTCGTCATGTGGGAAATCCTATGCCTGCGCTCAATGATGTTCAAGAGCAAACGGCCCCTGTCTGGCAAAATTCCACAATGTCAGTGGAAACCGACCGCCTGATCGCCGCCGCCCCTGCCACCCCTCAGGAGGAGCAGTTCGATCGCTCGCTGCGGCCGGCGCGGCTCGCCGAGTACGTCGGCCAGGAAAAGGTGCGCGGCCAGCTGGAGATCTTCATCCAGGCGGCGCGCGGCCGCAGCGAGGCGCTGGACCACGTGTTGCTTTTCGGCCCGCCCGGATTGGGCAAGACCACGCTCGCGCACATCATCGCGCGCGAGATGGGGGTCAACCTGCGCCAGACCTCGGGCCCGGTGCTCGAGCGCCCGGGCGACCTCGCCGCGCTGCTCACCAACCTCGAGCCGCGCGACGTGCTGTTCATCGACGAGATCCACCGCCTGTCGCCTGTGGTGGAGGAGATCCTCTACCCGGCGCTGGAGGACTACCAGATCGACATCATGATCGGCGAGGGGCCGGCGGCGCGCTCCATCAAGCTCGACCTGCCGCCGTTCACTCTGGTGGGGGCCACCACGCGCGCCGGGATGCTCACCAACCCCTTGCGCGACCGCTTCGGCATCGTGGCGCGGCTGGAGTTCTACAGTGCCAGCGAGCTCGCGTCGATCCTGCGCCGCTCGGCCGGCCTGCTGGAAGTAAAGCTGGCGGAAGAAGGCGGCGCCGAAATCGCGCGCCGCGCGCGCGGCACGCCGCGCATCGCGAATCGCCTCTTGCGCCGCGTGCGCGACTACGCGCAGGTGAAGGCCGAAGGCGCCGTGACGCGGTCGGTGGCCGACGACGCCTTGCGCATGCTCGACGTGGACGCGCTCGGCCTGGACGTGATGGACAGGAAGCTCCTGCTCGCGGTGATCGAGAAGTTCGGCGGCGGGCCAGTGGGCGTGGATAACCTGGCGCACGCCATCGGCGAGGAGACCGATACCATCGAAGATGTGCTCGAGCCGTTCCTCATCCAGCAGGGCTACCTGCAGCGCACGCCGCGCGGCCGTGTCGCCACCCTCGCCGCCTACCGGCACTTCGGCATCGTCGCGCCGTCGGGCGCGGACGACTTGCTGGGGCCCGGCGAGCGCGGCTGAGCGACCCGGTCTACAATCGCCCGGTGCAGCGAGACCCCGCGCAAGTATTCCGCTGGCCGTTGCGCGTGTACTACGAAGACACCGATTTCGGCGGGGTCGTCTACTATGCCAACTACCTGCGCTACTTCGAGCGCGCGCGCACCGAGTGGCTGCGCAGCCTGGGCGTGGATCACCAGGCGCTGGCGCGCGACGCGGGATTGCAGTTCGTCGTGCGGCGCGCCGAGATCGACTACCTGCGTGGCGCGCGGCTCGACGACCAGCTGGAAATCACCGTCGAACTTGCACAACGCAGGCGTAGCTACCTCATGCTGAAGCAACAGGCGCTCCGGGAAGGAGAACCGATGGCCGTCGCGCTGGTCCAAGCCGCGTGCGTAGACCGAGTGAGCTTCAAGCCGGCGCCGATTCCCGCCTCTCTCGCCCAACGGCTGGGCTGATCCCATGAACGTGACCGCCGACCTCGAAATCTGGAGCCTGATCGTCGGCGCGAGCCTGGTGGTCAAGGCCGTGCTGCTGCTGCTGATGGCGGTGTCGTTCCTCTCCTGGATGTTCATCTTCAGCAAGTGGTTCGCCATCCGTCGCGCGCGCGCGCAGACCGAGCTCTTCGAGCGCGAGTTCTGGGGCGGAGGGGACCTCAACCTGCTCTACCAGGGCGCGGTCAACAATCGCCACACCATCGGCAGCCTGGAGCGCATATTCGAGTCGGGCTTTCGCGAATTCACCAAGCTGCGCAACCAGCGCGGCACCACCGACCCGAGCGTGATGGTGGACGGCGCGCGCCGCGCGATGCGCGCCACCTACCAGCGCGAGATGGACCACCTCGAGCGCCACCTCGCCTTCCTCGCCTCGACCGGCTCGGTCAGCCCCTACGTCGGGCTGTTCGGCACGGTGTGGGGCATCATGCACGCCTTCAGGAGCCTGGCGAACGTGCAGCAGGCGACGCTCGCGCAGGTGGCCCCCGGCATCGCCGAGGCGCTGGTGGCAACCGCCATCGGCCTGTTCGCCGCCATTCCCGCGGTGGTGGCCTACAACCGCTATTCGCACCAGATCGACCGGCTGGCGATCCGCTTCGAGAGCTTCATGGAGGAGTTCTCCAACATCCTGCAGCGGCAGGCGCCGAAATAACATGCCGGCGCTGCACCGCAGGCGCGCCCCGATGCACGAGATCAACATCGTGCCCTACGTGGACGTGATGCTGGTGCTGTTGATCATCTTCATGGTCACGGCGCCCCTGGTCACCCCCGGCGTGATCGAGCTGCCATCCGTGTCCAAGGCGTCCAACGCGCCGGTGGCGCCGCTCGAAGTGGTGATCCGCGAGAGCGGCGCGCTGCTGCTGCGCAGCCGCGACGCCAAGGGCGCGCTGACCGAGGAACGGCGCATTGCGCGTAGCGACCTGGCGCGCGCGATCCGCGACCGGCAGGCCAAGAACCCGCAGCAGCCGGTGCTGATCGCCGCCGACAAGGACGTGCGCTACGAGGCGGTGCTGCAGGTGATGGACGAATTGCAGAAACAGCAGGTGCGCCGCGTCGGCCTGCTGGTGAAACCGGCGCAATGAGCGCGGCGCTCGCCGGGCCGTTCCTCGAGTGGCGGCGCGAGGACGATCTTGGGCCGGCCGTCGCGCTCGCCGTCGCGGTGCACGTGGTGCTCGCGGTGGCACTGGTGCTGGGCGTGAGCTGGCAGAGCCGCGCGCCGGATGTGGTCACGGTGGAGCTGTGGCAGCCGCCGCCTCCTGCGCCGCCGGAGGTCCAGCCGGAACCGCCCAGGCCGGCGCCCGCGCCCGAGGCGAAGCCCGAACCGCGCATCGAGAAGCCCGACATCGCGATCAAGGAGGCGCCCAAGCCCAAGCCGAAACCGGAGGCCAAGGCGAAGCCGAAACCCATACCGCCCAAGCCTGACGACCGGCTAGCGCAGCAGCGGCTGAAGGACGAGCTGCAGCGCGAGCATCAGCTGCTCGCGGCCGAGCATGAGCGCCAGGCGGTCAAAGACAAGATGGTGCGCGATGTTGCGCGCAGCGCTGCCACCGCGCGCGAGAAGGGCATTGCCACCTGGGTGGACAAGATCCGAGGCAAGATCAAGGGCAACATCGTCCTGCCGCCCGGCATCAAGGGAAATCCGGAAGCGCTGTTCCTCGTGACGCAGCTGCCCACCGGCGAAGTGCTGGACGCGAAGCTGGTGATCTCGAGCGGCCACACGGCGTATGACGAAGCGGTGCATCGCGCGATCCTGAAATCCTCGCCGTTGCCTAAGCCCGACAGTGCAGGGTTGTTCGTGCGCGAGCTGAAGCTGACGTTCCGGCCGGTGGACTGAAATATAATCACCCGCATGAACAAACTCCTTGCGGCGGCGCTGCTGTCGCTCGCTGCGTGTCCTGTCCTGGCCCAGTTGTCGATCGAGATCACCGGCGCGGGCGCCAACCGCATCCCGATCGCCATCGCACCGTTCGCCGGCGAAGCCGCGTTGCCGCAGGGCATCACCGCGGTCATGCGCGCCGACCTCGAAAGGAGCGGGTTGTTCCGCGCGCTCGAGGTGCCGCCGCTGTTGCCGCAGCCGAGCGAAGCCTCGAGCGTCAACTACGCGGAGTGGAAATCGCGGCTCGCCGACGCGCTGGTGCTCGGCTCGGTCGCCGCGCGCACCGACGGCCGCTTCGAGGTGCGCTTCCGCCTGTACGACGTGGTGAAGCAAGCGTCGATCGGCGGCGTGGCCTACACCATGTCGCGCGACCAGCTGCGCGCCACCGCCCACCGCATCGCCGACTACGTCTACGAAAAGCTCACCGGCGAAAAGGGCGTGTTCTCCACCAAGATCGCCTACGTGGTGAAGCGCGGGGCGCGCTTCGAGTTGCAGGTGGCGGACGCCGACGGCGCGAATGAGCAGGCGATGCTGGTGTCCAACGAGCCGATCATCTCGCCCGCCTGGTCGCCCAACGGCAAGCGCATCGCCTACGTTTCCTTCCAAAACAAGAAGCCGATCGTGTACGTGCAGGACGTCGAGGTGCCCAAGCAGAACGTGGTGGCCAATTTCAAGGGCTCCAACTCGGCGCCGGCCTGGGCGCCCGACGGATCGAAGCTCGCGGTGGCGCTGTCGCGCGACGGCAATTCGCAGATCTACCTGATCAACCCGGACGGCAGCAACCCGCGCCGCCTCAGCAGCTCGGGCGGCATCGACACCGAGCCGAACTTCTCCTCCGACGGGCAGTGGCTCTACTTCACCTCGGATCGCGGCGGCAGCCCGCAGATCTACCGCATGCCGGCGGCCGGCGGCGAGGCGCAGCGGGTCACATTCGAGGGGAGCTATAATGTGTCCCCGCGCGTCAGTCCCGACGGCAAGAGCCTCGCCTACATCATGCGCAATGGCGGCAAGTTCCAGGCCGCGCTGCTCGATCTGAATACCCGGCAGGTCCAGGTCCTCACTGACAGCGAGTTCGACGAGTCGCCGAGCTTCGCCCCCAACGGACGCCAGATCCTGCTGGCGACGGTGATCGGCGGGCGCGGCGTGCTTTCCGCGGTGTCCTCCGACGGCCGCGTCAAGCAGCGCCTCACGCTTTCCGCGGGCGACGTGCGCGAGCCCGCCTGGGGTCCCCTGGTTCACTGAAAAGGAGTTCAGCCATGCGTATTCTCTGGGCAGTCCTGATCGCTTCCCTGCTGGCGGCTTGCGCGGGCACGCAGAGCACCGATAGCCAACCGCCGGCGGCGGTGGAAGACCGTGGTGTCGGCAAGCCCGCCGCGGCGCAGCCGGTGGAGACGAGGCCGATCGGCGGCGTGGACCTCATCGGCCGGCCTGCGGCGGGCGCGGCCGCGCTCAAGGACCCGAACAACATCCTGTCCAAGCGCTCGGTGTACTACGACTTCGACAGGTACGACGTGAAGGACGAGTACAAGCCGATGATCGAGGCGCACGCCAGGTACCTGCGCGAGAACGGCGCCACCAGGATGCTGATCCAGGGCAACACCGACGAGCGCGGCAGCCGCGAGTACAACGTCGCGCTCGGCCAGCGCCGCTCGGAGAGCGTGAAGCGCATGCTGCTGCTGCTGGGCGGGCGCGAGGACCAGGTCGAGGCGGTGAGCCTGGGCGAGGAGAAGCCGCGCGCGGCGGGCGCCAACGAAGAGGCCTGGGCGCAGAACCGGCGCAGCGACATGCTCTACCCGGGCGAGTACTGATGCGCTGGCTGCTCGCCGCGGCGGTGCTCGGCTGGGCGGGCGCCGTCTCCGCCCAGCTGTTCAGCGACCCGGAGGTGCGGCGCCGCATCGACGAGCTGCGCCAGGAGCAGCAAGCGACCCAGCAACGCATCGACGCGCGCCTCGCCGCCATCGAGTCCTCCGCAGTGGAGCGGCGTGCGATCCTCGACCTCGCCGGGCAGATCGAGGCTCTGCGCGCGGATCTCGCGCGCAGCCGCGGCCAGGTCGAGGTGATCCTGAACCAGCTGGAGAGCGCGGAGAAGCGGCAGAAGGACCTGTACGTGGACATCGACACGCGGCTGCGCCGCCTCGAGCAGGTGCGCGAGCAGGCGGCCGTAGCGCCGCCGGAGAAGCCGCCTGCGGATGCATCGCCGAGCGCGGCCGAGAACAAGGTCTACGAGGCCGCGCTCAACCAGTTCAAGCTGGGCAACTACTCGGCGGCGATCTCCACGCTGCAGGGATTGCTCGTCACCTATCCCGAGAGCAAGCTCGCGCCCAACGCGCAGTACTGGATCGGCATGGGCTATTCAGGGCAGCGCGACTACAAGAACGCCATCGCCGCGCACCAGAAGGTGATCGCCACCTGGCCCACCGACGCCAAGGCGTCGGATGCGATGCTCTCGATCGCCAGTTCGCAGGAGGCGATGGGCGACAAGACCGCGTCGCAAAAGACGCTGCAGGGCGTGCTGGCGAAGTACCCGGGCAGCCCGGCCGCGGCGAACGCGAAGCTGCGGCTTGCCCAGGCGGCCAAGCGCTGAACGCGGTCGTCCTGCTTTCCGGTGGCCTGGATTCGGCCACCGCGCTCGCCTGGGCGCGGCGCGAGGGCTTTGGGTGCTACGCCCTGTCGGTGGACTACGGCCAGCGGCATGGGGCGGAGCTGGAGGCGGCGAAGCGGGTCGCCAAGCGGCTCGGGGCCGTCGAACACCGCGTAGTCAGGATTGACCTTGCCCAGTTCGGCGGGTCGGCGCTGACCGACCGCAAGATCGAGGTCCCGTCTGCCGGCGTCAAAGGCGGAATTCCAGTCACCTACGTTCCCGCCCGCAACACCATCCTGCTGTCGCTGGCCCTGTCCTGGGCGGAAGTCCTGCAGGCGCAGCACATCTTCATCGGCGCGAACGCGGTGGACTACTCGGGGTACCCCGACTGCCGGCCCGAATACCTAAAGGCCTTCGAGTCGATGGCGAACCTCGCGACCAAGGCGGCGGTGGAGGGGAGAAGAATAGAAGTTCGGGCACCACTCATCGATCTGCCGAAAGCTCAGATCGTGAAGCTTGCGCTGGAACTGGGTGTGGATCCGGCCGAGACGGTGACCTGCTACCAACCCGATCCCGAGGGGCGAGCCTGCGGCGTGTGCGACGCGTGCCGCATCCGCAAGGCGGGATTCAAGGACGCTGGCGTGCCCGATACGACGCGCTACGCGAAGTAAGAGTACTGGCGCATCGCCCGCGAGGGCTGATAAAATCGCGCCCTTTCCGCAATTCAAGACATCGGGTCGTTAGCTCAGCTGGTAGAGCAGCGGACTTTTAATCCGTTGGTCGGCGGTTCGAATCCGCCACGGCCTACCAATCCTCTTCTCAAGCCGCTTCCGGCACCACTGCGAAGGCGCTGCCGAAGGCGGAACTCATCGCCGTTGGAAATATCGTCGTGTGCGGGCTCGCCGAACCGGTCAGCGTCCTTTCGATATTGCCTAAGCCGCGCGCCCTGTGCGACTACGGGATGTAGGAGAAGACCTCCGGAAGGACCGGGATCGGGAATTCCCAGAAGCGAGCCGGTTCGGGGTGGTTGATCGTGGTCCCGCCCGAGGCAAGGAACTGGCCGTACGCCATTTGACCGCCGCGGCCGACTTGCGCGCTGATGCTGGTACCCGCGATTGGCTGCAGGAAGGTATGGGGATCCTTGTTGACCGTGGGATCCTCGGCAAACGCCAGGTCGTTGCGGCAAAAGATCGTCTTCTCGCGCAACACGCCTGCCCGTACCATAGCCGAAGACCGGGGATTAGGGGCCGTCAAGTCTCCTTTGCCGAAGAGGATGACCACCGACTTCGTGGGAACTCCCGGCAGAGGGTCAAACTCGAGGTGCGGAGCGTATGCGACCGCGTCACTGCTCGCCTGCGACCACTCGATGCGCTCGAAGTGTTCCTGAATGGCCATCGCACCGGGAATCGTGTTGGTCAGGGCCGGCTGATCGCGCAGCGGTATGTTGTCATTGTAGAACGGCGGAGCGGTGGGGATGCCGCCGTAAGAGGTCAAACCGTAAGCCTCGTTCAGAAGCGAAGGAGTGCGCGCCGCGAGGTAGGGGCCGGTAAACTGGCCTCGTCCCGAGGGGCGGAAACTGAGCAGGTCTGGCCGGCCGGGAAGGCCGCCTGGCGAGCTGAGCGCGCCAAGGCGGACGTCAGGCTCAATCGCCAGGAACATGGTGCCATAGCCTACCGCGAAGGCGTTGCCGAAAAACGCCATGTTCGAGGCATCGAGGTCGGATGTGCCGTCACCATCGATGTCCACACCACGCTGGATGACGCGGACGAGCTGCATGTAGTCGATAACGGCCTGTCGTATAGCGTCTCGCTGGCCGATGAGCAGGTTGGGCGGCGTTGCAGTCGCGCCCTCTTGGGTCACGATTAGGCCATCTCCGTTCTGATCGAGCGCCCGTCCACCTGCTGGGACTTGGACCGTCGTCGCGTCAGTCCGCAGGACACTCAAGGTGCCCAGGGGTCCCAGGCCGCGGCCTATTGTATTGATGGCGACCGAGGCGAAACCGTTGATCGCGTGCGATGCGGCATGGTTCCAGACCGCGGCAACGTGAATGTTAGTGTTGCTGCCGTGCCCAAGGAAGATTACCGGCCAACCACCCGCTGGCTTTGTGCCGCTAGGCACGAACACCTCGAATACGATCGTTGCCTCGCCGTACTGCGCTGGCATCTCGAGCGTCCCATGGGGAGTCATCGTCGCGTTGTGGTCGACGTACTGCGGAGCGACGTACGTTCCGTACGCGAGGGTGCCAACTACTCCGGAGCCGAAGGCGTTCAGAGCAGCGAGCGGCACCGTCGCGTTGACGAAAGTGTTTGTTCCCGTGTGCTGCCTGAAGGAGATGCTCTGGATCGAGGACACGGCGAAGACCGCGCGCGAGCCGCCCGAGCCGATTGCGAAGTTGGCGGGAAGTGGGGGCGGGGAGCCCTTCAAATAGTTGCGAATGTTCTCGAGCGTCGCGGTGGCACTCTGGGTGGTGAAAACGCTAAGCGCCACCACGTCTCGCTTGGAGACGCCCAACCGTTCGACGGCCGCCAGAGTCGGAATCAGCGCTTTTCGGTACTCCTTGAGCTCCTTGCTCTTAGTCTGTCCATAATTGAGGTCGTGCCTGAAATCGTCGAAGGCGTCTGATGCTTGCACCGGCCGCCCCGACATATCACGGATGCCGTTAGTGACGATCACCGCGTAGCGAGCGGTTTGGCGCAGCACCTGATCCGACTCGACGTGCAAGGTGGTTGTCTCGGGATCCCAAACAACCTGGTTGATTCCAACGCGGTTGGCTACGATCGTCAGCTCTCCCTCCTGCGCTAACTCGACTATGTAGATGGACTTGGAGGAAACGCTTTCGGGATCGATATCGCCATCAAAAGGGACGGAGATGCGCGGCATCAGATTGAAGCCATCCATCGTGTTCACCACGGCGAAATCATTGCAGTCCGACGGCCGTGTCGTGCAATCCGGAATCGGCAGGTTCACCTTCCGGCCAGTCCGGTTCCTGGACTCGGAGACCGTCCAGATGTCGCTGGGGAACGGGCTCCCGTCGACGGCATCCAACTCGAACGTGGCATGGACCGCCGGCTTGGACTGGCGTCCGTCGCGCTGCGCGCCCGCTGGCGAGACCAACGTCAGCGCCAGCGCAACCGCCTGCAGCCCCGTCCACAGCGCCGCCAAATTGAATCTGCAACTTAGTTTTCGCATATATCCTCCTATGGGCTCAGTGGTGATTCCGGAACCCCTTGAGCGACTCTACTTCGACCTCACGACGCTCGTCGCCGACCCGCACCGGCTGCTCACGACCCTGACGTTCTCCGGACGCCGCAATAACGTAGCCGTGGCTGGCTAGCCGCTCGAGCAGCGGGGCATACTTTCCCGGTGTGCCCCCGTTGCCGTGAGACATGACGATGAGCGGGAAGCTCGGTCCGCCCTGGTCAACAGCGACGGCGTGCCTCGCCCTTTCCGCTGCCACCGTAAACGACATCGGAACTCAGCGGCTCGGGTTGTTCGGATCGATAATGGGTACGCCGTTGAGGCGCGAAGCGTAAACGGTGAGTGGCGCGCTCCGGTAGGCCTGCTTGTCCGCCGGGTACCACAGCAGCACGTCCATGGGGCGCCGCTCGCCTACGGTCCCTTTCAGCTCGATGTGCACCACTGTGGAGCCAACTTCGAATTTGCCCCAGTCGCCCGCGGAGCTGTCTTCATCGTCTGCTGATGCAACGTCCGTTAACGCGACGCACGCGATAAGCGCGGCTGAAAGAATCGAGTTGAACATCCGGTGATAGCTTATCCGTCTCTCCCTATGCCGAACACGGCCGCCGCCTTTTTACGGACGCGAAGCAGTCTGCTCGGCGAGCGCCTGCTCGATGATCCGGCGGAACGTCTCCAGAGGCTGCGCACCGCGGATTGCCGTGCCCTCCACGACGTCGCCCGCCTTCGCCCTTCCCACGACGAAGGTGGGCGTGCCCCGGACGCCGACCTCAGCCCCATCGGCGAGGCCGCGTGCGACCCGCGCCTCGTACCGGCCGGATGCGAGGCACTCGTCAAACTTCGCCCTTTCCACGCCGACTGACTGGGCGTGCTCGGCAAGTTGTGGAGCCGCCAGCGCCCGTTGATTGCGGAAGATCACATCGTGCATCTCCCAGTACTTGCCTTGCTCGCCGGCGCAGTGCGACGCCTCGGCCGCCTTGCGGGCCTTGGGATGGAGCTGGTCAAGCGGGAAGTCGCGGAACACGTAGCGCACCTTGCCCGTATCGACGTATTCCTGCATGAGAATCGGGAGCGTGGTCGCGAAGAACCGTTGGCAGAATGGACACTGGTAGTCGGAGAACTCGACCAGGGTCACCGGCGCCTCGGCGCGTCCCCGCGTCGGCGCATCGGCCACACTCGTTCGCACCGGCCCGCCCTGGGCGCCGCCGCCCTGCCTCGGCTCCTGGCCTACCTGGCGGAGCACCTGCTCGAGTTGGCGCTTGACGGCTTCCAGGTCCGCCTTGACGCGCTCGAGTTCGGCCTTGAGCACCGCGACATCGCCCGGCGCCTCCTGGGGCGCCTGTGCCCAGGCCGCCGAGGCCAGGGCGAGGATCATCAACGCCCGAAGTAACACTCGTCGCACGGTTCGCCTCCGTGATCCCGATGCTTCTCCAAACGGCAGTGTGTTACTGGCAGATGCTGTTCACGCAGACGCCCGACGCGCAGTCCCAAAAACCGTAACAGTGCTGACCTCGTCCGCATTTGGCCGCACAGGATCCGCCACAGTCGACATCGCCCTCGTCGCCGGTCTGCTGGCCGTCGAAGCAGTGCGGGGCGCAACAGCCGTCGAAGCCGCAGATGTAGCCCGGGCCGCAGGTGTTGGCCATGCAGTCGCCGTACTGGCAGACAAGCTGGCAGTCCGGGTCCAGCGAATCGGCGAGGCCGTCGCCGTCATCGTCCAGGCCGTTGTCGCAGATCTCCACGCCACCCGCGACCGGAGCGCATGACACGTTTAGTGCAAGCGAAGCCGTACTGCCGGAGGTAAGGTCGACCGGCGGCAGCGAGTTGATCTGCATGCAGTTCGCCGCGATTCCGTTGACCTCCAGATCGTATTCGCCGGTGGTGAGTCCGAAGAAGCGCACGTTGCCGTTGGCGGGCACACTGGCGGACGCCGCAAGCATTCGGCCTCCCGTTATTCGCATCCAAAGCATGACGCCGTAGCCGTCCGCATCGAGATTGACCCCAGTGGTCACCGTGTTCAGCTGAATGGTGGGTCCCGATCCGCAGGTGACAGCGAAGGCGACCTCGGTCGTGGCGCCGCCGGCCACGCTAACCGTGCGGGGATTGGCGCCTTCTACCGAGCAGTTTGAGGCTACACCGTAGAGTGTGAGAGTGTGCGGTCCGCTCGCAACTCCGGTCAGAGTGACAGCGGCGCTGGTGCCGATCGCCTGGCCCGCTACCTGGTCCAGCGCCAAAAGATAGCCGTTCACGTCGAGATCGAAGCCGGACGTCGCGGTCGAGATGTGGATGCTTCCGGGCTGCTCCGGAGGCGTTAATGTCGTCGCGCAGGCGGGTTTCGAAAAGTCTGAGTACCTCGTCCGGCCACCCGATTTCGTAAGCGCGCGGACCTTGTAGCAGTACTGGGTCGATGGATTGAGAGCGGAGTTGCCCAAGGCAGTGACGCCGGCGGCCGCATTCGCGACCAGCGTGAACAGCCCGCTCGGTCCATCTGCAGAACGATAGATTTCGAAGCCCGCTTCGTTGGTCGAGTTGTCCTTCCAGTACACGTCAATCCGGCTCTCGGACACGGCGACAGCGTTCGTGTTCGACGGCGCCGTCAGTTGCGACGCGGCGTAGAGTTCTACCGGCTGGGTGATCAGGGCAATGAGCCAGACCGCAGCTGAAAGAATCGAGCTCGACATCCGCTGGTAGCTCATATCATTCTCTCCCTTCATGTCGACGCAACCGCCCGCGTACCACCGTTTTCGGATACCGGGACTGCATTGGTGTTCGATGGCGCCGCCACCTCCCGCGCGGCGAATGCCGCGGCCGGCTGCGTGATGCAGAGCCCGCCAACGTAGACGAACAGAAGCTTGCAGTTCATGACGGTCCTTCCCTGCCGGCATCGGCATCGGCGGAATCTTCACCGGTGTCGTCGCCGCTAGTCTTTGCCTTTCAGCTTGGTACGCGTCGTCATGTAGAGATCGTTCCCTCCACATTCGCCGCGGTTCGACGCGAAGTAGAGGGTCTGGCCGTCAGGCGAAATGTACGGATTGATCTCGTTGGAAGGCGTATTGACCACCGGGCCAAGGATTACTGGCGTTTCCCAGTTCTCGTTCACGCTCCTTCGCGTGGCGACCCAGAGGTCGGAGCTGGGAACGCCCGTGGGCCCGAGTGTCGAGCCGGTCCGGTTGGAGAAGAAGATCATCTCGAGGCCGTCGAAGCGGATCGACGGGCGCTGGTCCGCCTGTGGGCTGTTGAGCTCGGCGACGAGCTGCTTGTTGCCGAACGTGCCGTCGGGTTGCAGCTCGGCGACCCATATGTCGCTCGTCGCCAGCGCTGGCCCGCTGCCGAAGAAAAGGAGCGGCCTGCCGCCCTCTTCATTTTCGAAGTAGATCGCGCCCGCGTCGAATCCAACAGTATTCACGCCTGGGCCAAGATTGAACGGCGTTTCCCACGCGAAGTCGTCGTGGACGTGCGCGCGGTAAGAGGCATACAGGTCCACGTCGCCGAGGCTGCCGGCACGATTGCTGTTGAAGAACATCCAATGCTCGTCGCGGGACAGGCTTGGAATGTTGTCGGTTCCAGGCGAGTTCACGGTGGGTCCCAGGTTGCGCGGCATGCCCCACGGGCCGTCGGCCGACGGGCGCTGGGCAACGTACACGTCGAACCCGCCAGAGGCATCCGGAGAGGCGCGATTGGATCCGAAGTAAAGACCGCGACCGTCCTTGGAGATGGCGGGTCCTTGATCATCCGAAGCGGAGTTGATGGTTCCGCAGCCCAAGTTCACCACAGGTCCCCAGTCGGAGTATTTGCGCTCGGCGATGGCTGGGCTGCAAAGCAACGCAGCGACGACGAGGAATGCACCTATCTGTGCGTACGCGGTCATCGTGGCCTCTCAGGTTGTGCGCTCCTTTAAGCAACGCCGATGCCAGATACGATCGTGTGAAGAAACAGCGAGTTAATCGCGGCGTGCTTCGCCTCGGCTGGTGGTGGTGGTGGTGGTGGAGACGCAAAAGTGGTATAGCGGCTCCGTGATCCCACTTTGCGAGGTGCTTGGTGAAAGCCCCGGGCTGAAAGCGGTCCGGGAGCAGATTCGCCACATGCTCGAGCGTCGCTCGACGAGCCGGCGCCTGCCACCGATCCTCATCCAAGGGGAAACGGGGACCGGGAAGGGTCTCGTTGCGCATGCCATCCATCGCGCCGGCCCGCGATCCTCCGGGCCCTTCGTGCATGTCAACTGCGCTGCGATTCCCGAGAACCTGCTCGAAGCAGAGCTCTTTGGCTTCGAGCGCGGAGCGTTCACGGATGCAAAGCAGGCCAAGCCCGGGCTGTTCCAAGCGGCGGACCAGGGAACGCTGTTCCTCGACGAAGTGGGTCTCTTGCCGGAAGGGCTGCAAGGTAAGCTCCTCAGCGCGGTCGAGGAGCAGGTGGTGCGCCGGCTGGGAAGCACGCGCGCCGACCCGGTCGATGCTTGGATCCTCGCCGCTCACAGCGAGGACCTCAAGATCGCCGTGCGCGCGCGTCGCTTCCGCGAGGACCTGTATCACCGGCTCGCCTTATTGACGGTCTTGCTGCCGCCGCTGAGGGAACGCGGCCGCAACGACATCCTCCTCTTGGCGGAACATTTCATGGCGCGCGCCTGCGCCGACTACGGCTTGCCGCCAAGAGCGCTGGCACCGGAAGCGCGTGCGGCCCTTGCCGCCTACCCGTGGCCCGGCAATGTCCGTGAGCTCGCCAACGTTATCGAGCGCGTGGCGCTGCTCTCCGACCAATCGCTGGTAACGGCCGAGGTGCTCGCCCTGCCGCGGGGCATGCCCGCGGACGTCACGGTGAAGCACCCGGGGGAGGGCGTAGAGGCCGAGCAACTCCACGCCGCGCTGCGGCAGACCGAATGGAACATCTCGCGCGCGGCGGCGTGGCTGGGAATTTCGCGGAACACTCTGCGCTATCGGATGGAGAAGCACGGTCTTGGTCCGGATGGCGCCACAGCGCTTCAGCGCCCGGCCGAGCGACTCGACATTCCGGCGGCACCGACGCAGGCGGCCACCCGGCCGACTGCGGCCGAGCCCGCGGTCGTACAGTGGGAGCGCCGGCGCCTAGCGGTGCTCCGCCTTGTCCTCACGGCGCCTGACGAGGAGTTGCTGTCCGACACCAGCCAGGCGCTCGAGGAGGCGATCGAGAAAATCTGGGTCTTCGGCGGGCGCGTCGAGGAGCTGAGTCCTGCGGCCATCGTGGCGAGCTTTGGCATCGAGGCGCTCGAAGACGCTGCTCAGCGCGCAGCGCTTGCGGCGAAGTCGATTCTGAGGACCACGCAACGCAGCCGCGGTGCGAGTGGCGCACCCGTGTCGGGCAAGCTGGGGATCCACGTGGCCCCCTTACTCATCGGCAAGGTCGGAGCTATCGCCCACATCGATCTGCAAGGCAAGCGCGAGGCGTGGGCCGTTCTTGACTCGCTGACCGAAGGCGCGGAGGCGCATGCAATCATGGTTAGCAGCGCCGCCGCCCCGTTTCTCGAGCGCCGCTTCGAGCTCCTTCCGACCGGCGCCGACAAGCCGCGGCCGCAGGAGATATACAGGTTATCCGGGCGCGAGCGCGCGGGGTCTTCGGATCGCGTCGCCGGTTTCGTCGGGCGACAGCAGGAAATCGAGCTCGTGCGCGGCCGCTACGAGTCCGCATCGCGAGGCCATGGGCAGGTCGTCGGCGTGGTCGGCGAGCCGGGCATCGGCAAGTCACGCTTGCTGCGCGAGTTCCGGCAGGGACTCGCCGGCCAGCGCGTCACTTACCTGGAAGGGCGGTGCGTCTCATACGGCAGAACTATTCCTTATCTCCCGATGCTGGACGTGCTTCGGTCGAACTGCGGCATCACTGATGCCGACAGCCCGAAGGTCATCGCCGAAAAGGCAGGCGCGGCCCTCGGCGGGCTCGGCATGACGCCCTCGGAAGGCTTGCCATACCTGCTGCACCTGCTCGGCCTCGAGGAAGGAAGCCGGGCGCTGGCCGGCCTGGAGCCCGGCGTGATCAAGACGCGTCTGCTGGAAATCCTCCGGCAGATGACGCTGCGGTTGAGCGAGCGGGATCCCCTGATCATCGCGGTCGAGGATTTGCATTGGACCGACAAGTCCTCGGAGGATTACTTCGCGTCGCTGGTGGATGCGGTGGCGGGGGCGCGCGTCCTCCTTATTTTTAGCTATCGCCCCGGATACCGCCCGCCATGGATCGGCAAGTCCTATGCCACGCAGATTGCGCTGCAGCCGCTCGCGCCCCGCGAAAGCGAGAGCATCGTGCGCGCAGTGCTAGGGAGGGATCGGGCGCCCGCGAGCCTCGTCGAAGTCATCCTGGCAAAGGGCGCGGGAAATCCTTTCTTCCTCGAGGAGCTGGCGCGGACCGTGCACGAGCATGATTCACCAGTGCCCAGCGTGCCAGATACAGTACAGGAGGCGATCGCGGCGCGCATCAACCTGCTCGAGCCGCAAGCGAAGCGCCTTCTTCAGGCCGCGGCGGTCATCGGCCCGGAAGTTCCCGCGATGCTGCTTGGCCCCATTGCGGATCTCCCGGAAGAGGACGTTCGGCGCGGGCTCCTGGAGCTGCAGGCGGCTGAGATCTTCCATGAGAAAGCTGGTGCTCCCGAGCCCGCGTACTCCTTCAAGCACGCGCTGATCCAGGACGCGGTCTGTGAAGCCCTGCTTGAGGAGCAGCGCCGTGCGCTCCACGCGCGCACCGTCGGGGCGATCGAGCGGCTCTGGGCCGGTCGCCTCGGCGAGCAAGTCGAACATTTGGCCCACCACGCGTTCCACGGAGGGGCGTGGGGCAAGGCCGTCGCCTATTTCCGCCAGGCCGGCGCGAAGGCCGCCGGGCGCTCCGCCCACCGGGAGGCAGCAGCCTGCTACGAGCAAGCGCTGGCGGCGCTCGAGCGCCTTCCCGAGAGCCGCGAGCGGATGGAACAGGCCATCGATCTTCGCTTTGACCTGCGAACGTCCTTGCTCCTGCTCGGAGAAATCGAGCGGGGCCTCGACCACCTGCGGCAGGCTCAAGCACTCGCTGAGGCGCTCGGCGATCACCGGCGACTGGGGTGGGTTTCGTTCTACCTGATGGCATACCTCCGTTTCACCGGCCACGAGACCCGCGCCTTGGAGGCCGGTCAGCGCGCCCTCGCCATCGGGGAGAAACTCGGAGACTCCGCTCTCCATGTCGCGACGGTTACCCAGCTAGGCATCGTCTACGGCACCCTCGGAGACTACCGCCGGGCCACCGACATTCTCCGGCGGAATGTGCAGTCCCTCACGGGCCCTCGCGCCCGCGAAAAGTTCGGTCTGGCGGCGGTCGCCAGCGTGCAGTCCGGCGGATACCTGGCCTGGTATCTTGCCGAGCTGGGCGAGTTCACCGAGGCGCTGGCGCGGGCGGAAGTAGGGCTCAAGATCGCCGAGTCCGTGGATGATCTGTACACGCTCGCTTCGGCGTGCACCATGGCCGGCCTGCCCGCCTTGCTGAAAGGGACGCCGGAGCAGGCTATCCCCGTAGTGGAACGCGGGCTTGACATCTGCCGCTCCATGTACTTCCGGCACTTGTTTCCCTCGGCCGCCTCATGTCTGGGCGGCTTGTACGCGTTCGCAGGGCGCTCCGGCGAGGCGATCCCGCTTCTGGAGGAAGCCGTGGAGGCCGCCGCTTCCATCAAACGGAAGGACCGCTGTTCGATATTCCTCGCCCGCCTGGGCGAGGCGCACCTCGAAGCCGGTCGCCCGGACCGCGCGACCGAGTCGGCCACGCGTGCGCTGGAACTGGCCCGCGAGCAAAGGGAGCGAGGGCACGAGGCCTACGCGCTTCGCCTCCTCGCCGAGATCGCCTCACAAGCCGCCATCCCCGAGGTGGAGAAGGCCGAGGCTCTCTACTGCCAAGCTTTTGCGTTGGCCGGGGAGCTCGGGATGCGTCCCCTCGTCGCCCACTGCCACCTGGGCCTCGGCAAGCTCTACGGGTGTACGGGCAAGCGCCAGCAAACGCTAGAAAACCTCACGAGCGCGACAACGCTGTACCGCGACATGGACATGCGGTTCTGGCTGGCGCAGGCGGAGGTGCGGAGCTGAAGTCGCTAGGCTGAGCGCCTCTCCCTGTCGTCTCGATTCGAAGCTCCATACCTCGCAAGCAGCGCAATCGTTGGACAAGAGTTCAAAAGGTCACGATAGCCAATAAAAAACCCCGACACTCTCTCGAGCCAGGGGTTTTCGTTTGCAGATGGCCTGAAAGGCTTTGGGCTGAGATCGCGCCAAGCGCGCCTCATAACCGATCGCGATGCTCACGGTTATAGGGTCGAGCCGCACGGGCAATTGAGTTGCCGAGGAAATGATCGATCCAGGTGGGATAGTCGGAATTCATGCAGTCGTCGAAGAGTATTGGGTACAGGCGTATGCTATCCCGGCCGTTCAAGATAGGGCGAGGATGTCATGAAACGACCGCTCGCGACTGCACTGGGTGTGGCGGGTGCAGTCCTGCTCGTCGCGGCATCCGGTCACGGACAGGATTACCCGGCGAAACCGGTACGCATCATTGCCGGTGCGGCGGGCGCCACGAGCGACATCCTTTCGCGCCACCTCGCGCAGCAGCTCACCGAGCGCTGGGGCAAGCAGGTGATCGTTGAAAACCGGCCGGGCGCTGGCGCCACAATCGCCGCGGACGTCGCCGCCAAAGCCGCACCCGATGGCTATACGCTGCACATGACACAGGTCGCCTCGTTCGCAGCGGCGGTGACCCTCTACAAGAAACTGCGGTACGACCCGATCAAGGACTTCGCGCCGATCACGCTCTACGCCGAGACGCCCCTGCTGCTGATGGCGCACCCGTCCATGCCGCCGAAGAACCTGCGCGAGTTCATCGATTTCGCGAAGGAACGTCCGGGTCAGATCAACTTCGCCTCCGCCAGCCCCGGGACCGTAAGCCATCTTACGACGGAACTTTTCAACCACGCCGCCGGGCTCAAGCTGGTGCATGTTCCGTACAAGGGTTCCGGCGCGGCGATGCTGGCGCTGATGAGCGGCGAAGCGCAATTCTCGTCGATTGTGATCCCCAATGCTCTGCCGCAGGTCAAGAGCGGAAAGGTGAAAGCCTTTGCGGTCACGAGCAAGAACCGTTTTGCCGGTGCGCCCGATATCCCGACCGCGGCCGAAGCGGGGCTTCCTGGGTTTGAATCCACGGCTTGGTTCGGGATGTCCGCTCCGTCACGCACGCCGCCGGATCTCATCAGCCGGCTCAACCGCGATATCGTCGAGATCCTGCGCGCGCGTCCTACCCGCGAGTGGATGCTCGCGCAGGGCGCGGAGCCCCTGCCCAGCACGCCCGAGGAGTACGCTGCATTCCTCAGGAGCGAGATCGTGAAATGGAGGAAGGTGATCGAGATTTCCGGCGCGCGAGCTGATTGATCCGCGTCGCGTCAAAGCGCGAGTCAGCGTCCAGCCGGCACGAATTCCAGGAAGTACTGATTGGGCAGAAACGCGTGCTCCCGGGCGAGCACGTAACCTGCGCGCGTCAGCTCCTTCTTCACTGCCTCCGCACCTGGTTGTGCACCGAAAAACCGCTATGCCTCCAGCCCAGCAGCTTGCAGCACAGAGCCGGGCCCGGCGGAGGCGAAATCGAGGGCTCCTGGTCTCGCCCTGGCGAGTTCGATCAGGTCGCTCATCCGCCGCGCAGGGACGGACGGGTGGACCACCAGCACATAGGGAATCGAAATCGTCATCGAGACCGGCGCGAGGTCGCGTTGGGGCTGGAAGCCGGGCTTCGAAAAGGCGAGGGTACTGAGCGCTATGGACGCCGACGTGTAGAGAAGCGTATGCCCGTCTGCTGTCGAGCGCGCCACCGCTTCGGCGCCGATGTTTCCGGTGGCGCCGGCGCGGTTCTCCACCACCACGGGCTTGGCAAACGCGCTCGAGAGCTTGGGCCCGATGGCGCGCGCGAATATATCGGTGCCCCTGCCCGGCGGGAAAGGAACAACGATGGTGATCGGGCGCGAAGGGAACTCCTGCGCCCAGCTCCCCGCGCCGAGTGAAACCAGGCAGGCGGCGGCGAGCAGCTTGGCCGTACGGCCGCTGGTGCCGGGGTTCCTCTTCCGCATACGCCCTCCTTCCCGATAAAAGCCCGCGGCGGCCATCTTGTCCCTTGCACCTTATGCCGTCCAATGCAAAAACCTTGAGTGGCAAATTCAACTTTTTATCCGTTGGTCGGCGGTTCGAATCCGCCACGGCCTACCAAATTCCTCAGGGGCCTGGCAGAATTGCCGGGCCCTTTCCTTTTATTTGTGTTTTCGCGCACAGACTGCACATGCGCCGCGGTAGACCTTGCCCGATGCACACGTCCATCGCCATCGCCCTGCTGGCCGGTTTGCCGATGCTGCATCTCGCCGGCTGCGGCGAAATGGCAACCTTGCCGGAGAGCGCAGGTATCGGCCCACGGCCGGCCTTGCCGCCGCCAAACCCGACGCTCATACCGACGGTGCACATCGCCCCGGCCAAGGGCTGGACAGCCGGGGCGACGCCGGTGGCTGCAGCCGGGCTTGCGGTGAACGCCTACGCGGCCGGCCTCGATCACCCCCGCTGGCTGTATGTCCTTCCCAACGGCGATGTACTGGTCGCCGAAAGCAATGGCCCGCCCCGGCCAGATGACGCGGGCGGCATCAAGGGCTGGGTGATGAAGCAGCTGAGGAAACGTGCAGGCGCGGGAGTTCCAAGCGCCAACCGCATCACGCTGTTGCGCGACAAGGACGGGGACGGCGTCGCGGAGACGCAAACCGTGTTCCTCGCCGGACTGAATTCGCCGTTCGGCATGGCCCTCGTCGGCAGCGACCTGTATGTCGCCAACACCGATTCGATCATGCGCTTCCCCTACAAGGCGGGCGATGTGCAGATCACCGCGCCCGGCGCAAAGCTCGTCGATCTTCCCGCAGGCACGATAAATCATCACTGGACCAAGAATGTCATTGCCAGCCGCGACGGTTCGCGCCTGTATGTGACGGTAGGCTCGAATAGCAATGTGGGCGAAAACGGCATGCAGAACGAAGTCAATCGCGCTGCCATCCTGGAAGTGGATCCCGCCACCGGCCGTTGGCGGCTGTTCGCTTCAGGCCTGCGCAACCCGAATGGGCTCGATTGGCAGCCGCAAAGCGGCGCGCTTTGGACCGCGGTAAATGAGCGCGACGAGCTTGGCAGCGACCTGGTTCCCGACTACATGACGTCGGTGCAGGACGGCGCTTTCTACGGCTGGCCTTACAGCTATTACGGCCAGCATGTCGATTCTCGGGTGAATCCCCAGCGTCCAGATCTGGTCGCTCGTGCCCTTGCGCCTGACTATGCGCTCGGCACGCATACCGCCTCACTCGGGCTGGTGTTCTATCGCGGAAGTCTCTTGCCGCAGCGCTATGCCGGCGGGGCGTTCATCGGTCAGCACGGCTCGTGGAATCGCAAGCCGCGCAGCGGCTACAAGGTCATTTTCGTGGCGTTTGCCGACGGTCGCCCCGTGGGGGTACCAGAGGACGTACTTACCGGCTTTGTCGATGCCGAGGGCAATGCACTGGGCCGCCCCGTGGGCGTGGCGGTGGACCGTGCAGGCGCTCTGCTTGTCGCGGACGATGTCGGCAATGTCATCTGGCGCGTGCAGCCGGCCGCGAAAAGGTAGCGGCCATGGAATTGAACGCTGAAAAAATCGCAAGGCCGTGCGCTACTCGTCCAGCGAAAACCTGAGTTCGCGGGCGAGCGCGCCCCAGCGCGCGATCTCTGCCCGAATGAATGCGCCAAACTGCCCGGGCGTCATCGGCATGGGTTCGATCGCTTCGGCAGACAGCCGTTCCTGCAGGCTGCGCGAGGCGAGTGCCCGGTTGATCTCGGCGTTCAGCCGCTGCGTGACTTCGGCGGGCAAGCGCGCCGGACCCACGATGCCGTACCACTGCACCGCGTCGAAACCCTTGTATCCCGACTCCTCGAACGTCGGCACCTCCGGCAGCAGCGCATGGCGCTGGAGGCCGGTGATCGCAATGGGCCGCATTGCCCGGGAGCGGATGTGCGGCAAGGCGGCGGCAAGGCCGGGCAGCATCATCTGGATCTGGCCGGCCCGCAGGTCGTTGATGGCCGGGCCGATGCCGCGGTAGTGCACCGTGATGGTGTCGAAAGCGGCCGCGGACCTGAACTGCTCCATCGCGAGGTGGTTCAGCGTGCCGATGCCACCGGAAGCGTAGTTCGTCTTCCCGGCATTGTTCCTTGCGAATTCGACCAGCCCTTTCAGGTCGGCAACCGGCACCGAAGGATGTACCACCAGCACATTGGGAGTGCCGCCGACCATCGCAATAGCGGTGAAATCCTTCACCGCGTCGTAGGGCACCTTGCGCACGGCAGGATTGGTGCCGTGGGTGCCCACGTACCCGACCATCAGGGTGTAGCCGTCCGGCGCAGCGCGCGCCACTGCCTGCGACGCGATGGCGCCACCGCCGCCCGAGACGTTCTCGACGATGAACGATTGGCCCATCGCGCGGCCGAGCTGGTCCGCCACGGTGCGGCCGATCAGGTCCAGACCGCCGCCCGGCTGTGCCGGCACCACGATCCTTACGGGCTTGACCGGGTAGACCTGCGCGCCGGCGAAGCCGGGAAGCAGCGCGGCCAGGAAAAAGTTAGCGGCGAAAAGGAGCCAGGTCCGGCGAGCCATGAAATGCATTGTCCGCAAAGGCGAGGAACTGGTCCGCGAGCGGCATGGGCCAGCCGCCGTAGGCCGCGTTGCTGCGGAATTTGCGCTCGATGTCGTTGCGGGTAAGCGGCTCGTGCACGCCGCCGCGGATATGCGGCTGGCGTTCCTCGAAAACGCGTCCGTCCCTGTGGGTCATCCTGACATGTCCGGTGTAGGCCCTGGGGTAGGGATTGCCCGGATCGACCACATAGCGCACCTTGCCGGCCAGCGCGAGGATGCGCGCGTCACGCACGGTGCGCTCGCTGAAGGCTTCGAACCCTGCGCCGCCGGTGATGAACGCGACAGCGATATTGAATGGCGTGCTGAACTTGGCCGCGTAGTCGTTCGGCGGGCGCTGCTTGTCGGCGAGCGGCTCCCACAGGCGGTGCACGGTGCCCTCGGCGGTTTCGCACAGCACCTCGGCGACGTCCTCCGCGGCGAATCCGCGCTGCGCCAGGCGCAGCGCGCAGTCGATGTACGGCTGGTTCATGGTGCCGGTGGCATAGGGCTTGAACGTCAGTCCGTTCATGCGCCATTCGTCACCGAAGCCGCGATTGAGCGCGTCGTAGTCCCCTTGCCTGTCCCTCGCGAATGCAAAGAACAGGCCGTGCGCACCCTCGAACACCGTGCGCGGGCCAACGAAGCCCTCGCGCGCGAGGCGCGCGGCATGAAGCCCGGAGTGCGCCGCCCAGCCCGCGTGCAGGCGCTTGGTCCAGGCGCCCTCGGCAAGATACTCGATGATGCCACCAGCCATGCTGCCGGCGATGCCGAGGGCGTCGACGGTCTGCCTTTCGCTTGCGGCCAGGGTTTTCGACACCGCAAGTGCGGCGGCCATCGCTCCGAGGACCGCGGTCGGGTGAAACCCGGCCTTGTGCATCCGTTGCGGCGCGACCAGGCTCAGACGGCACAATGTCTCGACGCCGGCGGCAATGCCGAGCAGTGCGTCGCGGCCATCCCGGCCGAAGCGCTCGCAGGCGGCGAGCACCGCAGGCACGACCACTGCGCCAGAATGCACCGGCCCGCCTTCGAAGGTGTCGTCAAAGTCCTCTCCATGCGCCGCGGTGCCGTTCAGCAGGGCCGCATCCTCCGGGCTGCGGGTTTCAGGATGCCCGAGCGCCGTGCACAAGCCAGCCCCATCCAGACTGTTTGCGAGCGACAGGACGTAGTCGCGTCTGCGCGCGGCGATGCACAGGCCGGCAACATCGACCAGCAGGTCCCGGCATCGGTTCTGCAGACTTGCGGGAATGTCCTCGACGCGTAGTGCGACAACGCGGCGCGCCAGTGTCTCTGCCACCGTGGGACCCTGCCGTGTCATGCCATGTAGCCGCCGCCGTTCACGTGCAGCGACTGGCCCGTGATGTAGCGTGCGCCCGGGCCGCAGAGGAACCGCACCGCGTTTGCCACCTCCCCGGGCTCACCGCGACGGCCAAGCGCAGGCAACGCCTGGCGGTGGGCCGGTCGCTCGGGTGCTCCGGGCAGGCCGCGCAGCGTCTCGATCGTCCCGGGTACAACGCAATTGACAGTGATGCCAAGTTGCGCCAGGTCGTGCGCCATTGCGCGCGTCATTCCCGCCAGCCCCGCCTTTGCGGTGACCACGTGCGCACGTCCCTGCGCGCCCTGATACGCGGTCATGCCGCCGATGTTGACGATCGCGCCGGCGCCCGCGCGCGCCAGATGCGGCAGGCAGGCCTGCGCGCAGAGGAACGCGCCGTCGAGCACTGTGGAGAGCACGCGCCGCCAGTCCTCAAGGCGCATTTCGGCAAACGGGGTCTCGGCGCGGATCGCCGCATTGTTGACGAGCAGATCCAGCCTGCCGAATTCCTTGACGGTGGCCGCGACCATGGCCGCGACCGCGCCGGCGTCGGTGACGTCGGCGACGTGCACGGCCGCGCGCCCGCCCGCCGAGCGGATCTCCTGCGCAGTCGACTCTGCCCCGGCGCGCGAAGTGCGGGTGTTCACCATCACCGCAGCGCCGCCCTGCGCGAGCGCGCAGGCGATGGCGCGTCCGATGTTGCGCGCGCCTCCGGTGACGAGGGCGACTTTTCCTGCTAGCTCATCGGTGTCCGGCATCGCACTGCTCAAGTGAAGATCGCCAATCGACGTTGTTTGCGTCCTTGTGCATCACCTTGTGGCGTGTGGCTGCAACCCATTGTTATTATCATGACAAAAGCCGGCCCTGACACCGGGTCAGGCCGCTGATTGTGCAGGCCGGCACGTGGGGAAAACATGTATGAAAGCCTTTCGCTACCTGGCGATCGCCTGCGCGCTGGTCTGCTGCCCGGCGCTGGCGGCCGACCCGGCGCGCGACAACGCGGCACTGTTCAACTGGTATTACGGCGCCGCGTTCGGCAGCGGCGCCTACCGCGTCGGCGAGATCAACACCTTCGTGATCCGTGCGCCGCTGGCATACCGCCTGCGGGATGCCACGCCTGAACAGTGGGGCGCGCGCCTTATTGCCCCTATCACTGCAGGGGTGGCGGACATCGAGCCGGATGACCGCGATGGCATTCCCGACACGCTCACCGCGCTATCGGCGAGCGTCGGCGCAGAGCTGGAAATCCTCATGAACGAGCGCTGGATGATCAAGCCGCTGGCGACCCTCGGCGGCGGGCAGGAATTCGCCTCCAGCAAGCGCGCGGCGTTAGGCGTGATCGGCGCCAAGAGCCTGTATCGCCTGCCGCTCGAGCCGATTACGCTGGACTTCGGCTCGTCGCTCCTGCTCGCGCGCGCCCGCAGCGAAGAGGTGAAGGAGGACATGGGCGAGCTGGCGCTCGGCCTGGACTGGCTGACCCCGGTGCAGGTGGACGCCGGTCGGCCGGCGGCCCTCGGCGTGACGGCGATCCAGTACTGGTACTTCAGGCGGCTCAAGTTCCTGTTACCGACCAGCGAAGAGGTGGCGGTCCGCGCCGAATCCGAACTCGCGGTCTCACTGCGCTTTCACACGCCGCTGGCTCTGCTCGGCTCCGAGATGGACCGGATCTCGCTCGGGGTGCGCGCCGGCAAGGGCCTGCGCGGCATAGCGCTGACCACGTCTTTCCCGTTCTGAGCCGCGCGCGGGCCGCTACTCGCGCACCCGCGCGAGTTTCTTCACGTCCGGCAGCCGGCGCAGCGCGCGCATGACGCGCGCGAGGTGCTGCCGGTTGGAGACCTCCAGCACCAGCAGCATGGTGGTGTAGACCGCCCGGTCGTCCTCCATGCTGATCGAGTCGATGTTCGACCCGGAATCGGCTATCTCGGAGGCGACCTTGGCCAACACGCCGCGCTGGTTGGCGACCATCGCCTTGACCGCCGTCAGGTAGAGCCGGGTACCCGCCGGGTCCCACTCCACATCGATCCACTGGTCGGGCTCGTTCTTGCGCGAGCGCTCGATCTGCCTGCACTCGGCGTTGTGCACCACCAGCCCCTGGCCCTTCTTCATCGAGCCGACGATGGCGTCGCCCGGGATCGGGCGGCAGCAGGTGGCGAGCTGCACCGCCATGCCTTCGGTGCCGCGGATGACGACCTGGGCGGCCTTGCCCTTCACATCCTGGGCGGCATCCGCGCGCTTTAGCAGCCGCCTTGCCACCACCGCGGGCAATTGCTTGCCCAGGCCGATGTCGGCGAGCAGTTCCTGCTTCGTGCGGCCGACGGTCTCGCGATTCACCCTCTCCCAGTTCGCATCGTCGATCTCGGCGAGCGAAGCGCCCAGCGCCTTCAGCGCCTGCTCCAGCAGCCGCTCGCCCAGGCTCGCGGACTCGACGTACTGCATGGTCTTGAGGAAGTGGCGGATGTTGGCGCGTGCCTTGCCGGTGCGCACATACTGCAGCCAGGCCGGATTGGGCTTGGCGTGGCTCGCGGTGATGATCTCGACGCGCTCGCCGTTGCGCAGTTCGGTGCGCAGGGGAACGAGTTCGCCGTTCACTTTCGCCGCCACGCACCTGTTGCCGACGTCGGTATGCACGAGGTAGGCGAAATCCACCGCCGTGGCGCCGCGCGGCAGCGACAGGATCTTGCCCTTGGGCGTGAAGACGTAGACCTCATCCGGGAACAGGTCGACTTTCACGTGCTCGAGGAATTCGTGCGGGTTGCCGGACTGGTTCTGGATCTCCAGCAGCGACTGCAGCCACTGGTGGGTCTTCTTCTGCAGGTCGGAGAGCGACGCGGTGTCGTCCTTGTACATCCAGTGCGAGGCGACCCCGGCCTCCGCGAGGTGATGCATCTGCTCGGTGCGGATCTGCGCCTCCACCGGCACGCCGAAGGGCCCGATCAGCGCGGTGTGCAGCGAGCGGTAGCCGTTGCCCTTGGGGATCGCGATGTAGTCCTTGAACTTGCCCGGCACCGGCTTGTACAAACCGTGCAGCGTGCCGAGCGCGAGGTAGCACGTGGGCACGTCCTTGACGATGACGCGAAAGCCGTAGATGTCGTGCACCTCGGAGAACGACAGGTGCTTCTCGATCATCTTGCGGTAGATCGAATACAGGTGCTTCTCGCGCCCGAACACGGTGGCGGCGACGCCCGCCTCGGCGAGCCTCGTCTTGATCGCCGCCTCGATCTTGCCGACCACCTCGCGCCGATTGCCGCGCGCCCCCTTGGTGGCCTTGGACAGCACGCGGTAGCGCAAGGGGTAGAGGTGCGAAAACGCGAGCTCCTGCAGCTCGTGGAACAGGGTGTTGAGCCCGAGCCGGTTGGCGATCGGGGCGTAGATCTCCATTGTCTCGCGCGCCACGCGCCGGCGCTTGGCGGGCGGCACCGCATCCAGCGTGCGCATGTTGTGCAGACGGTCGGCGAGCTTTATCAGGATGACGCGCACGTCGCGCGCCATCGCCAGCAGCATCTTGCGGAAGTTCTCGGCCTGCGCATCCTCGGCGGACTGGAACTCGATCTTGTCGAGTTTCGACAGCCCGTCCACCAGCTCCGCCACCGGTTTGCCGAAGGTGTCGGAGATCTCCGCCTTGGTGATGGAAGTGTCTTCCATCACATCGTGCAGCAGCGCCGCCATCAGCGCCTGGCCGTCCAGGTGCCAGCCGGCGAGGATTTCCGCCACCGCCAGCGGGTGCGAGATGTAGGGGTCGCCCGACTGCCGCGTCTGCCCCTTGTGCGCCGCCTCCGAGAAACGGTACGCCTGCGCCAGGCGCGCGACGTCCGCCTGCTTCAGGTAGCCGAAGCGGCTCTCGTCCAGCGTCTGTACGGCGGCCATGCGGAGAGATTACCGCAGGCCATCAGGCTCAGGGGGTATTGGGAGGCGTCGGCGCCGAGGGATTGCGCTTGAGCACGTCGGTGCCGATCTTGCCGCTGGCGATCTCGCGCAGCGCGATCACGGTGGGCTTGTCGCGGTTGGGCTCGACCAGCGGCGAGGCGCCGGCGCTGAGCTGGCGCGCGCGGTAGGTCGCGGCCAGCGTCAGCTGGAAGCGGTTGGGGATGCGGGCAAG
>Ga0184628_10000173_pt1 | contig 38186 bp, 30 predicted proteins | sample PLM4_5_b1_FD_133149 | JGI IMG/M metagenome (GOLD analysis project Ga0184628, IMG submission 133149) | Groundwater sediment microbial communities from an aquifer in East River, Colorado, USA - PLM4_5_b1 | ecosystem: Environmental > Terrestrial > Soil > Riparian zone | place: USA: East River...
GCGTTTCGTCATGGTCGATGGTCTCTTCTCGTATGAGCCCTACGCATTCATGCTGCGCCGCAATGACGCCGCATTTCGCACGGCGGTCAACCGGGTCCTTGCCGCACTGTACCGATCCAACGATGTTCTTCCGATTTACAACAAATGGTTCGGCACACTCGGCAAGGTGAGCGAACCGACGCAGCTCATGTACATGGTCAACGGTCTTCCCGAGTGATCATAAAATCGGGAAATCGGACGATCTCGAAATCGCACGAATGACCAATTTCCAATCCGAAATTTAAAAATGGACGATCCGCGGGAATGTGCCCACGGATCGTCCATTTTTAAATTTCGGATTGGAAATTGGTCATTCGTGCGATTTCGAGATCGTCCGATTTCCCGATTTTGCCTACGCAACCGAATCTTAAAATGCCAGTACCGCCTGAATCACCGGGCCCCAGCCCGTCATGCCGGAAGTATACGGAGTGAAGGCTCCGCTATAAGGGACTCTATGATATTTCATCAGCTCACCGCTCAACCACATGCGCTCGGTCGGAAGGAAATGCCATTTGGCGCCGCCGGCGTACTCCCACGAGTTATTAAACTGTCCGAAGACCGTGGAGCCACGGCCAAACACATTCAGCTTCCTGGGAATGACAAAATGGCTCGCCGACAATTCAAAGCCGTGGTCGAATGTCGATGACAATGGCAGCGGTCCGTCGGCGATAAAGTCGTTCAGCCAGCGAAAGTAGTATTGCCCGTTGACCGCAAGCCCATTCCATTTGATGCCGCCGTCGATCGCCGACATGCGGTAGTTCGCCTCTTCAACGGTGACGCCCGGCGCAAATGCTCCGGTCATGAAGGTGAGCACGCCATCGGAATTGTAAAGCGACGTATTGTCCGGATTCGATAGATCGAGATTTGAAAAACGGTCCTCCCGGGATCTTGTAAACGCCGTTCCAATTCGAATGCGGGTTTTCCTGGAAGAAAAGTAGTCGTCGTACATGTTGCGAGATTTGCCGGGTTCCCCGTAGTCTCCCAGCGGTTCCCACCAGACACTGCCGGCTGTCAGCAGGTTCGTATCGATCTTGACTGCCGAGATATTGAGAGTATTGAGACCGTTGCCAACGAACGCGTTGTAGTTCAGTCCCTTCACGGGCTCCCCGGTCGCCCAGACTCCCTGGGTGAATCCGGGGCGGAAAAAGTTGTCCGCCATGCTCCGTTCGTTTGCTGCAAAAAATGGGAACGTGTTCACAAGCGATCGGCTGCCTGGAGCGCCGTTGTAGCCTCCAGTGACCGTGATGGCCTTGTTGAATCGCCAGCCAATGTTCCCGGCGACGACGATGGATGCAGCCCCGGCGGCCGTCCACACCGTGTAGCTGTATTGCAACCTTTTGTCGAACACGTAGCCATTCAGAATGAACATCGCGCGATTGACAGTGAAGTCATTGCGCTTATGTACGTCGCGGACGTTGCCGAGATGGTCCGTGAATGTGTCGTCCGATGAGAGTGTATTCAGATATCGGAATTGGGTATTGAGGTTGAACTTCAGCAGGAAAGGCACCTTATCGTCATCGGCAGTTTGCCAGATCACCATTCCATCCCGGTAACGCTCCGTCTTCTCCGTTGCGGTTAGGGCGGTTTGCGAGACACCTCCTGCCTGCTTAATACGCTCGAACTCTTCCAGCAATACCCTCTGTTGCTCCTCCATGGTACGAAGCTGTCCCAGGACAGCTTCGTACGCGGCCTTATCGGCGGTACTGGTTGATGGAGTCTGTCCAAAGACAGGAGTTGTGAACAATGTAATGGACGCGACCACCAATCCGATTGAGCGTTTGAGGTATTCACTCCGTATCAACATCGCGTTTTCTTTCCTGGGCATGCTCCTGTCTCCTTCACTGTTGTTGAGATGGGTTCTTCGTCGCGGTGGTCACTATGGATGGAGGATGCAGAAAGCGATATTGGACCTTGGGCTAATAAATGAATGTGTCCCGATTCGGGCGAACAATCGCCCCTCCTGGCCAGGAGGGATGGCTGCGCCGAAGGCGCAGACGGGGTGGTGGATCAAGTTCGACAGGTAGAATTCTTCGATCATGAACAACCACCCCGGCGCTTCGCGCCACCCCTCCTGGCCAGGAGGGGCGATTGCTCTGTTTTTCGGTTAAGTGCGTTATTGCCATTTCAGCGCTACGGGTAGGATGCGAACTGGAAATAAATGGCCGCTCAGACTGGCCGGGGGGGAGCCAGACCGAGCGGCCGATTGTGAAGGGCCTTACTGCTCAAGGAGACATCGGGGGGGACGATGTCTCCACTGAAAGCCCTCCACGCACCTCAAAGTTTTATCTAGCCTCCAACCTTGAAATCAAAGTTGTACCTGGCCGAAAACTGGAATTTATAGTCCGCCACGTGGAAGCCGTGATTGTTGTCGCGATAACCCCACTGCACTTCCGGTCCCAACATGACTCCCTTTGCCGGGTAATAGAGAATGTTGGTGAGGGCATACTGGCCGGATCTGAAAGCGCTGGCCGCCTGGCCATCGGTGTTATCGATATCGACCCTGGAATAACCAACGGAGCTTGTCCACTTCTCACTCCAGTTGAAATCACAGAAAGCAACCACGCCGGACAGGGGCAGGGCCTTTCCGACAAGCGGATGCAGAGTGCTTGAAGGGTTGGTTTGCACACCAACATCTGCAGGGGCGTCATTCATGTAATTCTGAATCCCCACTCCGTACACATACTGCAAGCGCAGCACACTTTTCCTGAGCTTGATGTTCGAACTGACATTGATACCCCAGCCGTTTGCGTTGCCCGTAAAATCCAGCGCCGGTGTGGCATTCCCATCGTCCCAATTCAGTCTCCGATATATTCCGGCAACCTGAATGTGGCCCTTTTCGCCTGCCAGTCTGTAGTGCGCCGAAATATCCGGCGCAGGGAAACGACTGCTGAGACCCGAAAGCTGAACGCCATAGATGCCCTGGTCCACGCTGCCGCCCGGACGTTCAATCGCTACCATGAAGTTCGAGTCCCCATTGGACCACGGGGTATAACGCACCTGAACGTTGCGGTAAAACACCATGCCGTTGGGTCCCCAGTACTCGAGCGAGTTCGGGAATACGTCAATATCCATGAATGGACTCCATGTCTGACCTGCGCCAAACTTGCCCAACTCGCCCCACGCATGCCGGAGACGGATTGTCGTCTGTCCGGCATCGACGCCGGTACCGAACATATCGAATTCAAAGATCGTCTTAATCGGGCCGGCGCTGGTCGGAATATAGCCTTTGAAACCCAGGCGGCTCTGCCGCACGCCGGCGAAATATCGGCCGTCTTTGCCAAATTCTTCTTTCGCGGAAGGAAGCTTTGTGGGTCGCACCACATCGAACCAGTTCGGATCGCTTTGGCCGGTCTCATAGCCGGTATCCAACATCGCGAAGCCGTATATGTTCAGGTGAGGCATCGTGTTCGCCGCATCCTGCGCCCAAACAGGTAGCGAGCCCACGAAGAGCAGGAGCATCGCTACAGTAAAATATTGTCGGGGCATTCTTTCTCCTCTGTTGCAGTATGCGGAAATCAATATGGATTGATGGAACGGAGAACGATATTGGACCTTGGGCCAATGGCTGTAGATCAGGGGAATCGTGAAATCGGACGAATCCTGCATCTCAAATTAGAAATTAGAAATTTCGAATTGGACGATTCGAAGGAAGTGGGGCATATCGCAGCCCTTACGGTTTGTCCAATTCGAAATTTCTAATTTCTAATTTGAGATGCAGGATTCGTCCGATTTCGAGATCGTCCGATTTCACGATTTTCTCCAAGCCCTAGTCCGTCATTCGGTTCTTCCCTTCACGCGTTCGGTCAGGCGAACAAGTTCAGCCACGGATTGCACCTTCATCTTCTCCATCACGCGGGCACGGTGAACCTTGATCGTTTTTTCCACGGTGCCGAGGTCCCAGGCGATCTGCTTGTTCAACTGTCCGGTGACGACGTGTGTCAGAACTTCGCGCTCCCGCGGGGTCAGCGTTTCCAGGCGCCCCTGAATATCGTCCAGCTCCTTACGGGACTGCCGCGCAATGCCATCCCTCTTGAGGGCGCTGTGAACGGCCTGGATCAGGTCTTCGTCATTCACGGGCTTGGTGAGGAAATCGAACGCGCCTTGTTTCATCGCCTGAACGCTCATCGGGATATCGCCGTGGCCGGTCAGAAAAATAATCGGTGGTGGGCTGCCTTTCGCTGCGAGAGCCTCCTGCAGTTCCAGACCGTTCAAACCTGGCATCGCAACATCGAGAATGAGACAGCCGGGAGCGCTCGGATCATATTGTTCAAGAAATTCCTGCGGTGAACCTACAGTCATTACCGTAAACGGAACTGAGCGCAGCAAGCGCGAAAGGCTCTTCCGCACTGCCGCGTCGTCATCCACGACGAAGACAGTTGGCACCGCGCTGGTCATTAGCTGCATCGGCTGCATCGGCTTCATCGACTAGAATTTCCACCCCAACCCTGTTGTTATCCCAAAGTCATTCTTCGGAGCGTTGATCGGAGGCTTGCTGTCGAAGTTTTCATACACGCGCAGGTTCCAGTACAAATCCTTGATGAATTCCCAGCTGACGTTCGTCTCTGATCCAAAGCGGACGCGTCCCCATGTCGACAAGCTGGGATACACGCGAAGACTGCTGGTGATGCTGTATGCGTCAAACTTAAAATTGGAAAAATCCAGAGTCCCCAGCAACTCGGATGTGGTCTCCGGATTTGTTCCTGTCGAAGTTGTCGCTGCCGTATCGGACGTATACCTTTCCCGGCTTCCCACGGCGCCGAACGAGGCGGCAAACGCGGTTCTGTCGGTCCGAATCAAGGTTCTTCCGAATGCGCCACCAAACGTCACGCGCAGGTCCAATTCCTGCTGGCTGCTGCTGAGCAGGGCGCCTAATCCGGTAATGAAATAGTTCGGCGTCAGTATTCTGCTGTAATCGGCAGAGAACGATTGGCGAGTTGTGTCTTCAGCATCGGATTGCCCACTGAAGCTGGAGCTCAGACTGCTCGACATATGGTTCTTTTCGCCGCGATAGGCCGCGTTTGCACCCAGAGACGACTGGAGCTGATTATTGCCGCTGACATAGCTGAAGCCGTAGTCGATGGACCCATTCAGCTGCGCGAGGAAGCTGGATTTCTGAGGCTGAATGTTCACGACTTCGAGTCGTTCTGTTGCGACGGTTTGTCCATCGTCATTGATCGTAAAGTCGAGGGTACCTTCTTTCGCCTCCACCTTTCGAATCACCCCGGAATGCGTTTCCCCGTTGGTAAAAATGACGTTGAAGCGTTCGACGGATTCGACACGATCCACCTCGGCCCAGTCAATCTCGATGGAATTCAGAGCGTACTTGGGCTTGAAATAGAAGATTCCGAGTTGGAGTTTCTTGATCTCACCTGTCAGGTGATCGCCATTCTTCAACCAGATTTGATCGGTCTTGTCGGCTGCCCACAACGGGGCAGCCAACATCGACATGGCGAGAACAATCGCGGCTAAACTGCGAAAGTACGCAGTCAAGCCTGGACGGCGCTTTATCGCCTGGACCATCGATTCACCATGAAAGCCGATATGAAGGCGTGCTCTACTTCTTGGCCTTGACGACAGGTGGGTATTTTTTCAGAAGCTTGTCGGCGCCCTTCGCCATGTTCTTCTGGCGCTTATCGGGCTTGGCATCGACATCCACGGTCTTTGTCGCAATTCCACGCCACACCATCTTCTTCGAAGCCGCATCGTACATATCGAGTGCGATAGTCCCCGTCGTGATCGTGTAGACGCTGGTCGTGGAAGTGGACGTCCCTCCATAAAAGCCGCCATAGCCGCCGCCCCAGCCGGGCCCCATGCTGTATCCGGAACTGAAGGTGGAGAGTTCCTTTTCCTGCTTCACGGCAACCTGATAAACAATGGCGAGGTCGGAATTGCCGTCAGTCTTTTTGGTCAGCCCCTTCTTGGCTAGCGCCGCGTCCAGTGCGGCACCCAACTGGGTCATTGTCAGATCATCGAGATCCTTCGAGTTGGGATGCTTTTCCCAGTGATAGGTCTTGTACTTCGTAAAATCCGCGGTCATGTCGAAGTTGTAGCTCACATCCTGAGCGAATGCCGATACCGAAAGAAACAAGACTGCGACAATCACCGAAGGAAGAATCAATCGATGCGACTTCATATAATTTTCTCCTGTGCGCGTTGTTTTGTCCCGAGATTGAATCCACTGCCATCGATCAATTTGAATGAAACGGCTGCAATTGGCAGCTGTAAAAGTTGGTAGTACTCGAGAAAAAGGGGTCCGACCCGTCAGACCCCTTTTTCGCTAAAAGGCGAGAACCCCTTGAATCATTGGCACCCAACCGTCCATACCTGCCGTGTACGGAGTGAAGGTACCGCTATACGGCGCCCGGTGAACACGCATCACCTCGCCGCTCAACCACAGGCGTTCAGTCGGAAGGAAATGCCATTTGAAGCCACCGGCATACTCCCATGAATCATTGAACTGCCCAAATACCATGGACCCGCGGCCAAACACATTCAGTTTCCTGGGAACGACGAAATGGCCCACCGACAATTCAAAGCCGTTGTCGAATGTCTCTGTCAGCGGAAGCGGTCCATCGGCGTCGAAATTGTTCACCCATCGAGAGTAGTACTGGCCGTTGACCGCAAGCCCATTCCATTTGAGGCCTGCGTCGATCGCCGACATTTTGTAAGTTGCTTCCTGAACGGTCACGCCTGGCGCAAAGGCGCCGGTTGAAAACAGCAGTACGCCATCGGAATTGTACATGGACGTATTTTCAGGGGTGGACACATCGAGATTTGAAAACCGGTCTTCCCGAGCTCTGGTAAACGAAGTACCGATTCGAATTCGAACTTTATTTGACGAGAAATAATCATCGTACATGTTTCGCGACTTGCCGATGGCGCCGTAGTCTCCCAGCGGTTCCCACCAGACACTTCCGGAAGTCACCAGATTCGTATCAATCTTGTTTGCCGAGATACTCAGAGTGTTCAAACCATTGCCGACAAAGGCCAGGTAGTTCACGTGTTTTGGCAGTTCCCCGATTGCCCAGGTTCCCTGGGTGAAGCCGGGACGCATGAAGTTGTCCGCCATGGTCCGATCGGTTGCTGCAAAATATGGGAAGGTGTTCACCAGGGACCGGCTGCCTGGAACGCCCGTGTAACCTGTCATCAGCGTAAGAGCCTTATTGAATGACCAGCCAAAGTTCCCCGCTACGACGATGGACGCGGCACCGGCAGATGACCAAACCTTGAAGTTATAGATGAACCTCTTGCTGAAGACGTAGCCGCCCAGAACGAGCATCGTGCGGTTTACCGTGATGTCGTTCCGTTTATGGACATCGCGGACAACGCCCAGATGATCGGTGTACGTGTCTTCCGATGAAAGCGTATTGAGATAGCGAAGTTGAATGTCCTGGTTGTATTTCAGGAGGAAGGGAAACTTTTCGGTATCGGGAGTTTGCCAAATGACGATTCCGTCCTGGTAACGCTCCGGCCGTTCCGTACTTGCAGGTTGACCGGGCACCGCTACGGCTTGCGGACCTCCGAGCTCACGCTGCAGACGGTCGATCTGCTCGCCCATCGTTTTAAGCTGTTCTCGTACGGCAGCGTTCTCCGCCTTTACTGCCGCTACCTCTCTTTCAAGAGCCTGCTGCGCGGCCGCATTCGCCGGTGCGGCCGCTGGCGCCTGGCCATAGGCGGAACTCGTGAACAGAAATACCGACGCGATTGTCAAAGCGGCTTGGAATGTGCTTACTGTTGGCCGAAAAAACATAGGGCTACCTTTCGAATGAATCCGCATTCAAATCCAGATATACGCGGCAGATCTTGGACCATTGGGAGGGTCAGGGGAACTGTACTTATAGACAGGATTCGGCGGCGTTTGCCGGTATGGCAGAAACATTGAACGAAATCGCGATCCGCTCCCGCGGTCCGGAATGCGGATGAACCCAGTGCGTCAGCCAGCTCGGGAAAAAGACCAGCATTCCTGCCTTCGGTGCGATTCGAACCGGATGTCCAAACGGATCACCCGGTGTGTAGACTCCTCCCGCAGCTGTCCGCGGGTCCATTAGCTCAAGGCAGCTGCTCAGCGGGATGGATCTATCGGGATCTCCCGAATCGATGTAATACACTCCCGACCACGCGGACTCGGGGTGGATGTGCGGCGCATTGTAATTGCCGGTTCTGCAAACACTGGCCCAGCCGACCGCATTGAGTTTCCCGCGAAAGCGATCCGGATGCGCGCTGGCTTCGACGATTTGTCGCGCACAATCCAGGACCCAGACACCGATTTCCTTCACTTCCGGGGCCGGCCAGTGAAACAGGTCATTGCGGGAGCGCCAACCTCCGACGTTGCTTTTGCCCTCACTCGGATATGTCGCGGCGGTTTCAAGAATGACCTTTGAAAGTATTGGATTGATGGCCTCGGCTCGAGCGTAGTTAAACACCCAGATCGGCGTCGAGAAGACGAGTTGCATACCTTCTGCCGGTCGCATTTCGGAATTCTGAGGTGGCCGCCAGTCAAACTCCATCTGCACTCTTATACCACCTGCCATCTATTACAGTGTTCAATCCTGTCCAACCAACGAAGAATACGCCACGGGTGGGCATTGTGGGGTTGCCAACGCGAGTCGCGAAGACAGCGCTGACGCAGAAAAAATAAATATCGCGTGGGGCGAAACCAATCACCGACGCGTTGCAGCTTAACTTCAGAAGCAAGGACAGGAGTAAATATGGGAACCGATAACGAAAACAATAAGGAACTGGGAGAGCTGGACCTGAGCAAGGAGATTCCGGCAGGCGTCGATCGACGCAGATTCCTGATGCGCAGCGCCACCATCGGTGCAGCTGCGGTACTGACGGGTTGCACGACCCAGGAGAAAACGGATCAGGTTGGCGGTGCGACGCCCGGCGCTCCATCGGCGGCGCAGGCGGCTCTGGCAGCGCCACCTCTTGATGAAAATCTGGATGTCGTCAAGAAGTCAAAGGGGCCGGTGATGACACTTCTGGACGAGTTCTACAAAGTGGGGCCGGGCCCCTCGAGCTCGCACACGATTGGCCCGATGCGCATTACTTACGATTTCTACCAGCGCGCCGCCAAGCTGCCTGCGGACCAGCTCGCCAAGGCGACCGCACTGAAGGTCAACCTGTTTGGGAGTCTCAGCGCCACCGGCAAGGGACACGGCACGGAGCGCGCCTCACTGGCGGGACTCATCGGCCAGGAACCGGCCACTGTCGATCCGGCGTTCCTCGATAGCCTGGTCACAAAACCGGATCAGGTATTTCCGGTAAAGCTCGGCGCCAAGACCATCCAGGTCAGTCTTAAGGACGTCATCTACGACGCGACGAAGGGCGATTTTCATCATCCCAACCAGATGGTGTGCAAGCTCATGGCCGGGGATAGCGTACTGCTGGAGCAGGAGTACTACTCCGTGGGCGGCGGGTTCATCGAGTGGAAAGGGTACACGCCGCCGAAGAAGAACCCGCCCAAGTATCCATACTCAAATATGAAAGAGTTGAAGGAGCATGCAGAGAAAAACAAGCTGACGATTGCGCAGGTGGTACTTGCCAACGAGATGGCGATCCCCGGAAGGTCCGAGGCGGAGGTCTGGGCCTTCGTCGACAAGATCGTTAACGCGATGAACGCCACCGTGAAATCCGGACTTGCTGCGCCGGAAGACAGCGTGTTGCCTGGCCCCATCAAACTGAAAAGCAAGGCAGCGACCGTCTACAAGCGAGCTCTTGACGACAAATACCAGGCGGATCGCGGCATCGGCGTCCTGTCGGCCTACGCACTGGCCGGTTCGGAGGAAAATGGGCGCGGCCACCTCGTCATCACGGCGCCGACGGGCGGATCCGCCGGAGTCATGCCGGCAGTCGTCTATGCCCTGGGTGAAGGAGGACGCAAGTTACCGCAACAGAAGATTCGCAACGGCATGCTTGCGGCGGCGGCAATTGGTTACCTCGCCAAGCATATCGCAACGCTGTCTGCCGCCGAGGGCGGATGCCAGGCAGAGATCGGTGTTGCATCGTCGATGGCCGCCGCGCTGATCGCAACGGCACATGACGCGGAAGTTAAAGTGGTCGAGAACGCGGCGGAATCGGCAATGGAACATCATTTGGGGATGACCTGCGACCCGGTTGCCGGGTTTGTGCAGGTCCCGTGCATTGAGCGATGCGCATTCGGCGCGGTCAAGGCCTGGACTGCTTATTCGATCGCCAGCAATGAAATCGCGAGCAGGCATCGGGTCGATCTGGACTCCACTCTCATCGCCCTCGCGCAGACCGCGAAGGACATGAACAGCAAGTACAAGGAAACCAGCGAGGCAGGACTGGCTCTATCGGTTACGCTCTGCTAGAGCTACCGGACATCTTCCCGGAGGCTGTTTTCCGGCCTTCGGCAACGGTTCGGCCGGCGTCGAGCGCACGCGGTGTACTTCCCTCCAACACCACCACGTTCGACGCCGGTTGTCGTTTTCACTGCTTTTAATCGACGTGGAAAGAAGAGCCCAGTGACGGACACATCCTCAACTCCCGCCATCCCTTCGAAACGCATCGCCAGCGTGAACTGGATGCGAGGCCTGGTGATGATCCTCATAGTGATCGACCACGCTTCGATGGACGTACTTTGGCCTTCGAGGCTTCGGGAACCTCATGACTACGTATGTTGTCACCGCCGTACTGCTTGTCCTGCTCTATCCCGCATGCCGCTGGTACCGATCGTTCAAGCTGACGCACAATCAATCGTTCCTGAAATATCTCTGAGGGGGAATCGAATCGGCAATGAGGACTTGCCGGAATTCAAGCTGTCGCCTGGAAGACTCCTTCAAAATCCGCAACTCGGACATCGATAATTCCACTTTGGATTGCGTATTGAGTCAGGTCGGCCGTGGTGCGACGTCCCAGCTTGTCCATAAGGTTGGACTTGTGAAACACGACTGTTCTCGCCGCGATCTTCAATATGGACGCAATCCCATTAATCGTGCGCCCTTCGGCTACCAGTTGGAGTACTTCGCGTTCGCGCTGGGTGAGATGAACGGCAGAAATGGCCGCAGCTTTCTTTGGCGCTGTGGGTGAGCCCGCCATGCTTCTGGCGATTCTCGGGCTGATGAAGACGCGACCGTTGATCGCTTCCCAGATGGCATGACTCAGCGTCTCCGCGGCCGAATGCTTGATCACATAAGCGGAAGCACCCGCGCTCAAGGCATCCTTGGCGATTTCGATTTCCCCATGCATGGAAAGCATCACGAACTTGCAACGCGGATCGGATTTCTTCAGCCGCCGGACCGCTTCAATTCCGTTCAACATCGGCATGGAGACGTCGGAAACGATCACGTCCGGCTTCAGTTTCCGGGCGGCTTCCAGAAGCGCCCAGCCGTCTCCAACGCATCCGACGAGATCAAATTCCCGCTCCAGCAGTCTCCGGAGTCCGTCGAGCACAATGGCATGGTCGTCCGCCAGAAGCAGTGTGGGCTTTTTCGCGTTCAAGTTCGAATTCACTTCGGTTCTTCCTTCCACGTAATCGGTACGCAAACGTCAATCCGCGTCCCTTTGCCGGGTGCGGATATGCTCAATTTTCCATTTACAAGTTGCACACGCTCTCGAATACTGATCAATCCCAATCCCGTAAATTTCCGTACCACAGCGGAATCGATACCGACTCCCTTGTCGACGATCGAGAGTTGAATCTGTCCTTTTTTCCGCTTAATGCTCACCCACGCCTCTTTCGCTCGCGAATGTTTGGCAACGTTGCGAAGTGCCTCCTGAACGATGCGATACAAACAGATGGAAACATCGAGAGGCGTGCCGGATATCGGGTCCGACTTAAACCAGACTCGGATTCCTTCGTGCTGGCTGAAGTCCGCACAGTGACTTCGTAGCGCTGCGATCAGTCCAAGATGCTCCAGGACGGCTGGATGAAGTTGATGCGTCATGCTTCGCAGGTCATCGGACAGACCTTCAGTCCGTTTGCGCAGAGTGCTCAGCGATTCGCGAAGTTTTTTTTCCCCTGAAGGCACGTCTCGAACAAGCATGCCAAGCTCAACTGCCAGGATAGCCAGTTGTTGATTGAGGCCGTCATGCAGTTCCCTGGCGATACGTCGCCGCTCTTCTTCCTGAGCTTCAAAAAGTCCGCGAGTCAGACGGTTGAGTTCGTCTCCTGACCGGGAACGCTCCAGCGCGACGCCGGCAATCGCGTTCTCCAGGGGCCGGCTTCCTCGATGAGGTAACTGGCCTTTTGTCCCGGGCTTCGAACGGGGACGCGGCACGCTCGTGAGAACAACGGGCTTAGCCAGGCCCCGCGGCCTGATCGATCTGTCTTCCTGGATCACCATTTCCTCCCCTCTTCCAATTGCCGGTAATGCAAGACGGAGACCAATAGTCATGGAACGTGGGAAGAGCGGGTTGTCCTGGCGTCTCACGATGCCGCACGAACGCGGTGACCGGTTCATTCTGACCGGACAATTCTCGATAAGAAAACGTAAGGCAAGGTTCGGACTTCACTATTAAGAATGGAGTTACCGGCGATTCACAGTGAACCACCAAATCATCGATTTCGAAGGTCTGCAACCGGTGTCACTGCATTCCGTCCGGCTAAAGGCTTCGCTGCGCTGCAGACTTAAGGGTCGGATGGGACAAGCATTGATTTCGGCAGAATAGTCCAGTTGGAAGTGCACGCACGTGTCGTGCTTGCCAATCTGACAAATCGGATGGTCGAAAGCGGAATCCGTCCGACAATGCGACAGCACTAATGGTCCACAAGTTTGAAAATGGCTCTGGATGTGATTCCCGCAATCACCAAACAAATGTTTCTCGATATCGGATTAGCGCTGGGCGACGACGTTTTCGAAGCTCGCGGGTACTCCGTAGACGTCGCCTATGACGGCGGGATACTTCGGCCACGCTGTCATCGCTGTTCCCGCTACGCGCCTTTCTTGAACGCGGTCACTTTTCCGCCTGCCAACATCTGCTTCGCGTCCAGCAATCCGTAAAGCTGTATTGTTTTGGCCACAAGTCCGGTCCAGCCGGTCTGATGATTGGCGCCCAGCCCGGCGCCGTTATCGCCGTGGAAGTACTCGAAGAAGAGAATGTGGTCTCGCCAGTTCGGATCGTTCTGGAATTTCTCCGTGCCGCCGTAGACGGGCCGTTTTCCGTCTTCATTGCGCAGGAAGATCCGGCTGAGCCGATCCGCAATTTCCTTACTCACCTCGAAAAGGTTCATCATTTTTCCGGAGCCTGTGGGGCATTCGATCTTGAAGTTGTCTCCGTAGTAAAGGTAGTAATTCTGAAGGGCGCGAATGATCATGATGTTCACCGGCATCCAGACCGGTCCTCTCCAGTTGGAATTGCCGCCAAACATTCCGGTGTTGGATTCCGCCGGAAGGTAATCCACTCGGAATTCCTTGCCTTCCACCTGCATGGTGTACGGGTGGTCCTTGTGAAACCTGGAAAGAGAACGGATACCGCAGGGACTCAGAAATTCGTTCTCGTCGAGCATTTTGGAAAGTATCCGGCGCAGCCGTTCTTCGTTGACCAGGGCGACGATCCCTCGCTCGGCCACACCGTAATGGCCCTCGCCCGTGGCGTGCGCCGCTTGCTGAAGCTCCGGCATCCTCTTCAGCCGATGCCAGATCTGTTCCATCGCGTGCGGCAGGCGATCCCGCTGCGACTTTTCGATGACCGTGGTTGCACAAAGAGGAAGAAGCCCGACCATCGACCGTACCTTGAGACGCGTGGCAGTGCCGTCGGGTAGTCTCAGAAGATCGTAGTAGAAGCCATCCTCTTCGTCCCACATGCCGTCCTCTCCAGGGCAATTCATCGCCGATGCGATAAAAGCGAAGTGCCCGGCGAACTTGCCGACCATGTCCTCGTAACTGGGGTCGTGGGAACTGAGTTCCATCGCGAGTTCCATCATGTTCTGGCTGAACAGTGCCATCCAGGCCGTGCCGTCTGCCTGCTCCAGATGGCCGCCGGTCGGCAGCGGAGCGCTGCGATCGAAGATTCCGATATTGTCGAGACCGAGGAAGCCTCCCTCGAACACGTTCTTTCCGAACCTGTCTTTGCGATTCACCCACCACGTGAAGTTGAGCAGCAGCTTGTTGAATGCGGATTTGAGAAAATCCACATCCGCCTCTCCGCGCAGGGCTTGTTCGGTGCGGTGAAGGAAGAGCGTCGCAAATGCGTGCACCGGTGGATTCACATCGCTGAAGTTCCACTCGTAGGCGGGCATCTGTCCATTGGGATGCAGGTAATAGCCGCGGAGCATCAATTCCATCTGCTCTTTGGCGAAGTCCGGATCGACGATGGAAAGCGACAACGTGTGAAAGGCGAGATCCCATGCCGCATACCAGGGATACTCCCATTTGTCGGGCATGGAAATAATGTCCTTGTTCACCATGTGGAACCAATCCCGGTTGCGAAAATCGCGGCTTCCTGCATGAAGAGGATTGGCGTGATGTTCGTTCAACCACAGGTCCCCGTCGAAGAAATAGAACTGTTTGCTCCACAGCATTCCGGCAATTGCCTGTCGCATCACGTTGGCGGCGTCCGGCGAGATGGAAGGGGGAATCACGGACGCGTAGAACTCGTCTGCCTCCCGGAGACGTGCAGCCACGATCTTGTCAAACGTACCGAAGCCGGCTTGCGCGGACTTGTTCTTCCCAAGCTTTACGATTTCTGTTTGAGCCGTCAGACGCACCCTCACGGTAGCGGACTGACCCGGTGCCACCGTCAGTCGATAGTGTGCCGAGACTTTGGTTCCCTGCTTCTCGGGGTTTACTGCGTTCAGATTGCCAGCCACCACAAAGTTGTGGATACCGTCCTTGACGTAAGGGCTCTCATTGGGATGGCCCGGAAGCAGACGATCATAGTTCGTATCGTTCTCGGTAAAAAGCAACGGAACGTCGCCTTCACAGGAAAAAACGAACTCGCCCAGCTGCGAATCCTTAACGGCAACTGCACTTGTGCCCGCCGCGAAATCGATTTGCCGGAGGATTGGTTTCCTGGTCGCTCTGCTGGAAGAATCCATCCAATCTCTCCAGTCGTTGCGAAACCAGAGTGTCGGCAGGAGATGAAGTTCTGCTGCGTCCGGTCCTCGATTGAATACAGTGATCTTCGCCAGGACGTCCTCCGCGCCGCCTTTCGCATATTCCACGAAGACATCGAAGTACCGGTCGTCCTTGAAGACACCCGTGTCGAGGAGTTCATACTCCATTTCTTCCTTCGAACGGCCGCGGTTCTTTGCAACAAGATCGTCATAGGGAAACGCCGCCTGGGGATACTTGTAGAGATACTTCATGTAGGAATGTGTCGGCGTGCTATCCAGGTAAAAGTAGTATTCCTTCACATCTTCGCCGTGATTGCCTTCGCTGTTGGTCAGTCCAAAGAGACGCTCCTTCAGAATGGGATCCTTCCCGTTCCATAGCGCCAAAGCGAAACAGAGCCGCTGCTGGTCATCGGATATGCCGGCCAGCCCGTCTTCGCCCCACCGATAGGCGCGTGACCGCGCCTGGTCGTGTGTGAAGTAATTCCAGGCGTCACCGCCCTCGCTATAGTCTTCGCGTACGGTTCCCCATTGCCGTTCACTGAGATAAGGCCCCCATTTCTTCCAGGCGACTTTCTTGTCACGGGCTTCTTCAAGCCGGGTCTGTTCTGCATTCATGGAACACCTCATTGATTGTGGCTGCGATTATCGGCTTTTGCGGAGATTGAAAGTCACTGTCCGTTGTGGCAGGTTCCGCCGGATTGCGTGCTTCATGCCACACAGCAATGCATTTCGTATGCCGCAATTTGCGACTGAAGCCACGCTGTTTAGCAGACGTGAGATGGATGGTTTGCGAATCGTGTCCGGCGGCGTCTCGATTCCAGTCCCAGTCGGTCCCAAACTGTCTCAAACATCGAATAGACAAACCGTGGCTGTGACGATGTGGCACCTCATCCCATCGTTCGAGTCGATTCCCGCGCGAGTTCTGCTTCGTTTGAATGTTGTCGCGCATGGACGCCGGCGGAATAAGCCTTGTGGAATCGGCCCTCGCGCGCAATGGCGCCGTGCATTCCGCGAAACTCGAAAGTGGCGGCGTTCGGAAGGTGACATGCACTACACCATGTCAGGTTGAGTGGCGCAGGAGTCCACAAATGAAATCCAACCCTGGCAAAACCGAAAAGAACCCCATCTTCCGGACCGGAACAAGCCTTTCGGATCCGAATGCCTGGTTCATTTCACTGGCCCGGCAAGTGCGCGAGTACCGTGCTGAACACCGGACTCCGGCGCCTCGCGCGAAGATCACGGCCGCGCCCGATCCTGGCGCCCTGGATCGTCTCGTGAATCGACCGAATCAAATCGCGTCCCTGTTTTCAGAAATCAGGGAAGCCGTCAACGACAGGTTCCATCCGCATCATATCGAAACGACGGCGACGCCTGTGGCCGTGAAGGAGCTGTGGCAGAAGAGGCAAAATCGCATTCCGGAATTTCTTTCGGTACTCGTCCATATTGGCGTCGTCGTGATGCTGCTCACGATTTCTGTTGGTACTTTTACCAAACCGAAAGTCCTTTTGGAGGGCTCCGCTCTGTCGGAACCGATTACATTCTTGCTTCCACCATCGATGCCTCTTCCGCCGGCGCATACCAGGTCTGGCGGTGGCGGTGGAGGCGGGACGAAAGCTCCGACACCGGCATCAAAGGGCGTTCTTCCAAGAGCTTCAGACAAGCAATTTGTTCCTCCGACGCCTGTCGTTGTGAATATGGCTCCGGAACTGATCATGGAACCCACAATCATCGCGCCGGTATTGGCCAGCCTTCCGACGAATGTCGCCGGTCTCCTTCCGATGGGAGATCCCAATGGAGTCATCGGCCCGCCATCCGCCGGGCCGGGAACCGGTGGCGGCATCGGAAGCGGCACCGGCCATGGCGTGGGTTCGGGAACGGGTTCGGGAGTGGGGCCTGGAAGCGGCGGCGGATACGGCGGCGGCCCTTATCGGCCCGGTGGAGCGGAAGGCCCGTATCAGGTCGGCGGTTCTGGCGGAGTCTCTGCGCCAACCTGTCCAGTCCGGCCTGAGCCGACATACTCCGACGATGCGCGGAGGGCTCACATCCAGGGAACGGTAATCCTGGACTCCATCATCCAAAAGGATGGAACCATCAATGTGAGTGGAGTATCGCGGAGCCTTGGGTACGGATTGGACGACGCGGCGAAAGAGGTACTGAAGAAATGGAAATGCAATCCTGGAAAACTGGATGGACAAGCCGTGGCCGTGCAGATTCAAATCGTGATCAATTTTCATCTGTATTAGTCGCGGCTCCCGCGACCTGCTACTTATTACAGTTCAATAACCCGCCGACTGAGCGAAGACTGAGACCGTTCATCGAACACATCAACGTACAAGGAGAATTTCCATGCTCAAGCCAATCGTGACGTCAGTAGTCCTGGTCGCGCTCTGCGCCGGTATGACGCTCGGTGCCGAAAAGAAAATCATCCTGCCAAAGGGCGCCACGCCGAATGCCGGTTGGAGTTATGGTGTTCTGACCGATGGCACGCTTTACGTTTCGGGAATGGGTGGCGAGGATGCCGCTGGAAAAATTCCCGCGACCTTCGAAGCAGAGGTAAAACAATCTTTGGAGAACATCAATGCGGTGCTCAAGGAGGCTGGAATGACACCGGCAGATATCGTGAGCATGCAGGTGTATATCACCGACGCCGCGCTTTTCGACCGAATGAACACGACGTATAAGGCATACTTCAAGGATCCCAAGCCAGCCCGGACCACTGTTGTGGTTTCCAAGCTCGTCGGTGCGGGACATGTGGAGATTACCGCAACGGCCAGAAAGTAGAATTCCGACAAACTCAAGGGTGTCCGAAGGGAATGGGACACCACGTTACAAGAACCATCAATGTTTCGAGTCAAGAAGTCCTGCATTGACACCCTGGGTGAACACGTCATTTTTATTCACAAGGATGCCGTGCAATCCGGAAATCTCGGATTCCGTCCTCTGGACCGCGTGCGTATCGTCGAAGCGGAACCCTCTGGAACGACGGCGCTCGAAGTCACGGGCATCATCAATTTTTGCGAGGATAGCCTCGTGGCACCCGACGAGATCGGACTTTCCGAAGTCACGTTCCGGGATCTCGGTCTTCCGGATGGGGCCCGCGTGCTTGCCACAATTGCGCCTGCTCCGAAGAGCGTCGATCTGGTGCGCCAGAAGATCGATGGGCGACGGCTGGATCGTGAGGCATTCGACGCGATATTGATGGATGTTGTCCAGCACCGGTATTCGAAAGTCGAGTTATCGATGTTCGTGCTCGCATGCGCCCTGAAGACGCTGGATCTTCAGGAACTGGTCGACTACACCGGCGCCATGATTGATGCGGGAACAAGGCTCGACTTTGGGCCGGGCCCCATCGCGGATAAGCATTGTGTCGGCGGTATTCCCGGCAATCGGACAACGATGGTCCTCGTGCCCATTCTCGCCTCGCTTGGATTGAGGATTCCAAAGACTTCGTCAAGAGCGATCACCAGTCCGGCCGGCACGGCCGACACCATGGGAGTCCTGGCCGAAGTGTCGCTCACATCGACAAAATTGAAAGCCGTGGTTGATGAAGTCGGAGCATGTATCGCATGGGGCGGTACACTTTCGCTGGCACCGGCGGACGACATTCTGATTACCGTAGAGCGGCCCATGGAACTGGACACCGAATCGCAGATGGTCGCCTCCATTCTCGCAAAAAAGAAAACTGCCGGCGCAACCCACGTCCTGATTGATATTCCAGTCGGCTCTACTGCCAAGGTGCGAACGGTGCTGGCGGCCGAAAACCTCGCACAATTATTCCGAGCGGTCGCCGCGGAGATCGACATTCGCGTGGACGTCGTGATTACCGAGGTTCACGGTCCCATCGGTTGGGGAATTGGTCCGCGGCTCGAAGCGCTCGACGTTCTGGCGGTACTGCGCCGCGACCCGGAAGCGCCGGCGGATCTGAGGGAAAAATCTCTCTATCTGGCGGCACGTCTACTGGAGATCACAGGTGTGGTGCCGCCCAACGGCGGCTATCGCGCCGCCATGCAGGCACTGGATTCCGGGGAGGCTGAAAAAACGTTCAACCGCATCATCGCGGCGCAGGGCGCCAACCCGTTTCCTCCGGAGGCGCCATTTCGAACCACGGTGAATGCTCCCGCCGACGGCCGCATCCGCTCAATCGACTGCTGGGAAATCGCCCGAGTGGCCAAACGAGCCGGCGCCCCGGCAAACGTATCCGCCGGCGTGCGCCTGCTGCATACCGTCGGCGATGTCCTGAGGAAAGGGGAACCGCTTTTCGAAATCCATGCCCAAAGCGCTGCGCAACTCGAATTTGGTCGCTTGTACGCTGAAACCCATGCGGACATCGTCCAATTCGGATATTAGTGGCCTGTAGCTGATACGTCAGGACCTTCGGACGATTTCCACGGCGCAGGACGCGTGTTTCAATACCGCCTCCGAAACGCTGCCCAAGAGAAGTTTCTCCAATCGCCCCAATCCTCGAGCACCGACAAAAATGCTGTCGGCCTTCCATCGCTTTGCCTCTTCAATCAGCTCGTGCTTCGGATTCCCTTCGACTAATGCCTCACTGACAATCAATCCCGCGTGTTCAAGGGGAGCGCGGAACTCCGTCGCGATTTGCTGAAATCGGTCGCGTTGGGCCTGAGGGGAATCCTGGAGATTCGCAAGGGTACCTTCCCAACCAGCGGCAGGCAGCGGCACCGCCACGGGCACCATGGACTCGACTACCGAAACAAGGTGCACTTCGGTTTCCCTGGGCCAGACTCGTCGAGAGAGTTGTTCAATAACTTCTCTTGCCTGGCTTGAGCCGTCTATAGCGGCGACAATTCGAATGGGACCTTTGCCAATCGAACCGGATCGGACGACTCGTACCGAACACGGAGCTTCGTGGGCAAGCTTCAAAGAGACACTGCCGAGAAATACTCGTCCCGTCAAGGATCGCCCATGCGAGCCGACAACGATCAAATCCGGGTGCCATGAATGCGCCTTTTCAAGTATCACTGTGGCGGGCGATCCCCACAGAACTTCACGTGAAGAGCTCCATCCCGGGTAATTCGACTCCATCCACCTGAACGCATTATGCGTAAGCGCTTTGCCATTCCTGAGGTCGGACTTCGAGGGTTGCTTGCAGTTACCACCAGCCTGACGCTCGGGATCCGCGGAGATCGAAGCGCCCGTATCGATCACATGGGCCAATAGCACTTCCGCATCGTTTGGAATTCCCGCTTTCCGCAGGTCCACAACAGCGGCATCGGCACATTCTGAACCGTCATATGCGATCAGAACTCTCATCTTTGCGCTACTCCGATCTCAATTTAATGCAGGGCCGAGCCGCCGTTACCAGGAGCGCACCCTGCCAACATCCACGTGAACGAACCGATCCGTGGGGTAATACCCGACACCACCGGCCTTCAATGAGAGCGCTGCATTTCGCAGCGTCGGCAACGCCCGATCCGCAACGCGAATATCCACGGCAAGGCCGTCCATGTGAAGGCTGTGCTCTGCTACAGCGTGACCTTCCTGGCGCAGTCGTGCATTGGTGGAGGGCGAACGAAATCCCGAGATTATCTCGAAGGGTTCGCGCGTATTCAGGCTCGAGGAAAGCGCAAACAGCGTATCGAGCAACTGAGGCGATATGGGATGAACCTCTCCATTTCGATGATCTCGCAAGACATGATCGATTTGTTTCAATGCCTCGGGCACGTATCCGCGTTCCCAATAAACCGTCTTGAGTTTTTCACCCGTATGCAGGTTAAGGAACGATAAGGACCGGCTATCCGCCGGCAAGAGAACGGTGGCTTCGAGACTCGCAGGGAGAAGAATCAACGCAGAACAACTGTGTCTTAAGAACGAGCGACGGTTCAGGTTCATCGTCTATTCCAAATTCCGACGGCGCGTCACATCGCGGGGTACGCCGTCATGTTTTCGAACGACTTCGCGAGCGAGTTCCGAGTCTATCATGTCGGCGTAGCCGCCCGATTTTGCGGCTTCCATCGCCGCGCCGAACAGATCCCCAACCTTCGCGTATGCATCCGGGTGGACCTCAAGATAGACAATTCCCTTGATGTAGGCCGTGAGCACGGGTTCGTAGATAACCTTCCCTCGCATTCCAATTTCCACCCTTGGAAATAATTCCGCAATGTCATCGGGATAAAGGCGGATGCAGCCATGCGTCACGAGTCCATAGATGCTGGCCGGTGCGTTGGTACCGTGAATACCCACACCCGGGATGCTCAAGCCAATCCAGAACTTTCCAAGCGGATTCTCGCGAGACGGAGGTACATGAGTGAGAACAGGCTTCCCTTCCCTGCGCATCTCTTCCTGAATGGAAACAGGCACATCCCATGTTGGATCGACTTCTTTGGAGGCCACGGTGAATTCGCCTATTGGTGTCCTCCAGTCCTGCTTGCCGCCGGCCACAGGAAAGCCGCGTGTCGTTCCCGCCGGCGTAAACCAAAACAACATGCGCTGCGGAACATTCACTACAAGATTCGCGCCATCGACGGCCGGCACCAGATGCCGATTATCGATAGTCAATACCTGCCCGATCTGCAGAAGTGCACTTTCATCCAGTCCATTGGATTCGGCAAGTGCTCCGACGGATATGCCGAAGCGCGCCCCGACTCTCGTCAGGGAATCCCCGGGCCGGACTGTATACGTCGACACAGACCCGACAATCTCGACGACGGCAAGAACAACAGCTGCAACGATGGAATGCACGGTTCAGACTCAGGCTGCATGCTCGTCGAGTGGCTCCAGATTCTCTGAAGTCGTCAGCTCATACTGAAAATCCCACTCGCAAAGTCCCTGGCATTTTGGACACCGGACAAAGGTGTCGCCGATATCAAAGGTCCGTTCGGCGTTGCAGCACTCCGATGTGTACAGACCCACCTCTGAAACCGCCTGGCTCGTTTTCATGACTGCCCTCCTCCCGCAACAGCATATGCACCGCAGCTTCCAAATCAATGTTCCTGCCTGCAGCATGACTTGCGCGCATCGCGGCCTTTACGGAGCGTCGTTCCGTCAATTCGGACCGGCAGCTGGCATGTCCATTGGACATATCGTCAACCGGGGCGAAAAATGCCGGAACTGCCGGACGATTCTGTCCGCAAGTGCGGTCGTCGCGTCGGATCGTCGTATCACGACCTTTTGAGTTGCCTCGCATCCGGCAGAGCGGGACGATTTATCGCGCCAAGAGATTCGGTATGCCGGATGCTAGTGCTGTCAGGAGGAATATGAAACCTGAGGCGCCGACGCAGACCATTCCGACGTACTGGTCCGTCAGCAACGACGAACTTCTGCGCCAGCTGGATTCGACCGACAAAGGACTATCGGCGGCAGAGGCGGCTGCGCGACTCGAGAGGTTCGGTCTTAACGAACTCCACGAGCGTCGGACCCTTTCGAGAGCTTCCGTACTGTGGAACCAGGTTCGAAGTCCTCTGCTGCTTCTGCTGGTTTTCGCGGCCAGCGCTTCCGTGTTCAGCAGAGAGTGGACGGATGCAAGTATCGTCCTCACAATCGTGGCCGTTTCCATCTCCATTGGCTACACACGAGAGTACAGCGCGGAAGTTGCGGCCGCAGCGCTTCGCGCGCGGGTTCGAACGCAGGCGGAAGTGATACGCGATGGTTCCGCGCAATGGGTTCCCATGGAACAAATTGTTCCTGGCGACATCGTTCTGCTTTCTGCAGGCAGCCTTGTCCCGGCGGACGGAATCATTCTGGACTGCGCAGACTGCTATGTCAGCGAAGCCGCACTCACCGGCGAAAGCCTTCCATCTCTGAAGCGACTCGGAGCGGTCCGGCCTCAGACTCCCCTTGCGGAACGCTCGAACTGCGTCTTCCTCGGCACCAACGTCCGCAGCGGTACGGCGCGATGCCTTGTCGCGCGTACCGGCACATCGACACAGTTCGGCACCGTGGCCCATCGACTTGTACTGAGACCGCCGGCGACCGAGTTCGAACGCGGCATACGTCGATTCGGCTATCTCCTGACAATCGCAATGCTGGTGATGGTGATCCTCGTTTTCGCGGCCCATATGGTCCAGGGACGGCCCGCAGTCGAGACGTTGCTGTTCTCGATCGCTCTCGCTGTTGGTCTCAGCCCCGAGTTGCTGCCCGCGATTCTGAGCGTGAACCTTGCACGGGGGGCAAAAATGATGGCCCGCGATGGCGTGCTCGTGCGCCGATTGAATGCCATCGAAAACCTGGGAAGCATGGATACGCTCTGTACAGACAAGACAGGCACGCTCACCGAAGGTGTCGTTCAGGTCGAAGGATCCTACGACGCGGCCGGCAGTGCGTCAGCAACTGTTCTTGAACTTGCAGCACTCAACGCCGCCTTGCAAACAGGCCTCGCCAATCCCCTGGATGAAGCGATCCTAAAGGCGCATACGCCCGAACTGACACAGACTCGCAAACTTGGGGAAATACCATTCGACTTCATTCGAAAACGACTGAGTGTTCTCGCGAATACCCCGGAAGGTACCCGCCTGATCACGAAGGGCGCATTCGCTCACGTTATCGAAGTCAGTACCCAGCTGCTCGACGGAAGAAAGCTTGATGCGGCCGAATGCGCAAAGCTTGCTGAACGATTTTCGGATTGGAGCCGGCAAGGGATCCGCGTACTTGCGGTGGCCACCCGAAAGGTGGACGGAAAAACTTCCTGTACCCCGGAAGATGAGCGCGACATGTGTTTTGCGGGATTCGTCACTTTCCTGGACCGGCCCAAGGAGGGAGCGGCCAGGGCGATTCGCGAGCTGGCAGCCCTCGGCGTATCGGTAAAGATCATTACAGGCGACAACAAACTGGTCACACAACATATCGCAGGGCTTGTAGGGCTGCGCGCCGATCGTGTACTGACAGGCAGCGATCTGGATGAATTCCACGACGAGGCTCTATGGCGCGCAGCAGAACAGACCGATCTCTTTGCGGAGGTGGATCCCAATCAAAAGGAACGGATCATTCTCTCGCTCAAGAAGATGGGACACGTGGTGGGGTTCCTTGGTGATGGCGTGAACGATGCCCCTGCAATGCATGCTGCCGATACCAGTCTTTCAGTGGACACTGCCGTCGACGTGGCCCGTGCCGTTGCAGACTTCGTCCTTCTCGAACGCGACCTGGGCGTTATTCACCGCGGCATCGAGGAAGGCCGCAGGACATTCGCAAATACACTGAAGTATGTCCTGACAACGACAAGTGCAAACCTCGGCAACATGGTCAGTATGGGAATCGCTTCGATGTTCCTCCCCTTCCTGCCCCTCACGGCGGCGCAGATTCTAATGAACAACTTCCTGTCCGATATCCCGGCGGTGGGAATAGCCGATGACAGTGTCGATCCCGAGATGGTGGATCTGCCGAGACGCTGGGACATCCGCTTCATCGGCCGATTCATGATTGAGTTCGGGGTGCTGAGCTCCGTGTTCGACCTGCTCACTTTTGCAACCCTGTTGCTGGTTTTTCGCGCTTCGGTCGAGACATTCCGTACTGCATGGTTTGTTGAATCGTTGCTGACGGAACTCGTCATCGCGTTGGTCGTTCGCACCCAGCGCCGGTTCTACAAAAGCAGGCCCGGCTCGCTGCTTCTGTGGTCCACAGCGGTTCTCATCGTTCTCAGCCTGGCGACTCCCTATTTGCCTTTCGCCTCAGCCCTGGGCTTTGTGCCAATACCGATTCCACTTCTTGCGACGTTATCCGGAATAACGCTGCTCTATGTGGTGATCGCGGAACTGGGTAAGGCATGGTTCTACCGCAAGCGGAAGAAGGGGCCAGACGGGTCATTCCCCATTTTTCTTCCGAAAAATGGGGAATGACCCGTCTGGCCCCTTTTTTTCTGCTCCTCTAACCTAGCGCTGGCGGCGGAGAAACGCGGGGATATCCAGGTCGGGCAATGTGTTGATTGAAGAGTTGGACGGTTTGGAAGGCGTCGTCGAAATCGTGCCGGCGGCTGCACCTGCAGCCATAGTCTGAACCGGCTCGCCATGCCCCATGAATCCCGTCGCGATCACCGTGATTTTCACTTCATCGGTCATCCGGTCGTCGAGAACGGCACCGAAAATAATATTGGCCTCCGGGTCCGCAGCTTCCTGAATGATGCTCGATGCCTCGCTGACTTCATGCAGCAACAGGTCATGTCCGCCGGTGATATTGATAAGGACGCCGCGAGCCCCTTGGATGGTTCCATCTTCGAGAAGACGGCTGGAGATCGCCCGCTTCGCGGCTTCGACGGCGCGGTTTTCTCCGGTAGCGGATCCGGTACCCATCAACGCCATTCCCATGCCAGACATGATTGTCTTCACGTCCGCAAAATCCAGATTGATCAATCCCGGCACAATGATGAGATCCGATATACCCTGCACGGCCTGCCGCAGAATATCGTCGGCGATGTGAAATGCATCGAACAGGCTTGTGCCGCGCTCCAGTGTTGCGAGGAGACGCTCATTGGGAATCGTGATTACCGTATCGACGCAGTCCTTCAGCTCTGCCAGTCCGCGGTCGGCCTGCTGCAATCGCTTCCGGCCTTCGAAGGCGAATGGTTTTGTCACGACGGCAACCGTCAATGCATTCAGTTCGGCTGCAAGACTGGCGACAATCGGCGCGGCTCCGGTTCCGGTTCCGCCGCCGAGACCTGTGGTGACAAAAACCATGTCGGCGCCCTGAAGCGCTTCAATGATCTTATCGGTATCTTCAAGCGCGGCCTGTCGCCCGACTTCGGGATTCGCTCCGGCTCCAAGCCCCTTCGTCAGCTTCGCGCCGATCTGAATTTTTACCGGCGCCATGGATTGCGTCAGGGCCTGTGCGTCCGTATTGGCCACCATGAAATCGACGCCGCCCAGACCTGCGGTAATCATCCGGTTCACCGCGTTGGAACCGCCACCTCCAACTCCGATTACCTTGATGCAGGCTCCCGTGCGTAAACCTTCGTCGAATAAAAACCGGATGGATGATGATTCGGTCGGTGTCTTTGCCGTTGCCGTTGTCGTTCCTCTTTTTTCAGCCATGCTTCCCTCGAATGAAATTAAGGTCTTAATTGAAAAGCTTCAACCTTGCCAAAAGCCTTTTCGACCACGACCCGGAACCCTCATGAAAGTCGTGCGTCTTGCGTCGCCGGTCCCCGTACAACACTAAACCCGTAACAGTGGCGAATTCAGGTCCCTGCAGTGCAGAAACATGAGAATTTTTTCCTTCGGCAAAACCATTCGAAATTCCGATTCGCACCGGAAGATCCAGAATGGATTCGGCCAGATCCGTAAATCCCTTCAGCATCGCGCCTCCGCCAACGAACACCACGCCGGATCCCGCCTGCCTCTCGTAGCCGGCGCTGCGGATTTCGTTGCGCACGAAGTGAATGATCTCCTCCGCACGCGGCTGCAGAATGTCGCTGAGCACCGTGTGCGCAATGGCACGCGGCTGGCGAGCGCCCATACCCATGATTTCGAAAACATGGTCCTGGTCGGAGGCGCATGCGGTTGCAGATCCCTGCTCACGTTTCAACCGTTCCGCTTCCGGAATCGAGGTTCGCAGTCCCACCGCAATGTCGTTTGTGAAATGTTCGCCGCCCACCGGCACGACTACTGTGTGCCGGACTGCGCCATGGTGATAGATGGCGACGTTGGATTTCCCTCCACCGATATCCACGAGCACAACCCCAAGTTCCTTTTCATCTTCACTGAGAACCGATTCACCCGCGGCCATCTGTTCGAGCACGGTGTCGCCGACAAGCAAACCGCTTCGGTTCACGGCAGTGACAATGTTTTGAGCCGCAGTGGTTGAACTGGTCACGATGTGAACATTCACTTCAAGGCGGGTACCGACCATTCCGAGCGGGTCGGCAATTCCTGTCTGCTCATCCACCGTAAATTCCTGGGGCAGGATGTGAATGATTTCGCGGTCGGGTGTGAGCGGAATGGCACGGGCATTCTCGATCACGCGGCGGACATCGTCGCTGGTGATCTCGCGGGATCGCGCTGCCACCGGTACGGCGCCCTGGCTGTTGCAGCTTCGAATGTGCGAGCCGGACAGTCCGACGTACACCTGTTCCGCGTCGCACTTGGCCATAGCTTCGGCTTCGGAAACGGATTTCTTGATCGATTCGACCGCGGCTTCAATGTTGACCACAACGCCTTTTTTCAGGCCCTTGGAATCTGCCACACCGATCCCGATGGGATCGAGCCCCGTTGCGCGGGGAACGGCGATCAGCGTGGTCACCTTCGATGAGCCAATGTCGAGGCCTACAATGATTTTTTCTTTCCGTCCCATATCACCTTTCCACCGTCATCGTCATGCAAGTTCAGTATGACTTTGTTGCGAAACCGCAGATCCACACGCAATGCATCCTTGTAATTGGCGTTAATCATCGGCTTCAACGCAAGGTAGCGTCCCCATCGCTCCTTGAAATCGGCTGTTCCCAGTTTCACAATCAACGGATCTTCTTTGCTCACGATCGACACTTCGAAGTTTTGATTCACCTGGATCTGAGAGATTCCGTCCGGGCCCAGTTCTGCAACTACTTTCTGGTACATGGCGATCTTCCGGGCGTTGGTCTCCCTGCTGCTTTCACTATCGTTCTCACTCAATTCCACCAGTATCGGGAAAGGTGGAAGAGGCGAGTTGTCCGGTTCAAGAATTGCCGCCTCCCCGTCGAATTCAAAGATGCGGCCGTCGATCCGCGCCAGGCCCGTCGGTTCTCGTTCGACAACCTTGATGACAATCTGGTCCGGCAACACGCGCTGAACGGTCGCATGGTGCACCCATTCGATCTGCTCCACGCGGGCCCGAACGTCATCCATATCGACGGCAAAAATATTGGTATTGCTGCCGGGCTTCAACTGGATGCGGCTGAGAATATCGTTGTCTTCCACACGCTTGAGTTCGCTGAGTGTGACCTTCCGTAAATTGAATCGCGGGTCGGTATGCAGGTAGTGATAACCGGCCCATACCACCGATGCGACACAGCCAAGCCCCGTAGCGAGAAAGAGGATTTTCAGAATCGTGAAAAGTTTTGTCTTCATGCGAGTTTGTCCGAGATGATTCCGGGAATTTTCTGCGACAGCACATCCGACAGCTTTGTGACGCTGCCGGCGCCCATGACGATAACGGCGTCGCCTTCCCTGACGTTGGCGACAATGTAGGACTCAATCATTGCGTAGTCGGGTGCATACAGAGCATTTCGGTGACCGAAGCTGCGAATCTTTTCGACGAGCGCCGGTGTGTTGATTCCCTCGATGGGCGTCTCCCCTGCGGGATAAATATCGAGAAGCAGCGCGACATCGGCCAGGTTGAATGCGCGGGCAAAATCGTCGAACAGATGCATGGTTCGCGTGAATCGATGGGGCTGAAAGACGGCTAAGATCCGGCGAAAGTTTCCGGATTTCGCCGCAGCCAGCGTTGCCCGGATTTCGGTGGGATGATGCGCGTAATCATCGATAACGGTGACACTGTCGCGGCGTTTGATCTGAAAACGCCTTGCCACTCCCTGAAAATCCTCAAGCGCAGCCGCGATGACCGCGGAATCGATGCCCGTATCCCTCGCGGCGGCAAACGCCGCGGCCGCATTGAGAACGTTATGGTCTCCCGGGACCTGCAGCCGGATTTTCTGCAAGCTGCCGCCGTTGTAGCGCAGTGTGAATGTGGATCCGAGATTCTCTGCGACGCAATCCACTATGGACACATCGGCGTGGGCTGCTCTTCCAAACGTCACGAACCTGCGATTGATTTGCGGTATCAGGGACTGCACCGCGGGATCGTCCAGGCACAGGACGGCCGCACCATAAAACGGCACCTTATTGATGAAGGACAGAAACGCGGACTGGATATCGTCCAGGTCCTTGTAGTTATCCAGATGGTCGGCTTCGATGTTCGTTACCACGGCAATGGCCGGAGTCAGCAGCAAAAACGATCGATCGCTTTCATCGGCCTCCAGCACAATGTAATCGCCTTTGCCGAGCCGCGCATTGCTGCCGATCGTATTCAGCAGCCCGCCAACGACGATGGTGGGATCAAAACCCGCGCGGTCCAGGATTGTGGCGATCATCGACGTCGTGGTTGTCTTTCCGTGAGTGCCGGCAACGGCGATGCTGTATTTCAGCCGGGCAAGTTCCGCCAGCATTTCTGCGCGTGGAATCACGGGGACCTTTGTCCGCATCGCCTCAAGCACTTCAGGATTGTCCGGATGCACTGCCGACGACGTCACAACGACGTGCGCTCCGGTTACATTTGTCGCGGCGTGGGTCAAAAATATTGTCGCGCCGTGCAACGCCAGAGATTCGGTAATCGCGGTGGATCGAAGATCGGAGCCCGAGACTCGATATCCAAGATTGAGAAGCACCTCGGCAATTCCGCTCATGCCAATGCCACCGATGCCGACAAAGTGAACGTGTTTGAATCTCTTAAACACGCACGCCTCGCTTCTCGGCTGCACGTTCGGCAAGATCGACGATGCGCTGTTCCGCGTCGAGCACCGCGATACGCCGCGCATTCTTTTCGATGGAGCCGAGTTTTCCGGCGTCGGACAGCATGGATCGGATCGTGGATGCCATCCGCTCGCCGGTCAGTTCGGAATTGGCAATCAGGACTGCGGCATTTTCGTCCACCATTGCCTGCGCGTTTTTGGTCTGATGATCATCCGCCGCGGTGGGCAGCGGGATCAGAATCGCGGCACGTCCGGCCGCCTTGATTTCGGCGACCGTCGTTGCGCCGGCGCGCGAAACAATGAGATCGGCTGCGGCATACTGCTGGTGAAAGTCATTGAAGAACGCGCGGACATCCGAAGCGAATCCCGCTTCGGCATATGCCTTCCGGATCTCTTCCACCTGTTTCTCTCCGGTCTGATGAACAAATCGGATTTTCGACTTCCAGTCTGAAAGGTGCGCCAGGCTTTCCCGGACTGCGCGGTTGATGGCCTGCGCCCCCTGGCTGCCTCCGAATACCAGCACGGTGTATGGTGCCTGATGCGTTTTCTCGCCAATGGACTTGAACTGGGGCCGTATCGGATTCCCGGTCACGATTCCGCGATCACCAAATGTCGATTTCGTTTTGGGATCCGTAATTGCTGCGTAATCCACCCATCGCGCCACCATTCGATTCGCAAGACCGGGAACGGAGTTCTGTTCCATGATCATGCGCGGATATCCGCCGAGTATGGCAGCCATCACCGTTGGGAACGACGCATAGCCGCCCACACCAATAACAACGCCGGGATTGAATTCCTTCAATATGCGCTTTGCGCTGAATATGCCCTTCACCGTTGCTATCATGCTTCGAATCTTTGTTCCCAATCCTTCGCCCTTTACACCGCGCAGCGGCAACACGCGGAGTTCGAAGCCTTCCTGCGGCACGAGACGAGATTCGATTCCCCGCTCCGCACCTACAAACAGGATCTCCGCTTTCGCGTTCCGTCTCTGCATCTCGCGCGCCACGGCAATGCCCGGAAACAGATGACCGCCAGTTCCACCACCGGCAATAATGGCGCGTGCGAGCTTCATATCAGGTCCATTTGATCTTCAACTCGACTGTTGCGACACGTTTAACAAAATGCCGACCGATGCCAGCATCACGACAAATGAACTGCCGCCGTAACTCAGAAACGGAAGTGGAATGCCCTTGGTCGGCACGAGTGCCAGGACCACGCTGATATTGATGAAGGCCTGAACGCAGACCATCATCGTGATACCCAGCGCAAGGTAGAATCCAAACATGTCCGGCGCCTTCGCGGACGTCCGCAGGCCCCGCCACAGAAACACGACGAATAAGGCGAGTATCGCGAATGCTCCGATGAGCCCCAGTTCTTCTCCAACAACCGCGAAGATGAAATCGGTGTGCGCCTGGGGAAGAAAGAAGAGTTTCTGCTTTCCCTCCATGTATCCCAGACCAAGGATTCCACCGGATCCTATCGACAGCAGCGACTGATTGATCTGATATCCGAATTTCTGCGGATCGGCGTCAGGATGCAGGAATGCCATGATGCGTTCCCATCTCCAGGGCACGCGATAGACCAGCAGGTAAAACGCGGGAACGGACATGGCCGCAGGTATCGCGAACCACTTCAGATCCAGTCCGGCGACAAAGAGGAGTATCGACGCCGTCAGGAGCAGTGCGATCGCCGTACCCAGATCGGGTTCCTTGACGATGAGCAGTGCAAGCACCCCAACGATAATGGCGACCGGAGCGAGCGTGAACTGGATGTCGTTGATCTGACCTTTCCGCTTCTCCAGAAAGTATGCCAGGAAGAAAATCAGCGCCAGCTTGGCCAGCTCCGAGGGCTGAAACGAAATAGGCGAAATCTGTATCCATCGATGGGTTCTTGCAACTTTCGCAAAGAAGAACACCAGAACCAGCAACGCAACGGCGCTCGAGAGCACGGTAAAGACGACAGCCGGCTTTCGATACAGGTGATAGTCCACCTTCATGACAACAAACATGATGGCGAGGCCGAGCACGGCAGCCACGATCTGCTTGAAGGAAAAATAGTTGGGGTTTTCGTGGTCCGCCTTTGCCAGCACGGCAGATGAGCTGAACACCATCACGACACCGAAGATCACCAGCGACAGCGTGATGATAAACAGAACCCAGTCGGGTCTTAATTTCCTGGCCATGCCAGTACGGCCTCCTTAAATACTTTTCCGCGATGCTCGTAGTTGTCGAACATGTCGAAGCTGGCACATGCCGGAGACAGCAGAACCACATCCCCCGGCTTTCCATTTTCCAATCCCAGCCGCACGGCATCGCTCAAGGACCCGGCACGGGCCACTGGCAGGCGGCCGCCGATGGCCCCGGCAATCTTGTCGGCGGCAGCACCGATGAGGATCGCAAGTTTTACCCTGGGAATCATCACGTCAACGAGAGGCGAGTACGGCGCGCCTTTGTCCAGTCCACCGAGAATGATGATGAGGTTTCCATCAAAGGACTCGACAGCCTTGATTGCCGAATCGACATTGGTGGCCTTGGAATCGTTAAAGAACCGGACACCGTTTACGGTGGAAACGAATTCGATTCGATGTTCCACACCGCGGAACTTCCGTATCGCTTCCGACATGGCTGGAGCGGGAACGCCGTAGCAGTCCGCCACCGTCATCGCGGCAAGCACATTGTCGATGTTGTGGGCGCCTCGAAGTGAAACATCGGTCACCGGCATTATGGGTTTCCCATCCAGATATAACGTGTCACCCGAACGATAAGCTCCGTCTTCGGCATTCTGTTGCTTCCGGCTGAAAAACCGCTGACGGGCCATCCCGGCGGACTCCGGGGGATAGACTTCGGCATCGTCGCGATTCCGAATCGCGAAATCGGAGGGTTGCTGATTTTCGAAAATTCGGAATTTGGATGCGCGATAGGCTCTAAAGTCCGCGTAACGATCCAGATGATCGGGCGTGATGTTAGTCAGGACAGCGACCTTCGGACGGAATTTCTGAATGCCGTCCAATTGAAAACTGCTGACTTCGACAACATTGATGGTCGTGGGGCGCGAGGAATCCACCAGAGAACTCATGGCTGTCCCGATGTTCCCGCCAACCTGAACCGGTCTTCCGGTCGTATTCAACACTTCTCCAACGAGAGTGGTCGTGGTGGTCTTGCCGTTTGAGCCCGTGATCGCCACGATATCGCCCTGGATATAACGAAACGCCACTTCGATTTCGCTCACGATGGGAATCCCCTTCCGGCGCGCCGCACCGAGCGGTGGAATGTTCAGCGGGACGCCAGGGCTCATGACGATCTCTTCCGCTTCAAGAAATCGTGCTGAAGTATGACCTCCGGCCTCGTACGGAATTCCAAGTGTGTCGAGTTCCGAACGAAGCGGCGCGGCGCCGGAATCCGTGGCGAACACGGTTTTCCCTCGGCTCTGCAGGAGCTTTGCCGCAGCAACTCCACTTCGCGCCATACCCACGATCAACACCATTTCATCCGGCCTACCTCAGTTTCAGAGTCGAAAGACTGAACAACGCAAATATCAGCGCCACGATCCAGAAGCGGATGATGACCTTCGATTCCGCCCATCCTCCCAGCTCGAAGTGATGGTGAATCGGCGACATTCGAAAAACCCTCTTGCCTCTGAGCTTGAACGAAAACACCTGGATCATTACCGACAGCGCTTCGATAACGAAAACTCCGCCGACAAATACCAGAAGCAGTTCCTGTTTGATGATGACGGCTACCGTTCCTATGGCGCCGCCCAGTGCCAGAGAACCCACGTCTCCCATGAACACTTCTGCGGGATGGGCGTTGTACCAGAGGAAACCCAGGCTCGCACCGACAATGGATCCGCAGAAGATCGTCACTTCCTCAACGCCCGAGAGATGTTGAATATCGAGATAGGTTGAGAATTTCTCGTGACCCACGACGTAGGTCAGAGCGGTCAGGGCAGCGGATGCGATCACGGTGCATCCGATCGCAAGCCCATCAAGACCGTCAGTCAGATTAACGGCGTTGGAAGATCCAACGATGACCAGCGTCACAAATATCAGGAACGGCACGAATGCGAAGAGGAAGAATGGACCCGGCATCAACCTGTCGATGATCAGATCCGGCGCAAACGATTTCACAAACGGCACCGTCAGCTTTGTCGAATACAGGTTGTGCCTCATCAGGTAGAGCAGAAACGATCCGATGGCGAGGCTGACGACGATCTGCAGTCCCATTTTATTGCGTCCGGTCAGGCCGAGATTCCGGCGATGCCGGATCTTCAGGTAGTCATCGGTGAAGCCTATGGCGCCATAGGCGAGCGTCGAAATTGCCGCGAGCCACATGTAACGGTTCCGAAGGTCTGTCCAGAGCAGCGTGGGCACAAGAATCGAAACAACGATGAGAACCCCTCCCATCGTGGGAGTGCCGGCTTTCTTCTGATGGGATTTGGGCCCTTCCTCCCGGATGTGCTGCCCGATCTGAAAGTAGTGAAGGCGTGAAATCAACCAGGGCCCGAGCATCAGGCTGATTGTCAGAGCCGTGAGGCTGGCCATGGCTGTTCGAAACGTGATGTACCCAAAAACATTCAGAATCCGCAGCGCAGGTATGGTTTTGCTGAAATGCATGAAGAGGAAGTCGTATAGAAAGTGATACAGCATCAGGACTCCAGGCTCGAGAATCTTGCGCGCAAAGTGTTTAACGCCTGCTCCAGTTTCACGCCACGCGATCCCTTGATCAGGACCACGTCACCGGACCGAACCGTCCGCGCAAGAAACTCGCCGGCCTCGACGGAATCGGGCATAAACGTCAACTTCTCCTCTGAAAACCCGGCTGCACGTGCGCCCGCCAGAATTTCCTTCGCCATGCCTTGAACGCCGACGACAAGATCCACACCTGCCGTGACGGCTTCCCGTCCGCAGGTCTGGTGCAAAGCGGCCGACTCCTCTCCCAGTTCCAGCATTTCTCCCGCAACAATGATTTTTCGCGAGAACCCCTGAAGCTTTCCGATGAAGCGGATCATTTCGGTCAAAGCCCTGGGATTGGAATTGTAGGAGTCGTCAATCGCGGCAAATCCATCCCGGAATCGAGTCACCTGGCCGCGCATTTTCTCCGGTTTCAATCCGGCGACGGCTGCCTGGATTTCGTCCCATGGAACGTCGTGCGAAGCACCGACGGTGATTGCCGCCATCGCATTGGAAATATTGTGGGTGCCGAACATGGGCAGCGCAAACTTGATGTCGCGGCGGCCGTGATGCACGGTGAACGTGCTGCCATCGATTCCGCGATCCTGAATCTGCTGAGCTTTGTATGAGGAGGCGGTCTTCACCCCGTAGGTGATGATCCTGCCGTCAAACTTCCTCGCCATGGCGCGCACCCGCGAATCGTCGTTATTCAGATATGCTGTCCGGGGTTCGAAGAGCCCTTCCAGAAGTTCCGCCTTGGCTTCGGCAATCTCATCCACGGACTTGAAGAACTCCAGGTGGACCGGATTCACATTGGTGACCAGACCTTCATTCGGTTCTGCGATCTCTGCCAGCCGGCGGATCTCGCCTTTCGCAGACATCCCCATTTCCAGAACACCGATTTCATGCTCAGGATCGAGGCGTAGAAGCGTTAACGGTACGCCGAGTTCGTTGTTGAGACTGCCGATGGTACGCAGGACTTTGAATTTTCTGCTGAGAACGGCTCCGATCATCGCCTTTGTCGTCGTTTTTCCCGCGCTTCCTGTGACACCAATGATCGGCCGGGCCCATCGTCGGCGAACATGCTGCCCGAGAGCCTGCAATGCGGCTGTCGGGGAACACACTTTGATCACGCCAGACTCCGGGCTCGATTCCGGATCCGCGCTAAACGCGGATTCGACGACAACGCCTGAAGCCTTCTTTTCGAGCGCCTGTTTCACGAAGTTGTGGCCATCAAAGTTCGGCCCTTTAATCGCAAAGAAGAGATCTCCCGGATTCAGAGTCCTGGTATCGATGGAATACCCGCGCGCCACTGCGCTTCCCTGGCCAGCCAGGGTGCCGCCCACAGCTTTAGAGATTTCGGCCAGCGGCAAGTTCATCCAACAGCTCCCGAACGACAACGCGGTCGTCAAAATCGAAGGTTTGATTTCCGATCACCTGGTAAGTCTCATGACCTTTTCCCGCCAGGATGACAGTGTCGCCGGCAGCGGCGGATGACAGCGCGAGTCGTATGGCCTCGCGACGATCGGCGATGGAATGGTATCTGGCGCCGGATATCGTCGTCATACCTGCTTCGACTTCGCGGATGATTGCCATCTGGTCTTCACCGCGGGGATTGTCCGACGTCAGAACCGCGATATCGCTCAATCGCGCAGCCGCATTTCCCATCAGGGGCCGCTTGGTCCGGTCCCGCTCGCCGGCGCAGCCGAACACCACAATCACGCGGCCGGGCTTTGGCGTGATTTCTCGCGCCGTCTGGAGAACCTTCTCAAGAGCGTCGTCCGTGTGGGCATAGTCGACGACCACCCGAAACTTCTCGGTCGTGGGGATGTTTTCAAATCGGCCGGGGACGACGGGCAACTGTTCAATACCGGCACGAATGGAGTCCGGGGAGAGGCCAAGGCCCACCGCAACTCCAATTGCCGCGGAGATGTTGTACAGGTTGGGCTTTCCCATCAGGTTGGAATGAATAGTCAAATCGCCGGCTGGAGTCCGAAAGCTGGCGTCGATTCCCGACCAACCCAGGTGGAACGATGAGGGACGAACGTCGCTTCCCGCATCCATTCCATATGAAATGACGTTGGAGGGCGCGATTGCGGCAAGTTCCGCATACTGGGAGTCGTCCCGATTCAGCACCATGACGCGCGGAGCCTTCCCGTCCAACCCGGTGAACAGTCGCTTCTTTGCGAGAAAATACGTACGCATATCCTTGTGGTAGTCGAGGTGGTCCCGGCTGAGATTTGTGAATACCGCGACATCGAAGCGCAGGCCTTCGACCCTTTTAAGATCGATGGCATGGGACGACACTTCCATGACCGCGTATTTCCAACCTCCATCCACTACCTTCCTGAACAGCGACTCGAGTTCCGGAGCTTCCGGCGTCGTTCGCTCGGCCTTGTATTCAAATCCGGGGCCGCGATATTCGACAGTTCCAAACAATGCGGCCGGATGCCCCGCGGCCTTCAATATCGATTCGACCAGGTACGCCGTTGTCGTCTTGCCGTTCGTCCCCGTTATTCCGATGGCGTGAAGCTTCGTTGTCGGCCGGTCAAAAAAGTTTGACGACAGTACTGCGAGTGCTTCGCGATCATCTTCAACTTGAATCCATGCCGCCTTCGCTTCTGCGGGCGGCGGCGAAACAGAAACCACTGCTGCGGCTCCTTTGGCGATTGCCTGAAGAGCAAATTGATTGCCATCGGCGCGCAGTCCACGAATGGCGACAAATGCATCACCGCGCGACACCTTGCGCGAGTCGTATGCGATACCGACAATGTCAGATTCGAGATCGCCGAAGGATTGAACCACTCGGCAACCGGCGAGAAGATCGCGCAGCCGCATCATTCCGAACCCGTCGTTACTTCGCCGCGAGCCAGACTTCGACGACGGTGCCGGGACTCACCTGAGCGCCCGGCAAAGGATACTGTTGACGGATCAGGCCCATTCCATCGGATTTTGACTTGAGGCCGAGTCGACGGCTCTCGTTGTAGGCCTGCGCTTCGGATTTACCGCGGAAGTCCGGAACGGTGATATCACCGGGGCGAACAGGTCTGAAACTCGCATTGACGATCTTCAGTTCCTCAGTCTCAGACGGCTTCGCGGATGGCGCCGGAGCGCTCTGGCGCTTCGTCGGCACTGGAATGTAGCGCGGGGCATAGTCCGGTATATCGGGAGAAATTCCCTTGTAGTGGAGAATCTGGTTGGCGATCTGTTTGAAAATCGGGGCCGCTACTTCGCCGCCGTGATGCGCTCCCACTGGTTCATCGACCACGACAATCATGGCGATGACAGGATTGGAAGCGGGAGCATAGCCCGCAAAGGATGCGATCAATTTCGTGTCCGAGTAACCGGCGCCGTCGCCTTTCTTTTGTGCCGTCCCGGTTTTTCCCGCGGCGCGATATCCGTCGAGCTTCGCGGTTGTCGCCGTGCCTTCGGTCACGACCTTTTCAAGCATGTCCTGCATTTCCCGGGCGCTCTTCAAAGACATGACGCTTTCACCCTGCGGTTCCGTGCGCGAGATGACTCGCCCCTGCGGGTCCTGAACTTCCTTTACAACGAATGGCCGAAACTTCGTTCCGCCATTCGCCACCATGGAAATCAGTTCCAGAATCTGGAGCGGCGTGACGGCAATTTCCTGGCCCATGGATATGTAGCCGATAGAACTTTTGGTCCACTGAGAGGTCCGCCGGATCGTGCCGTTCTCCTCGGCAGGAAGGTCGACGCCAGTCCCTTTGCCGAAGCCCCATTTCTTGATGTATCTGGCCATCACGTCGTCCTTGAGACGAAGGCCCAGCGTGATGGCGCCCACATCGGAGGACTTCTGCAGAATCTCGCTGACCGAAAGAACGCCAAAGGGCTTGTGGTCGCGGATTCGCTGGCCGGCGACGACGATCGCTCCGTTGAGACAATCAATCCGTTCCTGAGGATTCGTCAGCCCCTCTTCGAGCGCGGCGCCGACGGTTACGATCTTGAATGTCGACCCGGGTTCGTAGGTGTACTCCACGGCGCCGTTCTTCCGCAGACTGGGTTCCGAACCGCGCCAGTTGTTTGGGTCGAACGTGGGATAGTTTTCA
>Ga0184628_10000177_pt1 | contig 37779 bp, 34 predicted proteins | sample PLM4_5_b1_FD_133149 | JGI IMG/M metagenome (GOLD analysis project Ga0184628, IMG submission 133149) | Groundwater sediment microbial communities from an aquifer in East River, Colorado, USA - PLM4_5_b1 | ecosystem: Environmental > Terrestrial > Soil > Riparian zone | place: USA: East River...
ATACTTCTTCGAGAGCACGTGCGTCATCGCCGCCGTCAGCGTCGTCTTGCCGTGGTCCACGTGCCCGATCGTGCCCACGTTCACGTGCGGCTTGGTTCTCTCAAATTTGCCTTTGGCCATGACGCTGTTCCCCGTGTCTTGTGGTTACTTGCTTCTTGCCGTGATCACTGCCTCGGCGACGCTTTTCGGCGCCTCGGCGTAATGCTTGAATTCCATCGTGTAGGTGGCGCGGCCTTGCGTCGCCGAGCGCAGCGAGGTGGAGTAGCCGAACATCTCGCCGAGTGGAACTTCCGCCTTGATGACCTTGACGCCGATGACGTCTTCCATGCCCTGGATGATGCCGCGACGGGAAGACAGGTCGCCGACCACGTTGCCCATGAAATCCGGCGGGGTCTCGACCTCGACCGCCATGATCGGCTCGAGCAGCACCGGGTTCGCGGCGCGCATGCCGTCCTTGAAAGCAAAGATGGCGGCCATCTTGAACGCGTTCTCGTTCGAATCAACGTCGTGGTACGAACCGTCAAACAGCGTCGCCTTCACATCCACCACCGGAAAACCGGCCAGCACGCCGTCCTGCAGCGCCTCATCCACCCCTTTCTTGACCGCCGGGATGAACTCGCGCGGCACGCGGCCGCCCTTGATGCCATCCACGAATTCGTAGCCCTTGCCGGCGGGCTGCGGCTCGAGCTTCAGCCAGACGTGGCCGTACTGGCCCCGGCCGCCGGATTGCTTGATGAACTTGCCTTCGGATTCGAGCGACTTCTTGAACGTCTCGCGGTAGGCCACCTGCGGCTTGCCGACCGACGCCTCGACGCCGAACTCGCGCTTCATGCGGTCGACGATGATCTCGAGGTGCAGTTCACCCATGCCCGAAATGATGGTTTGTCCCGACTCATCGTCGGTGTGCACGCGGAACGACGGATCTTCCTGCGCCAGTCGCCCGAGCGCCACGCCCATCTTCTCCTGGTCGACCTTGGTCTTCGGCTCGACGGCCTGCGAGATGACCGGGTCCGGGAACTCCATGCGCTCCAGTACGATGATCTTCTTCGCGTCGCAGATCGTCTCGCCGGTAATCACATCCTTGAGCCCGACCACCGCGGCGATGTCGCCGGCGCGCACTTCCTTGATCTCCTGGCGCTCGTTGGCGTGCATCTGCAGCAGGCGCCCGATGCGCTCGCGCCTGCCGCGCACCGAAGTGTAGACGGTGTCGCCGGAAGCCAGCACGCCCGAGTACACGCGGATGAAGGACAGCTGCCCGACAAACGGATCGGTCATGATCTTGAAGGCAAGCGCGGCAAACGGTTCCTCGTCTTCCGGCTTGCGCACGTCGGGCTCGCCGTTTTCCTTGGCGCCCTTCACCGGCGGGATGTCCATGGGCGACGGCAGGTAGTCGATCACGGCGTCCAGCATCGCCTGCACGCCCTTGTTCTTGAACGCCGAACCGCACAGCATCGGCACGATTTCGTTGTTGATGGTGCGCAGGCGCAAGCCGCGCTTCAACTCCTCGGCTGACAGTTCGCCAGACTCGAGGTACTTGTTCATCAGTTCCTCGTTCGCCTCGGCGGCGGCCTCCGCCATCTTGTCGCGCCACTCCTTCGCCTGCGCCAGGAGTTCGGCGGGGACCGCCTTGCGCTCGAACTTCATCCCCTGCGACGCTTCGTCCCAGTAGATGGCCTGCATCGTCACCAGGTCCACCACGCCGGCGAACTTTTCCTCGGCGCCGATCGGGATCTGGATCGGCACCGGGTTGCCCTTGAGGCGGTTCTTGATGTGCTCGTAGGACTTGAAGAACGTGGCCCCGACCCGGTCCATCTTGTTGATGAACGCGAGTCGCGGCACCTTGTACTTGTTCGCCTGGCGCCACACGGTCTCGGACTGCGGCTGCACGCCCGCCACCGCGTCGTACACCATGCACGCGCCGTCCAGCACGCGCATCGAGCGCTCGACCTCGATGGTGAAGTCGACGTGGCCGGGAGTGTCGATGATGTTGATGCGGTGCTCCGGGTAAGACTTGTCCATGCCCTTCCAGAAGCAGGTGGTCGCGGCGGAAGTGATGGTGATGCCGCGCTCCTGCTCCTGCTCCATCCAGTCCATGACCGCGGCGCCATCGTGCACTTCGCCCATCTTGTGCGACACGCCGGTGTAGAACAGGATGCGCTCGGTGGTCGTCGTCTTGCCCGCGTCGATGTGCGCCGAGATGCCGATGTTCCGGTAGCGTTCGATGGGGGTCTTGCGCGCCACGATGTTCACCAGGTGACCGTCAGAACCTGTAGTGGGCGAACGCCTTGTTGGCGTCCGCCATGCGATGCACTTCTTCGCGTTTCTTCATGGCGCCGCCGCGGCCTTCCGCGGCCTCCTGCAGTTCGCCCGCCAGGCGCACCGTCATCGACTTCTCGCCGCGCTTCTGCGCCGCTTCGCGGATCCAGCGCATGGCCAGCGCCACGCGCCGCACCGGGCGCACTTCCACGGGCACCTGGTAGTTCGCGCCGCCGACGCGCCGGCTCTTCACCTCGACCACCGGCTTGACGTTCTGCACCGCCTGCGAGAACACCTCGATCGGGTCCTTGCCGGACTTCGTCTTGATGACGTCGAACGCGCCGTAGATGATGCTTTCGGCGACCGACTTCTTGCCGCGGGTCATCAGCACGTTGATGAACTTGGCGACGTCCGGATGGTTGAACTTCGGATCCGGCAGGATCTCGCGCTTGGGAACTTCTCGGCGACGTGGCATGGGGAGGGGTCTCGCTTCTTCTTTACGCCGACTTGGGCGCCTTGGCGCCGTACTTGGAGCGGCTCTGCTTGCGGTCCTTGACCCCCTGGGTGTCGAGCGAACCGCGCACGATGTGGTAGCGCACCCCGGGCAGGTCCTTGACGCGGCCGCCGCGGATCAGCACCACCGAGTGCTCCTGCAGGTTATGGCCTTCGCCGCCGATGTAGCCGATCACCTCGAAGCCGTTGGTGAGGCGCACTTTGGCGACCTTGCGCAGTGCGGAATTGGGCTTCTTCGGGGTCGTGGTATACACGCGTGTGCAGACCCCGCGTTTTTGCGGCGACTGACGCAGTGCCGGCACCTTCGACTTGGCTTTCTTGGTCGAACGCCCGAAACGCACTAACTGGTTGACGGTAGGCATGTTTGTCAGTTTCCAGAAACGAATCGGGCGGCCACGTCCTGCGAACCGTAGCCGCCCAGCCGCAAAAAAGAGGCCGGATTATAAAGAGGAAACCCGGTCAGCGCAAGGATTTTGCCGGGTTGGAAACGAAGTCGAACCGCGCCTCAACCTCGCTATGCGCCAGCCGCGGCAGCGACGCGGCCGCATCGGCATAACGCGCGAGGTCCCGGTCGTCGAGCAAGCCGATGCCGTACTGTCCGAGGACCAGCACGGAGCCCTCGTCGTCCAGGTAAGTCGCGGCAGCCTGTACCGAGCGCCCGCACTGGTCGAAGAGGGCGTCCCCATCGAAGTGCAGGACCAGCGGCGTGTAAGCCAGCTTCACGTACACCCTCTGCGGTCCGTTCTGGAAATACCAGCAGCCGCGCTCGTCCGGCGCATAGTTGCGCGAAATGAAATCGCGCAATGCAGCGTTGCCGACGCGACCGAATCGTCCGGCAGCGTCCTCCCGCAGCAACCAGTTGCCACGCCGGTCGAGCGCCAGCCAGCCGTAGACCGCCGGGACGTCCGGCCATTTCGCGAGGCTGCGCAGGACAGATGGGTCCATGCCCGGAGCGCGCCGGCCCGTCCGGCCTCAGCCGCCCTGGCTCGGGGGCCGCTCGGCGATGGGCGCCGGCCGCGCAATGCCGAAACCTTGCGCGAAGCCGACATTGAGCGCCTTGAGCCGCCCCAGGATGTCGGTTTGCTCCACGCACTCGGCGATCACGCCGACGCCGATGGCCTCGCCGACGCGCACCACGGCCTTCAGCTTCTGCTCGGCGACGCTGCTGCGCAGCAGGTTGCGCACGATGGAGCCATCGACCTTGACGTAGTCCACGCGCAGCGTCTTAAGGGGCGTAAACGAGACCGAGCGCTGGCCGAAGCCGTCGATCGCGACCTTGCAGCCTAGGCTTTTCACTGCCACGGCAAACTGCGCGGCCGATTCGGTACGCGCCAGCACGGAAGATTCCTCGATCTCGAAGGTCAGTGACGCGGGCGCGACTTTCACGCTGCGCAACTGGGCCGCCACGAAGGCGGGAAAATCCGGGTCGCCGATGGTCTGTACCGAAACGTTGACGCTGAAGGCGCGCAAGCTGCCCGGCCGCGCGGCGGCCAGCCAGCGCACCACGTGGCTCACCACCCAGCGGTCGAGCTCCGGCATCATGCCGAAGTGCTCGAATACGGGAAGGAAGTCCCCCGGCGGCAGCATCAGCGCCTCCTCCTCCCGCAAGCGGATCAGTACCTCGGCCATCACGAATCCGCCCGGCGGGCGCAGCGACAGGATAGGCTGGCAATACAGCTGCAGTTCATCGCGGTCCAGCGCCTGGCGCAGGCGCGCGAACGGGTCGCGCCACCCAGTGAGCTCCTGGCTCATCTGGTCGAGAAACTGGCTTTCGCTGGGCTTGGCGCCCGCTTGGGGGTCTTTCATCGCCATGAGCGGCCTGCGATCCTATTCTATCTAGCCACGCTCGACTCGCGGGCGGCAGTGCCGCGATAACATTGGCGCGATTTATCCTGGAGACCAGAAGATCGTGTCCAACGGCCACAAACTCGCCTGCATCGAGACTGCCATCGCCGACTACCGGCGCGCCCCCGCCCAATGACGCTCTATTGGGAGGATTTCAAGGTCGGCGAGACCGTGGAAATGGGCCGTCACACGTTCACCGAGGCCGAGATCATCGAGTTCGCGAAACAGTTCGACCCGCAGCCCTTCCACACCGACCCGGTGGCGGCGAAGGCCTCGTTCTTCGGCGGCATCATCGCCAGCGGCTGGCACACCTGCGCGGTGTGCATGCGGCTCAACTGCGATTCCTACATCAATCGCTCGGTGAGCCTGGGCTCGCCCGGCCTCGACAACATCCGCTGGCAGAAGCCGGTGCGACCCGGCGACACCATCAGCTACCGCCGCACCGTGCTCGAATCGCGTGCCTCGCGCAGCAAGCCGGGCGTCGGCCTGCTGCGCTCGCGCACCGAGGCGCTGAACCAGCACGGCGTAGTAGTGATGTCTATGGAGGGCTGGGGCATGTTCGGTCGTCGCCCCGCGGCATGAGCGCAAAGATCGAGCTCAACCACAGGATCCACGTCCTCACCCGCAAGGAGGAACTCGACGGCGTGCGCGTGCCCGGCAAGGTGGTGGTGGTGCTCGACATCCTGTTCGCCACCACCACCATGGTCGCTGCGCTCGCGCATGGCGCGACCGAAGTGCTGCCCGTGGCCGACGAGGCGGCAGCGCGCGCCGCTGGCAGGGGCCAGGTCGAGGGCAGCTATGTGTTGTCGGGCGAGTTGTACGCCGAGACCCTGCCTGGCTTTGTGCATCCCGCGCCCGTGGCCCTGCTCCGGCACGGGGTCAAGGGCAAGGCCCTGATCTACTCGACCACCAACGGCACCGTTGCAATGACACTCGCCGGGGGCGCCAAGCGCGTCTATTGCGGCTCCCTGCTCAACGCGCAGGCGATCGTGTCGCACATTGCGGCGGAGCATCCGCGCGACACCGTTCTAATCCTGTGCTCGGGTTCCGGAGGAAATTTCAATCTCGAGGACTTCTACGGCGCGGGTTGCATGGTCGAGCGCTTTGCGGGTGTGCTCGGCGCCGGCGCCGACTTCTCCGACGCGGCACGCACTGCAGGCGCGTTCTTCCGGCATTCGCAGGCGCCGCAGGTACTGCTGGACTGCCGCGTCGGCAGGATGATGGCGGCGCGCGGCCTCGCTCACGAAGTCGAGTACGCCTGCCGGTTCGATGCCTTTCCGATCGTGCCGGTGCTGGACAACGGCCGGCTGCGCTGCGCTTAGGACACCGTGTCGAGCCGCCCGGTCAGTGGTAGCGCTCGTATCCGGCAAAGACGATCAGCGCACGCGCGATCCCGTATCCGGACCAGGTCAGGACACGCTCCCATAGCGGCTGGCGCTGCCATTGCTGCGGCGCCAACGGCCTTGCGCCTGCGCGCATCGCTTCCTCCAGACTCGCACGCAGTTCGGCGCCAAAGCGCGCGTCCTCGACAAACACGTTAGCCTCGCGCGCCAGCAACAGGCTGAACGGATCGATGTTGGACGAGCCCACGCTGGCGCGACAGCAATCGAACACGGCGACCTTGGCGTGCAGGAAACTGCGCTGGTACTCCTGGATCACGACCCCCGCATCGAGCAGCGCCCCGTACAGCGCTCGCGACGCGTAGTGCTGCAGAAGGTACTCGACGCGCCCCTGCAACAGCAGGATCACGCGCACGCCGCGGCGCGCGGCACGCAGTAGCGCCTGGCGAAAGTGCCGGCCGGGAAAGAAGTAGGCGTTGGCGATCACGATTTCCTCGCGCGCGGCGTCGATCATCGCGAGATACGCCCGCTCGATGTCGCGCCGGTGGCGCACGCTGTCGCGCACCACCAGCGCGGCGCGCTGCCCGTCCGCAAACGCAGCCCCGGGTGCGCCTGCCGGGGCCGGCGGCGGAGCTTCCATCCCTGCCGCAGCCACCCGCGCCCACAGTCGAGCGGCTTCATTCTGCACCTCGGCGCATAGCGGGCCCTGCACGCGCACTGCGTAGTCGTAGCGCGGCGGCGCCTGGCCCGGCGCGTCGAAGTCGTCGTTGATGTTGATGCCGCCGACAAATGCCATGCTCGCATCGACGCTGGCGAGCTTGCGATGCATGCGCCGCAGGCGGTCGCGGCGCAGCGTCCAGGGGCTGATGTCCGGGCGGTAGACCAGCACCTGCGCTCCTGCCTCGGCGAGCGTGCGCCGAAAGCGTGGCGCGAAATCGCGCGCGCCGAATCCGTCGATGAGCAAGTGCACGGCAGCACCGCGCGCCGCGGCGCGCGCCAGCGCATCGACCACCAGGCTTCCAGTCTGGTCGTTGGCGAAGATGTAGGTCTCGAGAAACACCTGCTCGCGCGCGGCATCGATCGCCGCCACGAGTGCGGGGAAGTACTGCTCGCCGTTGCGCAGCAGGGTGAGGCGGTTGCCCTCGACGTAGTGCATCGCGCTACGCCGGCTTGAGCCTGGCGCCGAGCGCCAGATGGTCGGAGAGCAGCGACCAGGGCGGTCCGCGATGCACACTCGCCTCGACCACGTTGAAGCCACGGACGTAGATCCGGTCCAGCCGCAGCAGCGGCATCAGGCTCGGAAAGGTGCGCGCCGGGCGCCGGCCGTAGGCGGAGGTCACCTCGGTCATGCCGAGGCGGTCCTGCAGCACGCGCGTGGCGCGCTGGCGCCAGTCATTGAAGTCGCCTGCCACCACGATCGGCAGGTCGCGACCGGCCAACTGCTCGAGTCGCGCGCCGATGGCATCAAGCTGCCGGCGGCGGCCGCGCTCGTGCAGCGACAGGTGCACGCACACGCAATGCAGGTTGCGCCGCCAGCCCGGTACTTCGACCACGCAATGCAGCAGCCCGCGCCGCTCGAACCGGTGATCCGATACGTCCTCGTTCTCAGTGGAAAGGATGCGGAAGCGCGAAAGGATGGCGTTGCCGTAGTGGCCGTGGTGGTGCACGCGGTTGCGGCCGTAGGCATGCTGCCAGTCCGCGGGCGCCAGAAACTCGTGCTGCGGCGCGTTCGGCCAGGCGGGGAAGCGTATCGCATGGCGCTCGTTGAGCCCTTGGACCTCCTGCAGGAACACCAGATCCGGCGCGAGCACGCGCAGGCCCTCGCGCAGCTCGTGGATTACCATGCGGCGGTTGAACTGCGACAGCCCCTTGTGGATGTTCATCGTCACCACGCTCAGCGCCTCCGTCATGAAGCTGCGCTCCTCGCGGGGAGCATGCGGATCGCGTCGCGGTTCGACCAGGAGAAGCATTTTTCCGCCGCTTCCCGCCATGGCAGCCAGAGCTGCGCGCGGTGCTCCTGCGCTGCCAGCGTGACGGCAACCCGGCCCGCCAGCCGGAGGGCGAACACGTGCTCGGTGTTGTGCGTGGTGCCGGGCGCGAAGCGCCGGCGCCACTGCGCGTAGATCTCGAACGCATTGACCACCTGCCAGCGCAAGAAGCGTGAACTGGCGGCATCGATGCCGGTTTCCTCGCGCACTTCACGGCGCGCCGCGCCCTCAAGCGGCTCTTCGAGCCTGTCCAGTGAGCCGGTCACGGACTGCCAGTACCCCGGGTGGCTGGCGCGCTCGAGCAGCAGCACGTCGAGCGCCGCGGTGTGGATCACCACCAGCACAGACACGGGGAGCTTCGAGCTCAAGCGGACTTCCGGCGGAACAGCTCGGGCAGCGCCAGCGCGTGCCCGGGGTCGAGGAACACGGCGAAGAACGGCGTCCCGCGCCCGGCCCAGTATTGCGCGGCGGCGGCCAGCACGTCGAGCAGCACGCCCAGGTCGTCCGCCGGAAGTTCATCGTGTCCTTCGAGCAGCACCACGTGGCCGACGCCCGCGCGCCAGGCAAGATCGGTGAGGCAGTCTTCCAGCGCGTCCCAGTTGCCGCCGAACCAGGCGGGGAAACCCAGCGCCAGCGCCAGCCTCTGGAGCAGCGCCTCCTTGTCCGGTGCCCCGCCGAGGTCGACGCGCGCCACGTCGAGGCGCGTGCCGCGCGCGGCGTCCACGATCTCGTCGCAGCACTGCGTGCGGTAGACGCCGGAACGCGCCGCATCGATCAGCCGTTGCGTGAGCTTGTCCATGGATCACTCGCGGATGCGCTTGAACGAACGATAGTGGTCTGCCGTGTAGTAGAACTCGCCGCCGCTGCCGGCGACGATACGCTGCGCGCCGCGGTCCCGCGCACCCGGCGTCTTCACCGTGTATTCGAGATAGTAGCTCCGGTCGCGCCGCGGCAGGAGATTCTCCCGATTGCCGAACGTCCCGCCGTCCTGCCGGTAGGGGAACGGGCCACCGGCCTTGATCAGGGCAAGGGTGGCGCGCGCCTCGGCCGGCAGCTCGGCGAGCGCAATGTCGCCCGCCCAGGCATTCGTGGCGAATGCCAGTACCAAGACAAGCCGCTTCACTGCGTTATGTTGCGCAGCCTGATGTGCAACTCGCGCAGCTGTTTCTCGGTCACCGGCGAAGGCGCTCCGGTCAGCAGGTCCTGCCCGCGCTGGGTCTTGGGAAACGCCATGACGTCCCGGATGGCCTCGACCCCGGCCATCAGCGCCACCAGGCGGTCGAAGCCGAAGGCGATGCCGCCGTGCGGCGGCGCCCCATACTGCAGCGCGTCGAGCAAGAAGCCGAACTTGGCCCGCTGGTCCTCGGGGGTGATCTTCAGGCCGCGAAACACCTGCTGCTGGATCTCCTGCCGGTGGATGCGCACCGAGCCGCCCGCCACTTCCCAGCCGTTGAGCACCATGTCGTAGGCCTTGGCGTAGGCCTTTTCAGGCGCCGAGTCGAGGTACTGTTCGTGGCCGTCCTTGGGGCTGGTGAAGGGATGGTGGCGCGCTTTCCACTGCTTCGCCTCGTCGTCGTACTCGAACATCGGAAAATCCACCACCCACAGCGGCTGCCAGCCCTTTTCGGCGAAGCCGCGCTCGTGGCCGATCCTCTGGCGCAGCGCGCCGATGCAGGCGTTGGCCGCCGCGGACCGGTCGGCGGCGAAGAAAATCAGGTCGCCGTCGGCGGCGCCTGTGCGTTCCAGTATCGCCGCGAGCGCCCTGGCGTGGAGGTTTTTCACGATCGGCGACTGCAGGCCTTCGGCGCCCCTGGCGCGCTCGTTCACCTTGATCCAGGCCAGGCCCTTGGCGCCTAGGGTCTTCACGTACTCGGTGTAGGCGTCGATCTCGCCGCGCGTCAGCGCGCCGCCGCCGGGCACCCGCAGCGCGGCGACGCGCCCGTCGGCCATGCCGGCAGGTGCCGCGAACACCTTGAAGTCCACGTCCTTCATCACGTCGGTAAGTTCCGCGAGCTTGAGCGGCACGCGCAGGTCCGGCTTGTCCACGCCGTAGTCGCGCATCGCGTCCTCGTAGCGCATCACGGGAAACGGATCGGGCAGCGAAACGCCCAGCACTTCCTTGAACATGTGCCGCGCCAGCCGCTCCATCAGCGCGCGGATCGCCTGCTCTCCGAGAAACGAGGTCTCGATGTCGATCTGCGTGAACTCCGGCTGCCGGTCGGCGCGCAGGTCCTCGTCGCGAAAGCACTTGACGATCTGGTAGTAGCGGTCGAAGCCCGCGATCATCAGCATCTGCTTGAACAGCTGAGGGCTTTGCGGCAGCGCGTAGAAGTGTCCGTCGTGCAGGCGCGACGGCACCAGGAACTCGCGCGCGCCCTCGGGCGTGGACTTGTACAGCACTGGCGTCTCGATGTCGACGAAGCCGTTCGCATCGAGGAAGCCGCGCGCCGCGCGCGCCACCGCGTGGCGCAGGCGCAGGTTCTTCTGCATCGGCTCGCGCCGCAGGTCGAGCACGCGGTGCTCAAGCCGCACCTGCTCGGACAGGTTCTCCTCGTCCAGCTGGAACGGCAGCGACGCGGAAGGATTGAGGATTTCCACCTCGTGCGCCAGCACTTCGATCTCGCCGGACTTCAGGTTCGGATTGACCGTGCCCGCGGGGCGTGCGCGCACCAGGCCGGTGACGCGCAGCACGAACTCGCCACGCACGCGGTCGGCTGCCCTGAACGCCTCGGCGCGGTCCGGGTCGCAGACCACCTGCGCCAGGCCGTCACGGTCGCGCAAGTCGATGAAGATCACGCCGCCGTGGTCGCGCCTGCGGTGCGCCCAGCCGGCAAGCGTCACGCTCTTGCCGATCAGCGCGGCGGACAGTTCGGCGCAGTAGTGGGTCCGCACGCCGCCGCTACCAGCCTCTCTGGCCGGGCGCAACCACGCCCATCGAGATGATGTACTTGAGCGCCGCGTCCACCGTCATGTCGAGCTCGATCACGTCCTTGCGCGCGACCATGACGAAGTAGCCGCCCGTCGGGTTGGGCGTGGTCGGCACGTAGACACTGACGAAGTCGCCCGGCAGGTGATTGACGACGTCGCCGCCCGGCGTGCCGGTGAGGAAGGCGATGGTCCACATGCCTTCGCGCGGCCACTGCACCAGCAGCGCCTTGCGGAACGCCTGGCCGCTGGAGGAAAACAGCGTGTCGGAGATCTGCTTGACGCTCGAATAGATCGAGTTGACCACCGGGATGCGCTGGAGGATCCCGTACCACAGGCGCACCAGCTGCGCGCCGAAGAAATTGGTGGCGAAGATGCCGGTGGCGAAGACGATCACCAGGGTGAGGATCACCCCCATGCCGGGGATGTGCATGCCGAGGAAGCTCTCGGTGCGCCACTGCAGCGGCAGCAGCAGCAGCGACTGGTCGAGGGTGTCGACGACGAGCTTCAACACCCAGATGGTGATGACCAACGGGATCCAGATCAGCAGTCCGGTGATGAAATATTTCTTCACGCTTCCCCAGAAAACAAAAGCCCGGCTCGCGCCGGGCCGCTCGCGAGGCCCGTCAGGGCATCAGTGGGTGGTAGAGGCCGGCGTCTTCTCGCCCTTGGCCGAATCCGCCTTCGCTTCGGATTTGCTTTCGGCTTTCGACGCCGCCTTGGCTTCGCTCTTGGCTTCGGCCTTTACTTCGCTCTTGGCTTCGGCGTTTACTTCGCTCTTTTCCTCGCTCTTTGCGTCGGCTTTCGCCGGCACCGGCTTGTTGCCACCCTTGAAGTCGGTCGCGTACCAGCCGCTGCCCTTCAAATGGAATCCGGGCGCGCTCAACAGCTTCTCGAATTTCGCCTTGCCGCAGGACGGGCAGACCTTCAGCGGTCGTGCGGACACTTTCTGCAGGTATTCATCCTGAAAGCCGCACTTCGCGCACCGGTACTCGTAAATCGGCATGGCCGTGTTCCAAGCTCCTGAATCTGTGCCGAATTATAGCGCCATCGCGCTCTCTAGAAGGGGATGTCGTCCGCCATGTCGTCAAATTTGCCGGCCGGCTTTTTCGCCGCGGCCTTCGGCTCGGAAGCCGGCTCGCTCGCGCCGCCGCCCGCAGGCGCGCCCCGCGGCTCGCCCGCCCCGGCGCGCGAGCCGAGCATCTGCATGCCGTCGGCCACGATCTCGGTGGTGTAGCGGTCGTGCCCTTCCTTGTCCTGCCACTTGCGCGATCGCAGGCGGCCTTCAACGTAGACCTGCGAACCCTTTTTCAGGTATTCGCCCGCGACCTCGGCCAGCCGGCCGCGGAACACGATGCGGTGCCACTCGGTTTCTTCCTTCTTTTCGCCGCTCGCCTTGTCGTTCCAGGCGAAGGTCGTGGCCAGCGAGACGTTGGTGATCGCCGCTCCATCCGGCATGTAGCGCGTTTCCGGGTCGCGTCCCAGGTTGCCGACCAGGATAACCTTGTTGACCGATGCCATGGCTACCTCCCTTTGATCGTTCCCATCGTAAACGACTCACCGCCGGTCCGGTTGACCGGGCGCATGCCGATCGCGATCGCGAGCCACGCCAGCGCCAGCGCCGCGCACGCGCCGAACACCGCGGCCGCGCCATAGCGCCCGGCGATCCAGCCCCCCGCCAGCCCGCCGACGAACAAGCCAAGCGTCTGCGCGGTGTTGTACACGCCGATCGCGGTGCCCCGCGTGTGCGCGGGCGCAATGCGCGACACCAGCGACGGGATCAGCGCCTCGAGCACGTTGAAGGCAGCGAAGAACGCGAGCAGCAGCGCCGCCATCGAGGCGAGGCGCGCGCCGGCCGCCGCGAATCCTGCCTCGACCGCCACCAGCAGGGCGATGGCGCCGATCATCACCGGGCGCGCCGCGTTGCGGCGATCGGCATACAGCACGGGCGGCAGCATCAATGCAAACGAGGCCAGTACCACCGGCAGGTAGAGGATCCAGTGCTCCGGCAGGGGCATGCCGGCCGACACCAGCAGCGGCGGCACCACCACGAACATCGCCATCTGCGCCACGTGCAGCACGAAGATCCCGAGATTGAGCCGCAGCAACTCGGGATCGAGCAGCGCCATGCGCAGCGCGCCGCTGCCAGCCCCTGCGGCCGCGTGCACGCGCCTCGGCGCCTCCGGCACCAGCCACAGGACCACGGGGATCGCCGCAAGCGCCAGCACCCCGGTGAGCGAGAACAGCCCGCCCATGCCGATCACCTGGTAGAGCGCGGGTGCCGCCACCAGCGACAGCGCAAAGCTGAAGCCGATCGTCGCGCCCACCATCGCCATGGTCTTGACGCGGTGCTGCTCGCGCGTCAGATCGGCAGCCAGCGCCATCACCACCGCGGAGATCGCGCCCGCGCCCTGCAGCGTGCGCCCGGCGATCGTCATCCAGATGTCGTGCGCGCCGGCGGCGAGGAAGCTGCCGGCGACGAAGATGGCCAGCCCTGCGACGAGCAACGGCTTGCGGCCCCAGCGGTCCGACGCCATGCCGAAGGGAATCTGCAGGATCGCCTGCGCCAGGCCGTAGGCGCCGAGCGCAACCCCGACCAGGGTCAGGTTGTCGCCGCCGGCGAGCTGCGGCGCGTGCACCGCGAACACCGGCAGGATCAGGAACAGCCCGAACATGCGCAGGCCGAAGACGCCGGCGAGCGATGCGCCCGCGCGCAATTCCTGCGGGCTCATGCGCTGAGGATCCATTTGCGAGTAAAGAAAGGCTGGAAAGGAGGGCTGCCGACTCGCTATAGTAGCAAGTTTACTTTCGCCGACCGGCCGTCCATGGACTCGATCCGCATCCGCGGCGCGCGCACGCATAACCTAAAGAACATCAACGTCGAGCTGCCGCGCCACCGCCTGGTGGTGATCACCGGCCTGTCGGGCTCGGGCAAGTCCTCGCTCGCCTTCGACACGCTTTACGCAGAGGGCCAGCGACGCTACGTCGAGTCGCTTTCGGCCTACGCGCGCCAGTTCCTGCAGCTGATGGAAAAGCCCGACGTGGACCTGATCGAGGGCCTGTCGCCGGCCATCGCCATCGAGCAGAAGGCGACGAGCCACAATCCGCGCTCGACGGTCGGCACGGTCACCGAGATCCACGACTACCTGCGCCTGCTTTTCGCGCGCGTCGGCACGCCCTACTGCCCGGAGCACAACCTGCCACTCGCCGCGCAGTCGATCGCGCAGATGGTGGACCACGTGCTGGCGCTGCCGGAGGACACCCGCCTGATGGTGCTTGCACCGGTGGTCGCAGGGCGCAAGGGCGAGCAGGCCGACCTGCTGGAGGACCTGCGGGCGCAGGGGTTCACGCGCGTGCGCGTCGACCGCAAAGTGCACGAGCTCGATGCAGCGCCGCGGCTGGCCAAGAACCTCAAGCATTCGGTGGAGGTGGTGGTGGACCGGCTGCGCGTGCGCGCGGACCTGAAGCAGCGCCTTGCCGAGTCCTTCGAGACCGCCCTGCGGCACGCCGACGGACGCGCCATCGCGCTGGAGGCGGACACAGGCAAGGAGCACCTGTTTTCGGCGAAGTTCGCATGCCCGGTGTGCAGCTACTCGCTCGCCGAACTCGAACCGCGCCTGTTTTCGTTCAATAACCCGATGGGCGCCTGCCCGCGTTGCGACGGCCTGGGCGCGGTCGATTTCTTCGACCCGAAGCGGGTGGTGGCGCACCCCAATCTGAGCCTCGCCAGCGGCGCGATCCGGGCCTGGGACCGCCGCAACCATTTCTACTTCGCCATGCTGCAGGCGCTCGCCAAGCGCTACGGCTTCGACATCGAGGCGCCCTGGGAGGCGCTTGCCGACGAGGTGCAGCAGCTGATCCTGTACGGGTCCGGCAACGACAAGATTGCCTTTGCCTACCCCAATGAGCGCGGCCGCCCGACAGTCAAGGAGCACGTCTTCGAGGGCGTCGTGCCCAACCTCGAGCGCCGCTATCGGGAAACCGATTCCGTCGCGGTGAAGGAAGAGTTGGCCAAGTACCGCAACACGCGCACCTGCCCGGATTGCGACGGCACGCGCCTGCGCCGCGAGGCGCGCCACGTGCGCATCGCCGGCAAGAGCATCCACGAGATGTCCTGCCTGTCGCTCGGACCTTCGCTGGGATTTTTCCGCGGTCTCGTCGCGGCATTGCCGGGGGCGCGCGCCGCGGTGGCCGACAGGATCCTGACGGAGATCGCCAACCGGGTCGAATTCCTGGTCAACGTCGGCCTCGACTACCTGTCGCTCGAGCGCTCGGCGGAAACGCTCTCCGGCGGCGAGGCGCAGCGCATCCGGCTGGCAAGCCAGATCGGTTCCGGCCTTACCGGCGTGATGTACGTGCTGGACGAACCCTCGATCGGCCTGCACCAGCGCGACAACGCGCGCCTCATCGAGACGCTCAAGCGCCTGCGCGACCTCGGCAATTCGGTCATCGTGGTGGAGCACGACGAAGAGGCGATCCGTGCTGCGGACTACGTCATCGACATGGGGCCGGGCGCCGGGGAAGCTGGCGGGCACATCGTCGCGGAGGGGCCGCCAGAAGCAATACTCGCAAGTGAGTCTTCGCTAACCGGCCAATATCTCAGCCGCAGGCGGCGCATCGCCGTGCCCCGCCTGCGCAACCGGCCGAGCGCCAAGCGGACCTTGCGCATCCGCGGCGCGAGCGGCAACAATCTGAAACAGGCGGACTTCGAATTGCCGGTCGGTCTGTTCGTGTGCGTCACCGGGGTCTCCGGCTCCGGCAAGTCCACGCTGATCAACGACACCTTGTACCGCGCGGTGGCGCGCCACCTCCACGGCAGCACCGACGAGCCGGCTGCTTACGAATCGATTGCGGGCCTGGAGCATTTCGACAAGGTCGTGAGCGTCGACCAGAGCCCGATCGGGCGCACGCCACGCTCCAATCCGGCCACCTACACCGGCCTGTTCGCGCCGATCCGCGACCTGTATGCCGGCGTGCCGGAGGCGCGCGCCCGCGGCTACGACGCTGGTCGCTTCTCCTTCAATGTGAAGGGCGGCCGCTGCGAAGCCTGCCAGGGCGACGGCCTGATCAAGGTCGAGATGCATTTCCTGCCCGACATCTATGTGCCTTGCGACGTGTGCCACGCCAAGCGCTACAACCGCGAAACCCTGGAGATCAGGTACAAGGGACGCAGCATCCACGACGTGCTGCAGATGAAAGTGCTCGAGGCACGCGAGTTCTTCTCAGCGGTGCCGGCCATCGCGCGCAAGCTGCAGACCCTGCTCGACGTCGGCCTGGGTTACGTGCAGCTCGGCCAGTCTGCCACCACGCTCTCCGGCGGCGAGGCGCAGCGCGTGAAGCTCTCGCTCGAGCTTTCCAAGCGCGACACCGGGCGCACGCTTTACATCCTGGATGAGCCCACCACCGGATTGCATTTCCACGACATCCAGCTGCTGCTCGACGTCCTGCACCGCCTGCGCGATGCGGGCAACACCGTGGTGGTGATCGAACACAACCTCGACGTGATCAAGACCGCCGACTGGGTGATCGACCTCGGGCCTGAGGGCGGCGACGGCGGCGGGCGCGTCGTCGCGGAAGGCACCCCGGAGGCGGTCGCGGCGATCCCGGAGAGCCACACCGGCCGGTACTTGAAGCAAGCCCTTGATCTGCCGAAGAAACGAGCTGCTTGACCGGCTACCGAAAGGGCCACTTTACTTTAACGAACGTTCGTACTATTATTCTCGTGTGGAAAAGCAAACCAAGGGCGAGCAGACCCGCACAACGATCCTCGACGAAGCGCTGAAGATCGCGCGCCAGCTGGGGCTCGAGGGCCTCACCATCGGCACGCTGGCGGATGCGACCGGCATGTCCAAGTCCGGCCTGTTCGCGCACTTCGGCTCACGCGAGGACCTGCAGCTGGCGGTGCTGGAGCACGGCGCCAGGCAGTACGGCGAGATGGTGCTGATGCCGGCGCTGAAGATCGACCGCGGCCTGCCGCGCCTGCGCGCGTTGTTCGAGCGCTGGCTCGACTGGACCCTGCAGACCGCGACCCCCGGCGGCTGCATCATGATCTCCACCGCGCACGAGTACGACGATCGGCCCGGCCCGATCCGCGACGCCGCGGTCGCTATGCAGCGGCGCGGAGCCGGCGTCTCGGAGCGCGCCGTGCGCCTCGCCGTCGAAGAAGGCCACCTGAGGAACGACACCGACCCCGAGCAGATCGCCTTCGAGATGCTCGGCATCGTGCTCGCCAGCCATAACCACGGCCGATTGCTCGGCGACAAGGCGGCGCGCAGGCGCGCGCTCGCCGCGTTCGACGCGCTGATCGCCCGCCACGCCGCACCGGCGCAACCGCGCCTGCGCGCGGCGGCCCGCTAACCCCCCAGGAGAACCCCATGCCTGAGACCTTGTCGTTGCCGCAGACAAATAGCACGAACGTTCGGTTATTGTTTGAAACACTGCTCAAGCGCGCGGTGCTGCGCGCTTCCTCCCTCGTCGCGCCCGGCTTCGCGGGCCTGTGGGCCGAGCGCCTGTTCCTCACGCCGCCCAAGCCGCGCACCCCGAGCAGCGAGTTCTTCGACCTGATCGACGCGCGGCAGAGCTTCGTGCGTCATCGCGGGCGGCAAATCGCCACCTGGCGCTGGGGATCCGCGGACGCACCAGCAGTGCTGCTGGTGCACGGCTGGGGCGGGCGCGCAACGCAGATGCGCCGCTTCGTGTTCCACCTTGCCGCTGCCGGCTACCGCGTCATCGCCTACGACCAACCCGCGCACGGCCTGTCCGACGGCAAGCTCACCGGGCTGCCCGATTTCGCCGACGTGCTCGCCGAAGTGGCGCGTCACCATGGCAACGTGCGCGCGGTGATCGCCCATTCGCTGGGCGGCCCGGCGACGGCGATCGCGCTCGCGCGCGGCCTGCCGCTCGAGCGTGCCGTGCTGATCAGCCCGCCCGCGGACCTGGTCGGCTTTTCGCGCCGCTTCGCGCGCTGGCTCGCCATTCCCGAAGGCGTGCGCCGCTCGATGCAGGCGGCGATCGAGGAACGCTTCGGCGTACGCTGGTCGGACCTCGAGATCGCGCAAGTCGCGCCTCGCCTGCGCGCCGAGGCGCTGGTGATCCACGACCGGCTGGACACGCAGGTGCCCTGGAAACAGGGCGCCGCGCTGGCCAAGCACTGGCCAGGCGCACGCCTGCTGAGCACGTTCGGCCTGGGCCATGGGCGCATCCTGGAAGATGACGCAGTGGCGCGCGCCGCGGTAGATTTCATTGCCGGGCGCTCGGCGGTCGCGCAGCCCGCCCTGCCCGCCCTCCCCAACCCCGCCCCTCATTACTGAGAACACATGGATCGTTCGCTCACTACCACCTGGTCGGACCCGCTCGCCGCATACGAGGAGGGCAAGAAGCTCGCGCCCATCGAGCACCTGCGCGCGATCCGCGACGGCCGCATCCCGGATCCGCCGATCGCGCGCCTGCTCGGCATGCGCCTGGTGAAAGTCGAGCCGGGCGAAGCGGTGTTCGAGCTGGTCCCGGCAGAGCAGCACTACAACCCGATCGGCGTGGTGCACGGCGGCATCGCCTTCACCCTGCTCGATTCGGCGATGGGCTGCAGCGTGCAGAGCACGCTCCCCGCGGGCAAGGGCTACACAACGCTCGAGATGAAGGCCAACCTGGTGCGGCCGGTGACGCTGCAGACCGGCTTGATCCGAGCCATCGCGCGCGTCGTGCACGCCGGCAACCGCACCGCCACCGCGGAAGCGCGACTGGAGGACGCCTCAGGCAAGCTCTACGCGCACGGCACCAGCACCTGCCTCATCCTAGGCTAGTGCCCTGCCAGGCGAGCCGGCGCGCATGGAACTGCGCGAGGCTCGTGCGATGGCCGATCGAAACCACGGTGGTGCCTGGCAGGCGTTCCTTCAGCAGGCCGTAGAGCGCGGCCTGTGCGTCCTCGGGCAATGACGCGGTCGCTTCGTCGAGGAACAGCCAGTCCGGCCTGTTGAGCAGGGCGCGCGCGAACGCCAGGCGCTGCTGCTCGCCGCCGGAGAGCAGCTGCGCCCAGTTCTCCGACCGCCCAAGCTGTTCCGCGAAATGCGCCAGGCCGACCGCGCGCAAGGTTTCGTTCACCTCGCTGTCCTGGTATGCGCCGGCGTCGGCCGGATAGCACACCGCGTGCTTCAGCGCTCCGACCGGGAGATAGGGCTTCTGGGGCAGGAAGAGCAGCCGCGCGCCTTTGGGCAGGAGGATCCTTCCCGACCAGTAGGGCCAGATTCCGGCGAGCGCGCGGAACAGCGTGGACTTGCCCGCGCCCGAGGGACCGGACACGAGCACGGCTTCCCCGCGCGCAAGCCGCAACGTCGTCGGCGCAAGGAGTGCTTTGCCCTGGGGAAGCGACAGTGTGAGGCCTTCCAGAGAGAGCGAGTCGGTAGCAATCTCCTCGCGCTCGCCGTCCAGGCGTTCGGCTTCCCCGCGCACGTGCTCGAGCGCCGCGCTGAAGCCGGTCAGGCGATCCACGGTGGCCTTCCACGAGGCGAACTGCGTGTACGCGTCGATGAGCCAGGACATCGCGCCCTGCACCTGGCCGAAGGCCGATGCAATCTGCGTGTAGCCGCCAAGAGAGATGGCGCCGGAGAAGTAGCGCGGCGCCGCGACCAGGTAGGGAAAGATAATTGCGATCTGGCCATAGAAGTTGGTGAACCAGCCCAGCTGCTTTTGCTTCTTCATGATCGACCACCAGTTGCCGATCACGTTGCCGAAGCGCGCGCGGAAATTGGCGAGCTCCTCGCCTTCGCCGCGGTAGAGGGCCACGCCCTCGGCGTTCTCGCGCACGCGCACCAGCGCGAAGCGGTAGTCGGCCTCATAGCGCTGCTGGCCGAATTCGAGTGCAATCAGGGGCCTGCCGATCACGTGCGTCAGCCAGGTTCCGGCGATGGCGTAGAGCAGCGCGCACCACACCATGTATCCCGGAATGGAGACGCCCCAGACCTCGAGAGCCCCTGAATGGGTCCACAGAATGGTGACGAACGAGAACAGCGTCACTACGGCCGAGAGCAGCCCAAGCGCGAGTGACAGGGTCGCATCGACGAACAGTCGAAGATCGTCGGCGATTCGCTGGTCGGGGTTGTCGGTGCCTTTGTCCAGGAGCTGCAGCCGGTAGTAGGCGCGCTCCCCGAGCCAGGCGCCGAGGTAGCGCTCGTTCAGCCAGGTGCGCCATTCGATCTGCAGCATCTGCTGCAGGTAGACGCGGTACACCGCCGCGGCAATGAAGGCGAACGCGAGCAGCGTGAACTTGCCCAGCAGACGGTAGAAATCATCGATCTTCTTCTCCTGGATCGCGTCATAGAAGGCACGGTTCCAATAGTTCAGCTCAACGTTGATCCAGACGATGCCGAGCGTCAGCCCGACCACCGCGGCGAGCAGTGCCAGCCCCTTGCTGCGCTGCTCCGACACCCAGTAGGGCTTGGCCAGCTGCCAGAACGCCCGGAGGAACTTCTGCTTTTGCATGCGTCACCTCGGTCTGCGGATCGCCGCGGCAGTTTACAGAACGGCAGTAATGGGGCGAGAATGGCCGCGCACCCACCCGATCCCGCATGCCCGGCAAGATCTTCCGCTTCGGGCCGACCCCGGAGCATCGCGCCCAGCACCTGTTCGTGTTCCTGCACGGTAGCGGCGCCACGCCGAAGTCCATGATCCCGATCGCCTTCCGCTTCCAGGCGCGCTTTCCCAGTGCGGCTCTGGTGGTGCCGAGCGGCTTTGCTTCCTCCGAGATCGACCGCGAGGCGCAGCAGTGGTACTCGAGCCGCGGCCTCACCGACGACAACCGCGTGGCGCGCATCGAGGCGATCCTGCCGCGCGTCGAGGCGCTGGTGCGCCGCGAGCAGACCAATTGCAGCGTACCCGTGGAGCGCACCGTGCTCATCGGCTTTTCGCAGGGTGGCACCGTGGCGCTGGAAGCAGTGAAACAGCTGCCCGGCCTCGCTGGCGCGGTGGTGGCCTACTCGGCGCGATTCGCGCGCCTGCCGCAGAACGGCGCGCGCCTCGCCTCGCGTATCCACCTGGTGCACGGCGAATACGACGCGGTGGTATCGCGCGTGCACTCCGAGCGCGCCGCGCGCGTGCTCTCCGCATTGCACGTGCCGGTCACGCTCGACATCGTGGAACACCTCGGCCATGCGCTGTCGCACCACGCCATTTGCCTCGGCTCTCTGCGCCTGCTGCAGGGCATCTACGAAGGGCGCCGGGCGACGCTGCATTAGAGCGCGCCCTCGTCTTTCCCCGCGCGCGGATAGAATCCCCCATGGGCACGGTCGTGGCACTGGGCGGTCAGCTCGGCGGCGCCAAGCTCGCCGAGGGCCTTTATCGCCTGTGCGGCAGGGACCTCGCCGTGATCGTCAACACCGGCGACGACTTCGAGTACCTGGGGCTGCAACTCTCGCCCGACGTGGACACCATGCTCTACGCGCTGGCCGGCATCGCCGACGCCAGCAAGGGATGGGAACCCGCCGGCGAGAGTTTCGCCTGCCACGGCATGCTGACGCGCCTGGGCGGGCCGGTCGACGTACCGCTCGGGGACCGCGCGCTAGCGCTGCAGCTGCTGCGCGCGGAAGCCCTGCGCGCGGAGCGAGCGCCGACCGCGATCACGCTGGAGCTGTGCCAGCGCCTGGGCATCGAAGCGCGCGTGCTGCCGATGAGCAATGACCCGGTGCGCACCATCGTCAACACCGAGTCGGGCGCGATGAGCTTCCAGGATTACTTCATGGAGCTGAGGTGCGAACCCGCGGTGCGCAGCTTCCAGTACGGCGGCGCGGACGGCGCGCGGCTCTCCGACGAGGTGCTCGACGCGCTGCACGCGCGCGATCTGGAGGCGGTGGTGCTGTGCCCCTGCAATCCCTATCACACCATGCAGCCGATCCTCGCGGTCAACGGCATGCGCGAGGCGCTGCGCAAGCGCGGCGCGCCGGTCGTGGCGGTGAGCCCGATCGTCGGCGGCCGCGCGCTGCAGGGCTCGGCGGCGAAGATGATGCACGAGCTCGGGCGCGAGGCGTCGGCGCGGGCGGTGGCGATGGAGTACTACAAGCTGATCGACGGCATCGTCATCGACAGCGCCGACGAGTCGCTGGCCGAGGGCATCAGGGCGAGCGGCTTTGAAGTGCTCGTCGCGCCGACTTACATGCGCAACAGCGATGACCGCCTGAAGCTCGCGCGCGCAGTGCTCGAGTTCGCGCGCGCGGTGCGCCTGCGCAAGGAAGTCGCCGCCGACGCCTGAGTCGCTGCGCCCATCAGCGCAGCAGCGCGTACGCGCCGCCTTTCTCGATGGCGCGGCGGTAGGCGGGGCGCGCGTGGATGCGCTCGAGGAAACCCATCAGCCGCGGCCGCTTCGCGTCCAGCCCGCCGCGCACCTGCGCGGCCTCCAGCGGGAAGCTCATCTGCACATCCGCCGCGCTGAACTGCGCGCCGGCGAACCAGTCGCCGTACGCCAGTTCGCCTTCCATGAAATCCAGCTGGCGGTCGATGTTGGGCTGGATGAAGGAGCTCTTGGCGCGATGCGCGATGGCGCGCGCCACCGGGCGCACGAAGAAAGGCATCGGCGCTTTCTCGATGCGGTCGAAGATCAGCTTCATCAGCAGCGGCGGCATGGCCGAGCCCTCGGCGAAATGCATCCAGTAGGTGTAGCGCAGCCGCTCCGGCGTGCCTGTCGCCGGAATCAACCGGCCGTTGCCGTGGCGGCCAACCAGGTACTCGAGGATGGCGCCGGACTCCGCCAGCGTCACCGCGCCGTCCTGGATCACGGGCGACTTGCCGAGCGGGTGCACCGCGCGCAGCTCGGCGGGCGCGAGCATGGTCTTCGCGTCGCGCTGGTAGCGCTTCACCTCGTAGGCGAGGCCCAGCTCCTCCAGCAGCCACAGCACGCGCTGCGAGCGGGAATTATTCAGGTGGTGCACGACGATCATGGCATTCCTCAGCTCTGCAATTCGGGCAGGTCGCGGTACAGTTCGAGCGCCTCGGGATTGGCCAGCGCGTCGGTGTTGGTCACCGGCATGCCGTGCACCACCGCCTTCACCGCCAGCTCGACCACCTTGTTGTTCTTGGTGCGCGGGATGTCCGGCACCTGCACGATCCTCGCCGGCACATGGCGCTTGGTGGTGTGCTCGCCGATCTGGCGGCGGATCTTCTCTTCCAGCGCCGCGTCCAGGTGCAGGCCCTCGCGCAGCTTCACGAACAGCACCACGCGCGTATCGGTAGGCTGCGCGGGCGGCCACAACTGGCCGATGGCCACCGACTCCTCCACTTCCGGGACCTTTTCCACCTGGCCGTAGATCTCGGCGGTGCCAATCCTCACGCCGCCCGGATTGAGGGTGGCGTCCGAGCGCCCGTAGACCACCATCGTGCCGCGCTCGGTCAGCTCGCACCAGTCGCCGTGGCACCAGACGTTCGGGTACTTGGCGAAGTAAGCGGCGTGGTACTTCTCGTCGCCGCGGTCGTTCCAGAAGCCGAGAGGCATCGAGGGAAAGGGCCTGGTGCAGACCAGTTCGCCCTTCTCGCCGACGATCGAATTGCCCTGGGGGTCGAACACTTCCACCGCCAGGCCGAGCGAGCGGCATTGCAGCTCGCCGCGGTACACGGGCAGGACGGCATTGGCGTCGGCGAACGCGGCCATGATGTCGGTGCCGCCCGAAATCGAAGACAGGCACACGTCCGCCTTCACTTCCCGATACACGTAGTCGTAGCTCTCGGGCACCAGCGGCGAGCCGGTGGAGACGATCATGCGCAGGCCGGGCAGCGGGTGCGACTCGCGCGGCTTGAGCCCCCGTTTGGCGATGGCGTCGATGTACTTGGCCGAGGTGCCGAAATGGCTGAAGCGCTCGCGCTGCGCGTAGTCGAAGAGGATTTTCCCGTCGCGCGCGAAAGGCGAGCCGTCGTAGAGCATGACCGTCGCCTCGGCGCACAGCCCGGCGAACAGCAGGTTCCACATCACCCAGTTGCAGGTGGTGTAGTAGAAGAAGTGGTCCCCGGGGCGCACGTCGAGCTGCAGCTTGTACATCTTGAGGCCGGCAAGCAGCGTGCCGCCCGCGCCATGCACGATGCATTTGGGCTTGCCGGTGGTGCCCGAGGTGTAGAGGATGTAGGCCGGGTGGTCGAAGGGCAGCTGCGCCCAGGCGATGTCGCCCGGTGTGTGCCTGCGCAGCCATTCCTCGAGCAGCACCGCCTTGGGGATGTCAGAGATGTCCGGCCGCGCATCCAGGTAGGGCACTACCACCACCTTGCGCAGCGAGGGCAATCGCTCGGCGATCTCGCGTACCCGCTCCAGCACATCGTGCTGCTTGCCGTTGTAGAGATAGCCGTCGGCGACGAACAGCACCTTGGGCTCGATCTGGCCGAAGCGGTCGATCACCCCGTCCACGCCGAAATCCGGCGAGCAGGAGGACCACACGATGCCCTGCGACAGCGCGGCGAGCGCGAACATCGCCGTTTCCGGCAGATTGGGGATGAAGGCCGCGGCGCGGTCCCCGGCGCGCAGGCCGAGCTGCTGCAGCGCCTGCACCGCGCGGGACACGTCGCTCGTCAGTTCGGAGTAGCTGACGCGCCGCTGCGCACCGCGCTCGTCCCAAAACACCAGCGCGTCGCCGCGGTCGCCGCGGCGCAGCAGGTTCTCGGCGAAATTGAGCCGCGCCTCGGGGTACCAGTGCGCGCCCGGCATCTTGTCGCCGTCCGCGAGCACCGTATTGCCCTTGCGCGAGGCGCGCACGCCGCACCATTCCCAGACTTCGTTCCAGAACAGTTCGGGGTTGTCCACCGTCCACTGGTAGAAGTCCGGGTAGCTGTTCAGGTCGAGCTTGTGCTTGCGCACCGCGTGGCGCGCAAACTGGGTGAGCTGCGCCTGCTCAACCGCCTCTTCCGACGGGTTCCACATCGGCTTCATGTCCCGATGAAACCTCCTGGTATTCCGGGCGGTGATTATATTGCCAGAGGCGTCCGAGGTGATTCGCCGCATGCGGCGGCGGGTCTGGCTATGCGAGGTTGCGCAGCTCCCGCACCGCGACCGACAGCATGGCTATGTCGAGCACCGGCGCCGCGCGCAGCTCGGCGGCGAGCCGCGTGGCGCGCTCCATGGCATCGCCTTTGCGCGCCTGCCACGCGGCGACGAGTGCGGCCGGTTCGCCCGCCTGCCCGCTGCCGATGACTTTTGCCGTCAGCGTCCTGGCGAGCCCGGCGACGTCGTCGCGCAGCGCGCCCTTGGCGAGCACCTGCCAGTGGCTGTCCGCGGGCAATGCGCCGATGCGCTGGCGCAGCCATGCCAAGCCCAGCCTTGCGCCAAGATCGAAATACACTCCCGCGACCTCGACGATCGGACGCCGCGCTTCGCCGGCGACCTCGGCGATGTCGAGCGCTGCGAACAGCGTATCGAGCGCTGCGACACGCTCGGCGATGTCGGCCGGAACGCCCGCCTGCAGCCAGCGCGAGGCTCGCGCCGCGATGTCGCTGCGCGCCTGCTGGAGTGCAAGACCCCCATAGAGCTCGTCGACTGCCGGCTGGAAGTGCTCGATCGTCTCCGCCATCGGCGCCCCGAGCCGCGGCGAGCGCAACAACCACGAGGTTGCCCGCACGATGAGGCGGCCGGCTTCGACCAGCATCTCCGCCTGGGCGGCGTCCGGCACGCGGCTGTCGAGCGCCTCGATCGCCTGCCACAGCGGCACGTAGCTGAAGATCTCGCGCTGCAGGAGATAGGCGCGCACGATCGCGGCCGGCTTTGCGCCCGTGGTGTCCATCAAGCGATGGACGAACGTGGAGCCGACGCGGTTCACCATGCTGTTGACCACGTGCGTGGCGATGATCTCGCGCCTGAGCGGATGGCGCGGCATGACGCCGGCGTAGGCCTCGCGCAGCGCCCGCGGGAAGTAGCGGCCGAGCACGGTGGCGATCCACGGGTCTTCCGCCAGATCCGAGGCGAGGAACTCGTCGACCAGCCAGATCTTCGCGTAGGCGAGCAACACGGCGCGTTCCGGGCTCGCCAGGCCGATTTTTCTTGCGCGCCGCTCCGCGATCTCCTCGTCCGGCGGCAGGTATTCGAGCGCGCGATTGAGCCGGGCGTTCTTTTCGAGGAACTGCATGAAGCGCTGCTGCGCATCGAGCAACTGCGGCGCGATGCGGCCGGCGACCGACAGCGACTGGGTCTGGAAGTAGTTGTCGCGCAGCACCAGCGCCGCGACCTGGTCGGTCATCTGCGCGAGCAGCGTGTTCCTCTGCTTCTCGGTCAGCTCGCCCTCGGCGCTCACCAGCCCGAGCAGGATCTTGATGTTCACCTCGTGGTCGGAGGTGTCCACGCCCGCCGAATTGTCGATCGCGTCGGTGTTGATGCGCCCGCCGGCGAGCGCGTACTCGACCCGGCCGAGCTGGGTGAATCCCAGGTTGCCGCCTTCGGCGACCACCTTGCAGCGCAGGTCCCTGCCGTTCGCGCGCAGCGCGTCGTTCGCCCGGTCGCCGACATCGGCATGGTTCTCGCGCGAACTCTTCACGTAGGTGCCAATGCCGCCGTTGTAGAGCAGGTCGACCGGCGCCCTGAGGATCGCGTTGACGAGATCGTTGGGCGTCAGAGCGTCGGCGGCAATGCCGAGCGTGCGCTTCGCTTCGGCCGAGAGCGGGATCGATTTCGCTGCGCGCGGCCAGGCGCCGCCGCCGCGCGAGATCAGCGCGGCGTCGTAGTCCGCCCAGGACGAGCGCGGCAGGTCGAACAGGCGCTTGCGCTCCGCCCAGCTCGCCGCGGCGTCGGGGTCGGGGTCGATGAAGATATGGCGATGGTCGAATGCGCCGACCAGGCGGATGTGCTGCGAGAGCAGCATGCCGTTGCCGAACACGTCGCCCGACATGTCGCCGATGCCGACCACGGTGAACGGCGTCGTCTGGGTGTCGACGCCAATTTCCCGGAAGTGCCGTTTTACCGATTCCCAGGCGCCGCGCGCGGTGATGCCCATCGCCTTGTGGTCGTAGCCGGCCGAGCCGCCGGAGGCGAACGCGTCGCTCAGCCAGAAGCCGTACTCCTTGGAGATCGCGTTCGCGTAGTCTGAGAAGCTCGCCGTGCCTTTGTCGGCGGCAACCACCAGGTAGGGATCGTCCGGGTCGAGCCTGCGCACTCGCGGCGGCGGCTCGACCTTGCCCGCGACCAGGTTGTCGGTGAGATCGAGCAGCCCGCGCAGGAAATCCTGGTAGCACGCCACGCCCTCCTTCATGAAGGCCTCGCGCTCCTGCGTCGGCGGCGCGCGTTTCAGGACAAAACCGCCCTTGGAGCCGACCGGCACGATGACCGTGTTCTTCACCATTTGCGCCTTCACCAGGCCGAGAACCTCGGTGCGGAAGTCCTCGGGGCGGTCCGACCAGCGCAGGCCGCCGCGCGCGATCTTGCCGCCGCGCAGGTGCACGCCCTCGAAGCGCGGCGAATACACGAAGATCTCGAACATCGGCTTCGGCTCGGGCAGGCCCGGGATCTTCGATGGATCGAACTTGAATGAAACGAACGACCTGCCGCGCCAGAAATTGGTGCGCGTGGTCGCTAGCACCAGCGCGAGATACTGCCGCAGCACCCGGTCCTCGTTCAGGTTCGTCACCCGGTCGAGCGCTTGCCCGATGGCATTGACCTGCGCGTCGGCCGCGGCTACGTCCGCCTTGAGCGGGTCGAGGCGCAGCCCGAACAGCTTGACCAGCATGCGCGCGATGCTCGGGTGCGCCGCCATCGTCTGCTCGATGAAGCCCTGCGACAGCGCAAACCCGATCTGGCGCATGCACTTCGCGTAAGCGCGCAGCACGACGATCTCGGCGGCGCCGAGGTGCGCGCGGAGCACCAGGCGGTTGAAGTCGTCGTTCTCCACCTCGCCCGAGTGCACGCGTGCGAACGCGTCCTCGAACAGCGGCCCGAGCTTGCCGACGTCGAAGTCGGCATCGCCAGCATCGAGGCCGAAGTCGTGGATCCAGACCGGCTCGCCCTCCTCGGGCGCGATGCGATACGGCCGCTCCTCCAGCACGCGCAGACCCATGCGCTCGAGCATCGGCATGCCGTCGGAGAGCGTCATCGGTTTGTCCTTGTGAAACAGCTTGAAGCGCAGCGTCCCCGGCGGCGCCTCGAGCGGCCGGTAAAGCTTCATCCCGAGTGCACCGCCCGCCAGCACCTGGGCCATGGTCTCGCAGTCGGGCACCGCGTTGCGCGCCCGGACGTCTTCGCGATAGGCGGCCGGGAACGCCGCGCCGAAACGCCGCATCAGCTCGTTGCCGCGCGCTTCGCCCGAGGCATCGAGCAGCGCCTGGCGCAGATCGTCCTCCCAGCGCCGCGCGGCGGCGTCGAGCCGGCGTTCCAGCTCGCGCACCTCGGGGTCCGGGAGCTGGCCCGGCGTGGTGCGCACCCTGATCATGACCCGCGCGAGCATCGACTCGGAAAAAAAGACATTGAAATCCGAGGAGGTGCCGTTGAACTCCCGCATCAGGATCGCCTGCCATTTGAGGCGGATATCGGTGGTGTAGCGCTCGCGCGGCGCGTAGATCAGGCAGGTGACGAAGCGCTCGAAGGGGTCGCGCCGTACGAAGAGCCGAAACCGCTGGCGCTCGCCGAGACGCAGGACGCCGAGCGCCGTGTCGAACAGCTCCTGCTCGGGGATCTGCAGGAGCTCGTCCCGCGGGTAGGTCTCCAGGATGTTCTCCAGCTCTTTCCACGCGTGCCCGCCGCGCGTCGCTCCCAGGCGCAGCTGCACGTTCGCCACCTTGCGGCGCAACATCGGGATGTCGCGCGGCGCCGCGTGATACGCGGTGTGGGTGTAGAGCCCGAGGAAGCGGTGCTCGCCGCAGACCTCGCCGCGCTCGTCATAGCGCTTGATGCCCACGTAGTCGAGATAGCCGGGGCGATGCACCGTCGAGCGCGAGTTGGACTTGGTGAGGACGACGAGATCCTTGACGCGCGCGTAAGCGCGCGCCTGCGGCGAGAGCTGCGCGAAGCTCGCCGACACCGCCGCGGGCCGCTTCACGCGCAGGATGCCGAGCGCCGATCCGCCCACCGGCTTGAGCGCGTCGCTGCTTTCCGTCGCCACCAGGTCGTGGCAGCGGTAGCCGAGGAACGTGAAATGGTCATCCGCCAGCCATTCGAAAAACGCGCGCCCCTCGGCAAGCTCCGCCGCGGCGAGCGGCGGGGGACGGCGGTCGAGATCGGCGACGATCTCGCGCAGACTGGCGAGCATCTTCTTCCAGTCCTCGACCGCGGCACGCAGGTCGCCCAGCACGCGCTGCAGATCGGCGGCGAGCGCCTCCATCGCCTGCGCGTCGACGATGCGATCCACCTCGACGTGCATATAGGAGGAGGTTTCGATGACCGGATGCACGATGAGATGCAGCGTCACACCGTGCCGGTTCACTTCCATCGTCACCGTGTCGACCAGGAAGGGCATGTCGTCGTTGACGATCTCGACGACGGTGTGCTTCGACTGCCAGCCATGCTCCTGCACGCCCGGGTTGAACACCCGCACGCGCGCAGTGCCGGGCTCGCGCCGCCGCGCCAAGTTCCAGTGCGACAGCGCCGCGCCGCAAAGGTCCGCCGGCTCGCGCTCCGCGAGATCCTCCGGATCGACCTGGCGGTAATACGCGCGAACGAAGCTCTCGACGGCATCCCGCGAGGACGGCGCAACCTTCTCCCGGACCAGAGCGAGAACCTCCTCCATGCCCGTTTAGTCTAGCGCGCAAGCAGGACTCAGTGTCGCTTGACATGCCGCAGGCAGGATGCCGAGAATGGCCGCTCCACAAAAGGAGAATGCTTCCCATGACCCTCGTTCGCCTCGCCCTGGCGCTGCTCGCCTCGGCCACCCTCGCCGCCCCGGCCCTCGCGCAGGAAGGCACGCTGAAGAAGATCAAGGACACCGGCTCGATCACTATCGGCCACCGTGACGCCTCGCTGCCCTTTTCCTATTACGACGACAAGCAGCAGCCCATCGGCTACGCCATGGACCTGTGCATGAAGATCGTCGATGCGGTGAAAGCCGAGCTCAAGCTGCCCAAGCTGGAGGTCAAGTACCAGCTGGTCACCTCGGCCAACCGCATTCCGCTGATGGGGAACGGCACCATCGATCTGGAGTGCGGCTCGACCACCAACAACATCGCGCGCCAGGAGCAGGTGTGGTTCACGATTACCCATTTCGTCACCGCCAACCGCTGGGTGGCGAAGAAATCGTCTAACGTCAGGAAGCTCGCCGACCTGAAGGGCAAGACCATCGTCTCGACCGCGGGCACCACCAACATCAAGCAGATCACCGAGATCAACGCGGCGCAGGGCCTCGGCATGAACATCATCTCGGCCAACGGCCACCCGGAAGCCTTCCAGATGGTCGAGACCGGCCGCGCGGTGGCCTTCGTGATGGACGACATCCTGCTGGCGGGACTGGCCGCGCAATCGCGTTCGCCGAACGACTATGAAATCTCGGCCGACGCGCTGTCGGTGGAGCCCTACGGCATCATGCTGCGCAGGGACGACAAGGCCTTCAAGGCAGTCGTCGACAAGGCGATGTCGGACGTCTACAAGTCAGGGCAGATCAACCCCATCTACTCGAAGTGGTTCGAGAAGCCGGTTCCGCCCAAGGGCGTCAACCTGCAGTTGCCCATGGGCGCGGCGTTCAAGAAGGTGATCGCCAATCCCACCGACTCGGGCGATCCCAAGAGCTACCAGTAAGCCTGGGCAATGACCAACAGGGGGAGCTGCGGCTCCCCGCTTTTTTTCGTGAGCCGGGCTTGAGGCTGGCGTGAACTACCACTGGAACTGGGGCATCCTGCTCGCCCCCGAGCCCGGCGGCACGGGGACCTACCTGGCTTACCTCTTCGTCGGGCTGGGATGGACGCTCGCCACCGCGCTCGCCGCCTGGGTGATGGCGCTGACGATCGGCTCGGTGGTCGGCACCCTGCGCACCACGCCGTACAAATGGGTGGTGCGGCTGGGCAACGCCTACGTCGAGATATTCCGCAACATCCCGCTCATCGTGCAGATGTTCCTGTGGTTCTTCGTCGTGCCGGAGCTGCTGCCGAAGGCGCTGGGCGACTGGATCAAGCAGGTGCCGCCGCCCTGGGGCTCGTACTTTCCGGCGGTGCTGTGCCTGGGCCTGTTCACCTCGGTGCGGGTGGCCGAGCAGGTGAAGGCCGGAATCCAATCGTTGTCGCGCGGCCAGGGCATGGCCGGCACCGCGCTCGGCCTGACTCTCGGGCAGACCTACCGCTTCGTGCTGCTGCCGATGGCGTTCCGCATCGTCCTGCCGCCGCTGACCTCGGAATTCATGAACGTGATCAAGAACTCCTCAGTGGCGCTGACCATCGGCCTGCTGGAGCTCACCGGCCGCGCGCGCGCCATGCAGGAATTCAGCTTCCGCGTCTTCGAGGCCTTTACCGCGGCGACCTTGATCTACCTGCTGACCAACCTGCTGGTGGTGTTTGCGATGCGCGCGCTGGAGAAGAAGGTGCGCGTGCCCGGGCTGATCAGCGCTGCGCCGACTGCGGGGGGACACTGATCCATGTTCTCCGGTTACGACTTCGACGTCATCCAGCGCTCGGCCGGGTACCTCTTCAGGGACGGGATGACGTTCACGCTCACGCTCACGGCGCTGGCGATGCTGGGCGGCATCCTCTTTGGCACGCTGCTGGCGATGATGCGGCTCTCCAAATTCCGCCTGCTGTCGGTCGCGGCCGGCGGCTACGTGAACCTGATGCGCTCGCTGCCGCTGGTGCTGGTGATTTTCTGGTTCTTCTTCCTGGTGCCCTACATCGGCGCCTGGATCATCGGCGCGAAGGATCCGGTCAGGGTCGGGTCCTTCATGTCCTGCCTCATCACCTTTACCATGTTCGAGGCGGCGTACTACTGCGAAATCATGCGCGCCGGCATCCAGTCCATCGCGCGCGGCCAGGTGTGGGCGGGCTACGCGCTGGGGCTCAATTACTGGCAGACCATGGGCCGCATCGTGCTGCCGCAGGCGTTCCGCAACATGCTGCCCGTTCTGCTGACGCAGACCATCATCCTGTTCCAGGACACCTCGCTCGTCTACGTGATCTCGGCCACCGACTTCCTCGGCGCCGCCGCCAAGGTTGCCAACCGGGACTACCGCCTGGTGGAGATGTACACCTTCGTGGCGGTGGTCTACTTCGTCATCTCCTTCGGCCTGTCGACTCTGGTGAAGCAACTGCAGAGCCGCATCGCCATCATCCGGTAAGGGAATCGCCATGATCTCGATGAAGAACGTGAGCAAGTGGTACGACGGCTTCCAGGTGCTCACCGACTGCTCCACCGAGGTCGCCAAGGGCGCGGTGGTGGTGGTCTGCGGGCCCTCCGGCAGCGGCAAATCCACCCTCATCAAGTGCGTGAACGCGCTCGAACCTTTCCAGAAGGGCGAAATCACCGTCGACGGCATCTCGGTCGGCGACCCGCAGACCGACCTGCCGAAGCTGCGGGCGCGCATCGGCATGGTGTTCCAGAATTTCGAACTGTTCCCGCACATGTCGGTCACCGAGAACCTCACGCTCGCCCAGCTGAAGGTGCTCGGACGCAGCGCAGAAGCGGCGCGGGAAAAGGGCCTGAAGCTGCTCGAGCGCGTGGGTCTCTCGGCGCACAAGGACAAATTCCCCGGCCAGCTCTCCGGCGGCCAGCAGCAGCGCGTGGCGATCGCGCGCGCGCTGTGCATGGACCCCATCGCCATGCTGTTCGACGAGCCGACCTCCGCGCTGGATCCGGAGATGATCAACGAGGTGCTCGACGTGATGGTGCAGCTGGCGAAGGAAGGCATGACCATGATGGTGGTCTCGCACGAGATGGGCTTCGCGCGCAAGGTGGCGCACCGCGTGATCTTCATGGACTCCGGCAGGATCGTGGAGGACGCAACCAAGGACGAGTTCTTCGGCACCCCGCGCTCGGAGCGCGCGCAGCTGTTCCTGTCCAAGATCCTGCATCACTGACATCGATGACGTGAGCACGATTGCCTTCGTCGGTCTGGGCGCCATGGGTTCGCGCATGGCGTCGAACCTGCTCGCGGCGGGCCACCAGCTGCGCGTCTACAATCGCGACGTGGCCAAGGCTGCGCCGTTCGCCGCCAAGGGCGCCGCCGTATGCGACTCGCCCGCGGCCGCGGTGCGCGGCGCCGCGTTCGCCGTCTCGATGGTCGCCGACGATGTTGCGACGCGCGCGGTGATGCTCGGCCAGAGCGGCATGGTCGGCGCGGCAGCCGCCGGCACGATCCTGATCGATAGCAGCACCAATACTCCGGGGATGGCGCGCGAGGCGGCGCAGGCGGCGGCCGCGCGCGGCGTGCGCTACCTCGACGCCCCGGTGTCCGGCAGCCTCGCACAGGCGCAAGGCCGGGAGCTGGTATTCATGGTCGGCGGCGACAAGGACGCGTTCGACAAGGCGCAACCGCTGCTCGCCGCGATGGGGCGCCTCTCCCGCCACATGGGGGCTGCGGGCGCCGGCGCGACGATCAAGCTGATCAACAACATGCTCTCCGGAACCGCGACCGCGGCGATCGCAGAGGCTGCGATCGTCGCCGAGGCTTCGGGCGTGGACCGCGCCGCCGCGCTCGAGATCCTGGGCGAAGGCGCGGCCGCTTCCCGCCTGCTCAAGACACGGCTGCCCAAGATGTTCAACCGCGACTTCGCGCCGCAGTTCCAGCTGGAACTGATGGAGAAGGACCTGCGCTATTTCCTGCTCCTCGCGCAGGAGCTTGACCGCCCGGTTCCGCTCGCCTCGCTGGTGCGCAGCCAGTACCAGGCCGCGCGCCGCGGCGCGCTCGGCAAACTCGATTCCTGCGCCGTGTTCCTGCAGGCGGCGGGCGAAAAGCCCACGCCCTGAGTCTCGTGCTGCGCGCCGACGCCCGGGTGCTGTTCGCCCTGTTCGCCCTTTCCGGATTCACCGGCCTGGTCTACCAGTCGATCTGGTCGCACTATCTGAAGCTGTTCCTCGGCTCCGCGGCATTCGCGCAGTCGTTCGTGCTGGCGGCCTTCATGGGCGGCATGGCGCTCGGGGCCTGGCTGGCGAGCCGCTGGGGCGTGCGCCGCGCAAACCTGCTCGCCGCCTACGGCTGGATCGAGGCGCTGATCGGCGTCGCGGCGCTGGCGTTCCACCCCGTCTTCGTGCTGCTCACCGAGGCCTCGCTCGAGCACGCGATTCCGGCGCTCGGCTCGCCCGCGGCCGTCGAGATCTACAAGTACGCGCTGTGCGCGCTGCTCATCGTGCCCCAGACCGTGCTGCTCGGCATGACCTTCCCGCTGATGAGCGGCGCGGTAATCCGTCGCCACCCGGCGGACGCCGCCGGCCGGCCGGCGGGCGGCCACCACCTCGCCATGCTGTACTTCACCAATTCGATCGGCGCCGCCGTGGGCGCGCTGGCGGCGGCGTTCTGGCTGCTGGGCTGGGTGGGCATGCCGGGCACCATGCAGGTGGCGGGCGTGCTCAACCTCCTGCTCGCCGCGGTGGTGCTGCGCGCCGCGCGCGGCGGCGAGCCGCTGGCGCCGCGCGCCGCGGCGGCGGCGGGCGCGATGCCCGCGAGCCCGCTGATCGTGCGCCTGTTCCTCGCCGGCGCCTTCGTCACCGGCGCCGCGTCGTTCATCTACGAGATCGCCTGGGTACGCATGCTCTCGCTGGTGCTCGGCTCGTCGTTCCAGGCCTTCGAGCTGATGCTCTCCGCGTTCATCACCGGGCTGGCGCTCGGCGGCCTGTGGATCCGCAAGCGCATCGACCGCATCGCCGATCCGGTGCGCTTCTCGGGCGTGGTGCAGGTGGCGATGGGCCTGGCGGCGCTTGCCACGATCTTCGTCTATCACCTGAGCTTCGCCTGGATGAGCTGGGCGCTGACGGTCCTGCAGCACAACGAAGCGGCCTATCCGCTGTTCAACCTGTTCAGCCATGCCATCGCCTTCGCCGTCATGCTGCCCGCCACCTTTCTCGCCGGCATGACGCTGCCGCTATTCACGCATGTGCTGATGCGCGGCGGGCACGGCGAGCGCGCCATCGGCCAGGTCTATGCCGGCAACACGCTGGGCGCGATTGCCGGGGTGCTGCTGGCGGTGCACGTGCTCCTGCCGGGGATGGGCGTGAAGCTCGCGCTGGTGGTCGGCGCCGCGCTGGACATCCTGCTCGGCGCCTGGCTGCTGCGCTACTCGCAGGCGCAGCTGCGCCGCTCCCACGCCTTCGCCACGCTGACCGCCGGCCTGCTCGCCGCCATCTTCGCCGCGCGTGCCGACGTACTGCCGCCGGAACGCCTGTCCTCCGGCGTGTTCCGCCACGGCAGGATCGAGTCCGGCGACGGCAGCATCATCTACTACCGCGACGGCAAGACTGCCTCGGTGGCGGTGAGTGCCTCGCCGCGCGGCGCACGCATCATCGTCACCAACGGCAAGCCCGACGCCGCGATCCAGATGGACATGGCGCAGCCGCGCATGGAGGACGAGTACACCATGACGCTGATTGCCGCGCTGCCGCTGCTGCTCAAGCCGGACGCGAAGAGCATCGCCAACATCGGCATCGGCTCGGGCCTCTCGGCGGAGATCATGCTGTCGCACACTGGTCCGCAGGAAGTGCATACCATCGAGATCGAGCCGGCGATGGCCACCGGCGCCCGCGCCTTCTACCCGCGCGTCGACCGGCTGTTCCGCGACCGCCGCGCGAAAGTGTTCTTCGAAGATGCGAAGAGCTACTTCGCGCGCCACGGGCGGCGTTACGACATCATCGTTTCCGAGCCCTCCAACCCCTGGGTGAACGGTGTGGCGGGGCTGTTCACGCGCGAGTTCTACCGCGACACCTCGCGCTACCTGGCGCCGGGCGGCGTGTTCGTGCAATGGCTGCAGTTCTACGAGCTGAACGACCGCCTGCTCGGCTCCATGTTCGCCGCCATGGACACGGTGTTCGCCGACTACGACGTGTACCAGACGAGCGCCGGGGACCTGGCGGTGCTCGCGGTGCGCGAGGGGCGCATACCCTTGCCCGGCGAGCTTCCCGCGGAGCAAACCGGTTTCCTCGCCGAGCTGGCGAAGATCGGCATCACGCGCCGCGAGCATGTGCTGGCGCGCCGCGTCGGCACCAAGCGCCAGCTGGCGCCGCTGTACGCGCAGTTCCGGCCGCCCGTGAATTCCGACTATTACCCCTTCGTGCAGCTCGAGGCGACGCGTGCGCGCTTCGCGCAGGGCGGCGCCGGCGCCATGCTCGGCCTCGCCAATGCGACGCTGCCGATCAACGAGTTGCTCGCCGGTACCGAGCCCGCCTACCTGTCCAGCGAGCATTTGAGCGGCAACACCGGGCGCCTCCTGTACCTGCAGTCGGCGCTCGACGTGTACAGCATCCTGGCGAAAGGCAGCTACCCGGCGGAGCGCACGGCGCCCTTCGCTGCGCTTGCCTTGAAGCAGCCCGGCGCAATGTGCGGCGCAAAGCCAGGCAAGCACGCGCTCGAACAGCTGCACTTCGCGGCAATGCAGACGCTGGCCACCCTTGCGCCGAAGATGCGGCACGAACTGTGGGTCGAGCCGCGCTGGCTGGGTTGTCCTCTGGCGCGCGCCTCCGCCGAGGTGCGCGAGCGCTTCGCCATCTACCGTGCGATCGCCGAGCGCGATGCGCCCGCCATGCTGGCGCGGGCCCGCGTCCCGCTCGAAGACGAGCGGAAAGTGGAGGTCGAATGGGGCCGCTACCTGCTGCTCACTGCGATGCTCGGCGCGCAGGCTTCGGGCCAGCGCGACGAGGCGCACCGGCTGTGGCAGAAGCACTCGCCCGCGCTCACCATTGGCGGCGCGGCGCCGTTCGAGTTGTACGTCCTGAACTGGCGCTAGCGGGGCGGCTCGGGAATCCGGTAGTCCGGATAGCGCTTCCTGAACTCGGCGAGGCTCTCTTCCGCCTCGCGCGTGCGGCCCTGCTTGCGCAGCTCGGCGATGCGCTCAAGCCAGGCCTGCGGCGATAGTTCGGCTTTGGCCATCTTGCCCGCGGGCACGTTGGTCTCGGCGCCAACGCCCGCTGCCGCGGGCGCCGGCGCCGGCGCTGCCGAGGCCCGAGATGTCGGCTTGGCCGCAATATCCGAGCGCATCCGGCTCTCCGCCAGGGCATCCGCTGCCGCAACCTCCGCCGCGGCCTCGGCACCGGCGGCGGGCCTTGCCAGTTCCCTCGCCGGCGCCGGCGCAGACGCGGCGGGTCGCGGGGTCTGCATCACCTGCGGGGCGAGCGCGACCGATTCAGCCTCTGGCCGCTGCGGCAGCATGCGCAGTGTCACGCCGACGGCGAGCACCAGCACGGCGGCGATCGACAGGGGAACCCGCCACTGCGACGGGCGTTTGCGTGCCGCCGTGAGGATCGCCTCGTCGAGCGCGCGCGGCGGTTCCTCGCTGCGAAGGGCGCGGTAACCCGCCGCCACTTTCTCGTCGCGTTCCGTATCAGCCATCACCCAAAGCCTCGCGCAGCCTGGCGAGCGCGTAGCGCAGCCGGCTCTTCGCCGCTTCCTGCGTCGCGCCAGTGGCGAGCGCAATCTCGGCCAGCGTCATGCCGGCTTCCTCGTGCAACAGGAAAGTCTCGCGCTGCAGCTCGGGCAGCGCGGCGAGCGCCGCCGCCAGCCGCTGCAGGTCCTGCCGGCCTTCGGCGCGCGGTTCCGGCTCGAATGACCGATGCCCCACCGCGTCGGCGCCCTGCGCGTCTACCAATTGCAGACCGCGCTTGCGCCAATGGTCGGCGAGCCGGTGGTGCGCGATCGTGTACAGCCAGGTAGTGAACTTCGCCTGAACCGCGTAGCGGCCGCGCGACTCGATCACCCGCATCCAGATCTCCTGGTAGAGCTCTTCCGCCAGCGCGCGCTCCTTCACGGAGCGCAGCACAAAGCGATACAGGGGCCCCTTGTGCCGCGCGTAAAGCGCTTCGAAGGCCCCGGCCTCGCCCCGCCGGTAGGCGAGCATCAACTGTTCGTCCGGGGCCTCCACCC
>Ga0184628_10000178_pt1 | contig 37645 bp, 42 predicted proteins | sample PLM4_5_b1_FD_133149 | JGI IMG/M metagenome (GOLD analysis project Ga0184628, IMG submission 133149) | Groundwater sediment microbial communities from an aquifer in East River, Colorado, USA - PLM4_5_b1 | ecosystem: Environmental > Terrestrial > Soil > Riparian zone | place: USA: East River...
ACCTCACGATTCGCACCGCAAGACTCGCGGCCAGATTGGTTCGCTACTCCTTATCTGTAGGGCTCTTTCATCCCCTACTCTCTAACGGCCTCCCGGCGCACAATCAGAAATCTCAAATTGGACCCTCGGAGCCGCGGGCTGTCTTGATGGATGCTGCGATGATCCAGCAAAGTTCCTGATTTTCCGCGATAAGTTCTCCCATTTTGTCGCGAGAAAATAATTCGTTTGCCACAATTTGATCGAGCCAGGATTTGGTTTCGTTCAACTCCTTAAGAACGATTCGAAGCTTGTGCAGGAAATCTGCGCGACTCTCCGCCGCCCGGGCCTCCGCATAGTTTGGCGCTCCAGCAAGGCCAGAGCGCAATACCTGTCTGGCTATGTATTGTCCCTCCGCGGTTTTCGGAAGCATTCTTGAAACGCGGCTAATCCGTGCACCGAAACTATTGAATCGCCGCTGGAGCTCGTCGGCCTTCTTTGCATCAGTTCTCATGGCCAGGAACAATGCAATCCCTGGTCCAATTTAAGATTTCTGATTTCGGATTTAAGATGCAGGAATTGTCCGACTTCGAGATCTCCGATTTCACGATTTCCCGTCTACCGCGTGATCAGCTGGTAATTGAAAAACGCGACCCGGTCCCGACCATTATTCTTGGCAACGTACAGCGCCTGGTCGGCGACGCGAATGAGATCTTCTTTTCCCAGCGCATTCACAGGAAAGTTCGATACACCGATGGACGCCGTAATCGTACCAACCCCCGGAAACTTGCACTCCGATATCATTTCGCGAATTCGATCGGCAGCGCGGCTTGCGTCTTCAAGCGGCGTTTCCGGAAGGATGACAGTAAACTCCTCTCCCCCGTAGCGCGCCGCGACGTCGAACTCGCGGCAGCCCTTGCAAATAGTCTCGGCAATCGCGCGAATGACCATGTCCCCCGTCGGATGCCCGAACTTGTCGTTCACTTCCTTGAGGAAGTCCAGGTCGATGATCAGCAGCGACAGCGGATGATTGTGCCGCTGCGCGCGTCCCAGTTCCGTGGAAAGAGTCGCCTGAAACGATCGATGATTCGGAAGTCCGGTCAGGAAGTCCGTCCGTGCCCGAAGTTCCATCTCTTCGAACATCTCGGCATTCCGCAGCGCATTGGCCGCAGTGGCGGACATCACGCGAAAGAACCGGTCGTCACCCTCGGAAATTCTCTGCCAGTTTTCATTCAGCCGAAGGTAAATCAGGCCCAGAACCGTGTTCTTCACGCGCATGGGAACGGCGATGACCGAATGCGTCGACCCGCCGCGTGTCAGGCTGGGCACAAACACGATCTCCTGGGTATCAAACGCCGTGAGCAGTTCCGGATACAGTTCCAGATCGATGTTTGTCTCCGGCAGTTTCGGTTCCGCGGACTTGACCATCATCCTGGCGGCTTTCGTTTGCGCATCGACGCGAACAATCGAGCAATCCCGGGCGCCGAACACCTCCGACAACCGGGTGACGATCAGGTACAGAATTTCCTGCGTGTTCAGCGAAGACGATATCGACCGCGTGATTTCGAACATCACGTCCGCGCGCCGCTTCTCTTCCATCAGGGCTTCGGTCAGTTTCGCGTCTTTAAGGATGCGATCGGAAAAAAACAGATAGTAGACCGACACGACGAAAAACAATGCCAGAGTCAGAAACTGTTCCACCGTTCCCAGGTCTCCGAATCCGTAGAGACGGAACGCCGAACAGGCACCGTAGAGCAGGCTCACGATCACCAGGGAAAACAGAAGAACCATGAACTCGCGCCAGATCGCCGCCATCAGGAAAACCACAAGAAATCCGATGTAGATATAGGTGCCCGGTGCGCGAAGCAGAAAGAACGTTGTCGAAACGAAGAGCACGTCCGTTATCGAAAGCGCGCTCTGAATTTTCGCAAACGGAATTCCCGATGACATGACGGTCAGCAGAATGTTGCTGAGCGCAAACGCAGCCGCAAACATCACAGCGAATCGGATGTTCGATGTGGGAAGATATCGGAACACGGTAAGGTATGCCGCCAGAATGATCATCAGCCATCGCAGCAGGAGCAATGATCTTCGGTGTTCAGACTCCGGCCGGGAGTGGCGCATGGAATCTGTCGGCATGACTATTGGAGATTCCATTTTTTAAAGGAGCCCTTCGTGAAATTCATCAATTTTTCCCGTGTGTCGAACCCTTCGGAAATCCGTGTGGGTTGTCCCGACGGGACTGCCTGCCTTGACGTTTCGGCCGCAATCCAAAGCAATTTCCTGAAATTTCCCCGCACCGTCTCCCGAATCGAAGACGTGTTGGCCGTCGATTCCGGCCTGGAGATTCTCGAGAATCAGCTGCGTAACTTCCTGACGGAAATTCCAGCGGCGTCGGACCTTCGGCAATTCCTCTTCGACGATTCGACCATTGTTCTGCGGGCTCCCATACTTCGCCCTCAGAAACTGATCGGCATTGGACTGAACTATCGCGACCATGCCGAAGAAACCAGGATGGAACTCCCGAAGGAGCCCCTGCTGTTCGCGATGTACTCCAACGCCATTGCGTCGCCGAACCAATCCATCGTGATTCCCGCAATGAGCCGCAAGATCGACTACGAAGCCGAACTCGCGGTTGTCATCGGTTCGCGAGCGCGTCACGTCAGTCCCGACGAAGCTCTGAATTATGTCGCCGGATACACCATCGTGAACGATGTCTCGGCCAGGGACCTGCAGCGCGCCGACGGGCAATGGCTGCGCGCAAAATCCTTCGACACGTTCGCACCGATGGGGCCCTGCCTGGTGACGCGATCGTCGCTCAAAGACGCGGACGGGCTGGATATCGAACTCCGGCTCAACGGCCAGACCATGCAGAAGTCCAACACCCGGAATCTGATTTTTAAAGTGCCCGCTCTCGTCTCTCATATCTCAAAGGTAATGACCCTCGAACCCGGCGACGTCATTTCAACCGGAACACCCGCAGGCGTCGGCTTTACCCGAAAGCCTCCGGTATACCTGCAACCTGGCGACGTCGTTGAAATCGAAATTGAGGGGATAGGCATTCTCAGGAACCCGGTAGCAGATTCCGACTGAGCAGTCCTTCGACGGACTCAACCAGATCCTGAATGCGAAACGGTTTTCGCAGATACTGAACTCCAGCCTGCGCATAAAACTGTCGAGCCTGTGGGGTAATTGCAGCGCCCGTCATGAACAGGAACAAAGGGCTCCGCGCCGGCTCCTCGGACTTCAGCAAACGATAGAGATTCTCGCCGCTGAGACCGGGCATCAACTGATCGCAGATGATGAGATCGTATTGCTTTTCGGCAAGACGTTCGCAGGCGTCCAGACTCGAACTCGACACCTGAACGTTTGCGCCGTGCCGCGACAGCACGTCGTAGATCAACTCCGAGATCTGAATTTCGTCGTCGACCACCATCACCGACTTGTTCTGCAACAGTTGCCCGAGGCTGACCGAACTGGAAGTGCGCACCGATTCCTGACCGAACACCGGCAACTCCAGCGTGAACATCGAGCCATTCCCGTTGGCGCTCCATGCGTACAGGTCTCCGCCGTGATCCTTCGCAATCTCGGCGCAGATATTCAGTCCGACACCGGACGACCCGGGAGTAAATATCCGCACCGAATCTCGCGACTGGCCGTTGTCCGCAATTTGTACCATCACCCGGCCCGCGCGGCGCCCGGTGTGAATCTGAATGGAACCGCCGCCGGCACTGCCCGCAATGGCGTCTTCGGCATGAGAAAGAAGCGAACTGATCACCTGTTCGATCTGCGAGGGGTATCCCAGAGTTCTCGGCAGATTCGAATCCAGGTCCACCGTAATTTCCATCGTCGACGCGGCATTCCGTGCCGCACGCTGCATGGCAACATTGCGCACGATTTCATTCAGATCGAATGGAACATGCTGAGACTCCGCCGTCCCGGCGAGAACCAGAACGTTCTGCACCATGTGGCCGGCACGCTCGGCGTTGGTGAATACGACATCGACAATGCTGCGCGCTGTCGAATCCATGCTGCACTGTTCCACGATCGGAACGTATTCCAGGACATCGGCGAGCGGATTATTCAGTTCCTGCGCAATCCCTTTGACGACGCGTCCGATGGCGGCCATTTTTTCGAGCTGTTCGAGCTGTTGTCCCAGCAATCGCTGCACGCTCACATTCGTGCCGTAAATGATTTCGAAGCCTTGATTGTTCAGAGGAAGCGTGTGGAGTTCGAAGACGCCGTGGCCCTGCGAATGTAACTCTCGCTGCGACAAGTCTGGAGCGTGTACGTAAGTGGGAAAAACCTCAGCGAAGCAGGAGTTGGACAGTACGATTCCGCCATTTTTGTCGGCCACTGCCACGGGAATGGGAAGAAGCGCAAATAGCGATGCAATCAAATGCATCGATTCCACTGCGGGCGCTGAACCATCCATGGTCATTCGCTCTCCATTCCGAAACCATCCCTCGTCGGATTAAAAAGCGATTGTCAGGGGGTGCCATTTCCTATGCAACAGCAAAAAAACAATACGGTTAGCTCACAGACGACAGATCGGAAGGATGGGGCATTTCGCGCATTTGCTCAAATTGCGCTTTCGAGGGCAATCGCCCGCAATTCCAAGATGGCAAAGGGCGAAATCGTATTGCATGGGATCTTCGGCGTCCAGGGCCCTCAGTTGGCGGGTAATATCGAGGGCCATGGCCCATCCAGGGCTCTTTCGATCCGTTAAGCCGATGTAACTGGAGATTCTGGCGATGTGAGTGTCGAGCGGGATCAGCAGGCTCCGGGGCGACAGTTCGGTCCAGACCCCACAGTCGACGCCGTCGTCCGGTCGGACCATCCATCGGAGATATAGATTCATACGTTTACAGGCGCTGCCATCCCTCGGTGTCGGGAGAAAGAACCGCACTGCTGCCCGCCTCGCCAGTTCCCCCTTCGGATAGAAGCGCTCGTGCCCGAATCCGAGCATCAAACCCGTAAATTGATCCATGACGGCGCCGGTATCCAGGCCGTCCGCCGGCACTCCCGACTGTCCGCGGAGAAATGCCTTTTCGATGGAGCCGTAGTCCTCCAAAGCCCGGCGGATCATCCAGAAAAACACGGCGAGATCGCGGCCCGTATTGAATCGATGGTAGAAGCCTCGAAGCCGCTTCAAGTCGGTCTGGGGATGGAACGCGGCAATGGCTTCGGCCGGGTGAGGTCCGAGGAACGACAACGCCCGATCCACGCTGTCCAGGATGATTTTCACATTCCCGTACGACAACGCCGACGTGATCAGTCCGGCGACTTCCCGGTCTCGCGCATCGTCATAGCGGCGCACGTGACGGACGGGATCGTTCGATATGTAAAGTTCCTTCCGGAATCCGTCGATGAACGTATCGAGGTGATATTTAAGGCTTAAGGAACTTATCCCGGATTGCTCTCGATCCCCTGTTTCCCTCACAATGTCCCATATTATGCGCTCACGCTGGCTGCTTATCCTTCTGATCCTGCTCGTTGTCGGAGCGGCCGCGTATTTTCAATTCAGAAATCCAAAGTCCGACGACGGCATCCTCCGCGCCTCCGGTACCATCGAAGCCACAAAAGTGGATGTTTCCTTTCAGATCGGCGGACGCGTTGCCGAGGTCATGGCAACCGAAGGACTACCTCTGAAAGCCGGCGACGTTCTTGCGCGATTGGACGCGAACGAACTCGAGGCGCACGTCAAACAGATCCTCGCATCGCTGGACGTCGTGCTGAGTCAGACCCTCCAGCAGAAATCCACCGTGGACATGCGGAACGACATGGTGGAAAGCACGATCAATCAATCGCATAGCGAAACCGAAGCCGCCCGTGTGACTGTCGAACGAGTACGCAATGGCTCGCGGCCGGAAGAAATCCGCGTTGCGGAAGCAGCCGCCACTCAGGCCGAGGCGGACCTGGCTCGCCGTAAGAGCGATTTCGAGCGCATCTCGGGATTGAAGGACAAGGGAGTGATCTCGAATCAGGAATTCGACGCGGCACAGTCGGCGTATCGCATGTCCGAAACCGCAGTTGCCGCAGCACGCGAACGCCTGGCGCTGGCACGAGAGGGTTCACGGCGCGAGGATCTGGCCGAAGCCGAAGCACGCCTTCGGGCCGTACAGGCCGCCGGCGCCGTTGCCGAAGCCGGAAGAAAGTCCATCACCATCGAACGCCAGGGTCTGGAAACGCTGCGCGCTCATCAGCGGGAACTGGAAGCGCAGCTGGATGCCGCGAAAACGCAACTCACGTATACGCAGATTCACGCGCCTCTCGACGGCGTCGTCCTGACAAAGAATGTTGAAAGCGGCGAAGTCGTCAATCCCGGTACGCCGGTCGTGAGCATTGCAAATATCGACGCACTCTGGATGAACATTTATATTCCGGAAACCCAGACCGGATTCGTCAAGCTCGGCCAGACGGTGCGTGTGCGCGTGGACTCATTCCCGAACGAGACGTTTAACGGCAAGATCTCATTTGTCTCCTCCGAATCGGAATTCACACCGAAGACCATCCAGACTCCGGAAGAACGAATCAAGCTCGTGTATCGCGTCAAGGTGTCGCTTGAAAATACCGGGCAGCGACTAAAACCCGGCATGCCCGCCGACGCGGAGATCGTGCTGAAGTAGCTGTGACCATTCTTTCCATCCACGACATTTCGAAAAAATTCGGATCTGTCACTGCGCTCGACAAATTGAACATCGAAATCGAAGAAGGCGAGATCTTCGGCCTCATCGGTCCCGATGGCGCCGGCAAGACCACGGCGATTCGAATCATGCTGGGAATACTCGAAGCCAACTCCGGCAATGGGCGTGTGGGAAGTTTCGATCTGATTCGCGAATCGGAATCCATATGCACACTGACCGGATATGTGTCGCAACGGTTCAGTCTGTACGGCGAACTGACGGTCCAGGAGAATCTCGAACTGTTCGCGGATCTTTACGGCGTTTCCGAAGACGACCGCCTTCCGCGATTGAGACGGCTGATGCAGTTCAGCAGGCTCGAGCCTTTTCGAGATCGCATGGCGCGGAATTTGTCCGGAGGCATGAAGCAGAAACTGGCGCTCTCGTGCGCGTTGATTCATACACCGAAACTGCTGTTTCTCGATGAACCGACGACGGGAGTCGATCCGCTGTCGCGGCGCGATCTGTGGAGGCTGCTGTTCGATCTGTGGCAGGAAGGGGTGACGATCGTGGTATCGACGCCGTACATGGACGAAGCCGAGCGATGCAGCCGCGTTGGGTTTCTCGATCACGGGAAACTGATTGCCGTCGGGCGGCCGGAGGATCTTCGCGGCCGATTTCGGGGAACCATACTGGAGGTATTGGCCGATCAGCGGTTTATTGCGAAAGGCGTGCTGGCCGACCTGCAGTATGTAACCAGCGTGAATCTGTTCGGAGAAGGACTTCACGTCACGACGGACGACGGGGACTCGGAGACTGCGGAGATCCACGTGCGCTCGGCGCTGGAAGCGAAGGGAATCAAGGTTCAGTCTGTCACTAAGGTTTCTCCCTCAATTGAGGACGTGTTCTTTCAATTGACGACGTCAGGGGGGATCTGATCAATGTTCAATTCCCAATTCTCAATTCTCATCCGATCGGATGGGAATTGAGAATTGGGAATTGAACATTGATCAGATCCCCAAGGATTTATGCCCAACTGGTCCGTTGAAGTCGAAAACCTCACGCGCGTGTTCGGCGATTTCGTCGCCGTGGATCACGTGAGTTTTCGCGTGCAGGAAGGGCAGATCTTCGGATTCCTCGGCCCGAATGGGGCCGGGAAATCCACGACCATCCGAATGCTCACCGGCATCCTTTCTCCAAGCAGCGGATCCGGCCGCATTGCCGGGTTCGACATGCGCACCGAGCGGCGTCAGATCAAGAAAGCCATTGGCTACATGTCCCAGAAATTCTCGCTCTACGAAGACCTGACAGTCCGCGAGAACCTCGACTTCTTTGGCGGCGTCTACGGCGCGACCGCGTTCGACTGGGTCATTCAGTTGTGTCATCTCGAACCCATCATGGACACCCTGTGCAGTTCCCTTTCCGTCGGACTGCGGCAGCGTGTCGCTCTAGGATGCGCCGTCGTACATCGACCTCGAATCGTTTTCCTGGATGAGCCGACGGCCGGCGTCGACCCGGGATACCGCCGGTCGTTCTGGGAACTGATTTACATGCTCGCGCAGGAAGGCGTCACGGTGTTCGTCTCGACGCACTACATGGACGAGGCGGAGCACTGCGGCTGGCTTGCACTCATCGATGCCGGAAAGATCGTCGCATCCGGCTCTCCCGAGGACCTGCGTCGCAAGAACTTCGATGCGCACCTTCTGGAGCTCGACGTGGAAACCATGTTCGCGTGGATCGACGATCTCGAGAAGGTTCCCGGTATCCGGGAAGTAGCCATGTATGGAAACAAACTGCACCTGACGGTGGAGGACCCAAAGGATGCAGAACGCCGCATTCGGGAAATCGGCCAGTCGCGCAACCTGAAGGTTCTCGAGCTGCGTGAAATTACACCATCGCTGGAGGATATTTTTGTGTCGGTAATGTCGAGGCAGCGGGTAGGATGAAGGCTGCCCTTTGCGCTTCGAGGAATCCAGCGCATGTCACTCACAGAAACCCTTGTTGCCGTCACGATTCTCGTGATGTCGATGGCTTTCGCAATCCCTTCACTGCTTCGATCACGATCCAGCTACGAACTTCAATCGGCGGCTCGAATGGTTGAATCTCGTATGCAATCCGCCAGGATCCATGCGGTGACTCGAAATCGGGACTGCCGCATCAACGTCACTTCGACGACGTCCTATGCCGTGGAATGTCAGGGCGCGACTTGGGAAACCATCGAAACGGTCGAACTGCCTCATGGCTTGACGGTGACCTCCAGCGCGCGTCCGGAATTTCATCAGCGAGGAAATGTCGCGCCGACGGGAACGATCACGGTGTGGAACAGCCAGGGCCGCAGCCTGCGCGTCATCGTGAACGTGAACGGAAGGGTGCGGATTCAATGAGAAGACGCTCCGCATTGTGGGCCATTGCGCGCAAGGAGTTCATCCAGATCCGCCGCGACCGGGCGACCATCTACATGGTCTTCATCTTTCCACTGATGATGCTGATCCTCTACGGGTTCGGAATCCGATACGACGTGAAGTCCGTGCCGATGGCCATCTTCGACCAGGATGGAACGCAGACCTCGCGGCAGTACATCGAGCGGTTTGCAAGATCGCCCTACTTTAGGATTCAACATTACGCCCGCAGTTACAGCGAACTGGAGGGCGGGATCAATCGTGGGACGACCCGAATCGGGATTGTGATTCCGCCGAATTTCAGCGAACGGCTCACATCGAATCGCGAGGCCGTCGTGCAGTTGCTTGTGGACGGCGCCGACAACAACACGGCGACGATTGCGATGAGCTATGCGGCGGCGATCTCGCGGTCCTATTCCACCGGCATCGTGATGCAGCAGATGGAGGCGGTGCTGAGGAATATGAACCTGCCGCTGCCCGCAGTGTCGGTGGAGCCGAGGATCTGGTTCAACCCCGATTTGGAGAGCGTGCAGTTCATTGTCCCCGGAATCATCGCCGTCATCATGATGATTGTCGGGACGGTGTTGACGGCGGTGACCATCGTCAAGGAGAAGGAACAGGGGACGATTGAGCAGATCGTGTCATCGCCGGTGAAGAAGTATGAGTTGATGATCGGGAAGACCGTGCCCTATGCGGTTCTGGCGTATCTGGATTTCCTGATCATTGTGGTGGCGAGCAAGCTGATGTTCGGAATTCATATCAAGGGGAGTATTGGGCTGCTGCTGATCACGGCGTTTTTCTACCTTGTCGGGGTGCTGGGAATCGGGATTCTGGTTTCGACGGCGACGGAAACGCAGATCTCGGCGATGTTTGCGGCGATCATGGCGTCGATGCTTCCGTCGATTCTTCTGTCGGGGTTTATTTTTCCGATTCGGCAAATGCCGGCTGCGCTGCAGGCGCTGACGCTTGTGGTGCCGGCGAGGTACTTCATTGAGATACTGCGCGATATTTACCTGAAGGGGCTGGGACTGGAATCGTTCTGGAAAGAAACGTTGTACATCATGGTGTTCGGCGTCGTGATGATTGCGCTGGCAGCGCATCGGTTCAGGAAGAAGCTGGATTGATGAAGGGGAAACTTGCAGCGAAATCCCTCTCCCTGGGGAGAGGGTGCCGCGACAGCCAGCAGGCTGGAGCGGCGGGTGAGGGGTTCCATATGAAGTTTCAAAAAGTACTTGAGGAATTTCTCCCCTCACCCGGCCCTTCGGGCCACCCTCTCCCAGCGGGAGAGGGATCTCCATCCACGATTCCTAATCTTTCAAAATGAAGCGCATCCTCCACATCATCCGCAAGGAGTTCATACAAATCCGACGCGACAGCGGGCTCCGCCGGATGGTCATCCTGGCGCCGCTCCTCCAGCTCCTCATCTACGGCTACGTCGTCGCGACCGACATCCGTGCCCTTCCCGTCGTGGTCTACGACCAATCCGAGTCCCCGGAAAGCCGCCGCCTCGTCGACCGTTTCATCTCCAGCGGCTACTTCGCCCTCGAGGCCCATGCCGCCTCGCAAGCCACCGTCACCGACCATCTCAACTCCGGCCGTTCCATCATGGCCATCGTCATCCCGACCGACTACGCCCGCGACATCCGACGCGGCCGCGCCGCGACAGTCCAGCTGCTGCTCGACGGCACAAACTCCAACACCGCAACCATCGCGCTCGGCTATGCCAACGGAGTCGTTGCCGTCGAGAACGACGCCCGACTGAAAGAAAACTTCACCCAGAAAGGCATTCGCCTCGTCCAGGCCGGCATACGCGAGGAAACCCGCGTCTGGTTCAACCCCTCACTTCGCGCCATCAACTACATGGTCCCGGGAATCATCTGCGTGCTTCTCATGGAACTGATGGTGCCGCTGACCGCATTCAGCCTCGTGCGCGAGCGCGAACGCGGCACCATCGAACAGCTCACCGTCACGCCAATCCGCGCCACGGAGATGCTGATCGGCAAAACGATTCCCTACGTCCTCATCGGACTTGCCGACAGCTCCATGATTCTTGCCGCCGGCACCTTCTGGTTCAACGTCCCGATCTCCGGCAGCCTGGTGACGCTGGTCACATTCACGAGCCTGTTCATCCTGGTGGTGCTGGGCCTGGGCATCCTGATCGCAACGCTCGTCGGCACGCAACAGCAGGCGGCGCTGACCGCGCAGTTCGTGCTGGTTCCGAACATGCTGCTGTCGGGTTTCATGTTTCCGATCGAATCGATGCCCGACGCGATGCAGTGGTTCACAACGATTCTGCCGATGCGCTACTACCTCGTCATCGTTCGCGGAATCATCATGAAGGGGCTCGGATTCGCGGACCTGTGGGATCAGGCACTGGCACTGGGCATACTGGGCCTGATTATTTTTTCGATTAGCTGGTTGCGATTCCGAAAGGTTTTCGGCTAGAACGTAGGTCGAAGTTATGACAGATCCGGATCAGGTACTGGAAGCCAACCTGAAATTCTACTTCGCCCTCGAAAGTCTGGACCTCGATCTGATGGAGGAGGTCTGGGCGACCGACGGAAGCGCCTGCTGCATTCATCCCAGCGGATATCGACTGACAGGATGGGAAAGCATCCGCACCAACTGGGAGCAGATCTTCAAGAACACAACCTTCATGCGGGTGGATGTGACGGGAGTTTCCGTCGAACTTCATGGAGCGGTGGCGTGGGTGAACTGTTTCGAGAACATCACGACGTCAGTGGGCAATCAGCTGCAGCGAGCCCGCGCGTGCGCGACGAACGTGTTTATTTTCGAAGACGATCGATGGATGCTCGCGCTGCATCACGCATCGATCATTTCCGCGGAGTAGATCCAGCCGACCACAACAGCAGGACCACCCAGACGGCGATCAACACGCCGATGACCTTGAACACTCCAATGATGATGTTCATGAGCCGGTGACCGTATGCAGTCCGGACGATCCTTCCGGAAAGGGCGTCATGGGTTGCGCGCCCTGATATTCCCCATCCCTGGCTTTCATCCGCACCATCACGCCTTTGCCTTTCACGTCGGCCTTCAGCGACCAGAGCACCCAGGAGATGGGCGACAGGGCCGGCCGCAGTTCGGCTTCTCTCCAGGGTTGGTCTCCGATCCGCACCTGGACCGAATCGACGCCGCGATCTCCGCCAAACGCGACGCCGGCAACAAATCCATCCTTGGCGATATCGATGCGCGACATGAGTTTGTACGGCGCGCCATCATCCCATCCGCGCAGCTGCCAGAATCCGCGGTAGTCGGTTTCGACGAGTTCCAGCGACGTGATCCACTTCACATTCTTCATGCCGTAGATTCCCGGAACAATCAGCCGAAGAGGAAAGCCATGACCGGAGGTGAGCGGGGCTCCATTCATTTCATACGCGAGGAGACACAGCGGATGAGCGCCGCGATCGATGGGGATGCTGTCGGAGTAGCCGTCCGCTGCGCGGAAGACGACGTCGCGGGTTTTCCCAACGCCGACTTTTTGTAGAAGCGTGACCAGGGGAACGCCGGTCCAGCGCGCGTTGCCCATCCAATCGCCGCCGACGGGATTGCTGATGCAGGCAAGCGTCGCAAACATCGACATGCTGGGAAGGTCGCGCAGCTGCGCAAGCGTGTAGGATGTCGTGGCGTTTACTCCGCGTACGTCGAGCTTCCATCCGGCTTCCGGAACGACAGGATCGACGGCGTTCTTCGATACGCGGTAAAAGTCTTCCGTCGGTGTGACTTCGTCGCTCCACTTCTTCGGCTTGAAAAATACCTGATAGCCCCGGACCAATGCCGCAACCGCCGCGACACTAGCGGCGACGATAAAAATCCGTCGCCCCGTTTTCGTCACCGCAGGCTGAGCCTGGAATCCCCGGAATTGCAGCGACCTCGCAAATATCCAGTGGGAGGCAAACAGCATGAGGCTCGGCGTCAATGCACCCTGCGGAGACTTCGATGCAAACACGCCCTGCCCTGCCGCCGGAATCAGAATGAGAACGTGAATGCCCCAGATTGCGAATCCCGCATAGAACGCGTTGCCCAGATACGGCCGGATGCGATCCCAGGAGCGAGCGAAGACAACGTATGCACCGAAGTAGACGATCGTGATTCCGTAGAACGCGAGTTCCTTGGCGAGAGGTCCCAACAACTGCACCGCGAACTCAATGAAAGACACCGGAAAGATTTCGAACATACGGTTTGCCAGCAGCTCCGGCATGAAGATGCCGCCCCCGATTTTCCAGAGCAGCATCGTCACAACGAAGTAAATCAGCGGCGCAACCCACATCCGGAGATTCTACGCTTCAATAACGCCGATTGACCCTCCCCACCCTTTCCTTTACGATGATTGAGTTCACTTGGGGCCTGTAGCGCAGCTGGGAGCGCGCCTGACTGGCAGTCAGGAGGTCACCGGTTCGATCCCGGTCAGGTCCATTAGCAAGAAAATACGGGAGTTTAAAAGCAAAAGGCCCGGCGTAAAATCCGGGCCTTTTCTGCAATTGTAGGGTACCTGTGTAGGGGGTTTACGTCGATTACGCGCATCATTCGCGACTCATTAGGACGCGCCGAGCCATGCGAAGCTTGTGCGGCCCTTCTGAAGCCAATGCATCACATGCTTCGTTTTCCAGGTGGGCGTTACCTCGACCAGTGGCTCTGCCGTCTTACGTCGCGCAACGCGAGCTTCCTGGAGCTGGAGGGCAAGAGATCGAGGGCCGGGCTGACTCATGCTGGCACCTCCTGCGTCAATTCCTCAGGCGTGATTCCTAAGGCATCCGCAAGGCGTTTCGCATGGTTGGGGTGGGTTGCAGTCAAGGGGGTTATCGAGGAAAGACTTCAGAAACGATGAACGCCGCCTATAACGACTGGGAAGACAGAAGAGGTCCGTCCGGGTTGCCCATGCGATGGATTTCAGCCTTGAGCCCCCGCATTACAAACATCAATCGCGAGTGTATGATTCCGCGGCAATGCGAAGTCTCTGGAAATGGATCGTGCGAGTTCTGCATCTCGACTATGACTTGGTGCTCTGGAAGCATGCATGGAATAAGACACGAGAAGAACTTCAGGCTGAATACGGGAAGAAATTCATAAAGTCTGCCGTGACAGTGTTGGCTGGTGGCGCCATTGCATACTACGTAGCAGACAAGAGTTTCACCTCCGGAATAGCTAGTTGGGCATTCGCAGTCGTTGGCGGCATTTTTACCGCCATCCTTGGCTTTGCATGGAACCTCGGAAAGGCTGGCGCTGAGATTTATACCGAGCAGAGAGATCGAATCGAAAGCAACGGCAGCAGGCCGGGCCTTCCTAACAGTGAGGCCGTCAGAGAATGGGGATGGATCAGGCTGAGGTTTGAAGAAATCGCTGACAAGAGAATTAATGCCTCTCGATACATGGCAGAAGATGGCCCCCACTGGACAATCAATGCCGACATTTCAAAGGAGGGCCGAAAGGCTCGAACTTGCTGCCAAACCGCAGGAAAGCTGTTGCTCAAAACAGAATGCGCTTGGCAGTTAATCGAAAAGGACTATGCAGATCAGGTTCGAAAGGCAACTGATGATTCCGATCGCTGGCTGCTGTACCTTGCGGCCTTGGAGTATATGGAATCGGCCAACACAGATGTTTCTGCTGCAACGGCCTGCCTAGCGTCCGAATATCTACGTCTGCCAGATTTGGTTGATCTGAGCAGCGATGCCTGCTCGCGGTGCTTGACAGCCTGTTCATGAACAACAGAAAGATGCGAGCCGGGGCAGTTCGCGTAATTAGTTTTCGAACGATAGGCGATAAAAGGAGATTCATGTGATGGATATTTTCAGCTCGATTGGTCCGGCAATCGCTGGCATCAAGTCGCTCACTGAGATCGCGTCGATGATTACGGACGTGAAAATCCGGCAGGAACTTAATGGAAAAATTGCCGACTTGCAGGGAGCTCTGATCTCCACACGACAGCAGATCCTGGACATGCAGGAACAATATGAAGAAATCCTGAGGGAGAACAAGCTGCTCAAGGAGGCCTCAGCACCCAGAGGGACACCGAAGCTGCTATATGGCTGCTACAAGTTTGAAGGAGAGGAGGGTCTCTTTTGTCCGGCGTGTTACGACTCGAAGGGAAAGAAGTTCCGAGCTTCCCGCATGAACGCGAATTTCTACCAATGCACTGTGTGCAGGGCGGTTCTCGCCTAGGTTGATAACGGAAGCGACTCCGGCGGCGGCATCGCCCGCTCGAACTATACTTCTGTCTTCAGGGAACGATGATTAACTGGGCCTTGTGGCTCGAAGGGCCATCCGAATCTATAGGGGCTCCGATTGGAGGTATCGTACCATCCAGCAATCGGCAACAAAACTGTGTAAGGCCCGACCGAAAGGAAACGTTATCGAAACTCTTCGGTATTCCTTCGCCGTGTGCGTGAAGTTCCTGGCGAATTTTGTCGCAATCACTCTCTGTGAGCAATCCAATCTGGTGACCAAACGTCACGAGATCAAAGAAACGCAATATTGGCGATGGGAGATCATAGCCATGACTATTCAAGGTTCTGATTGCGCTCATGTCGTTACTAAGTGCCGGCATATTTAGTGTACTGGCCGCTGCGAAGGTGTAGGCCTCCCCTCTACCGACCCTTTTCGAGAATTGCGCACCACCTTGCTGAATCGCGCCATGCACCGCTGTTGCAGTAGTGGACGAACCGGCGAAATGGCTAATTAGCAAATCCCCATCAAGCACGTTGAGGGTTCCATTTCCGATCGCCTTTGTCATTGCTGCCGAGAGATGCCGAAGCTTTCTGTTTCCGTGCAGTTCCGCCTCTACTTCAGGAGTAATTATCGATTTAATGCTGTAGGTAGAGGAGAGCTTATGAAGAAGGCGGACTTGCTTTGTTTGGAGAATCTGAAAAAGTGCGTCGGTATCGCAGAAAAGAAAGCGTGGGTTGCCCATCAGGACCGGCTACAAAGCCGGGGCTAACTCACCGAATCTCTGCTCCAGTGTGTCTTCATCGATCATAAGAAGTTCTGCGCATTTGCCTCTACTTATCTCGCCATCGCGAACAAGTTGCAGTACAGATTCGATATATGAACTTGGAAGGCGGAGAGTTCGAGAGGGAACAGTAGTAGTACGTCGACCAATCCACTCCGGCTGCTGGGAAAACTTCTTAATGTACTGCTCCGTAGAGAGTGCATGCTCTGAATACTGTGGCAAAAGCTCAGAGATATCGTACTCCGAATATTGCTTGGCGAGTTCGGCATCGATAAAGTTCGCGTCCGCTGCTGCGCCCAGTAGAGTCTTCGGTTCCGCATGAACCTCTGAGACCAACCGCGCTAGATCGCGAGGACTCACTTGATTCCAGTTGATGTGGTTACGCTGAGCAGCATGCCTTAAAATCTCCTTTGCGGCGATTACTTCTTGCGCGAATGCTTGGGCTCTCACCTCGGAAATGTCAGCGGATTCAGAATTTGAGAGATCGACGGATGCACCATCGTTTGCGGCGTCGAAGATTGCGTGAGCCACCTCATGGAGAAGCACGGCATTCCTCCGGAACCAAGTAGATTTGAACGAGTTCGCAAAGATGCAAGGGCGTTCGGCGGATTTCTGTCCAACAAAGAAGCTGCAACCTTCCAGCTTGGAATCCGGAAAAGCATTTTCGACAACTAGGATACCCAAACTACGGAGATTACCTCGGAATACATCCCCAATGCCTCTGGCACCTTGGAGAAGGCCGCGGGACTCAGCAAATATTCGCGCTGCCTGTCGCCCTTGTTCCTTCGGTGGCGCCTGCTTGTCCGTTGCTCGCCGCAAGTCGTCGAAAAGAGACTCCCACCCGATGGCCCGTTTCTGTGCTATTTCTTCGGTCTCGTTTATGAAGAAAGCTAGCTGCCGGATGAGAATGGCACACTCCCGGTCCGCCGGGCCCAAGTCTTCGCCTCGGAATTTGTACCAAATGGCAGGCGTAATATCAGCGCTACTGACGGTTTTAGCCTGCTTCGGTGTCATTCGCATTTCAGCGCTAGGTACTCCCAAGACAGTAGCTAACAGGCCGACATAAGATTCTGGTATAGGCCTCTGACCGACTACCCACTGGGAAAAAATCACTGGGCTGATGCCCAGCAAATTGGCACAACTGGCAGACTCGATACCTGCGGCTTCGAGTATTTTCTGCAGCAACTAGACTCCGTTCATTTTGGTCCGAAAGACCGAGTGTAATGATTTACGACACAACTCTTTTGTTTTCATACACTACAGGGTGTCGCTGACTAATCGAGTATATTTAATATAACGAACAAAGATGAAGAGCGATAGAGAATAGCCAAATCTTTTGTTTGCGCAAGTAAATTTATCGGCTTAAGGTGCGCGTTCGTTAAAGGTCATCTTAATCACGGGACTTCAATCGCCAGCTAGAAAACGTGAACAGAACTCAATCAGTCCGTTAGATCGCTGGCTATTGCTGATTTGCCCTATGCTTCCTGCTTCGCTTCCAGCTTCAACCCGCTCGTAATCACCGACAGCAGCCGTGCTCGCCGATCAAGGGCATCCCTTCTTTCCGTCCCATGGGCTAGCTTAATCGTGGGTCGAAGGTTATCTGCCCAATCTTAACAAGATCCAAAACCGTCCACTGTTCCTTGCCGTCTAGTACAGGACAGTCGGGAACTATCAGTGGTAGAAGTTCTGAAACGCGCGCCATGTACGAACGATCATCTAGGCCGCCAACGCAATTGATTCCAAATACTCGGCCTTTTTCATCAAAGACTGGCCCGCCGCTTGCACCGCCCTTCAAATTGATTGAGGTTACGAAATGCGGCCAGGCAACGATCACAGAATCCCTAGGTTTGTCACTTTCCTCCAAGAATTCTCCAGAATAATAATTTGGCACGAAACGCGAGGCGGTCCCTTTCCCGAAGACCGGATCACTTTCAGGGTATGCATAGGTTACGACCGGCGATCCCTCGCGCGGGGTTTCCGTTGTAAACCGCGGGACCATATTGACTAGGGGTTGCCCTGTGTCATTCATGACATGGAAGTCCATCTTTCCAACCGCAACATCCCAGGTGTTGTGGAAGGAAACGCGCGTTATATGGCGTACCAAAGCCTTTGCACCTTCGACAAAATGCAGTGCATGAATGAAACCGTGTTGGCGGTAACTACCCTCATCCCTAACGTCCACAACATCAAGAATTACGTGCTTTGCCGTGACGAAATGGCCGAACCTAGTGATGAAAAATCCTGTGCCGACTAGTTGGGAATTTCCGGGTGCAATCTCCTTAAGAATAGGAAAGATGCATGTATGCGGCTCAATCAAGTCACCGTTGAGATTCTGCGCTCTGTGCCCTTGTCCGCTCATTTGTTCATTATCGCCCAGTTCGCCACATCAGAATTGCCGATCGGCTACGCCAGCGTCGTATCTTGAATCTCGGCACGGCACTTTGGGCACAGTCCAAGAGCCGCCAGTCGACGTAATCACGTTGCAAGTGCGCATTACGCGTGAGGGGACAAGTCGGCAAGTTATCGGGAAAAGACTTCGAAAGTGAATGGCTCCTGCTGCGACTACCTTCAAAACAGGAGTGGTCCGACCGGCCTGACTGCAACTGAGGCGCTACGGGCCTATGTCTTTCGAGCCGTGATCACGAGTGATGGGCGCCCGTTCCTGCGAGGAAATACCTGCCTGACGACATCGCTTGTATGAATGGGCTCCGGTTCCGTGCCCTGCTCGAACAATGAGACGCCGACGACACCGGTTCGCCCGGTGAGTACTCCGGGTTCCAAGGTGATCAGTCCATTGAACACGGCCGGATCACACTCAGCATTACCGGTACCGTGCCCAGCATACTCACCGAGGTTCTCGTTCCCTTTGAAAACGCCCGTCAATGGCTGGCGATTTGAAATCGCGGTCTTTCGGTCGTAGCTCTTCTGATGAAAGCGCCCATCAAGGTGGTAGCTCGCGTGAGGGTCCCATTCTGGTTCGGCGCGGGGAATTATGATGAACACTTCGCCTCTCTTCGAGCATTTGACCAAAAGGGCCAACCAAACGCCTGAATCATTCTGGATCGCGACGCCGTACTGTTCTTCGCCGGGTTTCAGTTCGAGTTTCATCAATCCGACTTTCGGTATCGACTTGCTACGTTCAATGACTGGATCTACAAGAAGATGCAACTCGGCACTCTGTTCAGCCGTGAGGTTTACGGCGTCAATGTTGTACTGATATTTGATATAGCCCTCGAAAGTAGTCAGGTCACTGTCGTCGTACATCGATTTCGAAGTTCTCCTTGCGAATTAATTTGGTGGCTCGACTTCAATTGTAACCTCATAACCCGCCTGCACATTCGCGCTGTAGTGCACGATCGTTCACTCGACCGTCTCATTGCTCAGAATCAGCAGTGCCGGCGCCTGGAGCCGGATCACGGCCTCGAGCTCCGGAAGGATGCCAGACGCGCGAAAGCTATATAAGGTCGTGCCGCGGTCGGTGGTCGTGATCTTCCGCGAAGTGATCTTCCGGAGGCGAACTCCGTTAAAGTTGCCGTTCACTTGGCTTCCATTCGATCGGCACTCTTCCGCGAACACGTTCTAATCGTCGCCCCTTAATCACATCCTTCTGGTCCGGATTCCTGGCAAACGCCACCGCGGCCGCGCGAGACACCCCGAAGTACTGGTACCGCTCGCCTGTATTCGTAGTGATCTGGACGATACCGGCGTGCCACGTGACTTCCTTATACAGATAGTGATCCAGTTTCAAAATCGGGCTAGGGAGAGGTTCAACCAGATGACAGCAGTCTTTCGTCCAGGCTCCGCAGTCCCAGCACCAGTAGGCGTCGGGGTCATTATGTATAGGCGAGTAGCTGCCGGTGTCGAGCATGGCGCTCAGGCCTTCAACGGTTCGAGCACTTCCGGTCGGTTGTTCGCCGGCTTGTTCACCAGTGTGGACACTTCCACGGAATCGAGCCATTCCGCCGGGCACTGCTTCAGCATAGCGCCCACATGCTCTGGCTCGTGAACTTCCGGATCCAGCCATTCATCGAATTGCTTCGGATCCAGGATGACGGGCATTCGATCGTTAATCTTCTCCATGAAGCTGTTCGCCGACGTCGTCATGATGGAGAAGGAGCGCTGTTCCTCTGGAGAGCCGGCGCGCCAGCTGGTCCAGATGCCGGCCAACGGCATGATCGGTGAGTCCTTCAGGAATATCTTGAACGGCCGCTTCGCAGTACCTTCTTTCTTCCATTCGAAGAATCCGCTGACGGGGATGATGCAGCGTCGCTGCAGGACCGGCTTTTTGTAGAGTCGGCTCTCGAAAACACCTTCGCTCCGAGCGTTGATTGTCGAGAACTTCATCTTGAATTCGGGCGACCATTCCGGGATCAATCCCCAAGTCATCGTGTCGACGTCATCGACGACATATCTTACTGGAGACCTTGATAATGGATTACGCAAAGCTTTCGGTGAAACTGCTCTTGATCGCACTTCTCGTTGTCGGGGTTAACTTACCTCTGTATGGGGATGTATTAGACTTCTCGTCTCCCGACTTTGTGCTATTGACGGCATTACATACTGACGGCTCGCTTGTTGTCGATCCTTCTTGGACATGGAACGGGGCACCGCTCTCGGACACCAATCATCCAAGCGAAGCCAACTTGAGACTCCAATCAGATATCAACTTGTACTCATCCTTATCGGACCCTGCGCTGATGTTTGTGCAAGTTACCAACATTTCGACTACCCAGGGCGCATTCTGGTTTGGCAGCGCTATCCCGGCAACCGTTCAGACGGGAATTCGATTGACGGGAATACCGCTTGGTCTGAACACACCACTGTTCGGCGATCAGTATGCAAATTCCGGGCAAGCATTAATGTGTTGCGGCCCAAGTGAGCTAACCACAACATTAATGAACACGCCCGGATATGTGCTAGCAACGTCCGGCGACGGTCTTCTGATCCACACAATGACCGGAACAGACTACGGATTTTCAAGTTTGTCTGCATCTCTTCGGCAGGAAGATATTCAGCCGCGGATATTTGGAGGTGGAGTCTTCTCCCTAAATTTCGGCTCAGGTATGAATCTTTCTACTCAGGACTGGTCCCTGGTCCAAGCAGGTGCAGAATATGGCGGAGGTCGCCAATTCGTTCCGCTATCATTGACCGCCAAGTCCTACTCAGCCCGATCCAGTACCGGGACCAGTACAAGTACCAGAATCGACAACAGTCGTAACGCTAGGAATTGGCATCATGGCAATCATTCAACTGGTTCGCATCATGCGCACCAGTTTTCCAGCGCCCGATCTGCGTAACTCACGGGCACAATCTCCTTATTAGATACGCAAGGGCTTCGCCGGAAACATCGATCTGAGGGACTATGCGTTCAATTTGCCTTCCTTTCGTTGCTGCCGCTCGGTTCTTGCTACTACCTTTCGTTCCGTATCAACGAACGCTGCAGAAATCTCTTTAACCATTCTTGTTATTGTTCCACACGCGAAGATGTCTTCCATCGTGGGGCCTATTTGAATAACCGTAGCAGTGGCGACCGATAGAGACAGGGCTGTGTTTTGACCTGGCTCAGCTAAGCCTAAATTACTCGGACCACACATGAGAATGTCCGTTGGTCCGTGGAGCCCCATTTTGAAAAAGATCCCCTTTGGATTTGCATGAACATTGTGACTGGCAAATTTAAAGTGCGACCGATAATGGTCCATTTCAACGGCCCGTTCAATTTCGGCAAATGTAGGGCGACTACTTTTTAGATCAATCGCGGCCCAACCATATTGTCCTCCAAAGGAGCGACCAAATGTGGTGATCGCTCTGTCGTAAGCGATTTTTGAAATCTCTATTTCTAGTGAAGTCAAAGGTTCGTAATTGAGTTTGCCGCAATTCTGCTGGAATTGGCAGGCAGCTCTGTACGTCTCTACAGCGTCGTGCTGGGTATAACGATCTGCCGATGATTCCCCGTGTTCATAGATAAAATTCATTGTAACGACGATTTCATGAAGAGTTCTCCACCGTGCCATTGCTCCTTCCGAATATCCGTGCTTCAGGAGAACCAGAATCTCTTGTGCGACTTGGCATGAGCGCGCATGTAGTCGCGTCAAAACGTTTATCAAGTTCGGAGTTTCTGGGGCGTCCAGGTTCCGAAATCTAAGGTTGACGCCTTCCCCAACTTCAATTGCGCAGGCAACCAACATTGAGAGTTTCGAAAACGGCACCTTCCAGGTCCTCTCAAGCCGGAAATAGAAGCCTTCCATTAACTGTCGGTGTTCGGTCTCACGTTCTGGCCAAGTTGCCTTAAGAGTTTTTAGGATACCCGGAGCCATTTTCAGCGCAGTATTCGCAACGATGCCTGGAAGTTCGCGGTCCATCGCAACGTTATATTTCTCAAACAATGGTTCAAGATGCAGATCCTGCAGGACAGCCTCGAGTGCCTCCTTGGCTCTTCGCGGAATTTTTAATCGGCTGTCCGATTCCCCCGCCACGATTGCTTTCAGAATCAATTCTCGGTCGGATGGCGCTAAACGCGTTCTCCGCTTTTTCATTTCAGACAGGACTTGTCTCGCTACGAACGTCCTGAACCCCTCCGCAATGAAGGTAACCATGCTGTCATCAAGGGACTTCGCTGGCGTGTTCTTAACTTTGCTGTTGGCCACGTGTTTAGCCGAGTCTACTTCAATCGATCAGGGAATTAGCATGTGGGTGAGTGTAGGGGACCTCTGTAGGGGGCTTCAGATTCCCGCCCGTTCTCGGGTGTCACCGGATTTCCACAGGTTTACTGTCAGAGGAATGTTCCAGAATGACGATCCGTATTGCTTTTTGTGATAGCTCGGGAAGATGCGAGAAGATACGCGAAAGGACGAGATGACAGCCACAAAATGGCCTATTGCTGACTGGCAGTCAGGAGGTCACCGGTTCGATCCAGGTCAGGTCCATTTGATACCGAACGACAAAAGGCCCGGAGTAATAACCGGGCCTTTTGCATTGTGGGGGAAATTATGGGGACGAAACGCGCCTATGCTGCGGCAGCTTTCTACGGCATTTCACCTGCACATTTGCGCTGTAATGCACGATCGTCCACGACAACGCACATATCTAGAAATCCAAACGACGCATGTCCACATTCACGAAAACTTTTCGATTGTCTTCTGGTTGATTTGCGGACGTTCCCCTTGACGGCCGCGAGCTTCAGAGGCTTTTTGTTCAGGTATTGGAAATAGAGTTCGTCAGCGGTGTAGGTGGAATACGCGCGGCCGCATGAGACCTCCAGGCCGCCATTATACTTTGCGGATAGGCGGGGAAATGGAGATGAATAAGTTCGCTGTTAGGCCTGAGGCGCCGTACACATCTTTATATTAATATCGAGAAGCTCGCCAACCGGCTGCCATCGGTCTTTGCCTCTGAATCTCTCCCCCAGATCTGCATAAGATCCTGGAACGCTAAGAGGAACAATAGCCCCGCCTTTCGGCACCCTTTGAAGCTCTTTCTCGCACAAGTGACACGTCACGAATGTGCTGTCAGGTGCGTCGCCAATGGACACATTGTGGGTAGTCAGGACTTGGTTGTTTGTCATTCAAAAAGTATACAGCAGGAAAGAAGGGGCGAATGCCAACATGAGGCCAGGTATCAGCATCCGAACCTCTCAATCAAATCCTGTCGTGTGGTTGTCGGCGCCGTTTCGGAACAGACTTCTCGAATGCTTCTAATATTCCGTCGATCGCAATCTGAATTGCATGCCACAACTCCTCGCCACCTCCGCCCGACTACTTTGTCGGAGTTGCGGCAACCGAGAACTTGTTTGGCGTCACAAACGATTCCTTGGTGAGATTGTCTGTGACTTTGATTTGTATGTCGTACTGACCGGGCGCGAAATTTGCGAGGGGTACGCTGTTTGTGTACTTCATCTGCAAACCGGAACCGGTCAACTCGGTAGAATCGGTCACCAGTTTCGTAATTTCCTTCTTGTTCTGAGAAATCACCATTTCAAAGGTTGCAGAAGGTTTGCGCGTCGTCTCGTCTACGGTCAGTCCGTAAATCTCCTGCCAGACATTCAGGCTTTCGTTCCGCTTAAATACTCCCGTGACGTTGGGCTTCACCCTTTTCTCGCCCAGCGCGAACATGTCGGTTCCAAGCGTCCGCGAAGGCATGTCCGTCACGCTGTACGCCAGAATCATTGAACTGGCCTGCAGAGACTGATCCGGAATCCGGGGGACATTCAGAGCGTAGTCCTGGATGCCGATGCTCTGAGAATTTTTGTCTTCCACTGTGATGTGGACTTTGTATTTTCCAGGAACCAGGTAGCTGGACTGCTGATACAGGGTTGGCTGGTCCAGATTGGCCGCAAAGGTACTTGATGGAAATTCCAGCGACACGTCATGCGAGAATCCTGGCAGCCTGCGATTGTCGATTCGAATAATAGCGCCCTGGATGTGAGCTTTTGCTTTTTTGCCTCCGCCCTCGTCCTGGAATGCAAGGTCACGATTCATGAACTGAATCGTGATCAAGGTGCGGACCTGATCGCTGGTTACCCGGACATAGTTTGCCTGTACCCGGAAAGGAAGCGAATTGTTTGACAGCCGAGTTGCCGCAGGCACAAAGAGGTCGTTGTACTTGACGTCCTTTGGTTTGTACGCTTCGTTGTACTTTGCCAGCATGTCGAACATGTTGTTCTGACCATAGTTCGCTGGAAGGGCTGCTGACGATCCAGCTTGAAGTGTATTCGACTTGTTATACCGATCCCCCTTATCGAGACCCAGAGCCACTTCGGCGTCCGTGAGCCCGACTCCGGGAACATGACGAAGAGCATCCTTTTCACCTGGGTCGTATTCCAGTGAGTATTCACCGCTCATGCTCTTGTCGACAAACTCATAAATAACGTTTTCGGTCTGGGATTTGCCATCCAGATGTCGATATCGCCACGTTTCGAACGGGAATGTGTTGGTGACACCACCACCTTCCTCAGGTTTCCGATAATGGGTGCCGCCTGACGGGTGGCTTTCAATCTCGTCCGGTGGTCCATTGAGGATATACATTTTGCCACGATCCGTGCGCATACCCGGGATGCCCGACGTGAAGTGGTCGTTGGCATAGTCCACCCGTTCGTAGTACTCATCTCGAAATTCATTTTCCGGGGTGTCTGGCGTGGGGTCGCGAACCAGCCAGAAGATTTCACTGAAGTTCTCGCGCTCCTCGTCCTTTGTCAGCTTCTTGAAGGCTTTCAGTTCCTCGGGTGTGATGATGATGGAAACATCATCTGCCCATCCCTTCAATACGTTGCCCGCAGCTTCCACCTTCCTGGCCTTTTCTTTCTCCTTGGCTTTTGTATCCGTCGTGACGGGAGCGACTTTGTTTTTTTGCTGAGCTCCGATGGGAAGAACTGGGGAAAGCAAAAAGAAGGCGACGATCAACGTAATCCCTTTACGGCTCATAGACGCACCTCGGTGAAAGTCAGATAGTGTCGCTTAAACGCGAAAGCATCATAGCATCAGGGGATTACGTGTCAACGTGATCGGATACGCTGAGTTCTTTCAACCATGCAAGCAGCTTTGGGCTGTCTCGAAGCTCTAAGCGTTGGGCATAAGGTCGCTAATGCCGGGTGCTTCATTGTGTGTTGTCGCAAAAATCGAAGTAGTGGGTACGCAACGGTTCAGCAATAACGCTTGCCATTTATGCCAGTCCTAAAGATGTACGCGACTAGACCGTCTCTGTGAAGCCTGTGTTTGACTCTGTAGTCTCCTGGCTCTCTTTTCCAATCTGCATGTAGTGGTAATTGATCTTGAGGCCCGTTCCTCATTCCTCTGTGCTCTCAAAAGCGTTTATTGGGGAATGAATCGGCCTGGTCTCTCAGACTTCGGGAAAGTGCTCCCGGAATGTGGATCTCGGCACTTCATTCCAGACTTGATCAAGAGTCTGGTTGGGATTCGACGAGTAAAACAGGTGAGTAATCACTCCACGCACTTCATGTCTTCGTTTGCACATGCAGACATGCAGATGCTTTTCTTCACCTTCGTTTCGGAAGGTCTTCCATTCGATCCCACAGGAACATTTCCAGACATAACACGCTGGCATGAATTTGAACTCTTGATCGAAGGCGGCATCTTATCACTTGTCCGCGTGACTTGTGTGTGAACTTGGAAGACCGGAAGGAGAAGTATGAGGAGAGGACCTGGGAACGTTCTCCCCTCTCAGAAAATCAATTTTAGACGTAGGTCCGGGCCGGGCCTTGATGCGCATGATTGCCTCACGATGCATTAAGGCAAATTGCAGTCGCTCGATCACATGCGGTGTGCGGGTATTGTGAAGTCTGAAAACGATAACGCTCACGGTCCGCCCCTTGAGAATGCGGCAATCTCACCAAATTCGAGGTCAAAGGTTAAAATGACGCGGTTTTCTGAATGAGCTTTATCGAAGACTTCTTTGTCTGGTAAGCGGTGGAGGCCTTCATCGTTGAGATGAATCGTCTCGTCACCGTTTTCCCGAAACCACTGAGCAATGCGATAGTCGATGCCCATATCGGCGAGAAATCGCATCGGTTATCTAGGACGTGTGGATTTGTTCCTGAGCCAACCATGCCGCATATTCGATGGCCTGCTGAATATCTTCGCGTTCCAAGGCAGGATAACCATTGAGTATTTCATCAAAATTCGCACCTTGGGCAATTTGACCAACGATGACGGAAACGGGAATGCGCATCCCGCGGATACATGCCCTGCCACCCATAATATTCGGATCGAAAGTAATTCGCTCCAACATGCGAACCTCCCGCCTCAATATAACACTGGGCGATTCTGATCCATCCGGCGAAAACCTGCGAACCGCAACCTTACATGCCTTGGGAAGCCGCTTGTCAAAAGGCGCGTGCCAGAGTTGGCAACCATCGTTATCGAGGATAAGCCGGCCAATGAACTTCAACAGATCACGGGAAGAAACCTACCAATCAAAACCAGTGCGGTAAGCGCGTTTTCTCCTCAGGGGTGAGCCCTGTTCGTGCCAACAGAACATAGGCGCAACCGGTAACCAACCCGGCGACGGTACACACCAGACCGCCAATCAGAAACAGATGAGTGAGTGCGCCGCCGATGCCATCAAGGATGTGCAGGTGCTGATATTCCGCTGCCGTATAGAAGCCTCTGTGGGGAATGTGAGTGTCTCGAACCCAGTCGGGGTTGGGATGTCCTGGATTGAAAGCGGCCCGGTACGCAACGGAAAGCCGGAGCAGAAAGGCGATCAGGCCGCTGACGAGCCCGCTCCAGAAGCCGACTCGCATTCCATTGCGGGCTCTCCACGTTCTTCCGGCGCCATGAGCCCCGCAAATAAACGAACATAGGAATGCGGCAGGTAATAGCAATAAGCCGGGCACGAAGCCCCGCCCCAGGGAGGCGTAGAGGCCAATCCATGCCAGACCGATTGCAATACCCCACTTCGCTCCGAGCCGCAGCACGAGCTCATCCTCAGGAGTTCCTGCGCGTGTTCGCCAAATGGCCGCATAGGCGTAGAAGAGGAAGGCCACGATAGCCCCGACAAAAATTCTCGTTTCGAAGGGAACGGAACTCGGATTCGGATTCGGGAATATGAGGACACTGAAGACCAACATCAGGGAAGCCAGCGTCAACCCTGCCAACAGCCAATTGCGGAGATTCATGGGAGTCTTCGCACGCAGCATGCAGCCTGCAACTTGCCGCAGATACCAAAAGTCCGACTGCCATCGTCCCCGGTGCGGACGAATCGAGTCACGGTAGGCCTCAATCAAATCCCCGGATGTCGCTTCCGCATTCTCAGGTGTCAGCACGCTACGCAACAACGCATCCGCCCACCGCGGCGGGTGATATGAGTTTTCCGGGTGGTCTATTTCAGGTGCCATACGAATCCCTTCAAAGGAAATGGAAAGCCACGCCAAATATTATTGGTGGCGGCTCTCGCGTCGTTGAGCGCCTGCACGCCGGCGTGTTCGAGTCGATAGAATCGTCTGGCGCGGCCGTCGCGAATCGGGGTTCCCAGCCCGAGCCGCGAACGGATCAATCCCCTTCCCTCCAGTCGCTCGAGCGTCGCGTGTATGGCCCCTGCAGCAACCTCCCGCTTCAAACGTTCCTGCACCTCTTTTAGAATCCCACGGCCGTACGCGTCTTCCTTCAGACGCAGAATCGCGAGAAGGACGGCTTGTTCGAAAGTGCCTAATGTGTCAGCCATGCGGTGCCTATATTGTAGGCAGCACGCCTGTCCGTCAACTTGTTTTCGAATTGCTGGTGATGTCAGGTCCCGAACTTCGAGAGATAGAACTCGCCCTCACTCAGCGCCTTTCGAATGGCAGGCAGCAATTCCGAATCCGCCCGGCTCTTGTCGACGTAACCGGACGCTCCGGCCCCCTCTGCGTGTTCAATGAAAGCCGGATCATTGTAGATCGTGAGGAAGATGAACCGAATATGAGGTTGGATCGCGATCAAATGGCGCAGCGCCTCGAAGCCGCTGACAATGGGCATGCCGATATCGGAAACGATGACGTCGGGAATGAGTCGGATGGCAGCATCGATCAGCGCCCGCCCGTCTTCGACAGTACCGATGACCTCGAACTCCGGTTCCAGTATTCGGCGTAAGACATCGAAAAAGGCTACGAAGTCGTCTGCCAGAAGAATGGTCGGTCTTTTCAATTTCTTCTACGGTAAAACATCCTGCCTTACCACGGCTAAGCCGTCCCCCGGGGATCCACCCCTTGTAATAAATCTACACAACCTTGGACGTGCGCAGCTTCGTTTTGATGCGCCGGCGAAACAATGTATCAAAAGGCAGGCCTATTGTGGGGAGGTACCTTCTCAATATCCGGCAATATCCATTTCTTATCGAAGAAGGATTTCTCAGGACCATACAGACGGAACAGAACTTCAAACTCCACATCGGCGTTTGTCGGAACCCAGTTGGATTCCCTGCCTGCTGGAGCCTTTGGAGCGAAGTAGACGTCCATTGAACCGTCGGCATTCTTTTGAAGTCCCGGCGTATTGGAAGACCGGCTGGGCCATTTCAAGCCGCGGATGAGTGCGTGAGTCGCGCGGTCATAAACTGTTGCGGACCAGTACAACCGTACCGGCGGCTTCGGCGGCACATGAAGCCGATACGAATTGGCGCCGTGAAGGTCATTGCCTGCCTTGTCCTTGATCGTCATCAAATAGAACTGGCCTTCGCCCATATGCTTCGGACTGAAGTACGCGTAGCTGTACGCGAGGCCGCGGGCTTCCGTGGGATACGCGTCCGGCTGGGCAAAGTTGGACTGCATGCTGGCAACCAGTTCCTTCGACGCCGGCAATGCCCAGCGTGCCGATGAATCGAACGGAGGTTGAAACACGGACTCGTAACGAGATTCGAGGTACGCATGCGCATCTGCGGCGGCATCATTGAGTAATCTTTTCGTCTTCGCGTCCGGATCGAACGGCTTGCCTTTCTCGATGCCAATCGACTTGAGGATGTCGATCATCGCCTTGTCCCGCTCCAGCCACGGCTCGTACTGCACCATTCGCTTGAGCGCATGAAAGAAACACACGTCGTACGGGATGGTACTGTCGTAAATGTCATCGATAGCGTCGACGAATACCGTCTTCGGAGGATTCGTGGCCTTTGCCAATGGATAGATCCTGACCCGCTTGCCATAGGCGACGGCCTTCGCCACATCGGCGTCGCTGCCACTGGCGAGGTTCGAGCGCAGCAATGCGTAACTTTGATATGTGCTCGACGGCAAGGGAATGTATCCGGCGGGGATCTTATCCTTGTAGCCGGGAGGCAGGATGAGATACTTGCCGCCTTTCCCCTTATCCACTCCGGAAGGCCCCACATCTTCAAGTGCGGTCTGCCAGCAATCGTCGATGCTGCCGGTGATCGACCCTTCGTCCGCAGCCGGAATCTCAATCGCCATGGGTCCGGCGTCCCTGGTGTTGATAAACGGCATGAGGTAAATCGTGTCCGGGTTCGGCGTCAGTGTCTGATTTTTCCAGGTGGAAGGCCGCGACCAGTAGACGACCCTGTTGAAGCCGCCCCGGACCTTCACGGCTGCCTGGTACATGAGCTCGAAGTTGACGGCAGGCATTCCCCAAATGACGGCTTCGATGGCGCGCCGCTGTATCGCACTTTCATGCAGACTGTCGGAACGGGTTGTCTTCGCAGGCTGTGCTTTCATGTCTCTCTCCTGATGCAGCGAGGCCGGAATTTTCTTTTCCGGCATTCGACTACATCGATGATTAAGAATGAGCTGTGGATGGTGGCAGGTCGACATCGCCATTGAAGAAACCAAAAGCCGGAGAGATACTTACCGCCGACTGGCAGAAACCAGCCAAACACATTTCCGGAGGACCTGTGAAATCAGCACGAATGTTTGCCGCTCTCGTCATTCTGGGCACGGCCCTGGCAACGATTCCCCTGGCCGCACAGTGGGTGAACTACCCTACGGCAGATCTTCCACGGAAGGCGGATGGCAAGGTCGACATGTCGGCTGCCACGCCTCGATTGGCAGACGGCAAGCCCGACTTTTCCGGAGTCTGGACCAGCGACGAAGTCGATCCGCGCCGGCCGGGAGAGCCGCCGAATCCCAAGGACGCCACGACGTCGCGACGCATGATCAATCTCGGCGTGGAACTTCAGGGAGGGTTGCCGTATCAACCATGGCTGGCGGCACTCGTTAAGGAACGCACGGCAAACCACGCGATCGGCGATCCGCACATCCGATGCTTCCCGGATAATTTCCTTCGCGCCTATGGGACGCCGCATCTGCTGAAGTTTGTCCATTCGCCGAAAATCCTGCTGATGCTCAATGAATGGAACGCCGGCTTCCGGCAGATTTTTACGGATGCGCGGCCGCTGCCTTTCGATCCGAACCCCTCGTGGCAGGGATATTCAACGGCGAAGTGGAATGGCGACACTCTGGTGGTGGATACAAACGGAGTCCGAGACGATACCTGGGTCGATTGGAACGGGAGTGTGATTACCGAGTCCGCCAAAGTGCGGGAGGAGATTCGGCGCCCGGACCTGGGACACATCGAAATCCGGGTTACCGTCGACGATCCGAAGGCGTATACGAAGCCGTGGACAGTCACGATCAAGGAACGCCTGATTGTCGATACGGAATTGATCGAAGAAATCTGCCTGGAAGGCGAGAAGGACCTCCCGCACCTGCAGTAATTCAGAACCCTTCGATTTCCATGAACGTCTTGCCGGAGTCGGTGCATTTCCAGGTATTGATACGCCGCACGCCGGAGGGAGAGGAATCACCCGTCGTCGTGAGCTGTTGAAGCGGCTTTCCGTGAACGGCGCATATTCGGATGCCGTTGGCATCCTTCTTCAAGAAGCATTCGGAGGATTCAGTGATCCTGACGTGATCCGGCTTCTGTTTTTCAACAAGACCCATGGTACGACCAGCCTACTATTGCAGGTAGATGAATGGAAAGACTGGAAGTGAATTAGAATCCCAGCATGAAAGTACCAATCTCTATCCGCTATTTTAGAAACGATCAACGTTTGGAGTTTCGCTGCCCGTTTTGCAGCCAGCCGCAGGTTTGGAACAGCAGTGTGCGGATCGAAGCCGACAATACCACCTATCCCAACCCAAAGACGGCATTTGATCGTCATGTGCTGGGAAATAACGATGGATCGGAGCCATGCCTGGTCCGGCCGTCCATCGATGAAATAGACGAGTATCAGCCGGTGGCAAGAATCGAAGGGTAACGCCGATCGCCCCTCCTGGCCAGGAGGGGCGATCGATGCGCCTCAGAGCGTGATGCCGTAGGAGACGAAGAGGAATCGATTATCGCGATGACCATCGTTACCGAAGCTGTACCCGCCTTTCAAACTTCCAATGACCGGAATCCTGAATGACATTCCCGGAGTGAAATAGCCAATTTCGTTCTTGCCGCTGGTCCAGTCGGCGATGATGCTGGCCCTCGAATGAATGGGCTGCTCATAACCCAGAATGGCTCCGGCCTTCGGTCCATCCCAGACCTGTCCATCGGTCACCACTCCATATGGCCCGGCGGTGAAGCGTGGTCCAAAACTACCGCTCGTCACTCTCACACTGAAGTTTCCATACACCAGCCCGTAATTGTCGGTGGCTCCGCCTCCCCGGTTATTCACTCGCGTTACGAAAACACCTCCAACCGCCGCCGCGAGTCCTCTTGCATCGTTCGATGCGAATTTCCATTTGATGTTGGGCTGGAAAAATGCGTTCGTTCCATTGTGGCTAAGATTGGTGGGAACATTCGCTCCGATCTCGATGTTTCCACCGACTCCGACAACAATACGGGGATTGAGGGTATGGAGCCGATCCCCATCTCCGTTGGCCAGCGCCAACCAGTCGAACCTGAGATCCACTTTGCCTTTGGGAACGGTATCGGTGTTGGGGACGGTGAAGATTGTCGACTGTGCCATCACGGGTCGCGCGCACAATGCAAACAGGACAGCAGTCACTGGAACCAGAAATTTCGCATTTGTTTTCACGAGCGTCTCCTTCTGCTTTGAAACAATTCTGTAGCAACTGGAATTTGGATTTTCTGCGGACGGCTTTTAGACGGGACTCCCGGATTTCAGTTTCGAGTTACGATGCGAGACTTTTTCGCCAGACGTAATCGAATAAAGTTTCGAATTCGATTCGCTGCAGCTTGATGAGTTCGGTGGAATGTTTGTTGTCGCCAAACTTTTCCTGTTCACACATGCCGACAAAAAGGTACGGATCCCAGCCCCATTGCTTTGCGACATCTGCCGAGACTTCAGACGCTCTGGAATGCAACAGCTCAAACACCGGAAGCGTCCCCACTCGGCGGAAGCAACTCCGCGCATTGAAGAAGTCTCCCCCGCGCCGGTGGTTCATCCCACACAAGTAGACGGCTGTGTCATCCGTGATCTGGCTGGCGATTCGATAACTCTCATCCATTGCATCGACCGCATACAACAACGTCGCGCGAACGAGCGGAAAGAGCTTTTCGTTCGTGACTGCTTTCCCATCTGTCAATTGGCTCTCCGACGATTCGCGAACACGAATCGTCGCGAAAGGATCCGCCAGTTCGGTCGGACGCAACTTTTTCAGAAGGCTCGTATTGGAAAGCATTCCATCGACGAATGGAGAATAGCCCGGCATGCGAATGATTCTGTCCGAAGCGGCCGGTTAGATGCGAGTGAATTTACCATTAGTAGCCCATGGCCGCTGCTGGCCAATTACTTACTAAGCGTGGGAATGAGAGATTGAATGAACTTCAGGAGGTTCTGGATGTGTTCGAGTCCCGATGTGATTTCTTCCACTCCAGGATAAAAGTCGACATCGTATCTCATTTCGACTGCGTAGGAACTCATCGCCAACAGCGGCTCGCGAAATAGTTCCAATTGAGGTGCCTGCTGTATCGCAAGATCGAGCAAAACTTTGAGGTCATGCGTTCGAGGAAACTCAACTTCCTTGAAGGCGAGAAACGCCTTAAGGACTTTTTCTGCACATTGCTGAATATGGAAGGCGATGGTATCCAGCGGCGCCTCATGACTTAGGCCAATACGCGCTATCTCCAAATCATGAATGGCCTTTGCTATCAGAGCCCTTGAAAGGTCAGCGCGGTCTTTCATAGACGACCCTGCCTTCACGAATCGCCTGCGTGGTGATGTGGGCGGGCACGTCACGCCAGTCCTCGATTTCCTGCGGCGTCCGCCAGAGGATGTCTGTGGGAACTGCTAATCCGCTGAGTGCCCGATATGCAGGTATAGCCCGCAGATGGGGCTTCAAATTGGACTCCTTGATTACCAGAAGGTCGAAATCGCTGTCCGGGCGGGCGTCGCCACGCGCACGGCTTCCAAAGAGGATGATGCGATCCGGATCAATGGCGGCCGAAAGCCTTCTTACGATCTCGTCAAGATTGGCCTCCGTAAAACTCAGCTTCATTGGCCGAAGATTATCAGAACTGACAATGAATCATGAAGATGAACATGCGTTAGCCATTTCAACCCCAGCATCATGGAACTATAGCGCTGCGAACACCGATGGAGCCGGCCTGGCCGACGGCAAGCTCCGGGGCGAGATTGTTGTCCTGACAGACGTACTCAAACAATTCCTGGCCGGCGCTCCATCGAAGAAGAATACCGCTGGTCCACTGCGCGGTGTACGCGCCCGGATCATCGATGGTGAATTCATACTTCAATGTACTGAAATCCGTTCGCGTGAATCGTTCGACCAGATGCAACCTGTCGGTATGCGGAGTTCCCTGCCGGTCGATCCAGAACTTTTCATTGAAGCCGATGGTATCGACGACCAGCGTATCGCCATCCCATCGGCCAATCGAGTGTCCGAGGTCACTGGGAGCAAGGTCCTTTGGATGCGTGCCGCCCATGTAGATGATCCGCATCGAGTGCGGCCCGCCGATATCCACGACATACATGCGATGAATCTCCGGGAGGTCGACAAACTCGACGCCGTATGGCGTGAGAAACTGCCGGGGACCACCGGAAGCTTTGCAGCGGATGTGCGGCTCCAGCTGGTTCTCCGCACGAAAGACATACAGCGCCCGCGCCCACGGCTGGAATGGAACCTGGCTGACTGTCAGCTTGCCGGGATATCCGGAGGTTGCGGCGGTCACACCTTCCGCGCGGGGTGTTCGCTGAAGTGGGTTGGTATCGATGGCAAAGGGATTGGCGGCGGGGAGCATGGAACTGTCGAGTTCGACGAGCCGCTCGTCGCCGGCATTGGGCGGCACCCAGACGCCTTTTTCACCGGGCGTTGTCCCGAGGTTGATGTGGCCGTCCGGAAAGCGGGGGGCAGGGCGTGGGTTCGTCTGCGCGAGGGCAAAGACCGAAATACCCAGAATCATCGCCACAATCGGTATTCTGTATTTCTTAAGCGAATGCAATGGCTTCACCCCTCACCCGCCGCTTCGCGGCACCCTCTCCCTTCGGGAGAGGGAACCTTTAACTAAACTGCTCGATCGCCATGGACGCAATCTCTTTTCCGATACGAAGCGACGATGTGGCTCCGGGCGACGGCGCGTTCAGAACATGAACCATTCTCGGAGCCCGCACCACGTGAAAATCATCAAGCAGGCCGCCATTCACGTCCACAGCCTGCGCGCGCACACCGGATCCGCCGGGAACAACATCCTCGTGCTTCAATGCCGGAATCAATCTCTGCAGCGCGGTAACAAAGGCATTCTTGCTGTACGATCTCCAGAACTCCGACATTCCCATTTTCCAATAACGGCTCGACATCTTCCAGAATCCGCCATAACCCACTAGATCCAGAATATCCTTCGCCGACACATCGGATTTCCGATACCCTTCGCGCTTGAACGCCAGCACCGCGTTGGGTCCGGCTTCCACGCCTCCGCCGATCATTCGCGTGAAATGCACGCCGAGAAACGGAAAGCGCGGATCGGGCACCGGGTATATGAGGTTCTTCACCAGCGACGCCCGCTCCGGTTTGAGTTGATAGTACTCGCCACGAAACGGAACAATATGCACTCCCGGATCGAGCCCGCACAGCCGCGCAACGCGATCCGACTGAAGTCCGCCACAATTCACCAGGGCTTTGCATCGCACGTCGTCATTGACGGTCTGCAACGTCAACTCGTCTCCATTGCGGACGCATCCGATGACACGCGTGGCGGTACGCAATTCGCATCCCCGGCTTCGAAGCATCTGCGCATAAACCTTGGAGACCGCCTTGTAATCCACGATACCGGTTTCTGCAACCCACAGGCCGCGGATGCCGGCGACGTTGGGCTCGTACTCGCGCATCTCTTCCGGAGTGAGCCATTTCATGCCCTGAAGTCCATTGGCCGTTCCGCGACGATGCAACTCTTCGAGCCGCGGGAGTTCGTCTTCGCCTGTCGCCACGACGATCTTTCCGCAACGATCGTGTGGAATTCCGTTGTCCGCAACAAACCGGTACATGGCGTCGCGCCCTTCGGCGCAGAACCTGGCCTTAAAGGATCCGGGCTTGTAGTACAGGCCGGAATGAATCACGCCGCTGTTGTGTCCGGTCTGATGGGTCGCCAGTTGCGATTCCGCCTCCAGCACGATGATGCGGCTGGCGGGATTCACTTCCAGCAATGCATTTGCGGTGGCAAGGCCCACAATGCCTCCACCGACGATCGCAATGTCAAAGGGAGCAGCACTGCTGCGATAGTTACTCACGTCCGCTTGATGACGACAAAACTGGCGTCATCGGACAGATCTGCGAATTCGAGGAAGTGGGTCCGGATCGCTTCAAAGATTGAGCGGGCATTCATGTGTTTAACTTCTCGTACTTTCTGTTCCAGGTGTTTTGGGAAATAGGCTTCACCGCCGCGGACATGATCGATCAATCCATCGGTGTATAGAAGGAGAATATCGCCGCCGCCCATCAATCTCCATTCGTTCAACTGGTATTGATCCTTGAAACCAAGAATGCTCCTGCTGCGATTCTTGTCGATGACGTTGTCCGACGGCAGGGTTCCAATCGGCGGGAACGACGTGCACAGGTCTTCGCTGACTTCCATGAATCGATCCTGCTGACTCGAGAAGACCACGGGGTTTGGATGCGCCGCGGACAGAAACCGGAATGTACAGTCTTCGGAAATCTCGCCGTAGATCATCGTGACAAACTTGTTCAGGCTCGATGAATTGTAAAACCTCGTGTTGATGTTCTCGAACAACCGCTTCGTAATCTGTCCGAACATGTCGATCTCGTAGATGGCGCCGAGAAGAAATGCCTGATGCAGCATCGCCGCCAGCAGGGTGTCGGTGGCATGATGCCCCGACACATCCAGAATAACGATCCCCGCCATTTTCCGAATCCGTTCGAGGTTCGCCACGATATCGGGTCGCCCCTTCCCGGTCGCGTGCCGGATGCGGGCGTCGATGTCGAACCGCTTCTTGAAGTCGACGTAAATCAAATGGTCGCCGCCGCAGACGCCGTTGAACGGAATAACGCCGCCATACACTTCGATTCCCGCCAGCGAAGGTATTTCTCCAGGCAGGGGCAGAATATATTTTGCGATCTCCTGAAAATTCTTCAGCTCTCCCGTGAGGAAGGCCAAAGGGTCTGTTGGTGCTTTAAGAGTCATGGTGAGATTCTACCAGTCAAAACCTTCGCCTGAAGAAGGCGAACGTGATTGCGACACTAATGATGGTAACCACCACACGAATGTGGCGAGGATTCATTCGGCGTCCTATCCGAGCACCGGCGTAGCCGCCGATCACGGCAGCAACCAGCATGATCAGGGTCTGATGCCACCAGATTCTTCCGGCGATGATGAAGCACACCACGGCAGCCGCGTTCATCGCTCCACCAAGCAGCGTCCGATTTGGATTCATCGCCTTTACATCCGTCATTCCCAGCAAACTCCAGAACGCGAGCATGATCAATCCGATGGCTCCTCCAAAGTAACCGGCATACAAGCCGATGATGAATTGCGCGGGCAACAGCGTGGCCGGACGCGCATGGAAGGACCGGTACGAAATTTTCTGCAACATCGGGGACAGCCCGGGTCCAAACACGAATGCCAGCGTGGCCGTCAACAACAGCCAGGGAACAATGGCATCAAACGTATGGTCCGGCGTGTAGAGCAGCAGCAATGCGCCGCCGATTCCACCGAGAGTGCTGACCAGCAGAATCGCTCTCCAGGAAACTCCTTCGAATCCCCGAAAGTCCTCTCGATATCCCCAGGCGCTGGCGAGCGCACCGGGAAACAGCGCAACCGTACTGGAAGCAT
>Ga0184628_10000179_pt1 | contig 37539 bp, 59 predicted proteins | sample PLM4_5_b1_FD_133149 | JGI IMG/M metagenome (GOLD analysis project Ga0184628, IMG submission 133149) | Groundwater sediment microbial communities from an aquifer in East River, Colorado, USA - PLM4_5_b1 | ecosystem: Environmental > Terrestrial > Soil > Riparian zone | place: USA: East River...
CCCGACCTTTCATTGTCGAGCAACTCAAGCGCATTTCGAATGCCGTCAACATTCGTGAGATAGGGTGGTATCTGGATGAAGAGTTGTTGAGTGGAAAAGCGTTTATACCCGGTACCACAGCTATTAACGACCTAAGCACATCACAAGTGTTTAGGCAGATCTTACGCAAGGTCGTCGATCTAGGTCCATTGGTAGCCGGAGTTAATCCACCAATTCCCCATGGAGTGACATTTGACGCCAACCTGACATCCATTGATTCATGGGTGGAAGCGACTAATTCCACGACGCTCACAGCCGTGACGCTTGTTTCGCCGGAACTACAGATTGTTGGACCGAATATTTTGATTACATCTCCAGGAGCCTTTGATAGGGCATTTTTCTTTTGGGAGTACACACAGGAGCTTTAACATGTCATTTTGGGATTTTTGGACTGGTACGCCAGAGAAGAGAGAGAATGTTTCCAACCTACGACCTGAGCAGGAAGGCTTGTATAACCAGGCTGTGAATGCAGGGAAGGGACGCGGTGGTGGTGGTGCATTCGGAGATGCCGCCGACTATTATCGAAATAACCTAAGCGATAACCCAGCGGACTTCGATGCCTTTGCTGCACCAGCTCTAAGGCAGTATAATCAAGACATCGTACCTGGAATATCCGAGCAATTCGCTGGTATGGGAGCGGGAGGAAGTGGATTATCTGGGTCTGGATTCCAAAATGCGCAGATTCAAGGCGCAACAGATCTATCCGAACGATTAGCTTCGATGCGCGCCGGACTACGGCAGCAAGCTGCTCAGGGGCTGCAAAATATTGGTCAGACGGGATTGCAGAACTACAGCACCAATATGCAGACAGATCCTGGAACGGAGGGTATGGCATCATGGGCAGTCCCAGCCGCTCTCACAGCTGCGGGAACTGCAATCGGAGGTCCGGCTTTAGGGGCTGTTGGTAATATAGCTGGTCAGGCTGTGACTAACTGGATGAGTCCGAAAGGAAAATCTAGTCCATACGGTGGTGCGCCAGGCCGGGTCGCTCCTAGAGCTAGCCCAAATATAGGCGGAGGGGTAGCGGGCATGCAGATGCCGAACTTTATGCAGGGTAGTGGGAGGGGATACTAATGGTTCAGTATATCAGCAAGGGAAGTCTATTTGGGCGCATAGGTACTAACCTTGGTAAGGGTCTGGCAGAGCAGTTGCCAGCAGCTGTTGAACAAGGTAGATTAGCCGCCGGTTTGAGACAGTTCGAACAGGATGCTGGTGGATTAACACCCCTTCAGCAAGGGGCTAGAATAGCGGCTATTCCTGGGATTACTCCACAGGCACAACAGACATTAGGTGAATTGGCACGTTTTCAGAATCAAGGGAATGCTTACCGAAAAGCGCCAGGAGGGAAGTCCGGGCAACAAGGCCAATCGCCTAGGGATGTTCAGTTCGGTAATTTCCAACAACAGCGGGAACAATCGCAACAGCCCGGGCGTGAAAGTCAAAATATGCCACCTGCCGGGCAGGTAAATAATCGACAGCAAACGCCTAATCAGGCCCCCAATGAAAATACACCACAGGTGATCGAAGGGAATCCTTTAAACGAGCAGAACGTGACTCGGCTCCCTTGGACTCCGCAACAAAGAAACCAGTCGATTGCCGATTATATCGATCAGGGTTTTTTACCTGACCAAGCTAAACAGTTGCAGTCCGATGATGAGGCTAGGGATCTGGGAGAACCAGCAGCGCACCAACAAAGACAAGCCGATATTGAGGGAGCTAAAAAGAAAGTTACTGAGTCGTTGAATCGCCATCTCGAAAAGAAATTGCAGAAGACTGGGGACGAACAATATAAAGACGTCGAAGGCAAGATGATGCTGAATGCCGAAAGAAGAATGATTAGAGACCTAATACAGAACCCTAAAGCAGATATTGATAACGTTGCTAACGACTGGTCAGAAAGACTTTATCAAACAGCCATAGCTAAAGATGACTTGAAAACACTAGGTAAAACCACAGGAATCGAGAATTTTTGGAAAGGCGCAGATACCGAGAAAAGACTTAAGGAATACCAGCACATTTTTAAACGATCAGGAAATCTAGAAGAATTTCAAAAGATATTGAAGGGCCCTGAATTTGGGATGTCTGACCAAGGATCTGCGGTTGTGGCGTATCCACCTAACGCAAAGATAAATAAGTTTTTAAGTTCGTTCAAGCCTTCTATTCTAAATACCTCTAATAAATATCAGGAAGCGACAAAATTAGCTATGGATCTAGAAGATCTTATTGGCCCTGATGATAGCATTCAGTCAATAATGAGGACAATTTCGGCTAAAGACCCTTTTTTTGACCAACAGTCCTTCTTGGATCAAATTTCGGAAGATAAGGACAGGATTGGTTTGAATGAAAGACAAAGACGCGAACTAGGACAGGGGAAAAAGAACCTTATCCCTAATTGGGCTGATATGCTCTACCTTCCAAATTTTTAGGAGATAAAAATGGTTTTACGATCAGATGAGATGGCCAATCAAGCGGAAGTGGAAAGAGATCAAAGGTTCAGGGGTAACGTCTCCAAAGGCGTTTCGGCAGCAGCTAGTTTAGCAACTGGAGCGGCAGGGGGCTCCTTGGCAGCTAAGGTAATGCCTTTCCTGAATCAATATATCCCCCCCGGTCTTGCTATGAAGGGCATTAATAAAGTTGCCCCCAAACTCGGCTCCTTTCTGCAAAAAGGTCATGAAATGGGTTTGGACGTTCAAGAAGGGCTAGACTTCATCAAGGATAAGATCGGCGGTGATCAGAAAGAGTCCGCAAAGAAGAAAGGGAACATCATAGAGCAATATTCGCCTAATATATTCCAATATATGAAGGAATTGATAGGTAAAGGGAGCTCTCCGATAGATGCAGCCGCTAAAGCTAGAAAATTCCTAGATAAGAAACAGCAGGACATCATCTCTAAGATGGAGAAGGACCATAAAACCGATTGGTCAAGTATCGTACAGACCGTTTTCGGTGGTCAAGGAATGGCACCTAACCAGTCTGAACAACAGCCTAATCAACCAGGACAAGGCGGACAGCCTGGCGCAGGGCAACAGGCAATAATGCAAGCTATTCAGGCGGCAGCAGCATCAAGGAAAAGACGTCAATCATGAATCCTGACATCGAAGAACTAGAAGAAATTCTAGATACAATTTTGAAAGGAATACAAGATGCTCTTCAAAACGGAGAGGTTTTGAGCGAGGAATTCCAGTTACAAGTTGCCCAGGAAATTAACAATTTAACTCAAGAAATCGACCAACTTTACGAGCAATCGAATGTATCATCTGAACAACCTTCTAATGTTCCTCCAGGGCCACTTTCAAGTGCTCCTTCCAATGACGCGCGACTTCTTTGGATTTTAAGCGGATCTCAACCGCAGGCATTCATATCCTACCTGCGTACGTTTCCTACTCCAGATACCGGACAGCTATTAAGAAATCCTGAACAGCTGAATTCGGTAATCGAACAGCTGCAACAGATGATGCCGGAGGGACAACAACCGACAGTCGATGGTATTCCGCACGCAGATCTAAACAGCTCGAACGTTTGGGGAGCGAATTACGATCCTAAGTCTGGCAAGATGAAAGTACGATTCCAAGGCGGGTCGGAGTATGAATACGATGGCATTCCCCCGAACATTTTCAATGCCTTCATTCATGGTAATGCATCTGCTAAGACGAAAGGAAAAAATAAATATGGTGAGTGGTGGGAAGGAAAAAATCCCTCACTAGGCGCGGCTCTGAATCAATATATCAAGGCTGGTAACTTCGCATATAGAAAAATAAGATAATTTTTTGCTAGTGATTAAAATAAACAATTGATACGCTGAGGCCAGCGTAAAGGTTGAGATCGCTCCTCACGGGCTGTTTTACGAGGTCGCCGCCGTAGAAGTTTTGAGTCTAATAGTAGACAAAGCATTTACAACACTCTATGGAGGCACATTTATGGGAACAGCAGCTCTAGGCAACACAGCAGGGGGAACCCCGTACGCAACAGGTGTGGATGCATTTGTCTATCCACAATTCATTGGGTACGCCATGCGCGCACCTACTACACAGGACATCGAAAATCCCGGAACAAGTTGGCAAGACAACAGCGTTAGCCCTCCGGTTATTTATCAAACGACCGGAGCAGGTAATTGGGCGACAGCTGGATCTAACCCTGCCACCACGACGACATATGGAACTGTTTTACTCACGGACAACAGTGAGCCAGTAGCTACAAAGGTTTATGCCGATAATCTAGCGATCGCCGGGGCACCTGTTTCAACGACAACAGTGGCCGGTATTGGTCAGCTCGCGACCGATGCAGAAGCCGTCGCAGGTACAGCCTCGACAGGAGCATTAGCGCTATTCGTCACCCCATCTAACTTAGCCGCTGTATTTGCGGCTCCTCCGGCGACAGGAGGAACTACTCCCGCTGCCGGATCATTCACCACTCTAGCTGCTAGCGGATTGGCTTCCCTGAGCGGATCAGCCACGATTACTACCGGTGCCACAGCACTTAACTTGGCTTCTGATGCATCTACAGGGGCTGTAAATATCGGTACAGGAGCTGGTGCCCGTGTGATTACGGTCGGTAACGTCACAGGCGCTACGGCAGTCGCTGTCAATACCGGTACAGGTAGTTTTACAGTAACGACCACGTCCACAGGCGATATTGTTCTTAACTCCGCTGACACAGTGCTTATTGATTCGGCAGGTGTCCTAGAACTGAATTCTTCAGCCGGAGTGATCGGGATTGGTAACGATGCAGTTGCTCAAAACATTAACGTCGGTACAGGCGCAGCAGCTCGTACAATCACGGTTGGTAATAGCACAGGCGGTACGACCGTAACGTTAAATAGCGGTACAGGTGGAGTAAACGTTGGTACGAACGCCATAGCTCAAACCGTATCTATTGGTAACAGCACTGGAGCTACAGCCGTCGTTATCGATGCGGGTACAGCAGGCGTAACAGTTGGGACTAACGCAATTGCTCACATTGTGACAATCGGTAACGTAACAGGGGCAACAGCCGTCAACGTTAACACAGGAACTGGCGGAAGCACCGTTACAACAACGAATGGAATTTTCTCGCTTCTAACGGGAACAGGAACAATTTCGATTGGCGCCGATGCAGCTGATCACATTATCAATATTGGTAACTCTACAGGCGCTACCCCAGTCTCAATCAACGGGGGAACCTCTGGAGTCAACGTGGGTACGAATGCTATCGCCCACACAGTTACGCTGGGTAATAGCACTGGGGCCACTGCGGTTACCATAAACACCGGTACCGGTTCATCGCTGAACCTAGGTACTAACGCTATTGCTCATATCGTAACCATCGGGAACATAACTGGAGCCACTGCGGTTAATATCAACACCGGAACTGCGGGAAGTACCATAACGACCACAAACGGAATATTCTCGTTGCTGACTGGCACTGGAACCATTTCCATCGGCGCAGACGCCGCTGATCATATAATTAACATCGGCAATAGCACGGGCGCGACACCTGTATCGCTGAATGGCGGAACGTCAGGTGTCAATATCGGAACTAACGCGATAGCGCACGCGGTGACAATTGGTAACGTAACTGGAGCGTCAACCGTCGTTATAAATGCAGGTACGGGTACATCCTCCATAAATACGACTAACGGCATACTAAACGTAGCTACAGGGACTGGAGCTATAAATTTAGGAACCGATGCAGCGGCCAAGATCATCACAATCGGTAATATTACCGGCGCGACCGCAGTTAACGTAAATACTGGTACCGCTGGTACGACATATACCACAACTAATGGGATATTCACTCTAGCTACAGGTACAGGGGCCATTTCGATAAGCGCAGACGCGGCGGCTACAACACTTCTGATCGGAACGGGTGCAGCGGCCAAGACTGTGACGATAGGTTCTACAAACTCAACCAGCACAACCACTATTAATTCCGGTAGCGGTAACGTGAACGTAACCGGTGGTCACCTATCGATTGCTACGGTCGCTAAAACGCTTTTGGTTAACGGTGGGGCAGTAACCGATTTCATTGGGACAGGCGTATTGACCGCAGGTACTCAAACGATCGCCAATACAAACATTGCGACGGGAGATGTGATTCTGCTCACTCGCACTGGAGTAGCAGCTTCCACGACATTAGGTGTTTTGACATACACAATCAGCAACGGCGCTAGCTTTACTGTGACGAGCGTAATCCTAGGAACACCTGGATCTACTCAGACCGCCGACGTCAGCACATACGCATACTTTATCGTAAGACCTACCTAAAACAAGGAGAAATCATGAAGTTGGTTAACAAGGTTGAAATCAAGCTCGAAAACTTCGAGAAATGTCACGTAATTAGTGATCAAGATTGTCCTTTGGGCCAGCTTTATGATTACTCCTGTGCGTTTAAAGCTTTTCTCGCTCAGAAGATTCAGGAGAATGAAGCGCAGGCGAAATCTGAAGTAAAAGTCGAAGAACCAGCGGTGTAAAAATGTCAGTCTATATCCAGAATCAGCAGATGCTACCAGCTCCTGAGTTGATAGCAGCTATGACAGGTGCGCCTGCCGTTATCGGCACATTGCTTTATACGCCAGTAAAGTTGGTGTTAGACAATCAAAGCACATCTCCTGTCGTCTTGTCCATCAACATAGGTGGAGGGCCGGTTCAGTGGAAGACATTCACCGCTGGAGAAGCAATTTTTATAGATGATGACATGTACACCTTCCCTGTGGGAACGATATTTACTGGAAATGGAGCTGCCGCTGGCAACTTTTCCATTTCCTACACGTATATAAATCAGCCGTAGGTAACAAATGAGTCAGATTTATAAGAGTCTCACCTCAGGACCTGTCCCACCGGCGGTTCCTACGTCATTCGTTACCGATGTTAACTCACCCTCAGTTCCAATAGCCAACATCGAGAACATTTTCGGTGGATTCGTTTCCACAGACGACTCAGATGGTATTCAGACGGACGGTTCGTCTGGTTCCAATACCGTTACAGTACAGTTGACAAATAGGCTAAGAGGCACAGGAACCACGGTCGGAGCTACTACGGCGGATCTTGTGACATTCGCCTTAGGCGCTTCACTTGGGAGCTACATCATCGACGCAAATTTTGTTGGGTTCGAGCCCACGACGCCCGCCGGCGCAGGATACAGTCTTTTCGGAACAGTCAGGACAGATGGGGCGACCGCCTCTTTGGTGGGTACGCCTGACATCATAAAAAACGAAGATGTAGTACTTCTTCCAGGCGATGTGGCGCTCGTCGTTTCAGGAAATAGCGCTATTTTGCGTGTGACAGGAACGGCTGGGCTTACCGTCAGATGGGTCGTAGTGGCAACATACGTGAAGGTGATATAATGGCTGGATTCGATAATGACACCGTTTATGGAAATAACGCTGATTTCAGCAGAGCTGGATCGAACGGCGGGGAGGCAACCAACGGACTACAGCTAAACGGGCAATTATGGATAGGTAGAACAGCTGTAAACGCCGGTGGAACGCATATCGATGTAGGCCATATAACATCGATAGGCGGGACTGTGGCTATCACTAACGGAGCTGGATTCATTAATATAGATCTAGCTGGTGGTGGTGCCGCTATTGAAACTCTGACCGGTGATACCGGAACCGCTACGCCGATTGCTAACAACATCCAGATAGCTGGAGGACCAGGAATAACCACGAGCGCCACAGGCGCCGTAGTAACGATTAATAGCGTCGTATTCACCGATACAACAGCAGCAACACTGGCTGTAGACAACGGTTACTTCGCGACGGCAGCAGGAACCTATCCACTCCCAGCTACAGCAGCACAAGGAGAGGTTTTGGTCGTCGTATGTGATACCGCCGGGGCTGTTGTTTTAGATGCTCCAGCACTAAACTTCATAAGAGTCGGTTCTGCTATCACCTCTAGTGGAGGTACAGCGACCTCCAATGCTATTGGAGACAGTTTAACGCTTAGATATAGGCTTTCATCACTTACCTGGGAGGCAACCTCTGTGATTGGCACATGGAGTTTAGCTTGATGGCATCTGGACACCTAGATATACTCCATCGTGAAAATGGAGTGTCAAATGCGAATGTGTGTTGTATGCAATCAAGTGAAGAGTTTAATAGATTTCAGAAAAAGAAAAATTTGGTTTTCACATACATGCAAGTCATGTTAGGCATCGCAGTATAGGACGTGGAAAGAAAACATAGGGAGATTTAAAAAAGGCCATATCCCTTGGATAAAAGGAAAACGGCTAAGCGAAGATCAGGTTGAGGAGATGAGATTGGTTAGGAGGAATCCTAACGCCATATCTAAAGGAAAGTCCTCATATCGATATCGTATTTGGACAGACCAGGTGCTTGAAAAGTGTAATAATGAATGTTTACATTGTAAGAGCAAAAAAGATTTGGACTGTCATCATATCAAAGCCTGGAAAACGCATTTAGATCTTAGATTTGATGTTGCGAATGGAATTGCACTATGCAAAAGCTGCCACCGAAAGGAAGAAATGAAAGATAAGGGATTGCCAGGGACGGCAACACGTTTTAAAAAAGGACATAGACTATCCGAAGAGTCTATAGAAAAAATGAAGAAGACAAAGCGTGAAAGATCTATAAAGAGACAACAAAGGTTTTAGTATGCCAGGACCATCCAACAGCATAAACGAGTCCACAACAGGGATAACTGGGTTTACAGGAACTGCATTCACTGGCACTCCAGCTACCAACCATGCTGTAATTGTTGGCGGATCTACATCCAGCACTTTAACAAACGTGGGTCCTACAGCAACAGCTGGACAAGTATTGCAATCGGCTGGGTCTTCTGCCGATCCCGCTTTCAGTACCGCTACTTACCCTGCGACAACTACCGTAAACCAGGTACTCTATAGTAGTGCAACGAACGTCGTTGGTGGTATTACAGCCGCCAATAATGGAACGCTGATTAGTAGTGCCGGAGGGGTGCCATCTTGGTTAGCTAACGGAACGACTGGTCAGGTACTTACCGCGACGACTGGATCACCGCCTGCATGGGCTGCTAATGCTGCTGGTAGCGCGTTCACCTCCATAGTTATCCAGGTGTTTTCGGCGACTGGAGCCAATACATATACGCCAACCGCTGGAATGAAGTACTGTATTGCCGAGATTGTTGGCGCCGGTGGTGGCGGCGGAGGAACATCTACGACAGGAGTCGCGCAAGTGTCCGCTGGAGCGGGTGGTGGAGCGGGTGGGTATGGAAGGGGCGTTTTTAGCGCCGCAACGATTGGGGCATCGCAAACCGTGACCATAGGGACCGGCGGTACTGCTGGTAGCGGATCCGGGGGAGCCGGAGGAACCGGCGGCACTTCCAGTTTCGGTACTTTAATTAGCTGCGTTGGTGGTGGCGGAGGCCTTGGATCAGCAGCGGCAGCACAGATTACATACACAGGCGGAGGAGGCGGAACGGTGTCTGGTGGCGGGGTATCATTTTCAAGTACCGGACAAGGTGGTCATCCTAGTTTTGGAATCGGTGCTAGCGGAGCTGCAATGTCTGGAAATGGAGGATCCTCTTTTTTGGGTATCGCTGGACGAGGAACGGGAACGTCAACATCCTTTGGCGCGGGGCAAGCAGGAACGCAGGGTGGAGGGGGGAGTGGCGGACAAATTCCAGCCAGTCAAACGGGAGCCGCTGGAGGCGCCGGCGGTAATGGATATTGTGTCGTTACGGAATATATCTAAACACCGATCTTGGGACAGTTATTGAGGGTATTTATGCCCAATTGGTACCATATATAGTCGGCCTGTTCGAGTATTCTTTCACGCATATCGTCATCGATCTCATCGAATAGGATGTGATATTTTATGGATGAAAGACATCTGTCTATTTTTAAAGACCTATGAAAAATCATCTCAGGCGTCTCTTCAGAGATATGCTTTAGCTTTAGACCGCGATCTTCATCCTCAGTGGCATGAACGATCAAAGGAAACAGAAAAAATAGAAATAACATTAGCTTTTTCATATGGTCCTTTTTAGGTTTTTCGGATTCCTCGATCATAGAAACCCAGTCTTTTTTTGTCTATATGCGGATTTTGTCAAAAGATATTTCATACATTATTGTCTTGGTGCTATTTTGCGCTAAGAACACGAGGAGATGTGTATGCCACTGGAAAAAGGTAAAAGTAAGAAAGTGATCGGACATAACATCAAGGAGATGGAAATGTCAGGTCACCCTAAAAAACAAGCCGTAGCCGCTTCGCTTAATCAAGCGAGAAAAAGCGGGGCAAAAATTCCTAAGAAAAGAGGTAAGTAGAAATGGACCAAGTGATTAAAAAACTAGAGAAAAAGACAAAATCTTTACTCAAAGGCGAGAAATCCCTCCTGAAGGCCGATAAAAAACGCGATGCGGTTTGTGCGATGGGAGAAAAGGCGATGCACAAAAAGAAGAAGTAGTGTAAACGGTATTTGAACACTCTGTTGGTTTAGAACGGGGTATGGGTAAGGTTGGGTCGCTCCCTTACCCATACTTTTTTCATATCGTAATAATCGCTATCATAGCCACGACTAGAGCCGCGCAAGTGGCTAGGAAAAGTATCGTCCCCACCACGCCCAAGATCGTTCCGATGATCAGTTTGAACACATTATTGGCCACTTGTTCTACGCGCATGTGATCCTCCAGCTGTTTATAGAGCCTTTACGGTATTGATCAAGATCGATTCCTCTAAGGACTTCGATCTTAGAGTAGTCCACCGCTCCCTTTCTCTGTACCTGGCAGAGTGATATACCCGCTCCCCTGGTGTTTGATTCTCCACTCAAGAACACGAGCTGCTTTCGCGCATCTTCTTCGTCTCTTTCTAGCTCTTTTATGCTTCGGACTATCTCTTTCCATCTTGTCGCGCACTCGTCCCATAAGGCATCGTCCCTTTCGACATAATCCCCCTCGATAGGTTCGGGGGGGGTCCTATTGATTAAGCATTCGTAGAATTTACGTTCTTCTTCCAGCATCTTCTGAACGTATTCATCATCTCGTTTTACCTCTACGATCACGCCGTCCATACCATCGAAGCTGAAGTAATACGCCTTCTGTACGCCTGCAACGTACATTTGATGCTGTAGCTGCGGGTAGTAATGCGATGGAACCTTACCCTGCTTAGCTGTGGAATGATCTTTATCACCAGGACATTTTACTTCCAGGATAGCGCCTGAACTATCGTCTAGGCCATCCAATGAGGCCATGAGCCAGTCTTTAACAACGACAGCGGGCTTCATTTTGTAGCCAGTCTTGACATTGAAAAGGTCCCTGGCTATAGGCTCTAGATCAACTCCACGCTGCATGCGTTCGTTTGGACGCATTGGCGGTTCATCGGATAGCTTCTCATGATATAGTTGTATGCGTGTTTTCCAGTGACTAGCGCCCATGACAATATTGGCGTCGGTAGCCGTGATCTTAGTCTTGCGTAGGGCGAGCCACTCTGGGCTCCCCTGTGATATCTCTACTACCTCTAATTGTGGTAATGCGCTCATCTGGCCCCCGCGGCTAATAGTTGAGGTTGAACTTCGGCACACAGTTTCGCGTAATGATCTTCCAAGTTACTGCGAACAGCGGCCATAGCACCATCGAACTTATCGGCTGTAATGCCTGACAGGTCGTCCGTTCCGTATTGCCGCTTCACATAGCTGTAGAACCAGTTTTTGTATTCCCCGTCACAATCATCGAGCATCGCTTTTAACTCGGAAATCTGTGAGATATTGAGTTTAGACTGTTGCTCAATCTTGGGATGGTTTTCCATAACATCAATAGGTAAAATAGTCGGCTGTGTATCTGCCTGCTCCATTTCCTCTTTCGTATAGATCCCCGACATTTCGGCCGGAAAAGCCTTCCTTAAGGCTTGCGCTTCGGCGCACTTTGCCAACATTGTACGCGGCATAGTTGCCCACATACCGGTGGGTCGTTTTTGCCCAGTTTGTTTGTCCACGAAGGTTTGAACGTATTCCTCAAGGTAAGCGCTAGCGGAAACAGTGTGCCAGGTCCGGTCGGCTGTTTGTTTCTTAATGTAGGCAGTAGATGACACCAAGCGGCCGTTTTCGTCGTATACGTAGGTAGGCTCCGCGCCTGGTGCATATCGCTCCGTGCGCTCTGCGATCAACCGGTATCCATCTATGCCGGTCTGAATAGTCATCGATGTTTTCCATTGCCCATCCGCACCCTTGCTTTTTCGCGGCATGGCGTAGATCTGACGCATAAACGGATCTAGTTGGGTCTTGATACAGGCCATGAGGAATACTTCGAATTCCTCGTCGCTAATCCCCTTACAGATAGAGTTCTTTAAAATCTCTTTCTGTTTATAGGTGAAGTGTTCTGCTTGCGCTGGAGTCAATCGTAACGTTACTTCCTGGTTCATTCTTTCCCCCGATTTTTTGACAGTCTCGGGAGCTGCGTAGGATAAAGATTGATTTAAAGCGTTTGCGGCCGTATGGTTGTTGCCGCAGCGGCTCGAATTTTGTCTTGGCGGACCATCTAGTTGATGTGTTCCTGTCGCTGCACCCTCTTTAAAAATACTCATTGATCACTCTCATTGTTAAAAGATTTTCTTTAAATGTCACCTTCTTTTAGTTGGCGCTAAGAGATGGTGCCCCGCTGTTGTCGTACGAATTGTAGACCGAAGCCGGATTAAAATCTACAAAAAAGATAGACTTTGGCAAATTGCATATTGTACTTGACATCAAATGTTCGATTCGTGCTAATATGACATCGATAACGCTAGGAGATAACATCATGCAAGTAAATAATTTGAAAGCCTATTTAGCTAATATTGGCGTGACTGTGCGAGAATTCAGTGAAACTATCAGCGTCACTGAAACTTATCTGTCCGCGATCATACACGGACAAAGAGTCCCAGGTCCGCGCCTTGCAAAAGACATATTCGAGGCTACGGATGGCGTAATAAGCTTAACTACTAGAGTGCGAAAGAAGGACCAAAAGGGTGAGGGCTCCCAAAATGAGGAGGAGCAGGCCCTCGCGGTCTAGTTTGGGTGGACCCGGGGATAGCTCACATGCGTCTGGTTGATCGACAATCTCTGATTGCAGCTGGGCTTCCTCGAACATACCTATCCCCGTGTGCCTTAATTGATACGGTGTTTTTAAAATATTTGCTACACATATCGAGAAAATGGTTGGAATTATTTTAAAAAATACGTAATAAGGAGTGCGCAAAAGAGGGATAAGAGATGTTGATCCGCCAAGATTTTCACGAACAGACGAAATTACCGCCGCGCATGTTCTTAGAACAGGTGATGGATAGCCTATCGAAAGCCTATTGCTTTCTCTGGGACAATAAAAACGAGCAGAACAGATTATCCATGACATGGAAAGATCTTTCTGTTTACTATAACAAGAACGCCTTTCGCACGGCGCTTAGGAAGCTCAATCGTCAGGGCTTGTTGAGCTACGAAGAATCAGGTGACGGCATCGCAATCGAATTGGTCGGTTGGGATGAGATAGTCGCTGGGGGATAAAATGAGAGTGCCAGGCTTTTTATGGCCCGGCACACGGTAGATCTGAGGGTGACACTTCAGATCAGGATACGGAAAAGATTACTGTGACTCACATCTTATCATGTTGTCCATTTTCTTTCCATATCCTTTGTGCATTAAAAAAGCAATTTGCAAAGGATTACATCAGTGGACTCACCTGCATTTAGAAGACACAAAAGCCCCGCTAAGTGGGAAAAAGGTTCCTTCACCCTTCCTAACAGGCTGGTACAGAATAAGAATTTAACCGATTCCGGATTTCGACTTTTGGCCTGGATGGTATCTTGTTCCGACGAGTGGACAATCTATCAAACGGACATAATGGCCCGGTTCGAATGGGGCCGAGAAAAGCTAAAAACTGCTATCGACAATCTAATAGATTTAAAATATCTGATAAAACTTTCGCAGCGCGTCCTAGGGGGAGGAAGATATGGCCCTTGTGATTATGAATTTTGCCCTCAAGGGTTTACTGATGAAGAAATAAAAGAGATTCAAATAATTTCACCGATGTCGGGTTATCCGACATCGGACGATCCGACGTCGGATGACCCTACATCTAAACAAATACCAATCTTAACCAATCCTAATCTGAAAGATGTTTGTAAGCGGGAGGACCCGCCGCTGGAAAATTCTGGAATACCGGAAGAGGAAAAACAGCCGTCCAGATTGAACGGCGCTCTCGTCTATCGGCATGTCATCACCCCGCCAAAAGGTGAGCCTATTGAAATCCTCAAAGAGGAGATCTATCGCCGCTCCCTAGGGGAATATGCTCGGAATAAATGGACTAATGCTGAAATTGCAGATGCGTGGGAATCCCTTATCAATTCTAGAGCCCCGATCATTAGCCCGTGGCGATATTTGGAGAAAACCATCGAAGGCATCCGAATGGCCTTGAAGAAAAAGCAACAAGCACAGTATTGTAAACGTAACTCAGTAACAACCAACAGTTTAAAGGATAATATTCAATGTCAGCAGGCGAAAGATACTTCACAGATAGATTCGACGAAAAAGTCCGAGAGCTCCAGCGAAAACTTTGCGGAAAAGAGTACGTCGGGGCTTCTTTCGCCAAGTTCGTTCAAACCGATCCAATTACAAGGCGAATCTCGGCTTGGTTATCATCTCCGACGAACTTCCTCGTCTGGACAGGAAAGCCCGGAACCGGAAAAACATACTTCAAAGCATGTATGATCCATTGGATATTAGAGCGAAGCTTCCCTTGGACAAGTAAACCTGAATTCAACTGCTATCGATTTTGGACCGAGAGGGAATTTATCGAACGAATCAAGAGTAGCTGGGAGCTTAAAGGGGATGAGCATACATCGGTTAAACTGGCCAGTGACTCTGACATTCTATTTTTCGATGATCTAGGCAGCACGGGCGAAGGAACCTCAGACTGGAAGAAAAAAATTATATATGAATTTGCTGATATAAGATGGGGTGACGGTTTGCCAACGATTATCACCACGAACCTAACGAAGGAAGAAGCGTCTAAGGCTTATGACGAGAGAGTGGCGGATCGTATTTTTGCCAAACGTAATATCATTATCGATACTCACGATCAGGAAAGCCGAAGATGATTCGATGGGAACTTCCGCTAAAAACGATTAGCGAGTCCAACACGCACGAGCATTGGTCTAAAGCTAGCAAGAGACACAGACATCAGCAATTCTTCGTTAGGGCCCTGTTTACGGCAGAAATAAGGCCTATCCCGATGCCGTGTGTGATTACGATGACGCGGATAGCCTCGCGGATGCTGGATGACGACAACGTTCCGGTGAGCATGAAATGGATCCGGGACGAGATAGGCGCCCAGCTGTTCCCTGAGAAAGTGGTCAAATACCAGGGCAAAACCAAGGGTAAATTGGTCAAAAACAAGGGGCATGCCGACTCCGACCCGCGAGTAACCTGGAAGTATGCTCAGGAAAAAGGGAAAATTCAGGGAATCAGGATTGAGATTTGCTCAGCTCCCGCAGAGCTGCCCGATATTGGCCATGCACATAGTTGATGACTGTCCCAGGGCGAGTCTTTACCATCTCGTTGAGGTCAACCTGCTGCTTCTTGATATTTTCGCACATCAAAGAGACTGCCGTTTTGTCCATAGGTCCATTGTGTTTTGCCATGACGTAACTCCCGTACTGTAGCTTTCAATTCCTCATTCTCCTGCTGAAGCGAGACGCACACTTTTTTAAGCTCGCCTTGCTCAGCAAAAAGCTTCTTCCTCACCTTTTCCATGCTACCGCAGAGTTTGTCAATCTGCTTCTGCATATGAAAAAGCGCATTTTCCTCCGGCGTCTTGCCGTCAAAGTTGAATTCTAACTGGATATCCATGGAAACTCACCGCCTTCCGAGTGAGTGTCAATTGGATGCCCCTAAAAATCAACTAAAGAAAAAATTACACATATGTTAAAACAATGTTTTACACAAGGAGCTTTTTAGTGAATTCTACCGACGAAGACCTCGTAAAAGGGAAGTGGACACTTACTGAAGTAACGATCAAATCACTTAAAGAGCACCCTAAAAACCCGCGCCAGATAGGCAAAGAACAGTTTGAGAGGCTGGGCAACCTAATCCAAAAGTTTGGATTGATCGACAAGCCAATCGTAAATATGGACATGACAATCATAGGCGGACACCAACGCATTCGGTACCTAAAAAGGCAAAAGATTAAGACTGTAGAGTGCTGGATTGCCAACCGCCTACTCGACGAAAAAGAAGTCGAAGAGCTGATGATTGGGGTGAACAAGATTCATGGCGCATTTGATTTCGACATCCTCGCCAACGTATTCGATCCAATAGACCTGCTGAACTGGGGATTCTCCGAGAAGGAATTGCTGGATACCTGTAGCGAGGCCGAAGAGATATTAGAAGAACAGCAGCAGGAAGAGAAAAAGAAGTCGATGAAGGAATGTCCCAGCTGCGGACATAAATTTTAAGCCGGGAGGTTTACATGAATTCAGGACCAGGTCTGCTAGTCGCTGGTGTAGGTCTAACCCTCTTTACTCTCCTGGTATTTTTCACGACCAAATGCATATCTGCTGGGATAAAGGCTAAACCCGAAGAGCCAATAGCCCCGTCGGTCTCAGAGAAAAAGCCGCCTGATGAAAAAGATAAAGAGTGGGAAAACCCTCTCATATTATAATCACGATCATTATCCTGATGTCAGGAATATGGTTTTAGATATGGTATGGATCAATTTGTCGGCCCCGACAATATGATCGACAGGCCATTGCGGATCATTACGAGGAGATGCTCGAAATGGTTAGTGGGTTACAATTTTAAACCGACTGGACTCCATGGACTATTCAACAATTATTCTGAGCTACGTGGATCTTCTGGACATCCTAGACGAATATCGTGTAAATAACTGGAAAAGTCAGCCTTGCAATGTTGAGGCATATGCGAAATATGTGTGGGAGCAGTACCGGGAAGAGATTAATCCACTAGAGGAGATAGAGTGAAAATTACGCCGAAGAAGGGATATGTCCTAGTGTCCAAACAAGAAATCGTGCCAGAGAAAAAACAGGGTGCTATCCTCCTGATCGACGAGGAAAAGCGCAAAATCTATATGCGTCTGGAAAGCGATGGCGAGCTCTATCACAACGGCGATTGCGTCTTTACCCAACCGTTTAGCACGAAGATGGAGATCGAGGACAATCTTTTCCTGATGGAAGAGAAAGACATCGTCGCCTGCTTCACTCTATAGGCGTTTATTAACCATGACAGAACTGAAAACGAAAACTCTCGAGATTTTTCCAGACGACAAGACCCGTGGCAGAATTATAGAAACGCTGGCCGGTTGCGTCTATGTGTTATCAGATGAGCTAAGAAAACATGTAGATCCAAAGGACCTACCCGAAATAGTCGGATACCACGTTGGCCTCGGCATGGGTATATTAGGGGCTGTTCTTGGACGAATAAAAGTGCAAAACGCCGTTCCGTACGATATCAGCTATTCCGATGCGGACTACGATCAGAAATTGGATATTTTAGTGGAAACGTTGATTCAACTAAGGGAAACATGCCGTGAGCGTAGAAAAGGTGAACTGCCGTATGAGGATAAATGACTGAACAAGAAGCGTTCGCATTTTTAGACGAAAATTTCCATATCAGCCTCAGGGATACAGCAGAAAAGTTGCAATTGCAAAGCCGGCAAGTGCTTGATTTATGGGACATAGTAAAACCATACATCTCAGCGTGGGAAGCACAGCGAAAAGAGTTACAACATAATTAATGTTATCGGACATTATGCCGGCATTTATCGATTATACAGGAAAAAAAATCGGCAGGGTTGTAGTCGTTGAGAATATCGAAAGGGGCGTTCGGTCACTTTGGAATTGCCTTTGTGACTGCGGGAACAATTTCCAAAGCGAGCATCGTTCATTCAAACGTGGAGAGACTTTCGAATGCGGCGACTGCCGTCAAGAGAGAAAGAGAGGCGTAGATCTTACGGGAAGAAAATATGGGAGATGGACGGTTATAGCCAGGGAACTGAACAAACACAATAAGACGGTTTGGCTTGTTAAATGTGATTGTGGAGCTCTAGGGAAAGTCGCTACATGTATTCTCGGTACTAAGAAATCTATGAGTTGCGGATGTTTCGGTCGTAAGAAAAAATCAAAATACGTCAACGATACGCTTTATCCTCCCGAGCATAAAAAAGCATTAACAAGGATATATTGCATCAGAGTAAGAATAACCCAATCCTGCTACAACGAAAAAAGCGCCAATTACCGAAACTATGGTGCGAAAGGCTATACCGTTTGTGAATTATGGAAAAATGGCGCTCTGGATTTTTATAAATGGTGTATCGAAAATGGATGGGAGCATAACCATGTGGTCGGCATAACCGAAGGAAAAACTGAATTCAACCCAGAAAATTGCTACATAATGCCTGAAGGCGAATATCGAAGCATGGTAATGCAAAAGAAAGTCACCTATGAAGGAGTCACCAAGACCGCCGCAGAATGGTCAAAAATCGGTCAGGTCAAATCCTCTACCATTCTGACTAGACTAAATAATGGATATTCCATTGAGCATGCTATTTTTGCGCGGCGCTGGAAATTTTCTGGTTTCACTCAAACCTATCCTGATGAAGAGATAAAAAGATTATACGAAACGGGATTGTCGCTAGCAGATGTAGGCAAGAAACTCGGAATATATTACCACACGATAAGCAAGAGACTTCGCGCCATGGGCATTGTGCCAGATATGAAGGGCAGGCGCGTGTACAGAGAAAGAGAGTGTTCGGTATGCGGGATAGCATATGTTCCTACGAACTCGAATCAAAAAATATGTTCGGCCGAATGTAAAAAGAGATCCAGGCGAAAGAATCCATAGCTATAATCCGTCGAATGCGCTCCCTGACAAACCGACGTCAGAATAGGGTACTCCCACACACATCAATAACACTTATTTTAAACTGCGTGTTTATAGAGTCAAAATCATATTGGTTGACAAAACGTGTCTCATCTATTAAGATCCATCTAACATAAACTGAGCCGACCGTGAAACATGATGAAAAGGAATGAGATTATGCAAGTGGTATACGGAGTTTTATACGTTATTTTTTTAGTCTGCATGATGGCGGGTATTTTTTTCGGTATGCCCAAACTAATGGACTATGTGGATTTAAATTTGGCCAGGGATCATCTGGAAAATAGGGCTCAGCGAAAAGTTAGGGATTTAAGATCACAGCTTAGAATCATAGAGCTGGAAAAAGAAGCCATAGAATTGGAAAAAAAACTAAAGGAAAGAAACATTGGATAACCTAAACATCACCCAAGTTCTATCGATTGTCGCCCCCATCATCATAACGGTCATAGTGAGTGCCTATTACATTCATCGTGATATCGTTTCGGATATGAAGATACAAACGTCTCGAGTCGATGCGGCAAATGCGCGCATTGACCAGCTACATGTGATGTTTTACGAACTTCTCAGAGAGGTAAAGAAGTGAATGATGTGCCCGATAGAGAATTGATCGAGACGTCCAATAGTCTTCTTAGAATATGGGATATGTTTGAATATCAGGAATGTCATCATAGACGAGCGTTTGGAGAATTGTTGTATAGATGTTCGCACGCCATCTTGGTATTTGAACTATTCACAAGAGGGCATATGAGCGTGGATGATTTAAAGTCCGCGATCATGCGATGCGTTACGCCTTCCGATATACTGAAATGTTACGTTGATGACCTGCAAGGTCAGGTTACTGATCTGGAGAATGGAGAATGACTGGTAAGCGCATAGGATACAAGCGCGTCAGCACCTCTGAGCAGAATCCCGAGAGCCAGCTGAATAATCTCCCGCTCGATAAGACATTCGTGGAAATCGAAACCGGCTATTCGATGAAGGATAGGCATCAACTCGCTTTGATGAAAGATTACGTGCGCGAGGATGACACGGTCTTTGTGGAGTGTCTGGATCGCCTAGGCCGCAACAGCTACGACCTTGATGAGATAGTGGAGTTTCTCCTAGCCAAGGGCGTACAAATCACGTTTGTCAGGGAAGGTATTACTCTAGGTAAGAAAAACGACTTGATGTCGAAACTGGCCTATGACATGATGAAATCATTTATTCATTTCTTCTCGGCGCTAGCTAAGGAGCGCCAGCGCATTGGTATTGATAAGGCAATGCGGGAAGGCCGATACAAGGGACGAGCGACAAAGTTAGACGCAGAAATGATTGCTGCACTGAAAGCCCATATGCTCACGCGAAAGACGAAAAGTGAAATCGCCAAAGACTTAGGTGTTTCTCGGGAAACCATTTATCGGTATCTGAACAAGATCGCACAAGATGAACAGGCGACGAAGGATGTCTAGAGAGAAGAATTTGCGAACCGATTCAAAATGGATTAGCGTGGACGAAGCGCTGCCGAAAACAGACGTCGAGATTCTTTTCGTTTCTGAAGGACGCGTCAAATTCGGCGAGTATATCTGGTATGATCCTGATTACCGATGGCTTGATAGCCTGGTTCACCTATATCGTTACGATGTTCAATATTGGATGCCATTACCTAAACCACCAACGGGAGACAAAGCATGAAAGGATATAGATTTGCGACGATTTTTATAGCATTCGCGCTGTCGATTCTTGTAATAGATAAGTTATCATCGAAAGAGCCGGTACCCAGGGTCAGAGATGGCAAAGAATATAGACAATGGTGGTGTCCGCGATGCGATAAAGTCACCAGTGGTTACGGCCCTCCCTATACGTGCACCCACTGCGGGAAGGTCCTGTATTAATATGGACGAGGCTATAGTGAACCAGGGTAAAATAATAATGGCTCTAGAAATTGCATTAGACTATGGGCAGAGCAAGGGAGAACGTCAAAAAGCGTGGGTCATTGATCAAATCGTACGGACGTTGAGTGGTGATAAATATCCCGAAGAAATAAAAGACTATTGCGAGGGAAATTATGGTCCGAATTCCTATGATTGGGACGAGGGAATTGTGCCTGTGATATGTCGGTCATGTATACGAAATTGATGTTCTGTATGCACGTTGCGAAAATGTGCACAAAAAAAGAGAAATATTAGACAGATGCCTAGAAAATATGTGATTACAAAACCATGGCCTAGGAAAATTTGCTCTGAGTGTGGCAAACCGGCTAAAGGTCTCGGATTTTGCAGCAAACATTATCAAAACTTTAAGCGTTTAGGCAAAGCTAAGGCCAATCAAAATAAATGCAACTCTGTTGATGATTTTTTACGGGAAATACACACATTAGAATCCGGCGAAAGCGGATGTAAGTTATGGAAGAGAGGAACGGACAAAGATGGATATGGGTATTATGCTATCGATGGAATCACATATGGAGCACATAGGTTGCTTTATAAGTTATCTTTCCCAGGAGAATATAGTGGAATGGTCGTCATGCATATATGCGACAACCCCAAATGTTGCAACATAGAACATCTTCGGATAGGCACGCCATCTCAAAACACCTACGACATGATAAAAAAATCGAGAAACGTTAGGGGAGAGCGAGTGGGGACATCGCGGTTGAGTGAGGCTCAAGTGCTTGACATCAGATCAACGTATCATTTCAAGTCAGCGACCGAACTAGCCCAAGAATATGGAGTCTGTAAACAAACGATATGCAACGTGCTAAATGGAGCAACCTATGTAAACGAGGACTACAAACCGGTGAATAGGCATGTAAGGATAGAGATATGAATGAGCCGACTATAGCCACTGAGGGAAGTCTGTTTGTTTCCACCGATCTCAGAGTTTGGGAAAGAAGATGGTGGGGATGGAAGTTTCTTGGGATCCATGAGCCCCATAAAAACATACCATATCCCTACGAGAAGATTGATCATATCGAGGACATCGTTGACGGAGTGAAAAATTGACTAGAGAAGATAAATTAAAGATCGCTCGCGCGGCATTCAAAGAAATACTGGCTGCCATGAAAATCGTAGAATTAGCCTATGGCGTGACTGTGCATTGGCAGGAATATATAACTGTCGATCATGAAGAATTCAGATCGCACGAATTGATGGAGGACGACGAATGAGCGGAAATTGTCAGATGTGCGGTGAGCATTGCATCGATTGTCAATGTGATAAGCACACTATGGTCAGAGAGATGCCTGAATCGGTTGACATGGTTAACAGCCCTCCTCACTATCAGGGTGCTAACTTCGAAGTGATAGACGTGATTGAAGAGTTTGGCTTGAATTTTCACCTGGGCAATGCAATCAAGTACATACTGCGCGCTGGTAAGAAGGGTGACCGCAAGGAAGATCTAAGCAAGGCTGTCTGGTATCTGGAAAGAGAGATAGCGGATGAAATCTGATAAGTACACAGAAGTAGAATGTAAGAGTCCTTTCATTCAACCAGGTACAAACATATGAGCATATCCACCTCATACCGCAATCCTATATGGGAAGAGATCAGGGATGCTTGGTATGATCTAGTCCCCGATTCCGGTAAGAAAAATGCTGCGATGTTCTTTCCTCCCCTGAATGAATATATCAATGTCGCTAAGCATTGTTTTCACGTTCATGAGGTCCCGATCGACATCAAGATGTCATTATAAAGTTCAAAGTGTAACATAAGTTCTTGAGTTTCTGTCCCGCATATAGTATATAGTTTTTTAAACACATGCGAAGTCGGGATAGTTACAATGGGTCGCACAAAAAAAGAAATCAATTGGGACGTTGTTGAAAAGAAAGTAGAAGCAGGCTGTTCGGCTAAAGAAATATATGAATGCGTAGTCGATAGCGATACATTCTATAGAAGATTTAAGGAACATTTCGGCGAGAATTTCGCGGATTATTCGGCACGAATCAAGAGTGCAGGGCCTGGAAATATTAGATTCACCCAGTACATGAAAGCTTTGGCTGGGAATACGAATATGCTAATGCTTCTAGGACGTGAATTGCTAGGCCAGGGAAAAGAACCCGAGAGGATTTCTCCGTTCGAAGATGCTATTGCAGAGCGTCATGAGCTTATGATACTCCGTTCGCAAGTCCAAAAGCTTAGGGAGCAGCTGAATGTTCAAGATACTTGACGAGAACATTGAATATCTATCACAGCTCACTAAAGACGAAGCCGATTTTATCGAACATATATTGAGTTGGACAGATGAGCAGAGAGTAGCTTTCGCTATGGCTAAACGAATATTCGAGGATAAGCAGAATGCCGACAAGCCCGAAGCAGGATAGGAGCTTCGAAGAGGCTACCCATCGTTTCAATATCTGGGTGGGCGCTGTCCGATCAGGCAAGACCTATGCTAGTCTGGAAAGATTTATGTACGATCTGAAGAACGGGCCGCCTGGTGACGCGATGATTATAGGCGTCAACCGCACTTCCATTCAACGAAATATTCTTACACATCTCTATAGGCAATTAGGTTTCCCATGTCCGACAGAGAAGTCCCAACAAAGCAAACTATATGGCAGGACTGTGTGGTTTGTGGGGGCACCCGATGTGTCCGCCGTCTCGACGATTCAGGGCAGTACGCTAGCGTTGGCTTATGTCGACGAAGCGACAAACATCCCAGAGCCATTTTGGAGGATGCTAGAGAGTCGTTTAAGTGTTCCGGGTGCGAAATTACTAGCGACGACTAACCCTGAGGGACCAGCTCACTGGCTTAAAAAGGACTTCATAGATAAGAAAGGAATCGATTTAGCCTACTGGAGTTTCAACCTAGATGACAATCCCTCACTCGATGAAGATTTCAAAAAGCAGCTTAAAGCATCGTATAGTGGACTGTGGTTCAACCGCTACATCCTCGGCGAGTGGTCGCTCGCACACGGAGCCATCTACGACAATTACGACCAATACAACGAATACGAAAATCCGTATCCTGCTCCGAACTATTATATCGTCGGCGTGGATTATGGGACCACTAATGCAACTGCTGCCGTGTTATGCGCTATTACTCCCAACAAATGGCCTCAGATACGGGTCGAAGCGGAATATTACTATGATTCAGCTAAAAAGGGACGTAGCAAAACCGATCAAGAGCTTGTACGAGACATCAAGGATTTTATCGGATATAAAAACGTCTCTGCAATTTACGTGGACCCTGCCGCTGCGTCTCTTAAAATTGCACTACGACAGGCGGAGTTACCCGTTCTTGACGCCAACAACGATGTCCTACTTGGTATTAAGATCTGTTCTAAATTTATCGGCGGAAAGAACATAGTCATTCAGAAGGGATGCACGGTGCTTCGCGAGCAATTGCAATCCTATGCATGGGATTCTAAGGCAGCTGATAGAGGCGAGGATAAGCCGGTCAAGAAGGACGACCATATTTGCGACGCGTTACGCTATGCCGTGGTCTCTGCGTTCCCTCAAGGTGAGTTCAATCATCCGGACGAGCATCTTAGCTATGACCAGCTTCGCCGCAAGGTTTTTAGCGACGATGATGGATGGGGAGCTGCATTGAATGCAGGGATGGGAGGATATTGATGGGATATTGGGTAGACGAAAATACGTATCAGTTCGACGATGAAAAAGAAATGATGGCTGATTTAGGTATCGATGCCGACACGGTAAAGGGCGATTACGCAGAAGCGCATCACCACATATCTAGATTTTGGAATCGATCGGAAATAGACAAGCGGTTCATAACGGGGGGAGATTAGTGGACTATCAAGCACTGCTTCAGGCCGTCGATCATTGGAAAGAAGAAGCTAAAAGATACGAATGGATGTTTCTAGAACAAAAAGAAATGTGTGATGGATATCGTGAAGTGATCCAAGAATTGGAGCAGCACATAAGGGCACTTCAATTAAATAAATTTGTCGATAAAAACGATGTCTAGAATACGGTATCAATGAATGATTTTTGGGGAATGATTCGGCGTCTCGGTAGATGTAAGTGCGATCTATGTCAAAGCCACATTAAGGAAGCGCTGAAGGAAGAAAACGAAAGACTCGAGGCTATTCGACAAGCATCTTTGAATAAAACAATTGACAAAAACGATGCCTAAAATGGAACGTCTGTGATATAAAGTATTTTAATTCACAGGGACGCTCTAGATGGGTTCATACGAGTCAGGCCAGTATGCTATCGGGGGCGGCTACATAGATCCCTCTGACGTACAAGCTAAAGACATCAAGCAGATGATGGATTGGTTCTACCAGTCCAACTACACTACGAACTCAACCTATTGGCTTCAGGGCGCTATTGACAAGCGATTCAAGGTTGGAGATCAGCAGCTCTACAACCAATTCTACGGAAATAACGCGCAGAACGTTCAGAAGTTCTTCTTCAACCTGATTCGCCGTCACATCAACATGATTGTTGGCTATCAGCGCAAGAACAGAAAGTCCACGGTTACTGTTCCAGTCCTAAATGATTCCGATCCTATCGCGGATGACTACAACAAGGTCATGCGTTGGGTTGATGATAGGGATGGATTTCAGGAATATCTATCTCAAGCATTTGAAGGGGCCTGCGACACGGGAGAGACACTTCTACATCTATATCCCGACTACACCTTCGACCCGGTCTCAGGAGATCTATTCACAGACTGTGTGGCCTATAACAACTACCTTATAGATCAGTACACTAGGAAGCAGGATTTATCAGACTGTAATGGCATCTGGCGCCGGCGTTGGACCTCTAAGGAAGAAGCCAAGGCTCTTATTCCCGGATACGCGAAAGAAATAGATAAGATGAAACCTGGGGGAATGAAAGATGGAAGATTCCCATTGCAGGCTGAGTTGCAGAATGTGGCCATCTCTAACTTATTTACGTACGACGAATTCTATTACCGTACGACTCGCCCTGGCAAGATCATCGTTGATCCTTACACTGGAGAAGCCGTCGAGTGGGAAGATGACGAGACAGAAGAAGAAGGGATGATGGAGCGCGTGCTCTATCAGCAACCTTGGTTGCAGGTCAAGAAAACAGATATTCCTACGGTTAAGCTCGTCATATGCCTTTCCGGAAAAGAAGTATATCACGGGAAGAATCTGCTAGGAATTGATCAATATCCATTTGTTCCCGCACAGTGCTACATCGAACAGGATATACAGGCATATGCATGGAGAAAGCAGGGAATTATACGAAATTTACGTGACTCTCAGTTCCTCTACAACATGCGCAAGGTCATTGAGCTACAATTATTACAAAGCTCGCTCAATGCAGGTTGGATCTACCCCGTGGATGTGGTCCCTGACCCCAAATGCTTCCGTCAGACCAGCGGCGGCGACGGTTTCCTTATCCCGCTCAAGGCCGGTCACCTACCCAACGAAATAGAGCGCATCAACCCCGTAGCTATTCCACAATCTTTACTTGAACTTTCTGCAAGTTTAGCCGAGGATATCACTAAGATTTCGGGGGTAAATGAAGAGCTTTTGGGCGCAGCGACGGACGATAAGTCTGGGATTCTCAGTATGCTACGACAAGGCGCGGGACTTACTACATTACAAACTATATTCGACAAGCTCGATTATTCTCAGCGACTATACGGGAAGATACGCCTTCAGGCAATTCGTAAAAACTTCAGTAAGGGTAAAATACGCAATATCCTGGGTCATGAAGCAGATCCTAGATTTTTCTCATCTCATTCCCAGAAATACGCCGTTGCTGTTGAGGAGGGTAACTATTCTACGTCCCAACGTCAGATGGAACTGCAACAGCTTCTCCACTTCAAACAATTGGGGATGGCTATACCTGACAAGTCAATTTTGCGTGCTGCTTTTATCACAAATAAACAGCAAGTAATCCAAGAGATGGAAGAGCAGATGCAACAGCAGATGCAGCAACAGCAGGCAGAAGCCCAACAAACCGAGAAGATGGATAACGCTAAGATCATGGGCATGTTCGCCAAGGCCAAGACTGACATGGCTCGTGAGCAAGATCTTAAGGCGTCCTCTCTAGAGCGTATGGCTAAAATTCAAGATCTCAACGCTGACTCTGTCTATAAATCAAGCAAAGCTGACCTAGAGATGGTCAAGACCATGATCGAACTTGAAGATATGGATCTGCAAAACCTGAAGAGTAATTTAGAACTCGCCGAGTATATCAAAGGGGTAAATTCGGCATCACAACAAATGGCGGCAGCAGCTGTCTAGGAGTAATTATGGCACATAGTAAAGAAGCTCATGCACAGATGCCTGGCGCAATGGGTAAGTTTAACGATGGTCACTGGGAAAAGAAACCGGGCAATGTCGAATCAGCTGGTGGACGGTATGCGTCTGAAATGAATACAGCCGAAGAATATAAGAAGTCAGCTGACGGATTAGCTAACTATGTAAAAAAGCATAGAGAGCAGCATTAAACCACTCATAGCCGTTGGTGAAAGCCAATCTCGGGGGTTGCTAGTGTGTGCAGGCTATGTGCACTAGCATTTTGTTATATCGCGTTACATATGTAAACCATTGAGGATAAGATGGGTAAGACTGTTAAACATAATCCCGATTACCTGAAAAATACAACTGCTGATGTGATCAAGCACGGAAGCGGTAAAGCTGTTCCCAATGATCAATGGGAAGTAAACAGGGACATAACGCCAAAGGGAGCAGACAACTCATGGGGCGCGTTCTTACCTAGAGCCGGTAAGGATAGACCAACGCCGCACACCAAGACTAATGAATGTGACCATTAAGGATCATTATGAAACTTAAAAACCAGGAACCTAGAAAGAGCGCTTTAAAAGCTATCGAGGGGACGCAAAGAAGTTCGAAAAAGTATAAGTCATCTGCTCATGTTAAAGAGGAAAAGGTTAAAGAGTACCGGAAAAAAGATGATGAACGCATCGCTAGGCAATTTTCGGGAGAATCTAAGAAAGAAAGAACTAAAGCGGCTAGAGAAGGATCGAAGCAGTACGAAAAAAAGGCTTCTACGACTGAAAAAGTGAAGTCGTCGAGCAAGCACCTTCCGAAAAAGCAGGAAGTGAAGAAGCGTAGAATAAAAGCTGGTAGCCCCTCTTGGCATCAAATTTAATTGTAGAGAACGAACATGACCCCATGGTTTGAGCGAGTGTATCACACGGAACCCGTGAGAGAGTCAGATTGCGATAGAGAGCACAAGTCTATCGAGCTTTCGGACGAACAGATTTTGCGTCGAACTTGGGTCGATAAAGACGAGATTGCAAGAAATTTCGCAGGGGTAAACGGGGAATTAATTGTAAATTACCCTAGTCCTGGACCTGTTAAAATACATATTGACGAAAAACCCAAGCGTAAAATCCCCGGTCGAAAGCCTAAAAAGACGAGCTGATATGAATGCTAAAAAAACTAGGGTTTCTGCCGGCGAACTTTCAAGAAAAGCTTTGGCAGACGAGACCAAATATGACGCACTAGATATCGGCCACGCTATGGCAGATGATATCGATAAACACCTAGAGGAGTGTATCGAGACACATCTTAACTATACCGATGAGGAAGGCATCCAGTCTTACCGCCTACTTGAGCAATTCTGCGTCGTCATGGTTATCGCTAAGGATAACCTCATAAAGAACGTAATTCGTCGTAAGTTCTATTGCTGTCCGTTCCTGCCTAGTCCACGTCCCAACCAAGCAGTTTTTCTATACACAAAGGCAGCAGGACGTATAACCAAACGCCTATGGGTGTTACCCAGTGATATGGTGATGGCAGAGTTAGCTGAATTAGCAATTGTAGACAAACGATATAAAACCATGCAGGCATGGAGCGTCGCCTTTTTTGAGGGTAAGTTTTGGGAATATATCCGCTATGAAAGCGGCACCACAATGGTATCACAGCAAGAGTATCTCTCACAGCATAGAGAAGAACTTATCCAGTCCGGCTGTAAGCTCCTTAATCCGGACTACACCCAAGCCTTTGATTTTGACAAGGTCAATATCGAAAAGGTCATAGATACGCAGGAAGCCTTGATCGATTAAAATCTTCTGAATCTTCGGATTTAGACAGAGGATTTCGATAGGGGCATCGGCTAGCATAAATTTCATAGTCGTTCGGTAATCGTGAAACTTCTGCTTCAGCTCTTGTTTGAGCTTGATCATGTCAATATCATTTTCAAAATTAACATTGATATTCTCAAAATTTTCTTTTAAATTGTCGATGTCGTTCAAAAGGAGACTCCAGCATGACAGCGTTAAATTCCGAGGCGAAACCACCTGAGGCTCAAGCACAAGATAAACCTGACAGTAATTTGCTACAAAATAATGTTGACACAACATTAGCACAACAAAAATCAGAAGTTCCAGAACAAAGTGGACAGGATCAAGCAGCGGTCATCGAAGATCCGAATTGGAGAGCATTCCGCGAGGCTCGGAAAAAAGATAGAGAAGAGAAAGAAGCGGCAGAGCGTAAAGCTGCTGAAAAAGAAAACGAAGTCGCAGCCTTAAAAGCGGCAATGGAAGCGGCATTTTCAGCAAAATCTTCACCTTCACCGCAAGCATATCAGCAGTACTATGGGATGAATCAGGCCGATCAACCCGAAGAGAACGAAGAACAGCGGATCGAGCGTAAGGTGAATGAACTCCTTTCGAAGAAAGAGGATCAATATAAGAGACAACGAGCTGAGGAAGAGCAGCGCGAATACCCCAATCGTCTGATGAAAGACTTCCCTGACTTCAAGCAGGTCTGTAGCCAGGAGAATCTGGACTATCTAGACTATCATTATCCAGAGCTTTCCAGACCACTACAACGCCTAAATGAGGGTTACGACAAGTGGCATGATACATATCACGCGGTAAAGAAATTTATACCTAACCACTCCACGGCCAGAAAGGAAGCTGCTAGGGCTGATATGAACAGCAATAAGCCGCGCTCCATTTCGAGCACTGGATCATCGCCAACGGGTGAACCAGCTAGAACTGGATGGCAAGACACAGAAGCTAGGCGCGCTGAAAACTGGGCAAGGATGCAAAAAACCATGAAGGGTGTTTAGAATTAATTGATTAAAATAATGTTTATGTATATCGTCTGGATTGACGCTATTTAGGATTCGTCACCCTTCGACTGCACAGTACCTCGTCAGTACGGCTGAAATTAGTTCATTCGCCATGAACGGAATTATCAACTGTATAAACGAGGTTTTTTATGGCTACCGGAATAACCGGAATTCAGAATATGGCCCCCGAATTGCCAGTACAGGCAAGCGAGGACCTACTCTCAACACCAATGTTTAACTTGATCCACAGCTTCGGTGTTGATTTACATCATGCCGAAAGCTACGTGGGCAAAACGACTCGTATGTCGCGCTTTGAGCGCCTATCCACTGAAGGCGGTCAGCTTGATGGTTCGGGTATTGACCCGGCGTCCGAAGTGCCAGTGCGTACCGATATCGATGCGACCATGGAAATCTATGCGAAATCCATAGTTACTAACGAACAGGTCGTGCTGTGGGAAAATTCTAAAACACTAACCAAATTCACAGCTTTGCTGGGACAATGGTTACGTGAAAAAGAAGATCTGCTGATGCGCGATCTATTCGCTAGCTCAGTCTCCTATATCAACGCGACTGGCGGTTTGAACGGAGATCAACCAAGTAACATCTCCTTGAATGACGTTAACAACATCGAAAACATCCTGCTCGGCAACGATGCAAGATCGATGCTTACTTCACTCGAGGCTACTCTGAAGTTCGCTACTGGTGGTGTCCGCGATGCATTCATTGCTCTCGCTAACACAAACCTTTGCGCAGATCTTCAAAAAGTGCAAGGCGTATTGCTCAAAAATGCGTACCCAACACAAGAAGGTATTCGCCCAGAAGAGTATTGCTCTATCAGCAGATTCCGGATCTTCGTTTCCTCTAAGGCAGCTAAGACGCCTGGTATCTCACTGCGTGGTAATACGGTCTATACGATCCCAATGTTCGGTCTAGAAGCCGCTGCTAAAATCGAGCAGAACAACTACACCGCAGTGATTGGATATCGTCCACCTTGGGTAGTGTCCTCTGTTGCACAGAACAGCCAGTTGTATGCCAAATTCGCCATCGCTCGAGCGATTACGAACCAAAACTGGATCTCTGGTTTGAACGTAACAACATTCCAACCTTCATAAGGAGATCAACATGGCGTTTACTATTCTTGACGGTAACAGTTTTACCTCGACAGGCGCTGGGAAAAAGATTCCGGTGCCTAGTTCCGCAGACTACATGAGAGTGGTCAATATGACTCAACTTCCATTGGCTCCCGCAACACCCGTTGTTGTAGTTTCTGAATGGTTTGGACCTAAGTTTGGTGTTGGTGCTAGCGCTGCTAACGACGGTATCCGTTGGAAGAAGTCGGCTAACACTAGTGTCATGAACTTAGATACGTTTGCCACTTCAACGGCATCGAACGGTTTCACATACGTTCAAACCGCTCCAGTGGTAGAAGCGCAGTCAGCTAACGCGATTACAGCTATTACAGCTGCATCGCCTGGTGTTGTCACTCAGACAAACACCTATTCTGATGGCGACATTCTTCAGTTTTACAGCACAACAGGGATGCTGCAACTGGGTGGGATGGCATTTCAGATTTCTAGCACCTCTGGATCTGGCTATACATTGACCGGGTTGAGGGCGGCAGGTTTCGCTTCTCCAGGAACAGCTGGTTTTACACGTCGTATTTCCAAATACGCCGCTGTCGAACCTCAGTTCTTATACATCACCGAGATTACAAAGGCGACACAAGCGGTCGTAAGAACGTCTGTTGATCCTAGTCAATACTACGTTGTCGGTATGAAGATTCATTTTAGCATTCCGTTCTCATTCGGGATGTATCAGATGAATCAGCTCACCGGAACCATCGTAGCGGTATCGGCTGCCAACTACACGTTGACAGTTGATATTGACAGCAGCGCTTTTAACACCTTTGCGTTCCCGGCTTCAACAGCGTCACCGACAGCTGCGCTGTTCGCGACCCTGGCTCCTGCTGGTGCGTCGACACAATTCAACCCTGTAACGAACGTGCAGACCGGATACGATTTCCAGTATCAGCCTTTCCGAACAGGCGAATTCACGCCTTACATGTATCTAGCCGGCGGCGCTCAGTCTCCAGCAGGTGCAGCGTCTGATGTGATTAACTGGATGACGTACAAGCTCGAGTCGTAGTCGATAGGTAAGTTGGCTTTTAGATAGAGGCCCGGGGAGGGGACAATTAGACCCCTCCCCTTTTATGAAGGAATAGGATGGCTAATCAGTATTTACCAGGTGTAAACACCATACCCAACTCGCTAGTGATCACAGCGATCACCAAGGCGATGCCTATGGTTGTTACTACGACACTGGTTAATACTTCGCCAAATCCTAGAGTTAATACCTATCGCGCGGGAATGAATGTGAAGTTATATATCCCGCGACCATATGGCATGTATCAGGCCAACGGACTAGTGGGGACGATACTAGATGTGACAGGGAACGTTTTCGCTCTAGGGATAGATTCTTCTCTTTTCGATACCTTTACCGTCCCGGTTACCCTCGTTGAATCGCCTGCGAGTCTTTCCCCGGCAGGTTCCAGAAACTTGGAGTACGACAACTTTACCAATGATGTTCCTTTCCAGAACTTAAATAACATAGGAAATTAAGATGGCTAAACAATTAATGATGGCAACCGCAGCTGGGGAAACTCACGGGTTGATTAACACTTTGACTAATAGCGTTCCGTTCGATGACTTCAAAAATATGAAACCGGAACACCAGAAAGAGATGCAGCGTCAGAAGAAAGAAGACGCCCGATTCGTTAAAGCAGAGTATATGAACTCGAGGGGGAGACATGAAAGGCTCACGAAACCGTATTGCAAGTATGCTGGGGACCCTATTGAGATTTGGCATTTCATTCCTGGAAAAACTTACGAGGTACCGCTAGGACTAGTGAATGAGGTCAATGACAAGAACAAGATCATGAAGAAGCGCGCAGGCCTTGTGAGCGTAGATGGTAATCCTGTGACTGCCAGCGAAGCGCCTCTAGATAGAGATGAGGAAGGTGATTGGTTACACAAGTTTGTGGCAAGCGGTTTCTAATTAAGAGGTTATAGTATGTCATCACCAGTAGCACAAGCAGATTCGACCTACGTTTTTATCGAGAAAAAGGTACGTCGTTTAACGGCTTCCGCTAGTGAATCGGCCCTATCGAGCGTGAATATCGAAGAGGCTGTGAATACATTCTATAATACAGACTTTCCCTATGCCATAAAGATTGACCAACAGCGGTCAGTCTATAAGTTCCTTACTATCCCAAACGTTGATCGATACCCTGTGGATGTCAACAATCTACAGGGCTTTCGTGCGCCTGTCTATTTCGAAGGGATACAGGGAAATCTATTCAAGAACCGAGATCAGCTTTTTAATCTATACCCTCGCTACCCAACACAGTTCCAACAGGGCGTCCCATCCACTAATGGGGTAATTACTGCCATCCTTCAGCCATCCAATCCAACTCAGATTACGAGCGCCAGTCACGGTCTCTCTACCGGCGACTTTGTTCTGATTGAAAACGTAGGGGGTATGGTCGAACTGAATGGCAATTACTACATGATCACGGTGGTAGATCCTAACACATTCACGTTGGATGGCATAGATAATACCACATTTTCGGCGTATACCAGCGGCGGAACCTGGACATCTACTAGCACAAACGTATCGTTTACGCTATTTGGTAACAACGTTAACCCATTTCCTCAGCCCAACTTCGGGATTTTAAGCACACAGGTCGTCATCGGTGGGATTGACATCAATGGTAATCCTATCCGAATTATGGATGATGGTGGGGGCGTCGTTAACGCATTCGGCATTGGAAGCAACACCACTACTGGTCAGCTCGTATTCGTTACCCAGAATGCTGTGGGCAATAATGTTTATCTTGATCCGACCGACGTACAGACTCCAATATTACCTGCGTTATCCCCTATCGGAGGTCAGAATAACGCTAATCTGCCCAACACGGCCTATCCACCAGCTTCGTTAACAACTCAGTACTGTGGAACCGTCAATTACGTCACCACTCAGATCAGTCTAAGACTTCCAGTTCCCCCCGCTCCGGGAACAATGTTGAACATATGGGCTGCTACGTATCAGGTTGGCAGGCCTTATAATGCTTTGTTTTGGAATAACGAGATCACGATTCGCCCCGTTCCCGATAACGTGTATCTCGTCGAGATAGAGACGTACCAGACTCCTGCGCAGTTCATGAATACATCAAACCATCCCGTCCTAAATCAATGGGCCCAGTATATCGCATATGGTGCTGCACGTGAGATATTAAGGGACCGTCAAGATATGGAAGGGGTAGCCAACCTCGAAGAGGGATTCAAACGGCAGGAGGCCTTGGTTTTAGAGAGACAGGCAGTCGAAGAGATTGGGCAGCCCAACATTACCATGTTCAATAGCACACAGGTCGGATTCGGAGTAGGAAATGGTAATGGGTATGGCGGAGGTGGGTACTAATGGCAGGCTACCAACCTCTTAAGATCACGGGAAACCAAACCGGCCTTGTGGAAAGCCGTGAGGAATTCCTACTGCCCGATGATGCCTACCCAAAACTTAGAAACGCCTATGTATGGCGTGAGCGAATTAAAAGGAAGAAGGGTTGCCTGTTGCTAGGTCGCCTACAGAGGAATATCGGCACTACAGGCGCTGGAGGTAACCTAGTTGTAGTGATCAGCCCTATACCTATTCAGCCAGGGCGAGCATCTTTCGTTATCGGTACAGACATATTTAATGATCCAGGTGGTGCTAGTCCCGTTAACCTATTAACGAATAGCGTTGCCGGAACCGGGGTACTAGATCGAGCAACCGGAACGTTAACTATAGCTAATTCCATTCCACTGACCGCCGTACAGTACTTTCCCGGATTGCCCGTAATGGGTATTCGAACAAGGGAATTGCAGAACGCTCTGAACGACCAGACTGTATTTTTCGACCAGAATTATGCCTACATTTTCAACGGAACAACGAATGCTTTCCAGGAGTTTATACCTGGTACGACATGGAATGCGGCGGCAGAGGGAGTAGACGGAACGAACTTTTTTTGGTCCACGAATTACTGGGTAAGTCAATTACTGATTCCGGGCACAGCAACCCCGCTTTTTACCACATCAAATAGGAAGCTTTTCTGGGAGACGAATAATTCGAGTAATATAACGATAACTCAAGATCCTCCTAGAATTACTGATGGCGTCACATGGGTTCCTTTTTATAACGATACGAACCCCCTGGTCAATTCCCCGTGGGCACAGATAAACTTCGACGCCACACCAACAGCTGTTTTCTTGACCAACTTCCTGTCTATGCTTCCTTTTCGAGGTAGGATGGTTGTTTTCAACACTCGAGAAGGAACGTCAGCCACGAGTGCCCAACAGTTTTCGAACCGGATACGATGGTCAACTATCGGGAACCCCTTTATTCCTTATTCTGCGGGGCCGCCAGCGCGTGGATCTTGGCGAGATGACATAAGAGGCCAAGGAGGGTTTCTTGACATTCCTACGTCAGAGGATATCGTTTCCGTTGGTTTCGTTAGGGATAACCTAGTCATCTACTGCGAACGTTCGACTTGGCAATTGCGCTATACGGGACGGTCCATTTCCCCCTTCCAGATCGAACGAGTGAATAGCGAACTTGGTGGAGAGGGTCCTTTCTCGGCAATTCAGTTCGATACATCTCTCGTCGGCGTAGGCGACAAGGGTATCGTCGAATGCGACAGCTATAAGTCCGAACGCATCGACATCAAGATATTAGATTTTGTGTTCGAAATTCAATCGGCTAATGGTGGACCTACCAGGGTACATGGCATACGTGACTTTATCAACCGGTTGGCGTTTTGGACGATTCCATTATCTGCACAATACGACCCTAGAGTGCCCAATGCAGACTGCATTTTTCCGAACATTCGACTGATTTACAACTACGAAAATGACTCATGGGCGACGTTCGATGACTCTTATACAACGCTGGGGACATTTCAACCGTCTACGAGTCGGACATGGTTAAACACTCCCATCAAATGGGTTAACGCCAACTTCTCATGGATAGGTACTCAGGCGAGGGATAATCCTGACATTGTGGGTGGTAATCAGCAGGGATACGTCGAATATCTTGATCAGCTAACGACTAATGACGTCAGCCTATTTATTTCCAATATCCAGCCGAATACGACACTGCCTACAGTAATAACATCTCCCAACCACAATCTAGTCACAGGTTCCGTTATCGGTATTAGCGGAATCCCAACAGGTTCCCCATATGACAACCTAAATGGCGGTGTCTATGGCGTGATTCTGGGAGACAACGGGAACTTGGACTTCACTAATAAGTTTCGCTTGATGTTGTTTAATCCTGCCACGGCATTATTTAGCACTCCGCAGCTTGATGTGCCAGATGGGGCTTATGTTGGCGGTGGACAGATCAATATCCGAGACAATTTCAATATTGTTAGCAAGAAGTTCAACTTCCTCGACGAGGGTCAAAACATTCAGATGGGCTATCTGGATATCCTTATGGAATCGACTAGCTCAGAAAATCCCGGGGCTATCTCGTTATTTATCTATCTAGATTACAACCAAAATGAGGCGTCTAACACGCTTCCAAATAACAGAATATCCAACTCGGGACCTCCTGGGATACCTGACACATTTTTCAACTCAATTATTCCCACGACTCCTTCAACATTGAATGGAGTTGGGGGGACAAAGTTTTGGCAGCGGGTTTTTTGCCCCACCAGATCTAACTTTTTAACCCTCGAATACACGTTTTCTAATGCGCAAATGGCGGGCGATGAACAAGAGCTAGATGTTCAGATCGACGCGCAAATTTTATGGATCAGAAGGGCGGGACGACTATCACAAATTTAGGAGTAATATATGGCAGTTTATCAACCGGGAATCCCGACAGGACAGGTAGAATTAGATCAGGACTACGTCAATATACAGGGTAATTTTACCCAGCTTAACGTCGTCTACGGGACAGACCACTATCCTTTCGATAATGCCACCCCGAATCAAGGCTTTCATAACCTAGTGACTACGCCATCTGTAGTGAATAACCCGCCTGATGGATTACCTCCCGCTACCGCGGCCGGGATACTGAAACTATATGCGTATCAGCAGTACGCCGCTTTCGGTCCATTGCAATATTCGCGAGGACCGAGCAGCGCTATTCCTACACCACTCACTAGTCTCCACGGTGGTCCAATAAACATACCTGCTAATACCAAAGCTAACATTATAGATTTGGTTGGGATGACAAGGGTTATGCTCAGGCTATCTTATTTCAGCGACATTGCCGTTTCTGGTAACGGTAAATTAGCTAGAGATACATACGTGGCATTTAGTCAAGGAACATCCAATCTTAACGCCTCGACGCCCGTAAGCACTTTCGGCACCGTAATGACTGGAACCGTTTTGCAAATACATAACAACATGGTAAACCCAGTGAATAACGTTTATTGGACGCTGGAATTCATAAGGATTGAATAATGAATTTCTCTGACAGCCAACAGCTAGAAAGTTTCGTTCCGGTTTACGACGCGGCACCCGAAAAGTGGGAAGACGCCCGACCTTTCATTGTCGAGCAACTCAAGCGCATTTCGAATGCCGTCAACATTCGTGAGATAGGGTGGTATCTGGATGAAGAGTTGTTGAGTGGAAAAGCGTTTATACCCGGTACCACAGCTA